>ERZ779875.651-NODE-651-length-29956-cov-5.932845_pt1 | contig 29956 bp, 32 predicted proteins | sample MGYA00511246_ERZ779875 | MGnify/ENA primary metagenome ERZ779875 (study PRJEB29588, sample SAMEA2155093) | human gut metagenome | biome: human gut; feature: human-associated habitat; material: faeces | place: Denmark | collected 2008/2010 ... | reverse complement strand
CGTGCGGCAAGCCGCTACACCGCTCTTTCTTGCCGTTACGTTTCCGCTTTTTAAGTAAAAAAAGAGGTTTCTCAACGACAAATACCCTCGGCTGTTCGCCGCGGGCATTTTCTGTAATATAATTTCTCTTTTCGTCGCGAAGGCTTTCGCCTTCCGTAATTATATAGTCCGACGGGCGCCGTAGCCGTCGGACGATCTGCCTTTAAAGCGTTGTTTCCATTGCCGCTCGGGCTTGCTCTTTTTACCAATTTCTACGACACGATATATCGCCGTCTGCAATCGAGACTCGTCCCGTAAAACACTTCGTCGAATACAAGGTATTTCGCCCCGTACGGCACTTTATAGCCGCAAACTATATCGTCCCTTACAAGTTCTATCGTAATCTTATCGTCGATTCCTCGGCTGTAATACACCGCCTCGTCAGACTTTAAAATGTACTTTACTATATAGTTGGATATTCCCTCTATTCCGTTCTGCTTCGTAACGTCCTGAAAATCGTTTCTCCCGAACCGCTTCGCGAAAAACGAATTTATCATAGACGACTTCATTTTATGTTCGGTCGGACTGAAATATCTCGACTCTTTCATAAACCCTTTCATTTTGCCCGTAGGAACGTGGACGATACCGTGAAAATGTAATCTTCCCGTTTTCTTGCCACGCTCGAACACGCCCATTACTCGCCAACCGTAATCGGTACATAAATGACTGAGGCACGTCAGAAACGCTTTCTTAAACGCCTCTTCCGTCTCAAACAATTTATTGTCATAGGTCTGCGTGAAAAAATAATTCCAACAATGAAGCCTCGCTTTGTTTTTAAACCTTTCGACCCTCATAAGTTTTGCGACGAGCATACGTTTTAAACGCCCGTTTATGTATTCCGTAAAGTCTCGGTCGAACTCGTATAACTCAAACAGATCCTTTGCGCCGAACCTATCCTTATATAAACTCTTCATTCTCTCGTTTATATATCTCACCTGCTCGTTGCCTTTAAGTTCCCGTTCCACGCTCTCGTCGTAGCCTTTTTTGAAAATTTCGTTTAACTCGTCAACTCTCTTTACGCCCTTTCTCTCTCCGCGCATTTTCGGAATATACCCGACGAGAGAGTCGCCCGAAACTTTACAGACGTACTCGCTCACTACCGGGATATACACTTTAAAATCTCTTACGCCTTCCATTTTACCTTTCTCCTTCTTCTTCGTCGTTCGACAAATTGTCTAACGCATTCATAAAATAACTATTCTGCGAGGACAACTCCTCGTTAGTTGCTTTGATGTCTTTATACGACGGCATGTCCGCTATACCGTACTTACTCCTAATCGTTTTTTCATAGTAGAAACCGCCGAGTCCGTCCGTAGCAAATCTGCCGCTGTATATCTTCTTAACCATGTAATAATATTTCCGCTCATCCTTTTCGCCGTCTAAGGTACCACGTTCGACGGATATATCTACGGGATAATATCCGAACGTATTATATACTTTCGTATGCCCACGGTGTAAAAAGTTAAAAAACTTCGTATAAAGGTAAAACAGCAATGTGACGTCGCCGCGGTTATACCTATACTGTAAATAAAAGTCCGTGTACTTGTTTCGGACAAACGAATATATTATATCGTTCAACTCGTAAAACGGCATTGTCAGCCGCTGTTCGCGTTTCTGTTCTATCCTTATAATGTCGGCAAGTTCTCTCGCGTTCGCTCCCCAACTTTCCGGGCGTTGCTCGTCGCAGACAAACCTTGCAAAGCATTTATTCGCCACGGTCGCGCCGTGACCTATCATTTTAAGTTCGTTATCGAACAAGTCGTTTTTCTGATTCGCCAAGCAAGTCATTTGCTTGACTTCTCGCAGTTCCAAAGCGTTACCGCGTTCCTTGCCTATCTCCATTAAAAGAATTATGCCGAAATCGAACGCGTCTTTCATTATATTATCTTCGACAACCTTTTTGCCGAGCCTCAGACTGTCGTAGTCGACTATATGACTATAACGCGATATGTACGGTATATCTACGCTTTTCCGACGGAAAAAGTCCGAATTCCATAACGGGAAATTACCCTGCGAATTTATTACAAAATCTTCTCTCACACCGTAATTGCTTATCATTAAACTGCTTTCGAGAACGTATATCAGATAAGCCTTTACATAGTCCTCAATATCTTTCCAAATGTTTTTTACCGTCAGACTATCGTCATAACAAAGCCCATACCGCTTGTAATCATAACCGAATATATTTTTAGGTTTCGGATAACGTTCGAACCTCACACGTTTGCCGTCAACGTATTTCCTGCAAGTCGCAAGATTATACACAGTATGATTTTCCATTGCCGCTAAAATATCCCGCTCGAGTATTATCCACGGGAAATTCGGGTACTTCAAAAATATCTCTATAAGTATCTCCATTGCCTGCCGTCTGAATAGTACCGTTATAGATAACCCCATATCCGTTACGCAGGTCGTCTTGCCCGTTCGCATTAAACCGACTACCATTGTTACGATAGGTCGGCTGTTTATAAAGCCCTCGTTTTTCCGCTCCATGTGTTCGAGTCTCGCATATCCGATTTTCTTTCGGATATAACGTATGAATACGTACCCGAATAAAACCCACAAAGGAAACGGCACGAATCTGAACATTACGCTCAAATCGAGGAACAATTTATAAAACTGCCTGTATATATGAAGCATATCGAACGAGAATATAAAGTAAAAGTAAAACGCTATCGCCTCTATCGCTATCGATATTATATTGAAATTCAAAAGCCATACGAAAATCCATATTTTATAGTAATACGAGTTTTCACGCATAAATTCCGTCAATCGTAAAACTTTTGATTTTATTCGATAAATAACGCGTTTTTCAAATCTTTTATATTTTAAAAGACGCTCGCTTTGTCTGTTGTAGTCGTTATTCGTTTTATATATCTGATTGCCCGCAGTCAGTCTTAAAAGCAAGAAAAACGGCGCAACGAGCAATATTATAAGCGAAGCGTAATAAAGCGTATTGAACAATTTTAAAACGTATGCCGACAGGTTTTCCACGCTGAAAAATACGCTCCTGTATTTCGCCATATACAACTTAAATTCTTCCCACTCGAACGGCAAAGTGGACTGCGGTTTTATAAACTGAAAATCGTCTATCCACTCCCAGAACGGGTACTTCTGAACTTCGTTTACGGTGGGCGTTACAAGGTCGGGTAACCCAAACACGTTTAAAAAATAATACGCTATCGATACCCCTAAATCGCGAACGCTTTCAAATAGTCGACCTAACGAATAAGGAAACAATATCACCGCCGTGGATATCGTGAAAACCGTTAATAATATAAAAACGAAATGAAGTTTATCGAGCGGCGTATCGTCTCTCTCTTCCCTTCTCGGAACGGTATCGTATATATCCGCAACGCCTCTCATTGTCTCCTTTTCGTACTGCCGTTTAACGTATTTAAATTTCATAAGTTACACCCCGTAAAGAAGAAATAACCTACGAATAACAACAAAAATATGTATAATAGTAATTTTAAAACTTTTCTTAACATTTTTCTCCTCTATAATTGACTTTTTTCTGAAAATAACATATAATATAAGCAAGAAAGAGGATTTACCGAGTTATGGTAAGCGTTTTGCACATTTTATGGATCGCAAATGCCTCTTTCATTTTTTATTTTTATCCTTATCAACTATATCTTTAATAGTCTTTTTATCTTCCTTTAAAAACCTCCACCCTTTTAAACGACGTCCAAAATTCTCAGCCTTATCTTTTTCTACCCAAGGTCTGACATACGCAGTCTTATTATCTTCGGGGTTCGGGTTGCTTTTTAAAGGAATGTTCTTTTTACCTAATGTTGTTTCCGAGTGCGTAATACCTATATATTTATAAACATTTCCGTCTCTATCAACAAGGTATGTAGGATGATTGATTCTTTTATTTTTTCTGAAATTCTTAATGAATTTTTTAGCCATATTATCTCCTATTCTCATTTTCTCGGGCGGGGCTTTCTCCCGCCCGAGTTAAACTTTACTTCTTTTTGCTTTTGTTACTCCTCTTACTGCCGCCGTACCGCTTCATACTTCCCACAAAACGAACAATTATTACTATCCCTTTCGTTACAAGCCCAAGTATTATCAGACCGCCGATTATTCCGAGTACGATTTTTACAAAAGTTCCGACCTTGCTCTGCGAAAACCACTCTTTTACGGTCTTCCATACTTCTTGCACGGTGTTTTTTATAGCAGAATCGTTATCGTTGAAATCTGTCGCTTTACTGTTGCTCGTATACGGTAAAGTGCTTGACCCGTCGAGATAGGAAAAGTACGAATAGTACGTTCCATTCTCGTCGTTCAACGCCTCCGCAATGCTCATAATCGAGTAATACGCTCCAACACCCGCCATAGTCCCCTTTACAGGGTGTCCGAGCATTAAACCTATCGTACCGCCAACTACGGGTAATATACCGGGATTGTTTTTCATAAACTTGTACAGTCCGCTTCCCTTTACCTCTCTACTCTGATAAAACGTCTTGCAGCCGTCCGAGGTAAAGCCCGCGAACAATGCGTCGAGCGACTTGACTTGTTCTTTCATTACGGAAACAAAGAAATATCCGTACACGTTTTCTCTCTTGTACTTCACCGTATCGGGGAAAATTATTTTCTCCGTAGAATTCAGAAACATTACCGTCCAGTCCTCGCCGAACGATCTCGTCCAATCGGCATAACTCGACATAGGTATCTTTATTTCCGAATACGAACCGTCTACCTGCTGTATCTTCGCTCCCATTAAGGCATATTTTAGATTTATCCTTAACGTTTCGTTATCGAACGTTACAGTAGAATTGTCCAAATCTACCGCGCCGAAACTGCCTATAACGCGTAAATCGCTTAAACCAAGGTAAGTCTTCAACTCTTCTTCCGTCGGGTGATATATATCCTTAAAAGCGTCTAACGTAACTTCCTTTTTAGCAACTTTCTTCTCCGCAAGTCCCGACTTTTTTTCTATTCCGCCAAAATCTTTATACGTTATATTCTGCAAGTGTTCCACTTCTACGTTGAACTTGTCCGTATACTCAACGTATACGGGTATAATATAACCCGCCGATAACTGACAAGTGAGATTGATTTTCGCTTCCGACCATTTCGCAAAGTCTTCGGGCAACTCTACTTCCGCGTTCCTGTCGGAACATACTATACGGTGTACTCTGTAATTCCTGTATACGTTTATAAATTCCTCGCCGTAATACATAGAAGTGTTCGTTTTGTAAGCCCGTTTATACGTTATGTAAGAGCCGAGGTTGTCCGATATACGAAACAGCGTATGACGAGTATACGTTACCGTTATAGTGCCGACTGCCTTCTCTAAGTTCGGGATTGATTTAATCTCGGAAATTTCCATTCTGTCAATGGCGTTTCCGTTAAGGTCGTTTAATTTAAGTCCTGCCTCGACTTTATCCTTTTGACTCTCGAATACAAGTTCGTTGTTGCCGTCATGCATACCCTTTAAAAACGCTTCTTTCGTCAACTTCGCGAAGTGCGTCGATAACAACTTCTTTTCCAACGTGTAACTCATATTATTTTCAACTATGTTTTGCGACGAGTCCAAATCGAGCGCGATATAATTTACCGTTACCGTCAAATCAACGGGCGGCACAACCTCTAATTCAAGGCGTATTACGCAATCTACGAGTTTGTTCGTATCGGTTGTTTCAACGATTACGGAATTGACGTTTCCCTCGCCGTCTTTCGTTTGCGTAATTTTCACTTCGCCCGTTTTCTCATACGGGTTTATTATTACGTAATTGTTAAAGTTGGTATTATTACTTTCCCAACCGAAGTTATTGGTAAGTCGCTTCTGCAAATTCTCCGTGTTAAACGTTATCGTGGTCTTTCCGCCGCTTTCACTTATATTTGCCGAACGGAAATATAATGCCGTTGCGTTCGGGTCGTTCGTTCGAATAAATATAGCGAAACTGTTCGCCTGATAAGTCTTATATTTTACGGTTACCGTATATGTTTTCGGGTCATACTCGTACCCGTCGGCAAGCAATAGCGTTTCCTCGTCTTGCATATATCCTACTTGGTAATCGTCCGCAGGGGACATTTGCCACGTCGCACGACGTATTACGTTAAAATCGCTTAATTCGCCGTTTTTTGAACAATACCGCAAGGCTTCTTTCCATACGTAATTCGGGTTTTGGTCGTATAATCGCAAGACCGAAAATGCCTTTCCTTCCCACGGTATTTCGTCTGCATTGTCATTTACAAGTCTGCGATAATGCATCGTCATAAAAACGGAATCGTTAAATGAGATTAAATTTAAATATTTCCTGACGAATTGAACGTACTCTGTAGAATATTCCCCCGGAGCAGCCTCTTTTAAAAACGTCTCCGCAACCTCACGACGAGTTGAACTTATATAATTAGAAGAACACATTATCGGGGTACAAGTCGTCGAGACAATTTCTTGTTCGTAAACACTTTGCATATTGTTTTCACATCTTTGTTCTTGCCTTATAGCCACAAGCACAGGGAAATACCATTCCGTAACGTCCTTATTTTCATCATTTAAATAATTCACGATATCCCAAGAATAAACACCGGTATTCGAATGATAATAATCGGATAAAAAAATCTCATCGAATATAACGCCTTTATTTTTTAAATAATCAAATTCTTTTTGTTGATAAAAAATACTATAAGCGATAGAAGATGAAGCCCTTACAAATAGCAAACTTTTTACAAATCTATGACGAGACATCAGAGAGGAATTATACTTATCGTATGAATCGTCAACCCAATTCGAAATTACACCCATCTGATTAAATATATCGTCAGACATATAAAATCGTACGCTTGCTGAATTATTGCTCTGATAATATTCATGGGCGTTTTTGAGAATATTCTTATCGTTTGCGTCTATAACATAAAACTGCCCCGTAGAAGAAGTTTCCGCCGCCTCGGCTTGCTCGGGCTTCGTTCCGCTTATTCCGTTTACGCCGAAAAATACCATAAATGCCGATACTATAAATAGCATTGTCATTAAAATTTTCTTTTTCATTTTATACTCCTTCGACGGGCTTACAACTCTCGCTACAAGCCCGTCAGGTTTATTAACGCCTACGACGTCTTGGTTTAAACGCCGCAAGTACGAAATACACCGCCACAGATATGACTATTATGCCTGCAACAGTGGAGACTACGCCGATTAAGCCTTTTAAGTTCTTTCCGTTACTCTCCGAATCGTTTACGCTTTCCGAACTTACGCTTTGACTTTCGCTTCCCGATACGTCCGAAGAACTATCCGATTCGATAGGCGGCTCGGGTTCTTCTTCGATCACTTCGTACTCTATGTACGGTGTATAGTCAATCGTCGTCATTATCTGCTGATATGAAGCATTATCTATTTGCTTAAAACCAACCTTTGCAAAATAAATGCTCGGAAATTTTACATACTGTACGTCACCGGAAGTTTTTACGATCGCGTCAACAGGGAACTCAGAGTTAGTAAATTGATAGTTTTTTCCATATACAGACGTATAATTAAACTGTATATATGAACCTATCTTCATTTTTATCCAACTGTCAACAGGCAAGGTCTTTTGCGGTTCTTTTTCACCGTATAATGTTACAGGCTCGTACTTTAAAGACTTTAACTCCGCAACAGTCGGTAAATTTACTTCATACCCGATATACGGGGTATAACCTAAAACACCTTTATATATATCGTAATTTTCTTCGTCCATTCGATGCAGCCATACGCGGTAATATATAGAACTCGGAAACTTTACGTATTGATACTCGCCGTCCGTAAACGTTTCCGTTCCGTCAAGATAACTCGTACAATCCATTTCCTGCTGCGTTTGTCCGCTTACAGATACGTATTTAAATCTTACGACTGAATTTATTTTCGTTTTATACCAAACGTCGTTCTTTAATTCCAATTCGACAGAGTCAAAATCATACCAGAGCCTTACGCCTTGATAAGTACGGTCGTTAGGCAGCATTTCATAACCTATATACGGCTCAAAAGGTAAATTCCCAAGGTCGTTAAACTCAAGTTCTGTCATTCTGTTAAAAATAACCGAAGTGAACGAACTACTCGGAAATTTTACATATTGAGTAAAAACCGTCTCCGTTTTCTCTTCTTCGAATACACGTATATTTGAATCGGCATTGCTCAAATTTAAACTATTTATAATCTTACTCGTTTCCCCGACTCCGTCACTTGCCTTCGATTTTAATGTGAATTTAAAACCGGGCTGTCCCATATATATTTTTATCCACCGATCCAAAGGCAACTCTTTATCCGGTTTAGACGACGCTATATAAGGTTTTACAGAACGGTATTCCAAACTTTTCAAATACGCCTCCGTTATAGTTTCCGGCTCCGCCGCGCTTGCCTTCTTCGTCGTACCGCACGCAAAAATTACGCTCGATATTATCGCTATTACCGCTAATATCGTTATTATAACGCTCTTCTTTTTCTTGATTATTCCTTGCATGTTTTTACTCCTTATTCAAAAAATACCGCACCGCTTTTACACGGTACGGTATTTCCGTTGTTTTTTTATTTATTTTTTAAAGTTACGGTCAACTGCTTAACGTAGTTTCCCTTGTTCAGAAGCGTCGCTTTTTCTTCGCTTTCAGGGATTGTGATAACAACTCTGAAATATTTTACGTTTTCCGTTACTTCGCCGACTTTCTGAGTCGCGGGAAGTTCCGTAGTATTTGCGGTCAACGCTTCGCTCTTGCCGATAAATTCTTTGTCTGCGTTGAAATAATACAACGTATACGTTACTTTCGCGTCCGCAGAAAGTTCCGATTTTTCAAACCTCTTCGCCTCGATGAACTTCGATCTCAACGAATGGTCGTCCGCTTTCTCCGCGCCGTCCGTTACGTCAAACGCGCCGATTTCATACGATATACTGCCGAGCGTTTCCGATTTGTCTTTGTTCGCCGCTTTTACGGCTATTACGCCTACGATACTGCAAAGAAGTACCATAAATACTACAATAATTGTGCCTTTTAAATTTTTACTCATAATTCTTTTCCTCTCCCCTTTCGGCTGGGGGCTACCGTAATTTTTTTGTGTTCGTATCAGCCGCTTTTTACGTCCGATACCTCTTTTGCTCTTTCGCATATACCGTATACTTCTTCCCCGACGGGTACGTTATAACGGCTTGTCCGTTTTGCCGCTCTATCGTCGTTCCCGTGGGGCAACGCTTGCCTCTTATTATAGGGTCTGCCGTCTTGTAATACGATACGTACTTTTTACCCGACGGATAATGATACGTTGCCGAATTCTTATCCGTCTCTACTTCCGTGCCTTTCGGCAACTTTAACATTCTGTTAAGTACGTCGCCGATAGACATTAAATTGCTCCTGTGCCAACGGTCTTTATACATATTTACAAATCGTTATAATGCGAACTGTTTTTTATGTTTCGTCTCGGCTTGATACGTTTATACTCCGCAACCTTAGTAGTACACTTTTCACTATCAAAAACGTCTACCTTTTTTGCCTTAACGCTTTTCAGAACTCGCTCGTTAAATATTTTCTGAAACTTATTCCCGTTTTCAACGTATTTCTTTGCTTCGTCCTCGGTTTTATAATATTGTACCGGACCGTAATGAGGACGACCTAAAACACTGCCGTCTTCGTTGTATGTAGTATATTTAGTTGCCGCAGCATAAGAGTATTTCGGGTGTTCTTTGTTGTATTGCTTTGCCATACCTGCACGAAATGCCTTTTTCTCCGCTTTCGTTTTAAATGCCATTTTTTCCACCTGCCTTTTGTTATTTATTGTACTTCGTTTTTATACCGTTCTTCTTTAAACAATTAGACACAACCATTGAAGCAGAACCGTTACTTTTGTACGATTTACCAAGTGTTCCGTCTTTGTTGATTAAAGTTGCCGTATGTACAGGGTTTCCAAAAGAATCTAAACGTTCGGCACGGGAAACTAATACCTTGTATTTCCCGACTTTGCAAACCTTAGACTCTCCAGCATTAGAAAAACCACCGCCTACGCCTTTCCAAATGGTACTGTTTTTTACATACGGACTTTTCGTAGAAGTCCTTGTTTTAAACGCCATTCTTTTTACCTGCCTTTTTATTTTTTCGCCTAAAATGTTGACTTTTTTATTTCAATAGAGTATACTGATAACAGCAGAGAAAATTATTTCTCTTCCCCGTAGGGTTATATAGTTACCTACGGGGTTTCTTTTTACCCACATATACGCTATCGTTTTTTGTTGCAAATTTCTTTATTCGACTACTCTGACTCTTTGATAGAAACCGACTTTCAACTTTTACAACATTTCGCCTATCGTTCAAATCTATTTTTCCCCCGTCGCAAGTGCTATCGAAATAACTATTCTTAACTCCCGACGGAACGTCAAATTCTTTGAATTTTTCAACGCGTATTCTGCCTTGCTTTATCTGAGTAAAACGTTTTTCGTCTTTAACATACAAATGAGTCAAGCCAACAGCCCGATACCTTTTTGTCGGTCTATCATAGTACACGGCGTATGTATGCGTTCCCTCGGGGTTATTCCCCTTGAATAAATATTTGTTTTTTATTTTTGCTAAACGCATACAATCACCTCTGATAAAATTGACATTTTTTATTTACCTCACTATAATATTTATTGACGACTTAAAGAGAGTTGCGTTGCAACAGTATTAGGCTATACGCCGTGAATACGCGAATAAACGATAGTCGACCGTTTTTCTAACCGTTTCGTTCTGAAACGGTTATTTTTTTACGCCTCATTTCTTCGCCCCTGCGATTTCGTCCGGGTGTTCCGCTTCGTATTCCGCCTTTTTGATAAGGAACTCCAATGCCGTAAGATCCGAAGCCTCTCTTCTCTTCATAGGTATCGAATACTCGATTCCGTAGTCGCCCTTTCCTTTTACCGCATAAGACGTGAATTTTACTTTCTTTCCGTTGCTATCCGTTCTCGATCCCTTCGTTATGGAAAGAAGTACTTTGTCCGTGTCCGCAAATACGCCGTCGAGTTGTGGGTAAGCACCACGGTCTGCGGGCTCTAAGTCCGCTCTGACTTCTTTGCCCATCATTGTTCCGCGGACAAAATAGTTCCAGAAAACTCTGCCGTCGTTTCCTCTTACGCTACGTCTCTCCACGTAGATAGGCAATACCGCACTTACTTCCTCTACCGCCTCGCCTCTCTCGTTTTCCACCAACACTTCGGCTTCGTTTGCGTTTGCTACTTCGTTTACCTTTTTCATTTCTTCGTTCTTCATAATTTTTTACTCCTTTTTTTATTTTTTTGTTTTATTATTTTAGAACATTTTTCTTGAACGTCTGAAACCCGAAATCGGGTTTCGGAAATAATGATTTTTCATTCGGGGTCATTGCCGTAAGGTCTATTACCTCGCTTTCTATTCCCCTGAGATTTAACTGTCTGCGGACGAACTCAATCTCTTTTCCGCTGTTTACCCCAACGTAGTGATTTACAGCCGTCCTATACTTTACCATTGCCTTTGACATACTAAGTGAAACCGTCCTTTGAACTTTTTTTCATACGCTCTCTCCTGCATATAATGTTTTTATGATATTCCCGATAACGCTTTCCGCGCTTACCGGTTTACCACCGCAAATAATTTTGTAATCTTTCTCCCGAAACAACTTTTTAAGCAACTTTTTCGCCGCCGCTTCGTCTGTCTCAGGTGCATTTAATTGCACTTCTTGCTCGCCTTTCAGAATCTCGCCGTCTATCGTTACCCGGTCTTCTTTTTCGTATTTTTCTTCGACTGCCTCTAAATTCCTACGAACTTCCTCTGTCTTTCCCGCTTTTTCCGCTTCGAGATATTCGTTGATTTTATATACGTTTTCCGCTACGCTAAGAAGATAATCGAACGTGCCTTTCTTCACCGCTTTTACAAGCAGTTTCATATCCTCGACTTTTATATCGGGAGTGAACCGCTCTTTATACGTCTCCGCAAAACCTTGTATTTGCGTCATTACGACGAGTTGCGTAAAACTGTACTCTTCATACCCTGCCTTTACGTTTCCCTCTTTATCCGCAAAATACGTCGCTACCGCTATGTAATTTGCAAGCGTTCTCTTCTTTATCGCAAGTTCCGAACTCGCGAAATCCGACATGTTTTTATACACCGCCGAGAAATATTTATCGTCCTTTGGCTTTATCTGACAATAAAGTTTCTTATCCTGAAACCGCTTCAACTCGTAACCGAATTTAACGTGATTTTTGTTATACGACTTGAAATACCCGTCTAACCTCTCTACCGCCTTTATCGCTTCGCCGAATTTTTCGTCGCTTACGGAATTATAACTCTTCTCAAAATTACGCATATTCCACTCTCCGTCCGCGATAAGTCTCCTCGAAACCGTCTACAAACGCTTTCGTTTCGTCGTCCGCGTTGCTGTTCCTCACGCCGTGAAGTTGTACTATTCTGCCCGTCTGAACGTTATACTCGAACATATAATACGGTACGAGCGGTTCGATTTTCAGTCTCACCAAAAATATTACGCACCTGCCGTTTTCTACCCTGTCGGCATATCCTAAACTGCAATTATGGAATTTACTCGCCCAACGCCTTAATTCGTCGGTTGTGAGAACGGGCGTTATATATTTATCTTCGTCGCAATACTTCCAACCGCAATAGGGCTTTACCTTATTATAGAAATGTATATTTCTCGCCCTTTCTCTATCCCGCCGCTTCGCTTCCGTTGCCCTGTCGTGAGCCGCTTTTATATGCGGCGGATATCTGTATTCTTTATCGTTTAAATCGTACCCGAGATACTTTATAGCCTCTAAATAATCATAGTAATATGTAATAGTGTTCTCGCCCGCAAGACGGTTCTGCTTCCTCAGATACTTCACCGCTTCGCTCGCATTATCCGTATTGAAAAAATCGGTTATCAACTCGATAAATTTAAAACTCGATATTATATCGTCGTTCTCGGGCGTTATCAGTACGTTGTTTTTAATTGCAAATATATAATTCCCTATTCTCTCAAGCGGTATTTTTGCCACGTCGATTTTATCGAACTTGCTTCTTTCTACCCCGAGTATTTTCGGTAAACTATTCGCCCTTAAATGCAATCGGTGGTCGCAAATTCCTTTCGTACTTCCGTGCCTGAAAATTATCCGAACGTAATCGGCTACAACCTGCTTAAAACCCGAATTATACAACTTATACAACGACGGCGTTTTCGTAATGTGTTCGAGACAGACCTCAAAATAATCGCCCGGATAATCTGCTAAAATTTCCGTAAGTTCGCCTATACAGTCCATTGTCTTTTCAAACGCCGTTCCTTTAAGCGGTTCGTTGAAATTGTCCGTATACCAATAATCTACGCCCAACGAATTTCTCGTTCTTCTGAAACAAGTTCGTAAAATTATTCCCCAGCCGCTATACGGGTTGTAGTTCCTCGCAAATCTCGTAAACCTCGCAACTTTTCCGTCCGTTCTGAAAAAAGTCCTTTCGACTTCCTCTACCGTCACTTCGCCGTCTCTTATAAGCGGATAACCGCCCTCTTCGTCGTTTCCCGACGTATACTCCGCAGAATAATCTACTTTAACGTCATACTTCTTCATTACGAGTCCGTCTTTATACGTTTCGAGTTTCGCGTATATCCTCGAAGGATTCAAAGTTTTTTGCGGGAAATTCGTGTCGTAAAACTTACAAAACGTTCCACATTCCGCCGCGTTCGGACATTCGAAGTCTTTCGCTTTCATTCCCGCCGTATAATCGAGATAAAATACCGACTTTGTCGTCGGACAATAACATTCCGCTACTTTTCTCTTCGGGTCTTTTTTATAAAAACATACCTCGTGCTTGTACGTTTCCCGTACAAGTTTCTCAAAATACCCGCTTTCGTCCGTCGTTTTGCAATCGTCGAAATTTATTAAATTTTTCATAAGACTACCTCTTATAAAAAATCTTCTAAATTCACCCGCTTCGCTTTCCGTTCAACGGGTTTTCTCGACGGTCTCACAAAATGACTTCCGAACTTCGCCGAAAACAAATCTGCTGCCTCGAATGGTCCGATACATTTCAGACGTTCCGATTTCGCCTTGTTCTCTATAAGTTCGTAAAGATTTTCAAGGCTTATCTCTCCGTCTACTTCGAAGTCCTCGGACTCTTCTGCAAGCGATATGTATACGCAGTCTATTATGTCTTCGTAAAGTTTCTTTACGCCCTCGTTGTCTACCGTCTGTATATCCGCTACAAGCATTTCGATATAATCGTTCTTCTTCATAACGCCGCCCCCTTTATTACTTCTTGCATTGCCTTTACGCACTTGTCTTTGGTCGGTTCGTCGAGTTCTTTCACTATCTCGCTTATATCCGATATTACCGTCTGAAAATCGTTGAATTTTACTTTAAACTTCGTTAAATTATCGTTACTTGCAACAAGTAACTTCTTCTTTAACGTCTCTAACGCTCTTTCTTTTTCTTCAAGGTCTCTCTTAGCCCTCTCTAATTCCTTTATCGTTTCGGGGTTTTCTACCTTTTCCGTCTCTTTCGGAGCGTTCTTTAACGCCTTGTTTTCCTCTTTTAACCTATCCCGGTCAAACACTGCTTTATCGTATTTTCTCTTCGCTTCGTCTCTTTCCGAAATTGCCTTATCGAAGTTCGCCTGCATACGGCTCTTTTCCGCTGCGTATTCCGCCTCTTTCGCCTCAAATTCATTTTTCGTCGCCTCTATTCCTGCTTTTTCTAAATCTCTGATTCGCTTGTCGCGTTCGTCTATAAGTCTCTTTAATTCCTCTACGGACGTGTTTTTTACGTCCTCGCTCATTACTACTTCTTTCGCCTCTTCCTCGCCTATCTTCGATAATACGAGTAATTTAGTCACGCCTAAATGTGAATTTTCCGCAAGAAATTCTGCGGAATACTTCTCGCATATAGATATGTAGTTGTATGCCTGACGAACCTTTATTCCGACCGCGTTTTCCGTATAATCTGCAAAATTTGCGTACCCCGCAGTTTCATAAAGTTTCGAGTCGTTCATTTTCTTCAAATCACGACACATTCGTAGAAAATACTCTGCCGCAGTTCCGCCCTCGCTCATTATGTCTCTGTGCAACGCGATAAATTCCGCTTGCTTTTCCGTAAGTTCCGTTCCGACGTCTCTTACCAAACCTAACTCTTCTTTCATTTCCTTTTTCTCCTTTTTTGTTTTGTTTTTCTACCCGATTATTCGGATATATTCCCTTTCGTGACTGCCTTGTATGCGTATACAGGCTATTTCGCCGTTTTCATACTGATACGCTATACTTTTACCGATTCCGAGACACATTTTTTCAAAACGAAATAACTCCAGATATCCGTTTAAATCTACCGTCTCGATTACTATTCGCTTCGGTTCACGTTCATTTTCCCCGAACACGTTTATACCGTATAACTCTCGCCGTACTCTCATATCTCACTCCTTTTTTTCTGCTCACTATCTCCCCTCAGGACGACGAAAAGCAAAAATCGCCGTCCGTTTATAAGGAGAAATTAGAATGGACCTTGCGGAGTCAAACCGCTCTTTCGTTTACTTTAAGGTCCGTTAAATGATAAGCATATTTATTATTACTATTAACGCGCCTATCCCCACGCTCAGCATTATCGTTATAATATCCGTCATTACTCTCTGAGCCTTGAATTTCGTATATCCCCGTTCTATATCGAACTCTTTTTCTTTCCTTTCTTTCATCGCTCGTCTTCTCTACCTCTATGATTTTTACGCCGCATTTCCGCTTATGCAATAATACGACAAACGACACGTATTCGACGACGGAGATATACTCTTCGTTGACGATGCGGTTTTAACCAAATCAGATAAAACTACAGAACCGGTCTGTAATATAGTTAAACAATTACTTTCTTGCGCTTTTATAACAAATGCAAACCTTCCCTTTTGACCGTCTTTACTTCCGCCGACCAATTTTAAATCGGCAAGATTGTTTGTCGAATCATAGCACTGAACGAAATACATCGTGTACGGCTGTATCGTCAGCGATACACCCGGTTCTAATGTCCTATATTTTATTATGGGTTTCGTTTCGCTTTTCTTCAAAAAGGCTGTCAAATCGCTTTTCTTTGCGTAATCGTTAAGCATTGAACTTACTTTCGCGCTCGTTATATATTGTTTTAACGTCTCCGTAAGATCCGAACCTTTCTCATATTCTGCAAGTATATTCGTCAATTCTTCGTCGCTTACGTACCCTTTCAACGTTTCCGTTAAATCCGTACCCTTTACATAGTCCGCAAGTATGCTCGTCATCTGCTCGTCCGTTACGTATTTCTTTAACGTCTCAGTTAAATCTGCGCCTTTTTCATACTCTGCAAGTATTTCTGTCAACTGCTCGTCAGATACATACTTCTTTAAAGTTTCCGTAAGAGCCGAAGAAGTCGTATATCCTTTTAATATTTCGCTTATGCCGCCGTTCGTGACGTATCCCGAAAGCGAACTGTTCATAAGAGCCTTAGTGACTACGTCGTCGTTGACTTTCTCCCACGTTCTGTACGTTTTTTCAGTAGCGTTCACGCCTATGTACTTCGTTACGAATATATTTTCGCCGTCCGTATGCTCATAAATCTTTTCGTCGCCCACTTTCGACAATCTGTACATTTCCGAACCGAATGATATATCCGCGCCGCTTTCAAGCGATTTTAACTGCTTGTCCGTAAGCGTTGCCGACTCGCCGTCAAGAGTGACGATTCTCTCCGGAACATTCGTTTCTTGCGGTTTATTGTTATTTACAAACGTTACGCCTACACCGACTACGCCTGCGATTACTATGAAACAAAGTATTACCGATAAAAATCTTTTCATTTTTTACTCTCCTATTTTTAATCTTCGGGTAACGCTGGTTCGTAATACGTTCGTACCTTGTACCCTAATCTATACCAAAATTCTTCTCTTTTCCGAGACCAAAGACAATAGTCTATTCGGTCAATTTTCCATATCGCGGAACAGGAGCAATACATTTTTCCTATGATTCTGTAAATGCTGTCCGTCGTTACTTTGTAGACTGTTATTTTCGGTACTGCCTCTTTGTACTTAAATATTTTCAATAAGTAAGTCTTCATTTTTTCTCTATCCCGAAATATGCGACAGTTCGCTTGTTTCGCTTCCCGTTATCGTCGTAAAAATGGTCCACTATCTGACCCTTTGCCGTACTATTTAAATCGTATGTATTCCCTTTAAACTTCGGCTTTTTCTTGTCGCTTGCGGTTATAATTACATTCGGTAACTTCGTATCGATTTTCCCTACGAAATAGTATTTCGAGTTTAAATGCCTCTTGCCATTCTTCCCTGTCACCCATGCTTCGTCGGCTGAAATTAACCTCACGCCTCTGTGTTTTAAACTGTAATTTACGCTTGACATTTTTGCTCCTTGTATGTTATTATTTTTTTGCCATTAGCCCCATGTAACAGGGCAGCAACGGGACTTCCGCGTTGACAGGAAAGAACACCTGGCTTTTAGTGTAGACTTTCCACTTTAACCGTTCGATTTTGTCGAGCGGTTATTTTTTGTTCGTTTTTATCATTCCATTTTCATTTTTCAAACATAAAATAATGTGCTATTTCCTTGTAAAATTTTTTTAGGAGGATTTTGACATGATAATTAAAAGAATCTTCAAAGAAATAGCGCACTACTCGGTCGATTGTTATATCGACCACAAAATCGACAACGTCCACTCGGATGCTTATCGCAAAACCGGTAAGGAATTGAGCCGCGCTAAACGTAATGGGAAACACGTGAACGGCTCAACCCTCTACAAGAAAAACCGGAATACCGAATTGAAAATTTTAAACAGACGTCGTGATTCCGCTAAAAGAATTATCGAATCGTTTTAATTTCCCTTTCGGCTATATCTCTACCCCCTTTTTCTCAAAAGGGGCGGTTTACCGTGCCTAATCCATTTCTATTTCATTGTTACTATCTTTCTCTTTTCGTTTAAAATAGCCTTGTCTGTCCGTTATGTGGTAATACTCAAAATAATCTTCTATATGTATTTTGCCCTGCAAACCCAAACGGTCAGTTTTAAATTTAATCTGCCTTATAAGCCTTGCGGCAACTTGATATGTCGTTCCGAGCAAAACCTCTATATCCTTTATTGTTAAATAATCTTTTGAAAAGATTTCTTCGCGACTTACAGAATTCATATCATTTTTACCATTGTTGCATTATTGCACCTTATCAGGCAAAAAAAATGTCTGAAATTTCTTCCGAATTTAACTGTAAGTTTTTTGCAATTATATCTACCTCGTTTACAAAAAAAGAATTATTTCTCATTTTTCTATGAAAAGTGGATTTATTTATTCCTATTTGTTTTGAAAGTTCGTCAATAGTTGTATTTTTTTCAATAATTTTTGACTTTAATTTATCCGTATTCAGCATACTAATATCTCCTTTTTTCGTGTTGCATTTCTGCAACTGTCTTTACTATATCATATCAAAAACTTATCTGTCAAGCATTTTTGCAACTTTTTTAAAAAAATTTTATTTTACTGTTGCATTTTTGATATATTTAATATATAATAAGAGAACACAAGTAAAAAAAAGGAGAAAATAGCAATGAACGAAATAGCACTAAGAATTAAACAAAGACGTGAAGAACTTGGATTATCGGCAGAACAACTTGGCGAAAAAATCGGCAAAGCAAAAACAACAATATATCGATATGAAAGCGGGTTTATCGAAAAAATGCCTTCTAGCGTATTGTCGGACATAGCAAAAGTATTAAAAGTTTCCCCAACATATTTATTGTATGGCGATGAACCTCAAAACAGTTTAAACAATATACTACGTCCAGTAAACCTTAAAAGATTCCCTATGCTTGGGGAAATCGCCTGCGGCAAACCTATTTTTGCCAACGAGGAACACGAAACATACATCGACGCTTCTGCTGACATAAAAGCCGACTTCTGTCTCACAGCAAAAGGCGACTCTATGATAGGGGCGAGAATTCATAGCGGAGACGTCGTTTTTATAAAAGAACAATCTATCGTTGATAACGGACAAATTGCCGCCGTAATCATTGATAACGACGTAACCCTAAAACGTTGGTACTTCTACCCCGATAAGAAAAAACTTATCTTACAAGCCGAAAACCCGAATTATGAACCGTTTGTTTATATCGGCGAAGAACTTAACAATATACGGTGTCTCGGTCGTGCTGTCTCATTTATGAGCAATTTATAATAATCAAATAATAAGGAGAAAATTATGGGAAAACAATGTCAAATATGCGGCGAAAACGCTTACTTGTATTATCCTCTATGCAAAAAACACTTAGAAATGAAATCTGACGGTTCGCTTTTAAAATGTGAAAATTGCGGTAAATGGTATATAAAAGGCGAAAAATGTTCTTGTCAAAACGAAAATAAAGAACCACAAGAAAAAAGCAAAACCGAAATGCTTAATAAAAAATATGATAAATGTATTGTTTGCGGACAACCCTCAAACGGGCAACCGCAATGTAATGATTGTTATACGGAAACAAAAGAATTTATGGACGGAATCGACAGATACGCCGATATAAGAAAGTTGCGTAATCATTACTACAATCTGAAAGACTATATTTATAGGCAAAAATATACAAACGAAATAAAAAATATAAAGTCAAATTGTAATCAACTTATTGCAATAGCAAGAATGGATCAAAATAACAACAAAGACTACGCCTTGATAGACAGGGTTTTTGACGATACGGAAGAATTTATCAAAAAAAATCAAGAATGGATAGATAAACAAAAGAAAAACAAACAACCCGAAAAAACACAGGAAGAAGAAAAGGAAGAAAATAAAGTTTACTACCATTACGCCGAAGACGGACACGCAATGGATAGCGATATGGAAATACTCATTGACGATATTCTCTACAACAAAATGATGCTTCATTGCGTGCATAAAAGCGTTACGGAAATAACCGAAAAAAATATTGTATGTGATTGGTTTATTCCCATAACAAACATGGGCGAAGGGATATACATAGAATATTGGGGCAGAAAAGACCGCGATTATGAAACAAGAAAAAATGAAAAAATAGAATTATATAAAAAACATAATCTTCCTTTAATACAAATACGAAAAGACGAGCCAAAAGGCGATTCTCAAACTTTTAAGGCTAATCTAGAAAGAAATATTAGAAATAAGGCAATGGAAGAGTTTGGATTTATGCCTAAATGGTGCAACCCCAACAAATCAAAAGACACTAAATAATGCAAACTCCGATAAGCCTGCAATGTACTTATTCATAGGCTATGACATAAAAAGTGCATTTAAATGCACTAAAAACATGTTAATTATCACCGTTATTTTACTTTTAACTATAATTCTATGGCTGACTTCTATATTTCCTCAAATAAATACTCTTTGCAGGAACGACAAACCAAACGCGGCAGAGTCTATGACGTTGTTTTCCGCATTATTTCATTAGACGGAATCGAGAAACAGAAAAAACTTTCCGGTTATTCGTCGAAATCACTTGCAAAGCAAGCGTATCTCGATTTTATTACCAACAAATGCGAACTCGTAAAAAACAACCCCATAAAGAAGAAAAAGACCATTGCCGACGGAAAAGACGAATTGACCGTTGATAACCTTATTCCGCTTTATATTGCGGCAATGTCAAATCAAAATAAAGATAGCACGATATACGACAGAAAAAATACGCTTTATAATTTTATCTTGCCTTACTTTCAAAAAATAAAATTGAACGACCTTTCAACAGAAAAACTTTATGAATGGCAAGACGAAATATGGAACAAGAAAAGCGATAAAACAGGAAACTACTACTCTTTCAATCGACTTTCAAGCATTCGCGGAACATTGAGTGCGTTTCTGAATTGGTGCGAACTTCGTTATAGCATACCGAACAATTTACGCAAAATAAAAAAGCCTAAACGCCGCGTACAAAAAACAAGTATGCAGTTTTGGACGAGAGAGGAATTTAACAAATTTATATCTGTTGTTGACAATCCAACCTATAACGCTATTTTCAATATACTTTACTTTACAGGAAGAAGAAAAGGCGAAGTTATCGCCCTTAACGCCGAAGACGTCAAACACGATTATATCGTCTTTGATAAAACATACACCCGAAAAACGACCGACGATTCTCCGTACAAAATTACAACTACAAAAAATGAAAAACGGAATAAAACAATTATATGCGCCCCACTAAAAAAGGCTCTACAATCATACGAACCACAAAAGCCTTTTTACTTCGGTGGGAAAGACCCGATTCACGAAAACACTATCGCACACGCGTTTGAAAGGTATATCGCCAAAGCCGGAGTAAAAAGAATCAGAATACACGACTTACGACATTCCTTTGTTTCAATGTGCATTCATATCGGAGCAAGCGTTTACGTTGTTGCCGACCTTATAGGCGATACCGTCGAGCAAGTTTTAAAAACATACGGACACCTATACGAAGAAGATAAAAAACTCATAATAGACAGTATAAAGTAACAAATCAAAATGTTACTAAATTGTTACTAAAAATAATTTTCCACAATATATAGCGGTTTTGTTGATTTTACAACAACAATATTTTGTGCTATGTATTCCCCGACTATCTCCACCACGAAAAAAAGGACAGCATATAGCTGTCCTTTTTTCGTGGTGAGTGATAGCACGGGACGCGACAATTTATTGTCGTCGACCGTCAATTTGCTTTAGCAAATTCTTGCCGAGGGGCTCCCGCTTGCGGGAAACGGCAATCTATCTCCGCATATTGCTGTCCTTTTTTCGTGGTGAGTGATAGCGCGGGACGCGACAATTTATTGTCGTCGACCGTCAATTTGCCTTGGCAAATTCTTGCCGTTGCTTTTCCGCTTTATCTGTCTTTTTACTCGACTATCCACTTTATTTCCATCGGTTTGAGTTCGATAATCGACTTATTGCCCGACTTATCATAAAATTCAGTCGTCTGTTTTTCCTTACTGTTGTTCACTATCGCGTACTTCCCGCTCGCCTCGTAATAATTACATTCCGTATTTACGTTGGTCGAATAGCAAACGTTTAAGTTTTTGTTTGCCGTCCAGCACATCGCTTTATACAACAGTCTCGAATTTTCAAAACTGTACGGTATACCCGTAATATAGAAACTTCTGCCCTTACCGTACTCGTTGACAGCCATTTTAACCTCGCCGACGTTTACGTTGCGTTTAAATCTGTCGGAGAAAGCAATATCAAGTACCTTCGCTCCGTCAAGAGCGTAAATATTCTTTTTATCCTCGCCGTAGTCGAACGATTTTACACCGTCGGTCAGTTCGTGTTTAACTTTTTGAATATTGTATTTATCGTTGGAAAGCGTATAGCCGACTTCTTCGTCGACGCCTAAAACGTCCGCAAGTTGGAAATATCTGCCGTTTGCTTCACACGCCGTCGGTTCGCCTACTCCTATAAAGCCGCCCCCGTTATATACAAATTTTCTTATAGCCGTCTGCAACTTCTCGTCGAGCCATTCCTTACCGCCCGAAAATGCCGTATACGCGTCGCCTGCATTGATAAGTACGTCTATAGATTGATTAACGCCGTTTTTCACGTCGTCATACGTTAAAAATTCGATATCCACAGGAAGTCCAGAAATCGTCTCTAATATCCCCTGATATGAATAAATCTGCTGATACCAGAGTTCGTGAGCGACCATGTGACTCATCCAACTTCTCTTTTTACCCCATGCGTTCAAAAGTCCGACTTTCAGCCTGCAATAAGGCTTTTTGTTGTCTATCGCGTCGTATATCGTTCTGAATTCGTCGGCAATTTCCGCAACTCTGTCAACGAATTTCGGGAACTTAGCCGCAAGCGACAAATAACCGCCGAAGCCCATTCTGTCGATAGGCTTACGCATAATCGCCCTTCTTGCGGTTAGCCAATTCTTGTTAAGTTCCGCAACCGCCCCCTCTTCGTTGCCGTCAAAGAAGGTGTCGGGGAAGAAATATGGCAAAAATCTGCCTTCGTGGTATCTGACGTCAGGAATTTCGGACAACATTCTTACGGTGACGCCGCCGCCGACCGAACCGACGACCGCGTCGAGGTTCATATTTTTAAAATGTCTTCCGTAAGGCTCGCTGCCTATCCAATCATCACCTAAGAACATCATCGCTTCCTTGCCGTGTTTATGGCAGATTTCGACGAGTTCGCCGATAATTTTGCTTACGAATCTCTCTACGAAGTCCATATATTTCAAAAACTTTTCCGTCGGATTTCTGAAACAGTTGTTATAATAACCGCTGTCAACAAAGTCCTCCGCAACGAGTTTTATACCGCTTTCTTTCTCGAACTCCTCCATCAAAACGGGGTTTGCGGTCTGCGCGTAGCCGAACCACTCGACCTGCCTTTCTTTTCCGAGATCGTTGAAAATAAGAGTAAACTGATAGAGGAAGGTCGTAAATCTCACCACGCTCGTGTCGGGGTTTTCCTCGCACCACTTTTCCATGTGTCTTTTAACGTATTCTCTCGTTTCGGGGAACGCAGGGTCGTAAGTGAGTTGTTTTTCGCAAGTCCATTCGTTCGTGAGATAGTTATAAATCTGCACGGGGTGCCAAGTCACTCTCGCGAGGAAGGTCACCGTATATTCGTGGAAAGGAATTGCGTTTTCAACCGTAACAAGCCCGCTAATCGTGTTATAGCCCCACTTCTCGTGTTTAATGCCCGTCGTTCTGTCGTAGACTTCCCAAAGGTCGATATAGGAATAATCAGGGTCAAATTCGTCTTTTAAAAACCCTTTCATTATCTCGATTTCGAGCGTATTGCCCGTCGCCAGATTGCGGTTTGAAAGCAGGAAAATTCGCTGAGCCTCTTCGGGATGCTGTCTCGCCCACTCGTTATCGCCCCTCACTACGAAATAAGTGTTGTACACTTTTCCGAACTGTCCGGGGTTTTCGGGAAGTCTCGTTCCGTCGCAATCTCTCACGGCGTCCGCGCCCCATTTTTCCGCTATAATCTTGGTCCCCTCTACGAAACTTTCGTCCGTAGGAATGGTAAATCTGCCCTTAGTTTTCATATCTCGCACCTCATTGAAACGCTTCGTATCGTAAACGCTACCAAATAAAAACGACGCTTACGTCACTAAGTCGATTATAGCATTTTTACGTTGTTTCTTCAAGCGTTTATTTCTTCTTTTTTGTTATTTATTTGCGTTGTTTCGAGTTTGAGCAAAAAAAAGGACTGCCGCGCTCATTTACGCCACAGCCCGTGATATTTTTTATTTAGTTTTGAATATTTCTGTCAAGTTTATAAAATTACTTGAAAATTGCACCTCCGAAAATTAAACTTATGGTTTGATTTTCCGATTCAGATCTGCATCGGCGTACTCCTTTTACAATTTTTTCGATTGAGATATACATGAGATTTTACATTTCATACATTATACCTCCTCATTTGTATGCCAAGTCCGGCATAATCGAAATAAATTAGTACATCGGCCTGCTCCTCGCTTTTTTTCGGCGACCTCTTTTCATTCGGGGTACTGCCCCACTTCTTTTACTCTCTCGGGCTTCGCCCGCCTGTCGCCTTTCGCTTTCTTCGCCTATATTATAAACCGTAATCGTCGGTTTGTCAATACCGATTTTAAAAATTTTGTATTGTGAAATTTTCGTATTTCCTATTGACAAAACAAAAGAACCGCGTTACAATGTAGGTTTACGAAATACAACCAACGTCTCGACGCCGTCTTGATTCTCCCACAACAGTTTATTCACTTCGCCGCTATCGGAATAGATCGGAAAGTTCAGGGTTATCGATTTTAACGGCATTTCAACCTGTTCTTCATTAGAATAAATCTGTATGTCCTTTATCAGATAGGAAATTAAATCTTTCTTTTCTTTGTCAGACATTATATCATAAATTTTGTCAAAAGACAACAATAATTTATACACATTGTCAAGCGTAAGCACCTCTTCTTCCATAGCCGCCCGCCTTAACGAGGCATCCTTTATACATTCCTCCAATTCGTTTATTGTATCGTATAAAGAATCCAGCCTCGCAGACATATCTTTTAATTTACGTTCGCGATATTTTATATCGAGAGGTAAGTTGTCTATTGTTTCTTCCAGATTTGCCTTATTTGTCTCCGTTTCAATAAGTCTCTTTTTATAATTCCTCAGCTCGGTATCGATTGCTTCCGTATTCGCTTTCTGACCGATTCTGCTTTCGATTTCTTTTGCAAAAGATTCGCCTCGAATCAACTCTTTTATCGCTTCGACCACATAAGGTTCTATATCCGTCGTCCTTAATTTTGCTTTATAATTGCAGACATATCCCCGCGGATTACCGTTATGCCCGCAATAATAGTAATACACGTCTTTATATGTACCGTCCTTTTTTTGCCAGGAATGACGATTGCAATACATCGGGCTTCCGCATTTTGGACATTTTAGCAACCCTGTCAACAAATGAATACGTTCTCGTCCGACGCGCGAAGGGGATTTAAAGCCTGTAATATTTCTTTTTTCTCGTACTCTTTCCCAAGTTTTTTGATCCACCAAAGCGTCATGTTTTCCGTCATACACAAGATAATCGCTTGTCCGAAACGTCCGATAATCGTCACGACTTCCTTTTATCTTTTCTTTTATTCGTCTGCCGTAAGCGATTTTTCCTGCGTATACCGGATTGTCCAGAACACACTGAACGCTTCTCGCGCTCCACGCCGTTATGTCGCTTTCTTTATGTTTATTTTTTGCAATTCCTTGTAAATTGAGATATTTAGCTACACCGTTATAGCCCATATCCGTATTGGCAAATTTATCGTAAATAAGCCTCACTACTTCCGCTTCTTGCTCGTTTATAATCAACGTATCGTCTTTTAACGAATAACCGTATGGTGCAGGTCCTCCGTTCCATAAACCCTGCCTTGCTTTTTCTTTTCTCCCGTTCATCGTCTGTTCAAGAATATTTTCGCGTTCGATTTCCGCTACGGCAGACAGTACCGATATAAGCAATTTTCCGCTTGCTTGCGATGAATCTATACCTTCCTCGACACTGATTAAGTTTACGCCATAATCTTGTACTTTTTGAAGCGAATTCAAGTTCTCCGTTTACATATACTTTCATATTATCCGTCTGCAGGAGAATATCAGAATATTTATCTCCGAATGACAAATCCAAAAACAATTCAAAAAATGTATCATCGTAATCTATCTTCGCTTTTCCTTTTACGTCGGAATAATATTCTATATCGTTTATCAAATAATTTTCGCCGCTGATAAAATCCACAGGATTACTATCTACAACGACCATTATCCCATGCGCGTTTCGTTCTATATCTCCGCCGAGTATTCCCACATTGAAATCAATAAAATAATTATTTCTGTTCGCTTCAAAAATTACGGATTGTCCGTCATGTCGTTCGATATTTACAATATTATCCGTAACGATGATTTTAGCAATCTTTCTCCTTAAAAATTTAAAAATGTTCTTCATTCTTACCTTTTCACTCCTGGTTGAGATAATTATACTGTATTAAACATGACAACTACTGGCATAAATTATAAAATACTTTTTAATTAATTTCAACGAAAAGGTGTCCAAAAAAACGGACACCAAAATATTTATTTCATCCTACATACTCATTTACATTCGGGGGTAAATGCAAGAATATCAATAATTTTAACCATTTTTCTAATTATGTTATCAGGAGTTATTTCATCTGAATTTAATTCTTGAAGTAAAATCTTGATATTGGGCATTTCTCCATTATACAATTCAAAATCCGATAAAACAGTATCTGCTAATTCTTTAGCCATATATCCTGTAGCCCCGATAGGAAAGACATATTTCTTTTGTTTAACCGCAATATCAAATTCTTTGCGCACCCCATCAGCATTTATTACATTTCCGTTTTTATCGTACTTATTACCGAAAATAAAAAATGCAATACCGCACTTGGAAATCATCTTTTCACGATAGGCATAATATTTTTCTTCTATGCTTTTTTCTTTTTCAAACTGTTCATAGTATGTTTTTGGAAATGGGTACATTAATAAATAATCAGCCATATCGAGACCATATGTGGCGGTAGCTTCTGCTATACCTTCATATAATAACGGTCCTACCCCTAAACCGTTACCGTTAACTATTCGTAATCCATGTCCTTCATCTGATTCAGAACAATCCGATCTTATTAATTCATATCCAAGCTTATAAATAAAATCCTGCGCAGTTTTTTTATCTGCAAATTTATCATACTCGACAGCACTTCCGGATATTAAAATTTTATATGCCATATATTGTTGTTCTATCTCCTTCATTATTGACTCTATATCATTATAATCGTCAATTAATAAAGTATGTATACTATATCGCTCTAAATTTTTTATCCATAATTTCTGTTTTTTGTATTCATTACCAACACATTTTTTTGTTATAAAGTAATGATTTTGATTGATTTTATTAACCGTAGTTAAAGTCGATATTATGTTTTGGATGTCAGGATCGCTAAATGAGTATCCTAAAAACAAAACAGTAGAAGAAGCTAACTCATTGTAAATTGCATGTGTAAAATTGAAAGAACTCAGTTTAAAATGCTCATAGTCTTCTTCAGTTATTATAATGCTATCGGGATGATTATAGTCGCCATGACATTTGAAAACTATATGATCACGCTCATCGTCTAATTTTGTAAACGATTCGTTATCATAAATCAAATCATAATGTTTCCGTTCAGCCTTTAAGGCATTTTCAATCAACGGGTCATAATTTGTAGTCCAGTAATTACGGATAGGCAACCTGGCAATTCTATGATGAAACTCTGTTGTTTCGCTGCTTGAAAACTGTTCTCCTATAGATTTTTTAAATTCACCTTTATCATATCCGTTGTTTACATAAGACTGTGCTATAAAAGGATAATTATTTTCGGTTTTTTTTAAAGGGAATTTGATTTTTTTAGCATAAGGACGAATCAATTCTTTCCAACATTTTTTAAATATGGAATTAGACATTCCTGAACCGATAAAAATAGATGCGTTTTTCTGTCTTAGTGCAGTTACATACTCTCTAATCAGCGTGCTTTTTTCAATCATGAATTTTGCCTCCTTAATGGAGAGGAATGATCGTATGTAAAATCAAATCGTCTATTAAAAGCATTATCTATCAGTTGTTTTAAAATGGTGGGATGGTTTTCTATTCTGGACCATTCAACAACAGTAATAGGAACTTCTTTTACGAAATTATCTATAATGCGGCTTGGCATATATGGATATTGCGCCTCAAATTCAGCTCTATTATCTATAGAATACCATTGTCCGAAATCTGATAATAATGGCTTTTCTTCTTTAGAAGATGCACGAATTCCTTGTTTAATTGTCGGCAAATTTATAACGATGATGCCCATTTGGCGATTAGCCGGACTATCATACATTGCCGCATGAAGTTCCCAATCGATATGTTTGCGTTTTTTAGTATTTTCCCCACACAACAAAATTAAAACCGTGGCATCTTTTATATATTCGTCGCGTATAATACATCTTATTTGTTCAGAAGACAGTCCGGCATCATCAATCTCCTTTTCGTGTACAGAAAAATCCTCAAATATACTTTGCATTTGCATAGTTTCAATATTAAATTCCTGCATTTTGATTAAATAATCTTTATACCGTTGATCATCATGATGATAGTAACTTATAAAAACCCTATGTCTTGCAATACTCATTACCAAATTCCCCCTTGTTTGCGAATATCGTAACTACCGGAATGCGCCTTTTCATAAGCTTCCTCGATATACTTATTCGGATCTCTTAAAAAAGCCTCTTCTGTAACAATATCAATATAATTTGGAGAAAGCCATATTTCCCCAAAAGATTTTTTGTTGCCTTGATTTTTTCTTATAATTTCAAAACATTTTGATGTATCCCATTCCAATTTGCCGCTAATGTATGTTTTCATCCAAAGATATCCGTCGTAACCGTAATCTTTTTTTTGAACAACAGCCACAACCCCATTCGTTAAAGACCGTCGACCGCCAGACTCTATTGCTGACAAAGAGTAAGATAATTCCCAATTCATCCAGTTACTCAGCTTCATGTTCGGAGACAAAATTACAATCGTCACAGAAGTATCTCGAATCATTTCCTTCAATCTTTCTTTTATAATAGAAGAAGAAAATGACGATAAATCATCAGAATATCCATCTTCCCCACGATAAAACCGGGAATCATCTCCGAATTTTTTTATAATTCGATCTCTCAAATTATTATCTTTTCCCTCTACCACATCGCTGTACTTATACGATATAAAAGTTTTTCTTGCCATTTGTTTCCCTCCTTAGTTTTTTATATTATAACATTTTTTGCCAAAAAAATCAACCCCTATTATATCAATATAATTGCTATTATGAGAAGACGGGTTCGGAAGTCAAAAATATTACCGATGAAATACCGTTTGACATACCTGATTCTTGGTGTTGGGTAAGACATAACGAATTATTTGAAATTTCTGGCGGCTCTCAACCGCCGAAGGCTAAATTTAAAGATACTCCCCAAACAGGATTTGTTCGATTGTTTCAAATAAGAGATTATGGCAAAAATCCGCAACCTATTTACATTCCTATTGATGCAGCGACAAAAACAACTAAAAAAGGTGATATTTTGCTTGCAAGATACGGAGCTTCGCTTGGAAAAGTGTTTTGGGCAGAAGATGGCGCGTATAATGTTGCTATGGCAAAAGTTATACCACTTTTTGATATAAAAACAATCTCTATCGAATATTTATTCTTTTATTACAAGTCATCATTATATCAAGACACAATTATAGGGCATTCAAGAAGCGCTCAGGCAGGTTTTAATAAAGATGATCTTTCAAAAATGTTTTTTGTTCTGCCGCCTTTATCTGAACAAATTCGTATAGTTAATGCTCTTAAAAATATTGAGCCGTTGATTGCTGAATATGATAAACTTGAACAACAGGCGACGAAACTTGATGGCGAAATTTACGATAAACTCAAAAAATCTATTCTGCAATACGCCATTCAAGGCA
>ERZ779875.641-NODE-641-length-30254-cov-289.329216_pt1 | contig 30254 bp, 43 predicted proteins | sample MGYA00511246_ERZ779875 | MGnify/ENA primary metagenome ERZ779875 (study PRJEB29588, sample SAMEA2155093) | human gut metagenome | biome: human gut; feature: human-associated habitat; material: faeces | place: Denmark | collected 2008/2010 ... | reverse complement strand
TGACGGACATTAAATTAATGGTGGATGCTGCAAGGCAGCTAAACCAAACTTGGAACGAATGCAGCAAGAATGCTGAAGAAGAAAGTACACCCGAGGTGTATAACGCTATGTGTGAGGTTGATGAAGCTGTTATCAACCTCGTTGAAAAAATCAGCCTTTGTTTAAAGGAAAAGGCAATTGTTGATATGTATGGAGTCTCAGAATTATCAAAAACGCATAAGTCAATTATAGAGAGAAACAAGGTTTAAAACCATGTAAAACAAATTTACCAAACTCCAATAGTGTTCTATAAACAACTAACAGCCAATTAGTTGCCGTTTTAGTTATAGTTAACGCCATTGAAGTTTAGTTAAGTTAACCAAAAGTTAAATATTTATTTTAAGCCTTTCTAAGCCCCTATTTTTTCTTCTTCATATATCTATACCAATTTTACAAATTAGCCCAACAAGCTAGAAATTAACTATTTAAAATAAATCTATATTATATTGTAATTATTTTTTTGTATTCAGAATATAATCTATTACTTTCCTGTTTGCATTATCTATCTTTTGCTGATTGAAATTGATGTAAACCTGTGTTACTTTGGCACCTGTAGAGAATGAATGTCCTAGGGCATGGCTTATCACATCAACGGGTATGTCGAGTTCACTAGCTATTGTTGCCCAAGTATGACGAGCCCAGTAAGATGTTAGATTTTCAAAACCTTCAATGCTTTGCAATATTTTTCCCCATGATGCAGTAAACGTATGGACGCTTGCGTATTGATCGAGAATACAGAGTAGATACTTTCTCCCTCTATATTTGTCTATGATGGCTAATGCTTCGGGCTCAACCTTGATGCAATATAGCTTCTGCGTCTTTTGCCGTTTATAGTGTATATAGCCATCTTGCCCTATTTCTGTTAGGCTGCAAAGGTCAGCTACATTGATACCTATAAGAAACAAGGATAGCTTGAACATATCGACAGCCATAGTTTGCTTCTCATTCCCATGGAAAGAAAATAATCGGTGTAATTCGTCAATAGTCAGAGAACGCTTAATTGTAGGCTCAGACTTAATCTTGAATACACGAAAAGGATAAGACATAGTTATCTCATTCGCCATGGCATCACGGAATACAGCTCTGATATTGCGAAAATGAATACTCCTTCCATTTACGGATGGAGAAGACGAAAGAAGAAATACATCAAAGCCACTAAGCCAATCCTTAGTAATATCCTCGAAGGTTTTCGTCTTAATCTTAGCATCATACTCAGCCATACGTTTTGCAGTTACTAGATAAATCTCCTTTGTCCTCTTAGCTGTGCGCGATTCTGCATAAGACAGGAAACGGCTATAAAAGCTATTTGCGGTTGCTGCGGTTGGTTCTATGATTTCGACAACCTTGTTTTTTATTTGTGTAGCTGTTAATTTGGTTAACTCACCTTTCTTCAATAATTCGAGAATGATATTTGATACTGTACTTTTTTGGGTATCAATATAGCTCTGCAGGTTTGCTTTGTCTGGTCTATTCTTGATACGTTCCTTACTAGGGTCCCATTGAGTTGGTAGTATCTTCACACCAAGATTGATGTACGCAGAAGAGCCCTGTTTGTTAATACCAATTTTAAGAGGGGCTTCATCACCTCTCTTAGAACTACGCTTATCTAAGTATATGTGAACTGTTACTCCCATATCTCTTCTTTTTAATGTTGCGGTTGATTTGCGGTTTTTGCGGTTAATCTGCGGTTGATTTTACCCAACTTTACCAAAAAGTATGAAAATGTATCAAAAACCACTTTTGGCAAATCCCCTTAAAATAAAGGAGTTTAGCGGAAAGAGGGGGATTCGAACCCCCGATTCCCTTTAGGGGAATACACGCTTTCCAGATGTAAAGCTTTTCGATATAACTATCTTAGCCTCAATTAATTACAGAGACCCGATTTTTAATTTGCAAGCTATTTGCAAGCACGCTATTTTTTCGAGTAATACAATATGCAGAAATATTAATTATATTTAAATATATCCACATATATTTTGATATATCATTTTTTCCATCTATCTTTGCATTTGAATTTATAACATAGTGCAAAGATATAAAGAAATACCTTATCATATCGCACATTTAAACTATTTAACATGATAACTTCAATCCAACCAGACATAAGACCAACTGCTCGATATACTATATCAGAGACATGTGAGTTACTGGGCATACATAGAAACACCCTCCGCTCCTATGTGAATGCTGGGTATATAAAAACCATGCAAAAAGTTCACGGAAAACGTTTTAAGGGTTCAGAGATTCTTCGGTTTTGGAATACCTTTGTGTAAACATAGGTCCGGTGCCAAGCAATAGCCATTCGCATGACACCCCATATTTCTCAGCAAGATAAGCAAGGTATTCTACACGGAAAGTCCGCTTATCCCTATTATGTTTTAGAGTATTCATGTTTCCGTAGTTCAATCCGAACTCTTTTGTAAATGTCTGTAGCCCTTTTATTCTTCTTTGGTCTTTAAGAATATCGAGTGCCTTGAAGAACCTGTTGCTTATATCCAGGGCACGATCGGGAATATTCAACTTCATTTCAATGCCATTTTTTCAAGTAAGTCCATGAGACGTGCATTGATTTCATCCTGCCTCTCAACATGCTTTGCTATTGTCTCAGTCTGCTTCTTGATAATTTCAATCAAATCCGTATCACTTTGAATGCCGTTACTCTGATTACCAGAACCATTATTTACGTTATTCTCTGCATTAACGAACTGTGGTAGTTCTACCTCGAACGCTTTGACATCTTCCTCACCGAACTTATCGTATAATTTCTTGAATTGAGCCGGTGTAGGGTCAATACCTTCAGTTTCGTATCTTGAAATGTTTGATTGAGATAATCCCATAATTTCTGCTAATTGAGACTGAAACAGCCCATGAGCTCTTCTAAATTCTTTATATTTAAACATATTTGTGTATATTTGTTAAATTTGACTAAATCCTTTCGATATATTTGCATATATCAAAATATATTTGTATCTTTGCATAAAGATATAAAACATAATGCAAAGATAATGGAAAATATTAAAACATCAAACACTTTTGAGGAAAAATCTCAAAAAATAACCTTAAAAGGTTATTATCAGGGATTACCTAAGAGAAGCGCCCCTCGGTATGACTTTATTACAGAGGTAGCCAGACTCTGTAAGGTTACCGAGCAGACAGTTAGGAATTGGGTTCTATACGGTGTGAAGCCACAGCAGCACATTCATATAGAAATACTGTGTAAGCTAACAGGCATTAGCGAGGAGGATTTATGGAAGGATTAGAGTTTTATATGTTCGAAGATGAGCTATGGTGTAAGACCTCAGATGGAAAGAATTTCATCGTCGATGAGTCTCATACAGATTTGGTGAAATACATTTTGGAAAAGGTTCGTGCTTGCTACCCCGAAGCATACAATGCACTGGAGAAGATTTATGCCAAGAGTGCCCCTAACGAAAGTTACTATCAATATCTTATGATGCGTCGGTTTTGCAAATGCAACTTTTGCCGACTCGACACTACAGCTTTTGATGTCGTTGATGTTGACAAGGATGGGAAGTTCAACTTCGAGAAGGTCGTGTGTCCCATGCGTGGTGAGTGTCCTTATGAAGGTATCGTATGTATGCCAAGGTTTAATGCTAATCTTTCTACTGCGGAGTTGCGTGTAATGAAACTGCTTTATGAGGGACGAAGCGAGCAAGAGGCAGCAGCTGAACTATTCAACTCTCCAAACACGATACATCAACACGTCAAGTCTGTGTATGTAAAACTAGGAATACATAAGCTCTCTGAGTTTATCACCTATGCGAATAAGAACAATTTGTTTAACAATTAAATATTAGTTTATGCCAATTATTAGAAAGAATGACGTTGTTACAGAGCGTCCAGTGATTATTGTACTTTATGGTACTCCAGGTACAGGAAAGACATCTTTAGCTACTACAGCCAATAGTCCTTTACTCATCGACACCGACCGAGGCTTTGACCGTGCCGTTCAGCGTCCAGACATTGTTGTTACGGCTTCACGTTGGGAAGACATCTATAATGCTGAGGTTATCGGTTCCTATGTTGTTGAGGATGGCAAGCAGGTTTGGAAACCAGGATTGATCAGTGAGTGCAAGACCATCGTTGTAGATACTGCCAAGGCTATGCTTGATGATTACCTTAATGCTTTCGCTATCCAGCAGGACCCTAAGCTGGGAACTAACTCATTGAAGCGATATGGTGTGATGGGAGAATTGTTCAAGCAGTTTGTCGGCATTCTCCGTTCAAACAATTCAGACATCATCTTCATCTGTCACGACAAGGAGACACAGGAGGGAGACTACATCAAGCATTCTCCAGACTGTACAGGACAGAGTAAGGACTTGCTCATCCGTATTGCGGACCAGGTAGGTTACATCTGCAAGGAGAACGGCAATCGTGTCATCAAGTTCGAGCCACAGGACAATCGTGTTGGTAAGAATGTTGCAGACCTGCAGGATACTTGGATTCCAGCTTACGGAACAGAGGAGTTTGACACTTGCATGGCAGACATCATTAAGAAGGTGAAGATAGCCATCGTGAATAAGTCAGATGCTCAGGCCAAGGCACAAGAAGCTGTGGATGATGCTCGCAAGAAACTTGCAGCCGTAGAAACTGTAGATGATGCAAATGCTCTCATCGAGGTTGCCCACGGATTGAACAAGATTCATCAGAAGGCGTTTATGAACCAGATGATCAAGGAGCTTGCCGCCAAAGGCATTGACTTTGACAAGAAAGGAAAGAAGTTCGTCAAGCACGAGGATGCAGCATGATGAAGCCTTTGATTAGAGTTACCCAATTAGAAAGCTTTAGACGATATATGTCGGGCGAATACTCTTATGTTACAGAGCAGGACGTTATAGACAATATCACTAAGAAGTTTGAGGGCAACGATTACACAAGAATAGGAACTGCCTTTCACTCCATCGTGGAGACTGGCAGTCCCCATTGCTTCAAGGAGCCGGAAGGTGTTCGTCATTTCACCTATTATAAGAAAGATAAGACTGAACCCGTTCCGAAAGGAAGAAGGTTCGTCTTTGATGAAGGTGAGGCGATTCTCGATATTCCACAATGCAAGGTTGCATTGAAATACAGGAATGAGCATCCTGGCGCCTTTCATGAGGTTCGTGAATATAAGGATTTCGGCGATGCCGTTATCACGGGATGTGCCGATATGATTGACGGACTAGAGATAAGAGACATCAAGACTAAGTACGGACCGGTATCAGACAAAGACTATATAGATAGTTGCCAATGGCAGCTTTACCTAGAGCTGTTTGAAGCTGATGTGTTCCATTTTGACTTGTTTGTCTTTGAGGGCTACAATAAGGATAAGCACAAGGGAGACGTGAGAGGTCTAAAGCTTACTCCTTATGAGCCAGCAATTACTTGTTACAGATACCCAGAGATGGAAGACAAAAACCACGCATTATTGCGTGACTTCCTTAAATGGGTAGAAATGAGAGAATTATTACCATATTTACCATTAACAGAATCAGATGGCTAATACAATGACAGGAAGGGTATTGCTCATCGGAAATACCGAAGAGATACCAAGCAAGAACGGTGGAGAACCGTTCAAAAAGAGAGTGGTAGTACTGAACTGCACCCATTCGGATTTCGGACAAGTGTATGAGAACTACCCAAGTTTCGAGTTCAGTGGAAAGCATGTAGATGATCCTGCTGGTTTTGCAGTTGGCGAGATTGTTACCATATCTTTTGCTCTTCAAGGTACCAAGTATCAGAAGAGTGCAAATGACCCGGTAAAGTATTTCAATACCATTTCGGGTTACAAGATAGAAAAGTATCAGAGAGGTGGCCAGACACAGCAACAAGCTCCACAGCCGCAGCAGCAAGGAGCTCAGTCACCGGCATCGCAGCCTGGCAAAGATGATGACTTACCATTCTAATTATATGATTTTCAATCTCAACAATGACAAGGACAGGGCAGACTATAAGGACTATTGCAATGGTCTTTACATGGATGCCTTGAAAAGTGGAAAGGGTTTTATCGTGGAGGTGAAGAAAAAGCACCGTCCACGTTCCCTTGCCCAAAACAGCTATCTGCACGTTTGCCTTCAGTATTTCGCATCAGAGTTCGGCTACGATGAAGAATATGTGAAGTATAACATTTTCAAGCAGATAGTAAACAGAGAAATCTTTGCGAAGCAGAGAACAAACAGAAGAGGACAGCCTGTAACCTATTGGAGAAGCACGGCTGACCTTGACACAAAAGAATTAACAGACGCTATCGAGAAATTTCGGAACTATTCAAGCATGGTAGCAGGGTTGTATATACCTGAGCCAAACGAAGAAGCAGCCTTGCTTGAAGCTCAGAAACAGATAGCATTATATGAAAAATATTTATAATTATGAAATCAGATTTGAAAAATTATGTTCCAGAGAACATTGAGTTTGTATTGGATGACGGTGTAAAAGACATGTTCCCAATGGTGTTGGACTTCCTTGCTTTGACCGAGGAAAATCTTTGCGGAGAGAAGCCTTTGAAAAACAAGGCTGATATCCTTAAATTTGTCGGAAAGCACTTCACCGCTACATTCCCAGACAATGAGTTGGTTACCCGTTTCCTCGATGAGTTCGAGAAGAAAAACATCAGAGAGGAATACTGCACACTCGAAGAGAACGTGGTGCCAGCTCGCAAACTGGAGTTGGAGGAGGCTTTGGAAAAAGCCAAGAAGATGAAGAAGGACGCAGAAGAGGCTTACGCTTCTGTCCTCATGGAAGTAGCTAAGTATGCAGCAGAAGTACGTCGGGGAACTGTTGATATGCGCCTTAAGTCGAAGAACGTGTTCTGTATTGCATTGGCAGGTTACTATCTCGTATATAATTGGGATGCAAATACAGAGAAGTTCTTACTCGCAAAGGCTTACGCTATCCCTGACCGCTCAGAGATTTGGGCCAATGAGGTCAAGAATCGTGAAAGCATGAAAGAGGTCTTCGGATTGGAGTTCCCAGAGGTAGAGCAGGGAAAAGAAGAGGTTCCATCAGAGCAGTCTTCAGATGATGACGATGATGATTTACCATTTGGCGAGTAATGAAATACACTCTTAGAAATTATCAAAAGCAAGCCAGTGATGCAGCCGTAAGACTGTTCACTGGCAAGGCTGATAAGAATGGACTGATTATCTTGCCTACGGGCGCAGGAAAGAGTTTGGTGATAGCAGATATCGCCTCTCGTCTGGAAGGGCCGCTATTAGTCTTTCAGCCAAGTAAAGAAATATTGCAACAGAACTTTGCCAAACTACAGAGCTATGGAATATTCGATTGCGGTTGCTATAGTGCTTCCGTGGGATGCAAGGATATAAACAGAATAACCTTTGCCACCATCGGAAGTGTCATGAACCATATGTCAGACTTCGATTGTTTCAAGAATATCATCATCGATGAATGTCATTATGTAAACTCTAAAGCTGGGCAGTACAAGCAGTTCATAGAAGTGAAGAACAGACAGGTTGTTGGATTAACAGCCACGCCATACCGTCTTGATCGTGCCGAAGGAGGTTCCATCTTGAAGTTCCTTACGAGAGTACGTCCAAGGATTTTCTCAAAAGTTATCTACTGCTGCCAAATTGGAGAATTGCTTTCTAAAGGTTATCTCGCAGATTTGCATTATTATGATTTGACGGCATTGGATTTAAGAAGAGTAAGAAGCAATTCCACAGGTGCAGACTATGATGAAAGAAGTCTTCTTGCAGAATATGAGCGTTGCGGATTCTATGATAAGCTATCAAATACAGTAGTCAAGGTTCTGCAGCCTAAAAGCGGCATACCAAGAAAGGGAGTACTTGTATTTACCGCTTTCACAAAGGAGGCCAGGCAGTTGGTTGATAAGCTTCAATCCATCGGAGTCAATTCGGCTATCGTAACAGGAGAAACACCTAAAAAGGAGCGTGAAGCCATTCTTGAAGGATTTAAGAGGAGAGAGATAAAGGTGGTTGCCAATGTTGGTGTATTGACTACGGGATTCGATTATCCAGCCCTAGACACCGTTGTTTTGGCACGCCCGACAAAATCTCTCGGGCTCTACTATCAGATGGTAGGCCGTGCAATCAGACCATTTGACGGCAAAGATGGGTGGATAGTTGACTTGTCGGGCAATTATAGTCGGTTTGGAAATGTCGCAGACCTCTTTATTAGCAGACCTCCAGGAACAACGAAATGGGCGGTGTATTCCAGAGGAACACAATTAACTAATGTCGTACTAAGATGAGCGTTCTAAATGAGCTTATTGAATATAAGCAAAGAGATTCCGCATTAGGAACTGAGTATTTAACTCTCTGTCCGCATTGCAGAAAGGGAGTATTTACACAAGAACCAATTTATGTAGGAAGTTTAGCTTGCCGTTTATGTGTTGATTTTGCGAACATGACGGACAAATATGTTACATGTAAATTCAAAAGAAATGTTTCCAATTTATAAGAAAAAGAAGAAATCTCCTTCTGCTCCCAAAAAGAGAAAGAAGAGTAAGCCGGATTTAGTCAAGAGACTAGACAAGGTGTTTGCATTGTATATACGTCTGAGAGACTGCATGCCAAGCGGCATGGGACAATGTATCAGCTGCGGAAAGATAAAGCCGTACCGAGAGCTTGATTGCGGTCATTTCTTCGGACGTTCCAACATGGCCACCAGATTTGATGAAGATAACTGCAATGCAGAATGTATCGGGTGTAACAGAGTGAAGTCAGACCATCTTATATACTACCAGGAGAATCTGATAAAGAAGATTGGTGTTTCCCGATTTTCTACCCTGCGAGAGCGTGCCCACTCTATCAAGAAATGGGATGACGACGAGTTAGAGAAAATGATCAAGTATTACACAAATGAAGTAAAAAGATTGAGTCATGAAAAAGGTATTTCTGTTAATCTGTAAAAAATATAAGTCCCCAGTGTTTCGCAACACCGAGGACTTGAACCAATTAAAATCCTATAAAGATTATACTTTAAAGGGATTTGTTTGCAAAGGTAATGAATTATTTTCAAATTGCCAAACAAACCTCACAAAAAAAGCCCGCTCACCAGCAGGCTAAAGAGAAAACCACCATATAATATTCTTTACAAATATACATGGAATAAACTTATTGCAAAGGTACAATAAAATATCGAAATATCCAAATATATATCTGGATATATTTTGGTGTTTTTAAATATTTAACTTAATTATTTTGCATATATCAAGATAAATTAGTACTTTTGCCTTAAGAGAAAGCCGAATATAAATCATAAAAATAATACACAATATGGAATTAACAGAATATCTTAAAAAAATTAAAGGAAGTGAGGGTTACAGAATATTCTTGACAGGCCTGAATAAACAGTTCAAGTCAGCAGGGGTGCTGTATCGTGAGTTTAAGATTTTGGAGAGAATGACAACTATCGCTTTAAAGATTATTCATTTTGTTCATAGCTTTACCCACAAACAGCACAGAGCCGTTTACGGCAAGTTACAAACCGAAGTTGCTTCTTTGGCTGATTGTATCAATCGAGGAAGAGTTTGCTTTATCAAGAATGAGGACTTGAACCAATTATGAAAATAGTCGATTACTCTAAGCTATTGAAATCCTTTTGGGAAAAGAGGTTAGTTTGCACGCTGACAAGTTGCGAGGCAGATATGTATTATTATTTGCTGAAACAATGCGACTTGGGTAACTGGGCAAACCCATTCAAATTGCCGACGAAGAAGTGCGAGATAGAACTCGACTTCACTAGGAAAACAATTAGTAGTGTTAGAAACTCTTTGCAGCAGAAAGGATTCATTAATTTTAAGCCAAGCAAGGTGCGTGGCGAAATTGCTGAGTATGAGATTATTGGACTAAATGCGTTTATTACAGAAACGCAAAGTGAAACGCAAATGGGTACGCAAAGTGAAACGCAAATAGAAACGCAAACTGGTACACAAACGGAAACGCAAAAAGAAAAAACAAAAGAAAATTCCCCCCATACCCCCATAAAAGAAAATAAAAAAGAAAATCTAAAAGAGACTGCTGACGCAGTAGAGAAAGCCGAGCTTTCTCTCTTCACGTCAATCTCAGAAAGACGAACTGAATTTACAGAAAGACTCAAACCCTATGTTTCAAAATACGGGCAAAAGTTAATCGATGATTTCGCTGCTTATTGGACTGGGGCTGGCAAAGACGATACTCGTATGAGATTCGAGAAAGAGAATAAGTTTAGTTTGGCGGGGCGGCTTGCCACTTGGAGCAAGAACGAATTGCGTTTCAAGGGGAACACAGTTCTATCCGTAGAGCAAAAAGAAAAGCAATATGAGATAGATTGGCAACGTGTTATTAGATGGTTCAATAAACTTGGCTTGGTAGAGGTAAAATGTTTGACCGATAAACGTAAATTAGCCTACATTTCGATGTACGAGGCTCACGGAAAAGAAGGGTTAGTTGCGTTTTCTGATAACGTAAAATCCTCTGATTACCTGCTTGGCAAAACAGGAAGAGGCCCGAAGAGGGACTTCGATTACGTATTCGAAGAAAAGAACTTCGTGAAAATCATCGAAGGTAGTTTTGAAAACTTTAAAAGCGCAAAAGAAAATGAAAAGAACATTAGAACAGGATGGAAAGCTCCAGAGCACAAAGATACATCAGCGTATCGGGAGGGGTTTAGAGTTACCCCTTGAAAACAAGGAGGCCAAGAATCTTCTATACTCATTCTACAAGCGAGAGGTAGAGAAGCGTAAACGGCAGTTTGTTTTCACAAGTGAACTTAAAGGAGCTATGTCGAAGATAGGAGATTTTCTTACAACAGAGACAAACTTCTACGGTTTATTCATGCCGGGTAGCATAGGAAATGGAAAAACAACTATGCTAAAGGCTATCAGAGATTTGTTAGTCTATTTGGTGGAAACCAACAAGATCAGCTATTGTGAGGGAGACAAATATCCTCATTTCATCAAAGCTACAGACATGGCAAATATGATTATCGAAGACAGAAACGAATTTCGCATAATAAAAAACACCAAGTTCTTGTTGATAGATGACTTGGGGGCAGAGCCGACAGAGCTTATTACCTATGGAATGCCATACAGACCATTTGATGAGCTTTTGGACTATCGCTACGAGCTGTTGCTTCCTACCATTATCAGTTCAAACCTAACAGCAACTGATATTGGGCAGAAATACAATGACCCAAGAATCGTAGATAGAATGCATGAAATGTTTGACATTTTAAGTTTCGAGGAGGTATCTTTCAGATGAGTTTAACACAATCACCATTTCAGGGCCAGCCATTAATCAACGACACAAAGGCCGAACAATATGTAATTGGCAGTATGCTTACTGACCCTACCGCTTATACGATCGTAAGCCAATATCTTGACGAAGAGTGTTTTTACGACCCCATCTGTAAGGATTCCTGGAAAGCAATCGACACTATAGGAAAACGGGGTGTGCCTATAGATATAATATCAGTTTCCTCCGAATTAGCAAAAGAGAAATCATCCGTTTCTCCAATAGACTTGATGAACATTTCGTCTCAAGTAGCATCATCTTCTCACGCAGAATTTCATGCCATAAGACTGCAAGATTTGGGTAGGAGAAGAAAACTATGGGTTGTTGGCCAGCAACTTTCAAGGGTAGGCCTATCTGAGGATATACCGACATCCGATGCTCATCAAGAAGCTATTGAAAGCATAGGGAGGGTTTTCGAGAAGGCAGACGGAGTATTCACACTCAACGATGCAATGAATAGCCTTAACGATATAATGATAAAAAATGCTACCGTTGGAGGTGTTACCACAGGAACAAAAACAGGCATGGATAGATTTGACGAGAAGGGAGGACTACAGAAATCTGACTTAATTATCATAGCTGGTGAAACCTCCCAAGGTAAGACCTCACTCGCGCTTTGCATGACACGAAACGCCATTGAGAACAGAGCAAAGGTTGCTTTCTACTCTATGGAAATGACGAAGGAGCAGCTTACCGCACGTCTTCTTTCTGCCAAAACAAATATTCCGGCCAACAACATTCTTTATTCTGGCAGTTTAGCACCAAGTGAGATAAAAATGATAGACGATGCCAGAGGGAAGCTACCTGGAGAGAACTTGTTTTTTGATGACAAGAGTACTTCGAATATAGACTCTATTTTGCTTTCTATCCGAATGCTTAAAATGCAAAAGGATATTGACGGAGCTGTTATTGATTACTTGCAAATACTTAATGTGAATTCAAAAAGCACAAGTTTCAGTAGAGAGCAGGCTATGGGTGATGCCGCACGAAGATTCAAGAACCTTGCAAAGGAACTGAACATATGGATCATCGCCCTAAGTCAGTTGTCTAGAGATAGCAATTGTCCCGAGCCGAACTTGAACCGACTGCGCGATAGTGGACAGATAGGAGAAGCTGCCGATGTTGTCATCCTAGTCTATCGAGCAGAGTATTACAACAGAGCGTACCCTGCCCCATTCGACAATAAGGACGACTATCCTACTGATGGAACGGCTATGATAGACGTTGCCAAGGGACGTAATATCGGAACATTCAAATTCTTTATGGGATTCAATAAAAATACGACAAATTTTTTCAAGACGAATTTAATCAATGAGGATGTACAGGTACCTTTTGAAAAGCCAGAAGAAGCGGATGCACCATTCTGATAATCAGAGAGTTATAAAGCACGAAGATTTAGTATTTTTAACTAAAATAATCATTAGTATATTTGCATATATCAAATAATTTTCGTACCTTTGCATATAGATAAAAGGTAGTACTTTTGACTATTCAGAGCCTACCTTACAAGTTGAACCAATTAAAATTATAAAGATTATGAACAAGATTAGAGAATATGAGTTGGCTATTGCAAAGGAAGTAGCAACCAAAAAAGAGTATCGCACCTTACAAACAATGCAGGAAGAGTATTTCGCTCAGTATAATGCTAAATGCGCAGAGATAATAAATAAGCATTTGCAGGAGATTGGCAGCGAGAAGCGTTACGATACTAACAAATACTCTTGCACTGAGTATTTTATAGTGGATGCTTTTGAGGAAGGTAGCAAGGAACAGCTGGAGCTCATTGCCTTCTGCGAGAAGAACGTTCCTCTTCCTGAATGCGAAGACATATCAGATTGTTTCCCATATTTTAGCTACGAGGCCTTTATGAGACTAAACATGCCTTTAAATCTAAGAAGAAGTGATTTCTCATCCGAGGAGATATTTAAAAAATATAATGAGCATGTGTTTTCTGCAACACATGACTTCGATTAACAGGATTTGCGTTAAATTATAGTTAAAATCAAGCATATATGCTGATATATGCACTAAAAATCTTATTTTTGCAGCAATGGAATATGATTACAGTAAACTCAGAGAGTACATCAAACGGTGCAAATGGCAATGGGCCACTTCCATGATAGATGTTCCTCATGAGTACATTCACAGAGACAAGTGCGCTTTGACACGGGATGAATTCTATTACTTCGTCAGCGCACAGAGAGAAAATGGAGTCCACGAAAGATGGGGGAAGTATAATTTCCCTTACCTTTACATTGATGGCTACAAGTATTGGACGATGGGAGACCCATTCGAGACAACTTGGATTTTGAACAGACAGAAGGTTTTCAACGAGTTCGATTTCCTTGAGTGGCCAATACCGCGAATCTATTCGAACCAGGAAATGGACGTTATGGCAAAATCCATTCTGTCTACGTTCAGCGGAGGAAAGTTTTTTGAGGCCGGAATAGGAAACGGAGACTTTGTCTTCTATACCAAAATCCGCCCAGAGCTTTATTATGGCGTCGACCCAAGCAAAAAAGCTATTAAGCTGTTTAGAGAGAAGGCTGCTGGTTTTTACCGTCGGTGCTCTACTATCTCTTTCGAAGAAGCGATAAAGAAATGGCTATCTGCAGACAGTGTAATAATAGCACTATTTGGTACCGCTTCTTACTTCATGCCTCAATATCTCCGAAAACTCGGAGAAAGTGGTCTTGACTATTGCCTGATGTTTTACAGAGAGGAATACACACCAGAAGAGTATAAGGATATGCATCATTTTACATATGACAGAGTCCAGCTTCGCTCGATGTTCCCAAACTGCAACATTTACAATCACAAGAATTTTATAACTATTTCAAATAAAAAAATAATTTGGAAAAAACCGACAGTAGAAAATGAATTATTCCCAGTATGATGACATAGCAAGTAAGTACGATACGTTGTTTCGTGACGAAACGAGTCTCGTTGAGAACCATGAGGTGGGAGAAATGCTTCCACCTCTCAATGGTTCAATATTAGACATCGGTTGCGGGACTGGCTTGCTTGCAGAAATTACGAACGTTGACCCACAGGATTATTTAGGGGTTGATCCAAGTAATGGTATGTTGAAACAATTTAAGAAGAAGCATCCTGAGTTTGATTCTCGCCTTGTATGCGAACCCTTTAATGGAAAGAATATTGATTGTAAGAACTTTGATAATATAATCGCACTCTTCGGTTCTCCATCATATCTTTCACATTTTGCGGTATTAGCAATATCTAAATGCAAAGCAAGAAAATTTTTGATGTTCTATAAGGAATTGTATCATCCTGTGACTTACGAGAAGTGTGACGTTGAGTTCAAACACTACTTCTATTCAAAGAAAACTCTATGCAGTCTTTTTGGGGAGAAAAATGTTTCTGAGTATCATAATTATTTAATAGTTAATTGCGTATGAAATGTGATTTCAAAATCATGGGTGTAGAAGAAAGAATTGAGAACATTAAGCAAACGGTAAACGTTCTCAATTTGTCTATGGACGACGTATTCCTTGACAAAGAGATGAGGATGAATCCCCTTTTGTCATCCTTAGATGTACTTCGTATGCCTACAGAAAAAGGAATCACTCATCGTTGCATCTTGCAAGACGACATCATTCTTTCTGACAATTTTTCTGATTTTGTCAACAAACTGATAGTAATTGCGCCCGATGCCATATATTTCTTGTATTCGTTTACAGGTTATAAACCTTACAGAAAAGAGGCAAAAATATTAAAGACGGGAGGGAAAATATGGGGCCTGCCGTGGTTATTCCGTTGAAATATATAGATGGAATACTGACTTTGGCAAAATCCGTAAGAGATGACTATGTGCATGACGATGGTTTCTATTCATATTTTGCAAAGAAGAATAAGATTGAAATTTTAACAACTTGCCCAAACGCAATTCAATTAGCAAATAGCTCTTCCTTTTTTAATCACAAATTCACAAAGACAAGAACATTTTCAGAGAACCCTTTAATTTACGACTGGATCCTGGATAAAGAGGACTCTTTACATGTTCATCAAAGCATAAAAGATAGTGAAATATTAAAAGCGTAATTTTATGGCAAAATCACAGAAAGGTTTACGTTATGATGGCAGTATTGACAAATACCCCATCACAGAAGGAGAAGTCTATAGTTTAGGCAATGGTAGCAAGATTACCATTGCCGATATTACTTTGGGGCTTCCGGAGTTTTCAAAGAATGCCGATTGTGTATTCATCGACCCGGCAGGAAGTAAAGGTGTCCTCAAAGCGTATTATACCAAGGCGGATAAGCAATGCCCGGTTGATAATTTTGACGAGTTCGTTGCCCACATCAAGAGGTGCATCGAGCAGATTAATCCGGACAGACTATTCGTCGAGTGCTTCTACAGAAATAAGAAACAGTTGGTTCCTATGGTAGAATCGCTGTTCCCTCATGTAAAAATCTACGAGAACACCTATTATCATAAGCCAGATTGCAAGTGCTGGATTATCCAAGGCACCAAGCAGGCAGAAGACTGGGGACTCCAGGGAATGGATGAATGGGATGCGGTGTTCAAGATTTGTAAGGATGTTCCGTTCTGCTCTATCACAGACTTCTTCATGGGCCAAGGACTTGTTGCCCAAGCAGCCTATGCCGTAGGTAAGGTGTTCTATGGTAGCGATATGAACAGAAACCGTTTGGCAGTAGCCATCAGCAAGGTTGCCAAGCGAGGTGGAGAATGGACAGTTACTAAATAATTACGCATATGATTAAACTCTCTCAGATTATCATCCTCAACGTTCCGAAGCGAGAACGTGAGGGCAAATACCTTAAGAAGTTGATAGAGACCAGCACGAAGCCTTATGGTATTCCTGTCAGTATCTCTATGGACCGAGGTAAGGGTCTTTGGGACAATTATTCCCAAGCGTTGACGCAAGAGGTAGCGGAAGGAACCCATCGCATGATTATCCACGATGACATTACCTTTGACCGCAACATTCTTGCCAAGATTTTACATATTCTCTCTTTTGCTCCCGAAAACAATGTTATCAGTTTCTACAATCCTACAAATGGTGACTATACTGATTGTTACGCAAAGGGCAAGCACGTTATTTCTACAAAGACTAATTTCTGGCTGCAGGCTAGCGTATATCCAAATGACCTAGCCAAGGACTTTGTTGAAACTTCAAACAAGATGACGGATGATCAGACACGTTATGATGATTCGCGTCTTAAGGCATACCTTCAGGCAAAGGGTATCGACCTTTACGCTATCGTTCCCGGTCTGGTTCAGCATTTCGGTGCATACAGAAGCACGTTCAACAATCCAGGCGCCGTAGGTGGCATTCCTAGAAACAGCAAGACCTACGACAACCAGTTTGATGTAGAGTCTGTAGATTGGGAGAGTGAGTTCAAGAATCCTTATTTGGCTAAGTCAAGCAAGGATTGGGTTAAGGAAATCGTAAACAAGGAATTTCTCGATGAATACAAAAAACTCTAAGGAAAATCTAGCCTTGAAATTGGCAAAGGACAATATCGAGGTTGAGCAGGTGAAGCCGTTGCATATTGAATACGTCAAGGTTGATGACATTTATCCGAATGACTATAACCCTAACACGCATGATGCAGACAGCTTCGACCTTCTCATCAAATCGTTGCTATATTTCGGATTTACTCAGCCTATCGTTGTCAACCGCTCGACGATGCAGATTGTGGACGGAGAGAACAGATACCGCGCCGCCTGCGTCATCGGATATGAGATGGTTCCTGTATGCTTCGTTGACTTCGACGAAGAGAAGTTGAGATATGCAACAATCATGCACAATGCCGCTCGCGGCCACAACAATAATGAAATGATGGATAGGCTTAAGAATTACCTTGACACCCATTTCAGTAATTCCAGCGACAAGGTATTATTAAACAATAGAAAGAAATGATATTTTACAGTGACAAAAACGTTTATGAGGCAGCTCTTGAAAGATTCAGATACATCTTTCGGGAGTTTTATGGTAAGCGTAAGATTGTCGTGACGATGTCGGGAGGAAAGGACTCTACCGTGGTTCTTAACCTTGCGCACGAGGTTATGAAGGAGATGGGAATTGAAAAGATTCCCGTTCTCTTCCTAGACCAAGAGGCAGAGACTCCAATGACTATCGAGTACATACGATACATCATGCACTTGCCGTGGGTTGAGCCATATTGGATTCAGTCATACTTCCAGGAATGGAATGCCTCAAAGGGAGAATGGTTCAATGTATGGGGGCCAGGAGAAAAGTGGATTCGTGAGAAGGAACCAGATTCATATGGTGATTTGGAGATTCCGCACAATCAGTATTTCTCCAAGACCCTTGATCAGGTACACAGAATGCTCTTCGGCAAAGACTATCTAACTTTAGGTGGTGTCCGTATCGAGGAGTCGCCGGCACGATTGTCGGGTCTTACTAGAGGCGAGTGCCTTCCAGGTATTACGTGGGGAGGTGGTGGCGGATATTATAAAGACGGCACACCGAGAAGTCTGGTACTCTACCCTATTTGGGATTGGAAGGTTTATGATGTATGGTATTACATCTTCAGCAACAAGCTTCCGTACTGTAAGCTCTATAACTATCAGTTCACGCAGAAGCCACTCAGAGCGTGCCGAGTAAGTTCCCTCATCCATGAGCAGGCTATCCACGACTTAGGCTTCATCAAGGAGGTTGATCCATGGTTCTACGACAAGCTGGTGCGAAGAGTGGCAAACGTCAATACATCTGTACACGTCTTTAACGAAGTGGCAACATACTGCTACAACTTGCCACCTTATTTCAAGGATTGGGATGAATACGTTGATTATCTCGCAGACAATCTTTGTGAAGACAAGAAGAATGCGGAGACTATCAAGAAAGGCTACCGTTCCGCCAAGAAGAGAAATGTAGCTAAAGCCGGTCATTGCCAGGAGTGCATTGATTACGTAATACATCAGATTGGTTATACCAGCGCTGTCTGCGTCATTGCGGAAGATTTCGGAATGAAGCGCATTCAGAGCGTAGAGCGTTCTTTGCGTCAGTATTTGAGCGACAATTATGTTAAAATAGAAAAAGCTAATAAGGAATATGAATCTTCAAGAGAACATCAAGAAGGAGTTTGATGCTGCCAAGGATAAGGTGCAGTTTTTGAACGACCTCAGAAAGTATATCAGTTCCTTATCTCCGGAGAAAGTCAACCCTGTAGATTGCGTGCTTTGGGTTGACAAGGATATGGTTGTAGCCAACAACTACAACCCTAACCATGTGGCAGATAAGGAAATGCGTCTTCTCTATACATCCGTAAGGGAAGACGGTTACACAATGCCTATCGTTACCATTTGGGACGAGAAGCTGCAGAAGTATGTAATCATCGACGGTTTCCACAGAAACCTCGTTATTCGCAAGTTTGCGGACATCAATGAGCGATGTGGTGGAAAGCTACCTATCGTAGTTCTAGACAAGGACATCGACCAGCGTATGGCATCAACCGTAAGACACAATCGTGCCCGTGGAAGTCACTCTGTCGATGGAATGGTAAACATTGTCTTCAATATGCTCAGAGATGGTGTGTCTGAGCGTGAGATTTGCGAAAAGGTAGGTCTGGAGCAGAAAGAGCTTGTAAAACTTAAGTATGTTACCGGTTTCGCCAAGATTTTCAAGAACTATAAGTATAATGCGGCTATCGAAAAGGTTGTCGACGAGAGACGCGTAGCAAGAGAGACAGCCAAGAAGAAGGAGGATAAGAAATGAAAGTAAAGTCAGTTAAGCTCAGTGAAATCTTTCCTTACTATGACAACCCTCGTGACAACACGAATGCGGTTGAGCCTACGAAGGAGAGTATCAAGCGTTTTGGATTCGTTAAGCCTATCCTCGTTGATAAGGCAGGTGTAATCATTGCCGGTCACACAAGATACGTGGCCGCTTACCAGTTGGGCATGGAGTTCGTTCCTGTCGTTTACTCGGATATGGACGACGAAATGGCAAAGAAGTACCGCATCCTCGATAACAAGCTGGCAGAGAAGTCTTCTTTTGATGAAGACCAGCTTTTGGAGGAATTGCGCAACATGGAGGTTCCTACCGATATGCAGGCATTCTTCTTTGAGGATATCAACCAGATGCTCAACTTCTCCCTCGACAGCATCAACCAGCAGGCAGAAGAGTATGGTGGCTTCCAGAATGACTATTCTCAGGTTGATGAGGAGAACTTCGAGGCTCCATCCAATGAAGAGGCTGGCGAAAGTGAGGAAGCTCCTTCAGATGAGGAGGAGGAAGACCCTGCCAAGGATTTGTTCGTTCTCAAAGAGCGCGAGGACGGTTCACATTATATGAAGGTCGTTTGCCCATATTGCGGAAATATGGAAACAATAGAAATTGAGGATTAACAGGTATGGAAGAGATTAAGATTAATGACAAGGTAATTGAATTACCTATTGACAGTATCGTGCCTCATGACGGTTCGCACAAGACCGACGAGACGGCAGTACAGGCAATCATGCAGTCCATCAAGGATTTCGGCATCACTCAGCCTATTTCCGTTGACAAGAACAACGTGATTGTAACCGGTAACGGTGTGTATAAGGCTGCTAAGGCATTGGGAATGGATAAGGTTCCCTGCATCCGTGTTGACTATCTGACTGATGAGCAGATTAAGCAGTATAGAATCGCTGATGACAAGACGTCCGAATTTGCCACTTGGAACGAGAAGAAGCTTCGCAAGGAGCTCTCCTATCTCGGTGATCCTAACAGCATTCAGTTTGCTTTCGATGAGAGCATTGCCGGTATGCTTGGACTCAACGCTAAGCCAAAGGAACAGAAGCCTGCGGCCGCACCTTCCAAGGCTGAGACCAACCATACGGCTAAGAAGGTCGTAACGGAAGCCCAGAAGGACCAGAAGTTCAAGGAGGAAATGAAGGGCGTTGAGGAGAATATCCAGGTCAAGCCTTCAGAGTATTATGAGTATAATTGTTCCGCTTGCGGTAAACTAGTAAAAGTTAAGAAGCCATGACAGATGAATCATCACAGCCGAAAGTAAAGTCTTTCGTACATAGAATCCCCAATCCTGTTGGAAGACCATACAAGATTAAGTCTTCTCAGGAATTATGGGATAAGTTTGTAGCTTACTGTGATGATGTTGAAAATGACCCTTGGCAGCAAAAGACTGGTAGCAACTCCATTGCAGGCGGCAGCGGCAAATCCACAAATTCCATGAGACAAGAGGTAAGGGTTTTCAGAAGAGCCTATACTCTTGTCGGATTTTGTGCTTTCTGTGGCATCGTTCAGAAATGGGCGGATTTCAAGAGAGGTAATCTTAAGAGACCAGGCTTTGAGCAGGTGATAACACAGATTGAGAATGTCGTGATGGCACAGCAGATTGATGGCGCCATGCTTCATCAGTTTGATTCCAGCATTGTTGCAAGGCTCAACGGATTGGCAGATAAGCATATTCAAGAAGTAACCGGCAAGGATGGCGAGGACTTCAAGTTCCCTAAGCTGTCCTTGGATGATATTAAAGAATTACAGAAGATAAATGGACTTTGAGAAACAACGTTTTCTTCATAAGCAGTTAGTTGCATCGTCTCTGCTGCAATTCACTACTAAGATGTTCGCCTATACTGCTCGACGTGAGTATGTAATAGGCGAACATCACAGGATTATATGTGATGCGCTCATGGATGTTATAAGAGGAAAGACGAATAAGCTGATTATCAACATCAGCCCTCGTTACGGAAAGACCCTCTTGTGTTCACAGATGTTTATCGCATATGGTCTTGCGCTGAACCCTGCTTCAAAGTTTCTTCATATATCTTATTCCGGAAGTCTCGTCCAGGACAACTCAATGGCAGTCAAGGACACGATAACTTCCACATATTTTCAAACACTATTCCCGAATGTCAAAATCAGAAAGAACGATAACACAAGATCAAAATGGAGCACAACGGCAGGTGGTGGTGAGTATGCTACATCTACCTTGGGTCAGATCACAGGTTTTGGTGCAGGTCAGCCAGACTGGACCGAAGAAGACATAAAGAACATGGATAAGTTTATGGCTACGTTCAACCCCGGTCACTTTTCGGGAGCCATAGTTATCGATGACCCTTTACGACCGGACGATGCTTTGTCTGATAACGTCAGAGAGTCTATCAACAGACGTTTCGAGACAACCATCCGTAACCGTGTAAACTCACGTCATACGCCAATTATCATCGTCATGCAGAGGTTGCACGAGCACGACTTGTGCGGTTACCTTCAAGAGATTGAGCCGAATGAGTGGAAGGTTGTTTCCCTCCCGGTAATACAGACAGACGAGGACGGAAAGGAGCGAGCCTTGTGGCCGTGGAAGCATACGCTGGAGGAGCTGTATAAAATCAAGCATGCCAGCGAGTTCGTATTTGAGACACAGTACATGCAGAACCCAACCCCTATGGAAGGTCTTATGTACCATGCCTTCAGAACATACGATGAGCTGCCGGACAGAAGGTATGCAAGAATGATTGGCAACTACACCGACTCGGCAGATACCGGTTTCGACTTCCTTTGCTCTATATGCTTCGATGCACACGATGACGGCTACTATGTTACCGATGTTCTATACACCAAGCGACCGATGGAATACACGGAACCAGCGCAAGCCAATATGGTTAAGCGCAATCAGACAGACGTGTGTTTCGTTGAAAGTAACAACGGTGGCCGCTCTTACGCCCGCAATGTCGAGCGCATAACAAGGGAGCACGGAAACAGAATCACCCAGTTCGTAACGTTCACGCAATCGAAGAACAAACAGATTAGAATATTCACTCGCTCCAGCGAGGTAAACAATAAACTAGTATTCCCTTCTAATTGGGAGCAGTTGTGGCCAGAGTTTGCCCACGACATGAAATCCTACAGAAAGGAAGGGTATAACGCCCACGATGATGCGCCGGACGCTTGTACGGGCATCATAGAGAAGTGCGAGGAGTGGCTTAATAATGCTACCGATGCACAGCTCAGGCAAGGAGGATTCTTGTAATTTCATATTATTTAACTATGTTCGTAAGGCGTTTGCTCGTGAGAGTAAGCGCCTTAACTATTTGAATATCAATCTATTGTAATTTAGTATTTTTAACTAAAATATCTATTAGTATATTTGCATATATCAAATAATTTTCGTACCTTTGCATATAGATAAAAGGTAGTACTTTTGACTATCCAGAGCCTACCTTACAAGTTGAACCAATTAAAATTATAAAGATTATGAGCGGTCTTTTTGAAACAAAGCTTCTCAGATACAAGAAGCACATCATCCAGGTTTTGGAGGATATGTTTGGTCAGAGATACGTCTATATCGACGGCAAGACACAGACTTATTCTATTAATAATGCAAAGAGAATGATTAGCCTATGTTGTCAACAGTAATAAATACCGATGGTCTCCACAAGAACGTGGAGCCATCAAACGGAGAGGATTTCTCACTTGACGAGTTGAGAGGGTTCGTGGGAGGACACATCGAGATGGTCCGACTCAGCAAGTCGCAGGTGATGGTGGTCAATGAGGAGGGAAAAGTCAATGATCTTCCCGAGAACCAGTATGCCACGATGCTTGTCAACATAGCGGGCATTAGAGACGTGATAGTAGGTAATGTATTAGTTTGTGACATCAATAAAATTAAGTAACATGGATAAGGACGAATTGAAGCAGTATTTGATTGACGAGGCAGAATACACCGAGTCAGAGGTTAACGAGATGGATTCAACTGAGCTTTTGGATTCATGGTTGCAATACAATGATATTATTGGTTACACTGATGACATCAAAGATGTTATTGAGGCCGCTTTTGATGTAGATTTGGAGGATTAATGATGAAACCAATGTTAGCAACAAGATATTATCCGTCACAGACGAAGTTTCCTTGCTTCGCCCAGCCTAAGTACGATGGAGTTCGTTGCATCCTTCATGAAGGAGAAGACGGAGAGATTCACCTCACATCGAGAGGCGGTAAGGAATACGATGTTCCTCAGATTAAGGCTTGGGGAGAGAAACACCGCGGTATGCTTCCTTTGGATGGGGAGATATACAACCACCAGGAATTGACCTTCCAGCAGATATGTTCTGCCGTCAAGTGCCGTTCTGCTATGACCGACAAGCTACGTATGGTTATCTACGATGCACAGATTCCGGGAAGCTTTTCTACCAGATGGAAAGTTCTGCAGGAGGAGTTTTCTTCCATTGATCCAAATGGACCGGTGTACCTTACGCAGACTTTCGTTGCTCATTCAGAGAAGGACATCAAGCGATGGCACAAGATATTCGTTTCTACCGGTTACGAGGGTGCCATTATCAGAAATGCAGATGGAACCTATACCGAGGGCAGAAGCAATGACCTTATGAAGCTGAAATCGTTCGACACGACGGAGTTCAAGGTGGTCGATGTTTTGGAAGCGGAGGGCAATGATGCAGGTACCGCTATATTCAAACTGAAGTGTGGAGAGTACGAGTTCTGTGCCCGCCCGGTAGGTTCAAGGTCACTCAGAGCTCAATACTTAGCCGATAAGGAAGAGTTGATAGGTATGGCGGCGACTGTTCAGCATCAAGGGTATTCTGACGCTGGAGTGCCGAGATTCCCGGTATTGTTGAACATTAGGGATTACGAGTAATGGCAGCATTAAATATTAACGAGTATTACGGCTGCTTCTCTTGCGAGGCTGCTGACGAGCACGGAAATGGTTGCAGGCACGGTCTGCTGTTCCCGGTACTGCTTGCGATGGGAAACAAGAGAAGCTGCCCAAACTATAAATTCGAGGAGAAATAACTATGGAAGTAAAGGTTAAGATTAAGAGAAATTATGATCCAAAGTCAACTCTTGCGGTTCTCATTAACTATAAGAGAGGGCTGCAGAGATTGGTAAAATTCATATACCCGGATGATTGGGATATTGACAAACTCGATTTGTACATCAATTCACACAGCGAGTTCAATGTAAGAAATGTGCGTTTTTCAGAGGACATTAGTATGATGCGTATGAAAGATAACCTGGAGAATATTAAGAAACTGGGATATCGCGTCATCAGCTTGACACAGACGTATGGGTACATCTTAAGAAAGGATGGTAAGTTCCTGTCGTACAGTCTTGCTAGATACTCCTATGAGGGAGGCATCAATTTTACATATAAATACAAGCCGTCGAGAAGCCAGGGAATGGGTTCAATGCAGGGAGGCCCCGAGTTCGGATATCACGAGTTCTCCAATGAAATGCTTGATAAGATGATGGACCACCCGAAGCTTTACGGTAAGGTCGAGCACTACAAAGACTTCAATGAGTACTGCCAGCTGAATGCAGGGCGAGAAAAGGCACTCAAAAAATTTAGATTTTTTTCTGGTTCAACACAATAAAGTACCATATGATGCGTTATTAATTTGATAGACGGATTATAAACTAAAGCTTAGCTACCGGCATGACGGGCGCATTATATGGGAACATTTATTTTTATTGTCATACTTATATTTGTCGCAGCAATCATTCAAGTATGTTGGAAGAGCAACCAAATAAAAAATCAAGGGAAGGAACTTGAAGAAATAATCAATTCGGTATCAGACTTTACACCTACAAAGAAAGTCATTGGTATAAACAATCAATTTGTCTTTATGATCGATAATAATAGAAAGAAGATTTTCTATTCAAATCATATCACACAAAAAACCATTTCTTATAATGATATTATTAAGGTAGAGGTGATAGATAACGGAAAGACGATTCATCAGAAATCAACAATTCGCACTATTGGTGGAGTTATCGTCGGTGGAGCTGTTGCTGGAAGTGCAGGAGCTATAGTCGGAGGCTTATCTGGTGGAAGCAAGCAAGCTTCTGTGGTATCTCTGGTTCAAGTTAAGATTTTGCTTAGAGATGTAAATTCTCCTTCATTACTCATAAACACTTTCAACGCAAGAAACATGACTGTAGAAGGAAAGCCTATCAAGAGTAACGGAACTGAAGGCTACATCTATAGGAATGGACTTAAAATTGCACAGGAAATTGCAGATATCGTAAACGTAATCATCGATGAGGTTGATAGATGCGGTGGTAACGTTCAGCCAACAGAAATCAATGTCGAGCAGCCACGAGAGGATGATTTGGACTCTGTGCTGAGAGAGATGGTACAATCGAAGAAAGTTATTCAAGCTGTTAAGTTATATATGGATGAGAAGGGCGTTGGATTAGCTGAAGCCAAGAAACATATAGACAGCTTATAACCACCTGATTCACAGAGAGTTAAATTCGTAATTTTGGTTAAAATATTTGGAAATTTGGCAAAATTTTCGTACCTTTGCATATAGATAGAAGGTAGTAATTTTGTCTAAGAGCCTACTATATAGGGCAACTGTGAGTTACTACCTGCCGAGGGAATTAAGACCGGGACGCTGGTCTCCCAAGGAGTCTTTTCAGGGCGTAACGAGCGGCTGCCCTTCTTTATTAAATGAGCTTGAAGGTTGCATATTAAAAGACTATGGCAACAAACGCAGACATGAGCTTGAAAGAGTTCGCAAAGGAAATGCTTGTCGAAGTTAAAAAGGACCAGGAGTGGTTAACAAGACAGAAGGAAATCATGGGTGATCTCCAGGAGAGAATCGATGAGTGCTTCAAGAGAGTGCAGAAGTGCGACATGACAAAAGGTGTCTATTCCACTACGCAGATGGCGAAGGAGTTGGGCATGAGCAGCGCACAGAAGTTGTACGAAGAGCTGAAGGAGGTTGGCCTTGCGTTCAACCGGGGCTATGAGTGGATGCTGACAAGTCCCTACTCCACCTATCAGCTAACTGAGGTGACTACGCACGTCATCAAGGGCAAGTACACAAGAAGACCTCTTTGGACGGAGCGAGGCAGACGCTGGCTTCTCGCATTGAAGGAGAAGAACATCATCTGCAACCTCCCGAAGCCTAGAGTGCCGAAGGCTGTTGAGAAGTGTATTGCTTCTCAGTCCGGCGAGAAGAAGAAAGAGGTCAAGGTCGAGCCGCCAACACCGCTGATGAAGAAAGCCGAGACGCTTAAGGATGAAATCAACTGCCTTTTGAGTCTCATCACAGAGGTTGGAAAGGGAGAAACGAAGCTCCTTATGGGAGACATCATGACAATCTCCACTACCATAAGTGAGCACGTGAGTACATTAACTTTCGAGGCTTATAAGACACTAAATACACTAACGAGGGCTTGAACCAATTAATTTCCCAAAAATATTTGGATTTACAGAAAAAAAATATTACCTTTGCAGCGGTAAAGTATAAAGATAAAGGATTGGGTGAGCCGTTCACACGTCGGCCTTCGGGCGCAGACTTCGGAAGGACCCCAATCCTCTTTTATTTCAGTAACTTCATCGTGTATAAGATTTCTCCATCAGTTAGTTTTGTCTTAAACTCGATTTTCTTTCCATTATATTCTGCTTGATAGACATTGAAGAAGCAATCGTGGTGTTTGCCTTGCTCTTTTCTCACGAATTTACCGTTAGGAAGCCAATCCTTTATGTTCAAGGCAACCTGTATCGTATCGGGCAGATGAGAGTTATTGATGTTCTTAGAATATGTCTCCGTAAGGAACTTCTTATTCATGATTATCTCTTTCTCACCCAAGAACAAATAAAGCCTCTTTGCCGTCTCTTTCTCGTTTATCTGAACTTATTTCAGATTCTTTGTTGCCCATTCGTTGATTGACTTTGTGAGTTGAGCTTTTGTCTCATTCGATACTGACGGAATGCGAATAGTCTTCTCTTTCTGTGTTTTCTCAATCTTGGCATATTGAGTGATATAGGATGATTGCTTTACCTTGTCTTTATTGTCATCCACCCAATTTGTGAAGTTCTTAGGCATAGCATTGCTTGGTTGTTTACCGCTCCAATACTCCTTTTCACTCATTATTACCGGGATGGCATAGCACATACAATTCACGTGCCAACCAACCCAAGGAAAATAACTCGGATAGACACCTGCAAGCAAATCACACATATCGTGCTTATGACTTGGGTTGTTGGTTGTCTTTATCTCCTTGCCTTTAATGTAGTCCATCCTAGCCCATCTTTCCTGCTCGGCAGAACGGTAGGCCATGTTTATCTCGTTACGTGCCAGACGCACGCTTCTGTACTCGCAGTTCTGAATGGTTATGGCTTTGCCGTATTTCTTCTTATAGGCTTTGGCAAGTGATGGATAATCATTAAGGTATTTGCTGACCTTCTTGCTGAGTTTAACAGCACTCATACCCTTCTCTATGCCGACAGACAGAGATTTCTCCAGAGCCTCCTTTACATCAGCTCTCTGGTTCCATATTCTTTCTGAAAGACCGAGACCTTTAATCTTTCTCTCTATGAAAGCCTTCTTTGCCGCGTTGTTGTGCTCAAAGTAAGCTTTCTGCTTTGCGTCCGCTATCTTCCTAGTAAAGGTACCGATTACCCTTTTGGCAAGTAGGTCCTGCAGCGTGTTACTGTTCTTCCATTCGTCCGATATTCCATCATAGACCAATGCCTGCATATTGTTTGAATAGTAATCCAGCAAGGCATTCACCTTTCTTTCTGTTCTAGGGTAATCATCAAAAGAGAACTCGCCATCCCCATCGAAGTCGGTGGAGGTGGCGATTTTAGCGGACTCCTTGGCAAGAGTCTCATAGATGGAAATGATTTTCCTGGTATAAGCGTTCAGTCTCTTGCCAAGGTCTTTATATGCCTTTTTCTGATTAGGCAGTTTTGGCTTTTTCATACAATTTCATTTTAAAGTGTTTGCAGCAATCCCAGTTGAGAAGAACGCTCCATTCTTGATATGGGCATTTGGCTAGGATAGGCTGACCTTTAAGGCTCATACTATGAAAGTCAGTAGCATGAGCACATTCACGGCAAAAGTGCAGTTTCTCTTCTTCCTTCTTCTTTCTCATGGCTATTCCTCCGAGAATAAGTTAGGCATAGAAGCTGCTGTTCTTGTGGCCTCTACTTCCTCTTCTCCTTGAATCTCGTTGAAAGTCTTGTCGGGATCATTGGAAAGACCGGCACGCTGAATAGATTCCTTCTGGCTGACGAGAGGCTTGTTGCCGTTAGCCTTAAGCCACTTGTCAATCTGAGTATTCTCATCCTCCTGGATGAATGGAGTGAGAATGTGCTCTACAGTAATCTCATCCATTCTAGCTGCCCACTTCGTGTTCATCTTGGAAAGGAACGCCTTTATGACGTTGGTCTCTCTCTCGAAGCCTTCAACCCAGGCACCAGTCTCCTCTCCTATCTTAAGATGGGCATCCATGAGGAGTGTCTTTCTTGAATCGTAGCCGATATTGCCAAGGCTCTTCATATTCTCGAAACTGATGTCCGGCATCTGAGACTGCATGAAGTAAAGCTTGACGAGAGTGTCAACGTGATACTTAAGAGCCTCGATAGCCTGCTGCCAAGACACGTAGCTAACATCGCCGCCTTCATTGACTCTATACACTCTTTTACTCTCTCCCTTTCTCTCCATTCCAACGATGGCACCGGCAATCTTCAAGACAGGAGCGGAATTGTATGCCACAACATCGCTGTTTCTGGAAAGGGTGTACTCGATATTCTCACGTATAGGTTTCAATCCTTCCCAGCATGGTTTGTGACGGTACCAGAACACGGCTGGAATCTTGTCGATAGATATCTCATTTTCATCCACCAAATTCCATCCGGACTCTTCATCGTCTGAAGACAGGTCCCATTTGTAATGATGGTCTGCGGTATAGGTCTCGAAGAAGGTGTGCTCTGTGTCAGTAACCTTACGCTTGTACTCGAATGACAGGGCGAGCATGTCTCCATACTCATCGAAGTAAGGATAGATGTCAACTCCGTCCATTGGAGAGAATGTCTTACATTTCAGCTTATACTGGCTGTCGAAGCCGTAGAGCTTGTTAGGCTTCTTCTGCGTGTACCAAAGTGTGAACATCTGACAAGAGGCGTAATAGCACTTTGCTCTGTGCATGTTCACGGCATCAATGTGTGCACAGGTGTAGATTTTCTCGATGGCACGAGCAATCGTCTTCAGTTCCTCGTCAGCCTGATTATACGTATATACACGCTTGACCGGTATAGCCATTGTAAATTCAGAGATTCTTCGTGTAAGAAGCTTCTCCAATCCGATAGGCAATCTAGCTGCCTTTTCTACAATTCCGTCATCAAGTGTTCTGTCCTGTCTGCCTACGTGGTCGTTTACGATTTCATGGAGCATAGGCTCATACTCAGACAACAGGGTACTCCAAAGTGGAATATCCAGCACTCGTTGTTTCAGCTCTCCTATGATGCTGCCAACGTCATTTCTTTTAAAAAGTTCATTAAAATCTATCATAATCTTCGAAGTTTAGATACGGCAAAATTACAGATATATTCGCATATATTTTACGTGTTTAGTATTTTTAACTAAAATATCTATTAGTATATTTGCATATATCAAATAATTTTCGTACCTTTGCATATAGATAAAAGGTAGTACTTTTGACTATTCAGAGCCTACCTTACAAGTTGAACCAATTAAAATTATAAAGATTATGAACAATTCAGTTGAAACAAAGAAGGCAGAGGTTAGAAAGAACATCAAGAATACACTTGAGTCAGCCAAGATTAAGATTATTAACGTAATTTCAGTTTGTCCTGATTGGGAGGTAGAGGGTGTTTCCTTAGGTTACAAGTCACTTATCGTCCTCTTGAATTTAAAAGGGGTCGAAAGAGACAGAAGCCTGGTAATTCGCTATCAAGCCAAAGCTGGTAACTTCCAGGAAGAGTCTTTTGACACCAATGTGGCAAGCTGTGGAGAATTTGACCTTCTTGAGGCAAACGACAACCTTAAGTACTACACGGCGATTGGCGACATTCTCAACCACAAAGATATGCTTTCCCTGTTGAAAGACACTATGGTTTATTTCACAAATAAACTTGTTGAGTTGGATAAAGAATATGATAAATTAGACCAGGAGGATTAGTTATGACAAAGCAAGAAGAAATCGATATTCTACAGTCCTTGAAGGGTGACAC
>ERZ779875.619-NODE-619-length-31292-cov-7.919647_pt1 | contig 31292 bp, 17 predicted proteins | sample MGYA00511246_ERZ779875 | MGnify/ENA primary metagenome ERZ779875 (study PRJEB29588, sample SAMEA2155093) | human gut metagenome | biome: human gut; feature: human-associated habitat; material: faeces | place: Denmark | collected 2008/2010 ... | reverse complement strand
ATATTGACGAACCGAGGGCGATTCACGAGAAAGAGTACCAAAAAACGCCGAATGCAAAATTGCATTCGGCGTTTTTTGGTACTCCTGACGGGAATCGAACCCATAACTAACCCTTAGGAGTTCTATGTTACTTGCAAAATATCGTTAAGAACGGCAATTTTCTTGCATTTTATCGCGTTTTAAGCAATATTTTGCATCCAAATTGACTAATTTTGGGTGTTATTTGAGTAATTTTTATAACATCAAATAACTTTCAAACCAAAATAATACCAATTTAATACCAACTTTTACAACAATACTATTTCCAGAAATAAAAACAATTATTTAATAAATTCCCCCCAAAACTTATTTATTTCCCCTATAGGATCCGCCCCTAACAGACATTTCCATCTCAAGATTTCATATTGCCTTAATTGTTTTGAGACTTCTAAATATTCTCTATTTTTAGGATCGGATTTTAATGCTTTTATTATTTTAGTCCTATATCTATAATATTTGGTTTGAGTCCCTGCATATGCTCCTATAATAATAAATAATGTACCTATAAAAACAATTGTTTGATCATTTATTTTATTGGCTCTGCAAAGATTATACATTTGAATTGCATAGTCAATTAACTTATCTGCGTATTCGGTATTTCCATTTTCAATTACCCCTTTAATTCTCCAACCAATAATATTAGACACTCTTTTTATAACTAAGTCTTGATTTTTCTCAATTGAATCAATCGCAATATAGAACAAACTGTCATAAACTTTTTCTCTTATATCTTTGTTGTTATTTATGAAATATATATTATTTTGAGTATCAAGTAGGTCATCCAACAACTCCACAATTTCGCATGTAAAATCGACATTTTCCCTATATCTACACTCACATAATGATTTTAAATTATCTATTATTTGTATTCCTAAATCCTTTGATATGTTTTTTAATTTGTCCATTTCAAATATAGCACTGCTATAGTCAAGTCCGCAATCTCTTTTCGGGTTATCGGATCGCAATGCTTTCCGCACAATCTGCAATCTCTATGCTCTTTCACGCCGGTATCTTTGCAAGTTGCGGGTATTTCGGCAACCAAATCATCCAATTCGTGACCGTCCGGATTGACGGGGATAACCCAATCGGTAATTTCCTTATTGCTTGCGTCGTAATCCTTATCGCAAATGCTGCAATGCTTGTATCCTTTTCTGCCCTGGGCTTGACAAGTCGCGTACTCTTCTTCTACCCAAAAAACCAAAATTGTGCCCGTAGTATGGGCTAACGGGAGTTTTCAACGCTTCTTCGGTCGTTCCGTTTTTGTCCTCGTCAAAGAACTTTCCGCACCCTTCGCACGTATAGTGCGCTTTCATACCGCCATCAATGCAGGTTGCAGAAGTTTCTGCAACAAATTTGAGTTTATGTTTTGCGTTCGGATTGTCAAGATTGCCGCACGTCGTGCATTTTTCGGTACAACCGCCAGCAAACTCGTGCGCTGCATACTGCGAGCCTGTGTCAAAAGCATAGGCTATACCCGGGCAAGCCGCGTCGGCGCATTTTGTGAAACGAACGCTAATACAATACGCAACGTTCTGCTCGACAAATTGAGTTTCGACTCTGTTCCATGGGAGTGATGTATCGTCTTTATCCCATAACTTTATTTTTTGTCCGTCTTTTGATACGAATTCGAGCGTTGCCGTATAGTTTGCTCCCTCAGGAACTTTGAGCGTTTTGGTTGTAGTATTCTCAAATTCAAAAGCGGAATCAAGAGTATCGCCAACCTCAACTTTTCTAAACGCTATGCCCAATGTGTCTATCTGTGTTTCATCAGCCGCATAGGCCGTACTCGTCGGGCTTGCCGTTTCTATGCCGAGCATAAGCGCAAGGCACATCGTAAGACCGAATATAAGCGCTGATATCTTTGATTTATTCGCCTTGTTGTGTGTCATATCGTATCTCCTTTTAATTTTTGTGGGGATATGTTCCGTGCCGCTTACGCGACTTAAAACCTTTGTAAAAATGTTGTGCTTTTTTCCTTATAAAAGCAAAATCGCACCGCCCATAGATTTAGCCTATGCGGCAGTGCGGTCAAATTCCGTTACTCTTACTTAAATTATAGGCAGACTTTCTCGTCTTCGATTGCCGTGCGCGCGTCATACCTTGTCAACTCCTTTTGGATAGTTCAGACAAATTCTTTTCGCGATTAAATAAATTCCGTTTTAAATCAATGTTCATTACACATATCCGAATATCCGGTTAAAATGTAACACAAACAAAATCGAAATGCAAGTTAAGTGTTTACATTTTGAATAAATTTTCGCTGCAACTTTATTAAACACAGATTAAAGCGAAGCCAGGACAGTGGGATTTGTCAAAAAGCGCGTAAATTGCGGCATTTTGGTTGCGGGCAAGTCCGACGGCGAAATTTTAGGCTAAGACAAGGCACGCGAACGGGTTAATACTTGACGTATAAGCCGCGAGCGTAACGAAGTATTAGTCAAAACTTCGCCGTCAGACCACGGTTCGTTTTATTCTTGTCTGGCATCGGAAAGCGTTTCTGCCATAATTATTCGGGTTTATCCTCCAGAACAAGGTTGTAATCGCCGAATTTATTCACTTTGAAGCCGTTTTTCTTGTATTCTTCGTAATCGAACGCCTCAAGTTCGTCAATCGCGAGTTTATGGAATTCGTAGAAATTATGCCACCAGGTCTGATCCGAACCGAGCGTCGCCGAAAGATACGCGTCCGCGATATCGCAACCCATTGCCGGAGCCACGTAAAACGCGCCCATCGCGAGGACGTTCACGCCGTTGCCCGTTATCGCCCTTCTCGCCGCAGGCACGCTTTCCACAACGCCCGCGTGAACGTGCGGACATTTGCTCGCCGCAATATGAATTCCCATGCCTGTTCCGCAGAAAAGCAAAGCCCTTTCGTATTCGCCCTCGGAAATCATCGAGCCTACGCGGAGTCCCACTCTGTGGAACATAAGGTCGGTGTCATTCGGATCGCTGTCCTTCTTAACGCCCATATCGAGAATTTTCCAGCCTTTCTTTTCGAGGTGCGCAACGACCGCTTCTTTAAGCGAAAATCCCGCAAAATCCGCGCCAACTACCAGGTATTTGTCTTTAACAGTTTTCATTTTTCCTTTACTCCTTATTTGTTTTAATTGTTTTTAGCGGAGAAATTCTCCGATTTTATCTTAAACACAATATTTATTATCGCAAAACCGATATACTTTTAAGCCCGAAAGGTATGAACCTTTTTTTGCCGTCATAATCGGGATTTGTTCCGTCATCCTTCCAGCCGCCGCGAAGCGTAAACGCGTCGCTGCCCACGCCGCTCTCCTCTCTTCCTCTGTAATAGAAAGGTCCGAAAGCGTTTCTGAGCGAGGAATAACATTCAACCTTAACGGTCTTTTTTCCGTTTACACCTCTCACGGTAACGCCGTCCGACATCAGAACTTCATATTTTTTACCGTCAATCGTAAACGCGCACGCAGTGAAATCACCGTTTGGAACAAACCTTACGGGTGAGCCGCCGAAATCGTAATCAAAAGAATAAACGACCTTGCCGAAAAAATTTTCAAAGCCCTGCGAAGTAAGATCGCCCGCGGTTTTGGTCTTTTTCGCCATAATCGCGCCGCTATGGCAATCGAACTCTCCACGTATAAAAATCTGTTCGACACCTGTTTCGTATGCGATGCAGTTGCGCAAACTTTCGGGAACGGTCGGGTCGTAAAGGATTTTACCTACTCTTCCTCCGTCCTCGAAATCTATCGTGTACGAAAAAACGTTTACGCCTTTTTTAACGTTAATTTCCGAAATCTCGTACCCTATATCGTTTTTAGATTGTTTAAACGCAAGTTTTTCGCCGTTAAACGATTTATAGCCCGACTTTTGCTTTTCGATGACAAGTTTTGCGGGGTAATCTCCGTCGCTCGAAAATCTGAACGCAACGTCCGCTTTGCCGATATAACCCGACTTAACGAACCGCTCGTAAACGCCGTGGAAATAACCTTCGAAAGTTCTTCCGTTCTCCGTTTTTACCGTAACGTTGTCTATAACGAGCGTATTCTCGTCCGCCGAAACATACCCGGGAACAATTTCGGAAGATAACGTTAAATCCTCGGCTTTGCCGATATCTCCGAGTTCGAAAATCATACCCGACCGCGCGGGAATCATATTTTTCGTTTTGCCGCCGTAATACTCGCCCGCTTCGCCGATAGTTAAATCATAAGCAGAAAACTTCTCTTTCGTAGTCATTGTTACGGGTTTTACGCTCTCGTTGACAACGAAAACGAAATCTCGCCCGTCAATCGTTCTGTATGAATAAGCAACTTCACTGTCGAACGATATTTCAGTCGGTTTTTTGAGCTTATCGAATTCCGACACAAGGGGAAGAATAACCTCCACCCTCTTTCCGTCTATAAATTCGGGTAAAGTTTTACCGAAAATTTCTCCGCCCTCTGCCGAAAATTCTTTCAAAAGTTTAAGGGTTGAGCTTTTCATTTCCTTTGCGGGGTTTAAAACGACTTGCGAATAACTCTTTTCGCCGATAATAAGTTTGCCTTTTTTTACGCGCCCGACTTTTTCGGCTATCTTTTCGTTTATGAAATGATATGAAACGCTGCGCTTTTTTAGTTCGGATAAAAGACACAGGAAAGGCTCGTCTACGTCAGCCCGCGACTTGGACTCATCAAGCCGCAAGTAATCGAGATAAATGCTTTCCATAGGCGTGATTACCGCTACTTCGGCTTTTTCTTCCGAGTTCGCAATCAGAAAACCGAGTTTTGAAAAATAGTCATTAAACGACTTATAGAATGACTTCCACGGCATAATCCTGCCGAAAGACGGCGGGCAATCTATTTTGCCAAGTCTGGAAAAGGTGTAGTTATAAAGGTGCTGACACATAAGGTCCACGCCGTAAACATACTGCTTTTCCGCAATAAGCTTCAGTTCGCGAGGAGTAACACCGTAACCCGAACAGCCGAACGTTTCGGTCATGACGAGTTTCTTTCCCGTCTGCGCCGCGACCGAGCCTACCGATTTTGCGGAAATTTCCGCCGTTCCGTCGCGAGCCAAGTTATCTATCGCGGGAATATGCTCGTAAAGATAGCTCGTCGCGCAGTCCGCTCCGCCCCACATCTGCGTGAAGAAAAGCGTTTCCTCAACACTATGCCCCGTGAGCAGCATCCCGTGACGATCGCACCAATCGTAAAGCCTTTTATAGTAATTTTCGCAATATAATTTATTTAATAGGTTGTAATATTTAATCCTGAACGGATAACCTTTTTCGCTTTGAACGAAAAGCCAAATAAGTCCGTCTTTCAGATTTTCGCCGTATGCCTTGTAAAACTCATCTTCGCAAACGGCGGAAACGGGCGTTTCGTAACGATAATATTGCGGTTCGTCGGTGAAAAAGCCTGCGAGTTCCTTCCCGAACGTTTTTTTAAAACGCGCGTAATACTTTTCGTGCGTTTCCTCGATGAAAAGATCGGTAACGCGAGGATTAAGAATATCACAATACGCGTCCGAAAGAAATCTATTTATAGTATGATATTCGGTAACTCCCGCAACGGGGACTTCGACGTGCCCGAAATCATCGCCGCGTTTAACAAAAACAGCAAAAGCCGAAGCGTCGAAATAGTTTTTCACTTCATAACGCAAAAAACCCGCGCGGTTCTCTTTATCGCTTAAAAGTTTTCCGCCGACGAAACCGCTCGGCCAACCGTATTCGTCATACAACCACGCTTTAAGCCCGAGTTCCCCTGCCTTTTCGAGCGCAACGCCTACCGCTTCGAACCATTCGTCTGAAAGATACGGCGTTTCGAGACCCGCCCTCGCGTGAAAAATAAATCCTCCAAGCCCGAAATCGTTCATATCGGAAATCTGCCGTTTAATCTCGCCGACGTCGAGTTTTGAATTTATACTCCAGAAAGGCACGGGCTTAAATGCTCTCAGGTCTTTATTTTTGATTATCCCAGAAATAGTCATACAATTATCAATAAGCCGATAAACATAGCGTTTATCGGCTTATAGCCTTATGTTTTATGTTATACACTCCGTAAGTCAGCGTTTTTTCAAGACCTTCTGCCTTGAAGCGAGCCGTGCTTCCGAAAGGAATTTCCACATGATAAACGGTTGTTTCGCCGTCCTCTTTCCAATTTGAAACGACCTTTCCTCTTATCGTGTTCAAACTGCAATTTACGTAAGTCATGCCCGAGGGTTTCACGGGGGCGATAGTTATTTTATCGCAAGCGAACGCGTCGTCATCCACGGTTATGCCGCCGAGAAAGGCATAGAAGAATGCGTCGTAACTTCCGAACATCGGATGATCGAACGAGTCCATTTCGTCGGACATTTCGCTCTCCCATCTCTCCCACACCGATGTCGCGCCGTTCGCGACCATATATCCCCACCCGGGATATTCGGGGTTTTCGAGAATCTTAACCGCGAGATCCTGATAACCGAACTCGCCGAGGACGTAAAACAAATGTCTGTACCCGACGTTTCCGCAGGTCGAATGATAATTCTTCGCAATTACATCCTTTGCGACGTTTTCGGCGATAGCCGCCCTGTCCCGTTCGGGCGCAACGTTAAGCGTGAGCGGTATAGAATTTTCCGTCTGAGCGCCGCACGCGTAACTCTTCTTCGCAGAGTCGTAATATTTCGCGTTTATCGCGTTTTTAACCTCTTCCGATCTTTCGGCGTAATATTTTTCGTCGCTTTTCTCACCGACGATCTTCGCGATTTTAATCATCACAAGCAAATGCCAATAGAGAGAAATCGTGGAAACAAACAACTTATCGGCGGACTTGCCGAAGCAAGTCGGGAAAACCCAATCGCCGTAATACGAATAAGTAACGATGCCGTTTTCCGTTCGGGAAAGGAGATAATCAACCCAACTTTTCAGGTTGGAATATTCCCGCTTCGCGACGGAATCGTCGCCGTAATACATATATGAATAGTACGGCATCAGAAGATACGCCACGCTCACAGGGTCGGCGGGTCTGCCGCCCACGTAATAAGGCGCGGTGTCGCCGATTTCGCCGCTCGGCAATTGCCCGTCCGAAATATCGGCAACCACTTTCGGAAAGAATCGCGACATATCGAAATTATAAACGGTCTGATAAAGCCGCGCGCCAAGGTCGTTAAGCCAACCGAATCGCTCGTCTCTCTGCGGACAATCGGTGAGAACGCCGAACTGATTGTTTTGCTCCGTCCTCACGGCGATTTCGTGCAGATAATTGAGTTTTTCGTCCGAACAGGAAAATTCACCAATAAGATCGACGTCGCTGTGAAGATGCTCCGCGACGACGCTTTTAACAGTAACGTTACCTTTCGTAATTATCTTCGCAAACTGAAATCCGTGATACGTAAACCGAGGGGAATATGTTTCGCCGTCATTCGCGCCCTTTAAAACGTAACGGTCGGTCGCTCTCGCGCTGCGAAGATTGAGAGTGTTCACGTCCCCGTCCGCCGTCAGGCGTTCGGCGTGAACGAGGGTAATTTCCGCGCCGCGTTCGCCGCAGACGGTAACGCTTAAGCGACCCGCGATATTCGCGCCGAAATCATAAATCACGCCGCCGTTCGCCTCATGAAAAGCGACGGGGGTCAGCCGCCCGCATACGCGAATCGTGTCGATACGCTCGGGCGCGAGAATCGAAGAATCCCCCCGCGAAACTATCGGAAGCACCCATTTGCTTTCGATGCCCGCGCGATAATCCGCCGAAGCCCAATGAGGTAAAAATTCATCCTCGACGCGTCCGTCGCAAAATTCTCCGTCGTAAACGCTGCACTCTTTAACCGCACCGCCGCGCTCCCACCAGCCGTCGCCAGCGGAGGAATGAAATTCGAGCGTTTCGCCGTTTTTCAGGGTTACGTACAATTGAAAGAGAAGTTTTTTACCGCCGTACCACCAGGGCGCGAGTTCGACACCGATTACGTTTTCTCCCGCAACGAGTCGCCCCGTGAGTTCGTAAACAGTGTAATATATCCTTTTTTCGTAGTCGCTGTTCACAGGGGAAAACAGACGGTCGTCCGCCTTTTCCCCGTTGACGAAAAGTTCGTGACAACCGATGCCCGCGCAGTAAGCAAACGCCTCTTCGACAGGCTCGTCCGGCAAGACGATATTTTTGCGATAAAGCGACGAACCGCCGACCGAATTCAGCGGCATAAACGCCCAATATCCTTTCCAATCCTCAGCGGAAAGTTCGGTCCGGAAACGGACGACGGCGGAATCCTCGCCGCCGTTTTCGCCGTAAATCGTGGCGGATACATAATACGTCGTACAAGGTTCGAGTTCCGCTCCGACGGCGTGTCCGATAGTTTCTCCGCTTTCGGTCACACCGGAATCGTACACATCAAATTGCCCGTTAATCGCCTTATAGCGTGACTTTGCCACACCGATGCGATATGCTGCCTGATTCTCGCCCGTCGCCCGCCAGATAACGGACGGCTTGTTACGACGAACCGCGAAAGGCGTTTTCGCCCGATCTACGAGAACATCGGAAAGTTTAATCATATTCTTTCTCCCGCCCGAAAAACCAGGCTTATATTAATCATCGGTCGCTTTTCTCCTTTTTTTGATCATAACCGCGCATAAAGCGACGGACGTAAATGCCGCAACGCCGCCCGCCGCGCTTCCTTTACAACCGCGTTTTTCTTCGGATTCGATATCGCTTTGCGACGAGGAATCGACGGAATCCGAAGAGGAATCGTCCTCGCGTTCAGCCGCTTTCACGACGACGGCGAGATATACCGCAGACGATTCTTCGCCGTCGGTCAGAAGAACGGAAACGGTCTGAGTTCCGACCGCATTTTTATCGAAATCGCCGAGCGTGACGCCCGCGAGATTAATTTTTTCGACCTTGCCCGAACGATAAGAAACGTAGCCGTAAATCCCTTTCGCGGCGAGATATTCCCCGGTGAGGTCTGTTCCCTCTTCGAGCGTTATCGACTCCGCGTTAAGGAAGAACGATTCGGCTTCGTCCGCGACTTCAACGTTGAACGAAACTGAAAGTTCACCGAGCGCGCCGCCCTCAAGATAAGCGTAAATCGTGGTTTTTCCAGCTGATTTTGCCGTTACTTTGCCGTTGACGTCAACCTCTGCAACGGACGGCTCGTCCGAAACGAAAAACCACTCGCCGACCGTAGCATAAGACGGAATCATCTTCACGTTCGCGGGCGAGGTTTCGCCGACGCCGAGACGAATGGTTTCTTCCGTCACGACGGCTCCGGTATACTGAATATCGAGATTAAACTTACCGTTTTTCCCGTAAACGTAACGGATATCGCACGCGGCAACGCCCGTCTGCACGAAATCTCCGTCGCCTTTAGGCGCGCCCTGAACGGTCTCGCCCGTCCATGAATAGAACGCAAGCCCTTTTTTCAAAGTCAAAACGTCGCCTTCGCGATAACTTTTCACCGACTTTCCGTCGATTTTAACGTCTATAGTCAAAAGGCTCGTCATAAATTCCACGTTTGCAATTTCCGCGGTCGCGCCCTTTCTCGTGAACTCTATCCCGTCGAGAACCGCCGCTTTTTGTTCAGCCGTAAGGTTACTCAAATAGATGTTCGCGAGGTTACGGAAAGTACCCGAAAAATGCACTACGATCGCGCCGAAGAAGTTTCCGGAATCTTCCGCGCTCCAAAAGCCGCTCGGAATCTGTTCGGTTACGTCTACCACTTCGACGGTTACGGAAACTTTGCCGTTCACGCTGTCTTTGGAAACGGTTATTTCCGCGGTTTTTCTGCCAACGACGGAAGTGTCGAGCGCAACGGAAGCATTATCGTTTCCGAGCGAAAACACATCACCGTAAACGCCGCCGCCGAAATCGGGCGCGACGGACACTTTGGAGAGGTCGAACGTTCCGTTTCTGGAAACGTGGAACACTCTGTCGTTCATGAGTTTAAATCCGCTCGCTTTCGCATTCGTGACGGTGACGGTAACCTTTGCCGACTTTTTGCCGACGGTTACCGTAATTTCTGCAGTACCCGTTTTAAGACAACGAACAAGTCCGTTTTCAATCTTTGCGACGCTATCGTCGGAAGAGACCATGCTCGCGGCTATATACGACCCTTCGGGAATCAATTGAATACTGAGCGGATGGGAAGCCCCGACGGGCAATTCGATTTTATCCGCAGACAGAGTGAAGCCGGTGGTATCCGCCACGAAATCCGTCCATTCGCTGCCCGTCCAGACGTATTTCGCGACTTCCGAAAGACGATAAGCGGCGATATAAGTTTCGTCGATATAACGGTAAAAACGGAAATTATCGTTGAATTCAAGCACCGAACCGATCGGCAGCGAAGAAAGATTGCCGGCGTTTATCCCCGAAAAGAAGCAAAGCATCTGTTTTTCGCTCGCCTGACCTATGGTATGAAGTTTATACGCTTCGTTTCCGCTGTAAAGCGCGGGCGTGCGCAGAATGACGAGATTTTCGTCGATGCCGTAACTTTTGTCGGTTATAATATTCGTCGTTGCAAGGCGGGTTGCCTCGCCGCCCGATATCTGAGTTTCGAAATGAAAATCAAACGCCTGCCCCCAGACTTTAATCTGCCCGAGAGAAAGCGGCTCTATCGTTTCGGTGCGATACACGTAAACAGGCACGGAAACGCTGCCGCCGCCCGCGGTGATCGTGACCGAAGTTTCGCCCTCCTCAGAGAGGTCCGCGTCATCTCCGACGTTCGCCGCGGAAATGGAGATTTCGTTCCCTTTTCCGCCGCTTGCCGCAACTTCATAAACAGCCGTATTGCGGGCTATAAGTTCTTTATCGAGCATTTCGCCCACGTAAGCAGCGTGATATTTCTTTCCGCCGCGCGTGGCTCCCGCCGTGATTTCGGCAGTGATTTCCGCTCCCGCCGCATTGGCGGTTTTTGTCGTGTCAGAAAGCCCGAACGCAGTCGCCGCAAGCATGCAGAAACACAGCGCGACGAGCGCGAAAATTTTTCCGTTGATTTTAGCGATCATTACGTTTCCTCCTTTGAGCAAGAACTACGCCCGCCGCCGCAAAGACGAAAAGCCCCGCAACGCCGCTCATTCCGCTCTTGCAGCCCTTCCCCACGGAAGATCCGGAAGAATCGACCGAAGAAGAATCGTTTTGCGAAGAATCTCCGCTTTCGTCAGCCGTTTTGCGCCACACCGCCGTGAGTTTCACATTGCGGGCGGGCATTATAAACGAGGAAGAATCGTAAATTTCTCCGTCGTCGGTTTTCCAGCCTTCGAAGACGTAACCTGCCTTTGCGGGAGTCGGAATCTCCGTAGGCTTATCGCCCTTGGCGAGTTCCCGAGCCGCAGGCTGAACGTCGCCGCCGGCTGCGTCGAACGACAGAACGTATTTCTTCTCCACGGGAACGACGGACGTTTTTTCATCCACTTTCACCGTTTCGTATTCCCCGAGGGTAACATTGTCGAGGTCGATCGCGGTGTTATAGGTAACGATCATCAGTTTTCCCGCGGCAAGCGGCGTTTCGTCCGTACCGGACAAAATTTTGTCGCCGTCCACGTAAAATTCGTAGCCGCCGTTGCCGAAACGGAGCCCGAACGTGTACCACACGTTTTTCTCCAATGCGAGGCTCACCGTTTGCAGAACGGCAGACGCGCCGTTATCGAACTTACGAATACGGGCGTATTTCCCCACGGTGTTATATTCGAGATAATATTGAGTATCCGAATCCTTGCGGGCAAACGCTATGCTGACGTTTCCGTCGAGCGTGGACACGACGTTGGTCACGCGGACGTTGAAACGCATGTCCGCAGAGGCGTAAACGTAACCGAAATCGGTGAATCCTGTTCCGCCGCCCGAGAGCATCGAAATATAATGATTTCCGTTTTTCTCGGTCAGTTCCCACGCGGAATAATCGAAAGTAACCTTGTCGAGCGTTTCGAACGTTTCGTCGAAATAACGCGCGTATACTGGGTCTTCTCCGCCGACGGAAGCGTTGTCGATAAGCACCTCGCCGTTCTCGGTCTGCTCCACTCCGATATAAAGAGTTCTGCCTGCGGCAAGGAAAAACGTAAGCGTATCTCTACCGTTTTGCTCCGCGATTTTTTCGGCGATTATTTCACCGGTAACGGCGTCCGCAGCGAAGAGTTTCGCTTTTCCGGACACCACGTTCACGTCCACCGAGAAAGTATGTTCGCCCGCGCCGAGATAAAGCCCCTGCCAGAGTTTTCCTTTCCCCGCGATTTTGCCCGCGTAGCCGTCATCTCCGCGGACAACGGAGAACTTCGCGTTATCGCCCGCATAAGACCAGTTCGAGAATCCGCTGATCCAGCCGCCCTTGCCACCTTCGCGGTCGAAAGTTCCGTTTTGAAAATCGCCCGCGCTGCGGATTCCGCAGTCGGAAATGAAATCGGTCGCCTTAATGGAATCTATAGTGGCTTTGCCGCGATATTCGTTATCGTGAATGCGAATCTGTTTTACGGGCGAATAATCGTCCGCCTCCGAGCCATCGTAAACTCCGCCGTAATAGGGGTTGTCCGCCCAACTGCCGACGGACCCCGCCGTGCCGTTAAGCGCGCAATCGTAAACTTCCACGTTTTTGATTTCCTGCATAGAAAGATTCGGCGCGTCCGTACCCCAGGTAATAAAGGTAATTCCGTGTCCGCCGTAAAAATTGCAGTGCTTAACAACGAGATTGTCTATGCAGTTATCTCCGCCGGGATTAGGACTCCACCAGGGCGAAACCTGTCCGCGGGGGTCGTTATAAGTGGAACAGATGGTGACCGCGTCATCGTTGATGAAACAGAAACATCTGTCGAGAATCATGTTCTTCGTGCCGACCGTGGCGGAGAAACCGTCGCCGCCGGCGCAGGTAACCTCTCTCAGCGTGACGTTTGCAATGTAAATGTTTTTGCAGGTACGCATGTTGATATGGTAATTGTTAGTTCTGCGCAGAGTAATATCGCGGATTTCCACGTTTTCGCAGTTCCAGAAACCTATCGGAATGATATGAATTCTGCCCGCGCAGCCGCGCCAGATCGAAACGCCGCTCAAGGTATCGAGGTTATCTCCTCCGGTATCCACGCAGCGAAGAGTTCCATCGCCCGTGATTTTCACGTTCTTCACCGAATCGCCCTGAATGAGCGGCAGGTTGTGGCAGGAACAAGCCGTGGTCCAGTTTACGCCGGGAATATACACGTCATGCCCTATCGCTACGTCGTAATCATAGTCCTCCGCACGGGGCGACTGCCAGATCACTGCGCCCTTTTCGATGTGGAGTTCCACGTTGTTTTTCATTTTGATATTCGTGGCGATATATCTTCTGCCGTAATACGAATCGTCGCCGGGGATGACAACCTTTCCGCCGCCTTGCGAGGAAACGTAATCCACCGCTTTCTGAATAGCCGCGTTATCGTTAGTAAAGGCATCGCCCTTCGCTCCGAATTCGGGAGAGGTAACGTCCACCGTCAAGGACGGCAAAGTAAACTCATAGGGATTTTCTGTAAAATCGCGGTAATTTTCAATCGAGAAACGGTCGGCGATTTTTACGTTGCCCTCTTCGCCCGCAACAACTGCAAGAAAGAGCGAGGAAAGGCGCGTCATGTTGCCCTTGCGGAAAGGAACGGTCGCCGTGAACGTTTTTCCGTTCGAACGAACGCGCGCGACGGGGGTAAGCCCGTCAGTCGATTCCGTGTAGTTTTCGGGATAAATCTCGTAAATTTTTACGCTTTTGCCCGCGTAGCGGTCGTTGAGCGTTCCGCGGATGGTGACAACCGATTCGTCCGCGACGCACGATTCAACCGTTCCGGCGTAATCGTAGAATTCCTTTTCTCGTTCGAAGGTAATCGCGTCGATATAAATCTCGCCGTTCTCCGCTCCGACGGGTACGAATTTGAGTTCCGTAATATAACCGTTTGAATCTGTGAGCGCGGAGAGGTTGAAATAATAAGAAGTAAAACCCGCGTCGTTAGCGACTATATCGAACGAACGGGAAAGTTCTTCGGCGAATTCGTCCGTTTCGTTGGTTTTGAAATATACTTTCATCGCGGAAGCGGACGTGGCGTTTCTCATGCGAACGAACACCGTGTTGCGGATGCTGATACGCGCGCTGTAACGATTACCGCACGCAACGTAAAGTTTAGGCGAAACAAGCGCGCCGCTTTCTCCGCTCAACGTATATTTAAGGCAGCCGTCGTCATAGGATACCGTTCCGTTTTCCGCAGTAAACGGCGATACGGACGCGGAAGAAGTAAATTCGAAGTCGAATTCCTTATCGTTGAGCGTGGAGCCGTTCGTCCGCTCGATCTTAACGTTTCTCAGTTTCGGGCAGACGAAATAACCCTGAATATAACACGAACCCATCGAGAAACTATCGTCGTAGGTATACGAAGCGGAAAGAATTTCGCTTCCGTTGAGATACCATTTAAGGTCGTCTTTCGCAAACGTCATTCTCATTGAATACCATTTCTTTTCGGCAAGCGAGCAGGAAACGGTTTCCGAAACGGTAATGTCCGTGCCGTTTTCGCCGATTCTGCGGATTTTAGCCGTTTTGGAAATAGCGTTGTATTCAAAGAAATACTGATATCCGCTCGTGCAACGATACGCCGCGCCGATATTGCCGTCGGCTGTGCCTGAAACGGAATCGATGTATACGTCGAACGAAATGCCGTCCGCATTCACTTTTTCATCGGACGACAAGACGTTTAAACTTGCCGAAGAGTTTCCGAGGAGGACGGCAACGCCGCCCTCCTCGGAGATCGTCCATCCGGATGTGGACCACCCCGCGAAAACGTCCGCCGCGGACGCTTTCGGGAGGGTGAATCCGAACCATACCGACGCAAGTACGGCGAGAAGGGACAAAAGCGTTATCGCCTTTTTCTTTCCGTTTGCCATGCGTTTTTTAATCTGCATAATTTTCTCCTTTCTTTTTTACCGTGATAAATGCAAAGGGAAGGAGAACGGCAAGGGCGAGCGCGCCGTAATCGACCGAACTGCCGCAGCCGCCGCTCTTTGCTTCTTTAACCGTCACTTTCAGTTCGCCGGTAACAGATTTGCCATCTACGGTGATACGGAAAGTCAACGTCTGTTCGCCGACCTTTTCGGGATCGTAGCCGGTGATTCTCGCGCCGGACAAATCGACTTCCTGCCCCTTCGCGCCCGAAACCATCAGAATGACGGCTTTGATGCCGAAGCGTTCTTTCACGGAGGCGAAATCGAAACTTTCGCCCTTGGTAAGTGCCACCGCTTTATCCGAAGTGATGATGATTCCCGATACGGAATCGGTTACGGAAACGGTGTAAATCAATGTTTTTATCGTATCTCCCGCAATCGTTTTAAGCGTTGCGGTAACTTTGGTAGAACCGATTTTAAGACCTTTGATAAGCCCCTGCGCGTTTACCGAAGCAACTGTCTTATCCGCCACGTCGAAGAACCATTCCGCGTTCGAGCAGTAAGACGGAATCGCCACTACGTTCGTCGCGTGGGTTTCTCCCATACCTAAGGAAACGGTTTCTTCAAGAACTTTTGCGTCCGTAACGGGAATTTCGAGGAAGAATTTGCCGTTTTCGTTGTAAGTGAAAGTCATGTCGTATTTCAGTTCGCCGACTTTCACGAAGTCGCCCGAGCCTTGCGGCACGTTGTTGGCGTCCGTTCCGCCAATCCACTTATAGAACCCCATGCCTTTTTTAAGGGTAATCACATCACCGACGAGATAAGTCGAAATCGGAGTGCCGTCGATCTTCGGCGTAATCGTGAAGATATAGGTGAGGAATGCCTGAGAATCGACCGTAACCGTCTGACCTGCGCGGGTGTAAGTTATGTAATCGGTTATATACTTGCCTTCATCGCCCGCTAGGTCGGTCGGATAAACGTTAGCCATGTTGCCGAACGTTTTCTGGAAGAAAATTCCGATGGTCGTTCCCATGAACCAGCCTGCGTCGTCGTTGCAGGCGATGTTGTCGGGATATACTTCTTCAACGGTCCACACCGTGACGGAAACTTCGAGCGAGAACTGCTTGCCGCCGACGGTTACAACCATTTCGACCGTCTGTTTGCCCGCGACGGAACTGTCGAGCGAGTAAGAAGCGTTTTCGTCCGTAAGGGCTATCGCTTCGCCGTAAATGCCGTCGCCGTAATCGGCGTAAACGGAAATTTTGGAAAGGTCGAGTTTGCCGCCGAACGAAACGTTATAAATTCTGTCGTCGACAAGTTTTACGCCGACTATTTCTTTTTCCACAACGGTAAGGGAGATATCGCACTTGCGGGAGCCGAATCTGAGAGATATCACGGCGTTACCTTTGCCAACCGCTTTTATCTTGCCGTTTTCGATCGCCGCAACCGAAGAAACGGACGATTCGAGAGACGGTTTGTAATAACTGTTTTCCGGCAATACGCTGTATTCGGGCGCATATTCCGCGCCTACCGGCAACGTGAGAGTCGTTTCGGAAACGGTGATTTCGGTTGCGTCGGATTCGAAATAAGTCCATTCCGCGCCCGTCCACACGTAATCAACCGTGTTTTTGAATTTATAAGTCGCAACCCACGTTTCGTCAATATGACGCCAGAAACGGAAACTCTTGTTGAAAGACAACACCGTTCCTACGGGGATTTCGTTCTTCTTCGACATATCGAACTCGTTGAAGAACATTATGAACTGAAGATTGGAAACCTGACCTACGGAATGAAGAGCGTACTCCGTCGCTCCGTCAAGCGCGGCTTTTCTTATCGTGACTATATCCGTCGGAATTCCGTAAAGCGGATTTTCGATGATATTGAACGATTTTACGTCCGTAACTTCGCTTCCGCCGACAGAATCGATAAAGTATACGTCCACGGCGTTGCCGAAGGACACAAGACGCGAGGGGCTGATATCGTCAACGGTTTTCACTTCGTAAACGTAAACGAGAATTTCGACCGAAAGGTTTTCGTTCGTCAAAGCGACTTTCGTTTCGCCTTCGACGGAATTGTTAAACATGCTCGCGTCAATCATATCTTTCGTCACGACGAAGTCCGTCCCGTTAACGCCGCCGTCCATAATCCAGTAAGCGTTGAGATTAGCAACCAGACGATCGATATCGAGTTCTTCGCCGAGGTAGGCTACGAAGTAAGACTTGCCGTCCCTTTTCGCGCTCGTCGCGAGTTCGTAACCGATGCCCGTTTTTGCGAGTTCTTCGCCGACGGTTATCGTTATCGTCTTCGTGATTTCGGTAAACGCAAGAGTAAACGTTACTCTGCCTGCCTTTAACGTCGTTATATTACCTTCGCCGTCGACGGTGGCTACTTCTTCGTTATCCGAAGAGAATTTCGGGTAATCCACCGCGCCGTCGTTCACTCTCCAAAGAATTTTGGAAATCGTTCCCGCGTGGAGAGAATTTAATTCGTCTTCATTTACGATAGTCGCGCTCGTAGCGGCGGATTCTTTAACGAAGTTCGTACCGTCGTAACGGTAAACGATGTTCTCGGAAAGAACGAACACGGGAGCGTAACTCTCTTCGAGGCGAACCATACCCATGTCGGCGTTATAGTTCGCTTCGTTCATCTCGTAAACGGTAAGACCTTTAAGAAGAACTATTCCGTCGCCCGCGCGGAGTCCGGAAACGCCTGCAAATGCGAATTTACCCTTGGAAAGAACGTATCTCGCGGGAATACGTTTTCCGTCGCGAACGAGCATAGCCGTGGCGGCGAATTTTTCATAAACGCGGAGAGCGGCTTTCGTGTGGTCGTACTGATGCCAACCGGAGGTGGCGTCGTCAAAATAAGAAGAACCGCCTTTAACGCCCGTAAGACCGAAGTCTATCACGATTGCGTCGGACGAAGCGTACTGCTCTACCGTTATCGTACCCGTGGAAACCGAAACGGTTTCGCCTGCGGTTGCATAAACGCCCGTCCAGCCGTTTTCGGTATATTCCGCAACGTAGGTTTTCGTCGTGGAAATCTTTTCGCCGTTCAGCATGAACGAGAAGCCCGCGTTTACCGTTATCTTATCGCCGACGGCGGGTTTTGCGGAGGTAAGGAAAATGAGAGACGGCATCATGTCGCCTGCGGCGGCGAACGAATAGTTAACGCTCGTTACGGCAACTTTCTGTCCGTTTGCCGCAACGTATTTAACGGCGGAAAGGTCCGCGTTTTCCGTTGCGAAAGCAGTGGCGCCGAGGTTGCGGTTAACAACGAACGTCGGGTTTTCCGCGCCGGTTGCCGTAACGAAACGGAATACGTCCGTAGAAACCGCGTTGCCGGGCGTTTTAACGCTGCCAGCGATCTTCCAGGCGGAAATTTCGGAAATCGTTCTGCGAGCGTTGAAACCGAACGCCGTTTCCCGTTCCGCATAATCCTGCGCGGTAAACGAAGTGTCGTTCACCTTAATGCCGAGTTTGCCGTTTTCCACGACGACGCGGAAACGGAATTCCGTAACGCCCTTGAATTCGGGGTCTTCGATAAGTCCGTCGCCGTGATATTGCGTACCTTTATAGAAATGAATCTTCTCGCAGTACGGGCAATAAGCAATGCCGTAGCCGCCCACCGTAAACATGACGTATCTGAGTCCGGCATGATCTGCGGACAGATATTTCAAAGTAAATTCGAGCGTGAAATCTCCCTCGTAAACCTTGTTGAAGACAACGGAAGAATCGTAAGCCGAGGAATTCTGATCGGTGTCCTTGGAAAGAGAAATCGTGAGTTTATCGTCCGCGACGGTAATCGAGTTGCCGTCGTAATCGGGAACGTGTTTTACGGAATCGTCGAAATCTTCTCCCGTCCATTCAACGAAGGTTTTGCCGTCGTCGGGATTTACGGGGATTTCTTTCACTGTTCCCTGAGTTTTTAAATCGACCACTTCAGCGGTCACTCTGTGAGCCTTAAAGCCGAATTTCGCCGTTTCGGCCGTGTAAGTCTGCGGCGCGCCGATCCTGTCGCCGTTCACGTAGAACGAAAGTTCGTTGCCGCTTCTCACCACGCGGAAAGTTCCGCTGTTTGCAGAAAACGCCATTGACTCAAGTCTCTTCGTATCGTAAGCAGTACTTCCGAGAAGTTGAACGTCCGCGTTGTAGGGGCAATACATAAGCGCGTAAGCGTCGCCGATGGTGAACATGAGGTAACGAGGACCGCTATTACTAACGGAAAGATAATTCAGAGTGTATTCGACCTTGAAATCGCCTATGAATTCTTTATTGAAAGAAACGGTCGCTTCTTTCGTGAAATCTGTCGCGGTCGCGTTGTTCGAAAGGTCGAAAGCGAGCTTGTCGTTTGCGGTGGAAACGGAATTGGTTTCAAATTCGGGAACGTTGATATCGGAATCTTCTAAATCTTCCGTAGTCCAGGAAGTCCATTCTTCCACCGTTTCAACGTATTCCGCGCCGGTAACTCTGAAGTTGATTATATCCGCAACTACTCTGTGAGCCTTTACTCCTATTTTAACGAACTCTTCGGTATAGGTCTGAGTGGTGCCGAACTGACTTCCGTTGATATAGAAAGTCATGCTGTTGCCCGAGCGGACGACCTTAATCGAAGCAGCGCTGAGTTCCGCATCCGACATATTCATAACGGTCGCGCCGGTTTTGAAGTCCACGCCGCCGATCAGGTGAACCTGCGCGTAAGACGGAATGAACACCAACGAATAAGAATTGCCGAACGTTACCATAAGATAACGCTGCTGAGCGTAATTCGTCGATTTATAATCCACGTTAAATTCAAGAGCAAAATCGTCCTGATATTTTTTATTGAAAGACACGGTTGCCTGTTTGGTTAAATCGCCGGGATCCGCATTGTTCGAAAGGTTGATACAGAGTTTGTTTTCACCTACGGTTACCGAGTTGTTCTCGAATTCCGGAACGTCGATCACGGAATCGGCGAAGTCGTCGCTCGTCCACTGTTTGGTTACGGGCGCTTCCGCCTGAGTTCCGAGAACGGATATATCGGAAACTTCGACGACAAGTCTGCGGACTTTAACGGTAAACTTTGCCGTTTTTGCCGTATACTGCTGAGTTTCGCCGAATTGTTCGCCGTTTACGTAAAGAGTGAGTTCGTTGCCTATGCGCTGAAATTTTACGGTGAGATCGCCGGGAATCGCCTGTTTATGCAGGGAATTGCCGAGCCCCGCGTCATAATTCGCGCCGTTTAAAAGATAAACGTTTTCGTTCTGATACGGCAGATACATAAACGAGTTGGATTCGCCCACCGCAAAGATAAGGAATCTGTCGCCCGTGTGACCGGAACTCTTGTCGCTCACCTTAAATTCCGTCGTGAAGTCGCCTTCGTATATGCGATTCAACGTGACGGACGCGTCGTAAGAAGAAACGTTCTGAGCGGTGTCCTTTGTGAGATTGAACGAGATTTTATCGTTATCGAACGAAACGGAATTGTCGCCGTAAGCAGGAAGATTTACTTCCGATTCCGATAAAACTTCGGTCGTGAATCTTTCGGGAATTTCGCTTTCGTCTTTCTTCGTCCACACGCCGTTGCCGTCGCACTCGAAAATCACGTCTTTTTTGCCGAAAGTGTAAATTTTGTTATGATCGGCGAATAACGTGTTCGCCTTAAAAGTAATAGTAGAGCCTGCCGCCGCCGTCCGGAAGTTCATGAAGTTGTTCGTATCGTAAAACTTCATGCATCCCATTGCGGGTTCGTTGCGGAAATACGTCACCGAAGCCGTAGAAGTTCCGTTCGAAAGAACGACGGAAGAAAGCGACGCGCTCGCGATATCGTATTCGCCCGCTCCTTCCTCGGCATATAAAGACGGAGAAACCGCAAGGCGGAACATATTCGTATCCGGAGTTATGGAGTTTAAGGTAAGAGTTACTCTTTCCGCGGTCTGATTCAGCCAATTGCCGTTGCCGTCGCATTCGTAAACGACGTCTGTATCGCCGAAAGTATAAGTCGCGCCTTTGTCGGCGAAAGTCGTTCCCGCCTTAAAGGTAATCGTAGATCCTTTCGCCGCCGTCTGAAAATTCATGAAGCCGTTCGTGTTGTAAAACTTCATGCGTCCCATCGCGGGTTCGTTATAGAAATGAGTTATCGTTGCCGTCGAAGTTCCGTCCGATATAACGACGGAAGAGAGATCCGCTCCCGCAATTTCATATTCTTGCTGACCTTCCGCCGTATACAGCGAGGGAGAAACTTCCGCCGTAAAGCAGTTGTCGCCTGCGCCGAGCGCGGCGGGCAGTTCGAGCGTAACGGGGTTGCCCTCGGCATGCGTTACGGCGAAACCGCACATACACACCGCCATTATGGCGGATAAGAGAAATACCAACAGTTTTTTCATAATTTTCCTCCAAAATTATTAATATCCGTAAGAATAACGAAGTCTGCCGATAGGCGCGCTGTCGCCGCTTACGTAATAGTCCATTATATCTTTATAATTCGTCACGTTATCCGCGACTTTGAACCCGAACGAGAACTCGCTTGCGGAAAGCCCGAGCATCGAAAGGGGGACGGAAATCGTCATTTTGTTGCCGTCGACCGTCATCGTCGCTTCGCCGACCTTTTCCCAATTCCATCCGCCTGCACTTTTTTCAACCGAGGTTTTTCCGTTCCCGGGGGCGCGGTTGAGAATGTAATCGTAGCCCTCCCACGAATTGCCAGCGTTCGCTTTTTTCGTGGAAAGGAGAACGTTCATCCAATTTTCTCCGCTCTCGTAAGCGGTGATCGCCTCAACCGTTTCTATGCCGAAATACACGTTTTCGTCGTCGTGAGTGACCGCGATGGACACTATGTCGTTACGAGCGGAACGGTCGGTATACCAGGAACCTAACAAGCCCTGTTCTTTCGAGCCGGGGCGGATATCGAAACCGTAGAAGTCGCGTTCGATCGCGTCGCCGCGGAAATCGTAATATTTCGAAGCCACGCCGGCAAAATCGGAGAAACTGTTCACCGTTTTCTTTTTCCACTCGTAATCGGAAGCCTTAGCCGCGCCCTTATATCTTCTCACGTTCCTCACGAGTTGAAGATAGAAGTTATCCTGATAGGTGTCTTTGTCCATCTCCATATCGCGGGAAAATTCACTCGAGAAGTTATCCACGAAAAGCGGATGATCGCCGCCCGGACAATATTTCCAGGCAAGCCATTCGTTCCAGCCCGTCACCGTAACCATTTCCACTTCTTTGCCTTCGGCTTCGTAACGGAACACCGTTTCCCACTGATCTTCTATGTTCCTGCCCGCCTGCCAGTTTTTCTCAACGATGAGTTCGGATTCATTCCAGCCCTTGGAACTTCTTCCGTCGAGACGATATTTCGAAATATCGTCGCCGTAGCGGTTTTTCATATAAGTATAAGCCGCATAGGAAGTTTCGGTCGCGCCGTGCTGAGCCACGGAAACGTTCACGACCTTGTTTTCGGAATAATAGTAATTATCTCCGTTCGTCCAGTCCATCCAGGGGAAACCGTTATCCGCGGGCGTCTGATTGGGCCACTGAGACTCGCGCACGTCGAAATAATCGCACATTTCGTCGGAAATATTCACTCTCGCCGTTCCCTGCGCGTCCGTGCCTTTGTTGTTCTTCGTAGTGCCGACGATAAGCGGTTTGCCCGTCGGTCTGAACCATATATCCTCGTATTTTCCGTCGCGATAGAAACATTCGTAAATTTCGTTCACGCGGTCGCCCGACTGCGTGTTCGTGTAAAACACCACCTTCGGAACGTTCCAGCCCTGATTATATAATTTCAGAATGGTATCGAGAAGGGTGTAAGTCGGTCTCGACAGCGCGACGTTTTTCGGATCGGTCGGGTCGGATGAGAACGCAGTGTGATAATTCTTTTCGTAAATCTTATCGTTCGTCACGTCAAGATAAATGAAATCCACCCCCGCGAGCGTAAGAAGTTCCATGTGTCGCGTGATAACCCATTCGTCGGCGGTGTTGTAATATCCGTAAAGAGGTTCGCTCGTCCAGTGAACGTAGTTGGCTGGGCTTTCCATTCCGTCCGGATAACCCGCTTCGGCGTTTGCCGTGCCGGGAATTTTCTGTCCGAGCCGATAACCCGGATCGAGTATCGCCTTCGCGCCGTTTTCCGTGGCGAGAAGTTTTGTGGAATCGTAAACGCCTGCGGAAGTAACGTGCGTGCCGAGCCACAGGAAGTAAAACACTCCCACGTAGCGTTTGCGGTCTTTTTTATCTCCGCCCGTCGGCGTGATTTCTCTCCCGAGTCTGTCCGCGCCGGACAAACTCGCGATCGTAAACTGATTTGCGTCTGGCAACTGAGTCATATTCTGTTTTCCATCCTTTTTACAAGCACACAAGAAAGTCATGACGGCGCACAGAGCGATTCCGATTGCTCTTTTTAGCATCTGGTTCATGTATTCTCCTTGAATTGTTTTTATTTTTTGCCGCATTCCGACCGACAACAATGTAAGCATCGCCCGATAAATGTCGGCGTATAAGTCGATTAATCGCGCTTTTAGCGTTTTAACCTTTCAGCCCCGCAGAGGCGATGCCGTCAACGAGATATTTCTGGAACACAGCGTAAAGCACGGTCGGCACGACGGACATAACCGTCGCCGCGGCGAATATCCATTCGGGATGCTTCGAATTTGTTTCCGAACTCGTCATTTTATAAAGCGCGTAAGCGAGCGTGTAGGGCGCGTCGCTTGAGTTGTTATACATAGACGGCGTGAGATAATCTCCCCACGCGCCGATGAACGCCGTAACTCCGAGATAAATCATTATCGGGAAACACAGCGGCGCGCAGATGACGAAGCAACGGACGAAAGCGTTCGCTCCGTCGAGTTTCGCCCCTTCTTCCAAAGCCTTCGGAATTCCGAGCAGGAATTGTCTGCTTAAAAAGATATTCATCGCTCCGCCGAAGAAAATCCCCGGCAAAAAGAGGGGTTTTAAGGTATTCGTGAAACCGAGGTCGTTATAGAGAACGTACATCGGCACCTGCGTGACGATCGACGGCAGAAGCACCGTTACCATCATCAACGAGAACATAAAGTTTTTGCCTATGAATTCCAACCTCGCGAACGCGTAAGCCGCAAGAAACGAAGAAAGAGGTACGCTCACCGTTACGACGAGCGTAACGATAACGCTGTTCAAGAACGGTTTGTCGTAGCCGCCCTCGCGGAATGCGAGACCGTAATTTTCGAAATGCAGTCCGTCGGGGAAAAACCTCGTTTTCGGCTGAAGAATAAATTCGTTGCTCATCAGTCCGCGGTTTATCATGAAGAAATACGGAAACAGCAGAATGACGGCAAGCAACACGAAAACCACGTATAAGGCGATATTCCGCCATTTTCTTTTTTGTTTAATCGTTCGCATACTGCACCCACTTATCCGTTTTGAACACGACGATCGTGCAAAGCCCCACCGCCGCGACGAGCAGCCAGGCGAGAGCGCACGCGTATCCCATGTTGTAGCGACGGAACGCTTCGTCGTAAATCTTTAAACCGAACATAAACACCGAATTGTTATAGCCGAAGCCCTGATTGGGGGCGAACGTGAGCGTGCCGTTGAACTGCAAAGTAACGATGAACGTCGTTATCAGGTTGTAAAAAATCATCGGCGTGGAAAGGGGTAACGTGATTTTGAAAAAGGATATCACGCTTCCCGCCCCGTCGATCGAAGCCGCCTCGTAAAGTTGCTTCGGTATGTTTTTGAATTGCGCCAGCCATACGATTACGCCGCCGCCTAAACTCCACAGATTCATGAAAACTATGGATAAAATCGCAGCGAAAGATTCGGCGTAGAAAAATTTAAATTGGTCAAGCCCGAGAGAAAGCAGGATCGTGTTGAAAAACCCCGGGTTTTCCGCCGTTACGTCGTAACGCATAATGTAACTCCACACAATTCCGCCCACGATCGCCGGCATAACGCACGGCAGATAATAAATCACGCGGAACGCCTTCACTCCTTTCACGTTCGTGTTTAAAAGGAGCGCGAGCAGATACGACCCGACCATAGCGTCACCGAAAACGACATCGAGAACGTTGTAGCCGTTTTTGTCGGTATCCTTATTAGGCGGAGCAACTTGTATTTTTATTTCCTTGCCGCGAATTACGCCTTTAATAAAATAGGAATAGTATTCGTTACCATGGCTTTCAAAAGTTTCTCTTTCGACCATAATTTTATTTTCCATTATTTTTTACCTCCTGTTTTTTTCTTTCCGATAGTACGGGAAATTCTTTTCGCTTCCTCTTTGGTCTTGCCTTCGTCGAGAGCCTTCTTATATTTGTATAATCCGGTGTGATCGGACTGCGCCTGAAGATAACCGGAGCGGAGTCCCGCCTCGTAATCGGTAAGTTCTTTACCTTCCTTCGGTCCGTGTTCGTGAACCTTATTTTTGCGTTCGGAAGCATATCCTTGCGCTCTTGTAGACGGAACGCTCCATCTACGTTCTCTGGTATTGTTTGCCATTATGTTTAAACTCCTTTACCCGTTTTGCCGTTAGTGCAGCATTGATTATTTATTTGCCCGTGTTGCCGTTAGCCAAGCGAATTTGAATTATTAAATTGTGATTTGTTAAGCCTTTTCATCTTTTTTTGAAACACTTCGTTTCATGCGACTTTTATTACGGAAGGCGGCCGCCTTTATCTTTCGAAAGTCCGCATAAAACAGTCGGATTTCTTTATTAGAAAATGGCTTTTTATATTTCCACAGAGATATAAAAATCTCTTAATGGACAAATGAATACAAACGAAACGGCTGCAAAAAGTGCCGCTATAAGTTGATTAAACGCATTTATTTACCGTTATCAATCGATATAGGTTCTTAAATATGTTCGAGTTTTGATACGCTTACCGTCGGGATTTTCCCTTGACTTGAAAACACAATCGTAATCGAAATCGCGCTCTATGGTGCGAAGATAATAAGTGTCGTCGCTTACCGAATGCACATCTCCGCGATTGTTTGCACAAAGAGAAATTTTTTGCTTTACGATATATTCCGGAGTGCGATAAACGTTGTCCGCATTTTTTAGAAAATCGATATCGCAAACGGATTTATTAGTATTTTGTTTAGTCATTTTTTACTCCTTTGCCCGTAACCCGATAGCACAGTGATTTTTTTATTTCAACGCCGATTGCAAATACATAATCAGACTTTTATTTAAGTCGCGCATATAGTCCTTAGTGTATTGCCATTCTTCGCCAAGGGATGCCTGTGTGTTATTTTCAACATACAGAGATACATAAAGAACAAACAGTCTTGCCGGGGCGTTTTGCATTGCTGCATTATATCTTTCAACTTTCTGAACGATAGCCAGCGGCTTTACCGTTTTGGAACTTCTGTCGAACAGTTCTTTCATCGAATAGTAATAGCGAATTTCTCTTAAATCGCTTCGGATTTGATTTGTGGTAAGCATTTTTAGCACCTCCTATTTTTTGCTTTTTCTGCCGAACTTTTTAATGATTGCGAGCATAGTTTTCTTTTGATTTGCATCGCATTTTCCGAGCATCGCTTCTAACAACTCTTGCTGTTCGGTTGACAGATATTGCTTTCCAAGATAGTAATCATCATCGACAAAAACACCGCCATTGTGACTGCCGGCAACGGTGTAAATGGGGTAAGAAAGCGAGAGTTCTATTACGTCGCGATATATCGTTGTTTTGCTAACATTTAACTCAAATGCAAGGTTGTCGATTTTTTCCTGACGACGTTCGCATATAAGTTCCAATAACGCCTGACGACGTTCTGTTGCTCTCACGTTTCCCACCTCCTTTGTCTTTGATGACTCTATTTTCGCTCCTTCACATTGCAGGTTTTGAAATGTGAGAAAAAATTTTTTCGACTTTTTTAATTTTTTTTCGAGAATAAAAAAAGAGCCTTGACAAACACGAACCTCTGTAAAAAGAGATTCGCTGTTCGCCAAGACACTTTTAAGCCTTGTGTTTTATCTATAAAGATAAGTTACGGACACTCACGCGTAAAGTATTTAAGTCGGATTTACCTACTTTCGCTGTTTCAGAACGACCGAGGTTTGCTTTACACGCGCATATTATTTAATTGTTGACCTTTATTTTGATCAGGATTTCATTTTCGTGTTGTTTACTGAAAACCTTTGCTTTACAGCGATGGCAGACAACAAGAATTGCTCCGTCTTTTCGTTGATAGCCCGTTGTTTTGTGATGGCAATACGGACATACGAAAGAAATCTGGTTGGAACTCGTCTCCAAAATTCAACCTCCTTTCCCGTAGACATATAAAGAATTGTATTTAACTCACTGCATTGACAGGGGTGGGAAATCCATTATCGCAGCAAAGTTATCTTTTATGCCTAAAACGAATAGTAATCGATAAGGCAGGGCTTTCTTATCTCGTTACTATACGAAACCAATAAATTTAATGAATGTCTTTCAGTATTTTTACAGCCACGCCTTGAATTGAAACTTCATCGAAATACATATCTTTCATTTCGTCGTTTTCGGGGTGTAAACGGACTTCATGACGTCTTTTATCTATATAATATCGTTTCAATGTCGCTTCGTTTTCAATAAGCGCGACCACAATTTGCCCTTCTTCGGCAGTATCTTGTTGACGGACTATAACCAAATCGCCGTTTTCGATGCCTGCGTTTAGCATACTTTCACCTTTGGCTCGAAGAATAAAGAATTTTCCGTTACCCAAGAGTTCACGAGAAAACGTAACGAAACATTCAATGTTTTCTTCCGCAAGAATAGGAGTTCCGCAAGCGACTTCGCCTACGATAGGTAAACGCTCCGTCCTTTGAATGGACTTCGAAATCTCTTTTGTTTGCAGGTTACCGTAACGATTATTTTTATAAATTTCGCCGCGGTTTATAAGTTCTGCAACATATCGGTGAGCGGTTGTCGTTCCTATATTGAAATTATCGGCAATTTGCATAAGCGTTGGATAATCGTTATTTTGAAAATACCAATCGTTTATGAAGTTTAATATCTCGTTTAACGTATCTTCGTTTTTACTTCGCATAACTGCCTCCGAAATCTCTATGTGGAAATCCTTTTCCGTTTAGGTGACTATATTATACTCAAATTGAAATCGAAAGTCAAGAGTAACAATGGGGTTGTCTGAAATTATTTTTTATCTGAACCCCCTTTTTTATTTTGCGATAATTACGCCTGTATTTTCACTTTCCTTTTGTCTTTCGGGGGTAGTAGCCTAATCGCCTGTATCGCCTTGTCAATGCTCATAAAAAATAATCTGATTTGAAAGGTAAGAATATCTTAGCCTACAAATTATGACATACATATGACATATTTGGAAAGAAAAATAAGGATTTTTACTATGCTATTTTTTCTTCGTCGCTTCGCTTTTTCCTTGACAATTCGCTACATTCGATTATTCTCGTTCCCCGTCGAAAGACAAAATGAAAAAATGCAAGGTGCTGATAGTTTCTTTGTTCGATTCAGCCCCTGTTTTAACGCTAAACGGCAACTACGGAAACACGAAAATATTGCGAAAAAACGTAATCGATACACGAAAAAACGCTTTTGAACCTACTCACGCTTTTTACTGAAAGTGTGTTATTGTTGATTCAGAAGTTAGCGAGCGATATGAAAATTATCGTTCGATTGACTTCATTTCAACATAAGGAGGTTCAAGGTAAATGTTAAGGAGCATTAAAAAGTCATTCGATATAATCAAAGCCGAAGACGCCGAAACTGCCATTACCGTTCACACTATCCGAACTTGGTGTAAACAAGGCAAAATTAAGTGTCTGACAGCCGGTAACAAGATTCTTGTTGATATGCAAAGCCTCTTGGATTATATCGCAATCAAAAAAGACAATACGGAGGTATAATATGGCATATTATAAAATCACAAAAGACAAAAAAGGCAATTTAGTTGCCAAAATGCAAGCCTATGGCAAAGATTTGACCACGGGAGAGAAAAAAATTTATACGAAGCGTTTCTACAACGAAAACGGCTTGACGGAAGCGAAATTTAAAAAGTTTTTGGATAAAGAGTCGATCGCCTTTGAAGAAGAACTCGAACGAGCGTATCGCGAACACGATGTTTCCGTCAAAGCCAGAGTTTTAACGTTTCACGAATTGATGGCGGAATGGAAAGAGAATATAAAAACAAATCTTTCCATTTCCTATTACGAGCGGGCAAATGAAGTTGAGAGAAAGTTTAACGAATACTTAAAAGAAGTAAATCTTTACGATAAACCGATTTCGGCAATTACCGTAAGGGATATCCAACTTTTTCTCAACTCATTTACTGCTAAAAAATACAATTTGACTTTGAAATTAACGGCAAGATTAAAAAATCCTTTACCGAAAACCGTAAATTTTCGCCAACTTGCGCGCGAAGGCATTTTAGACCGTTGCAGATCGTACCATATGAATCACTACGATTCTCATATAATGAAAGAAACGGCGCAGGCAATTTGCGACAGATATAATCTGAAATACGATGATTATTTTGAAACGGTTAAAAACGAAAAGACTTACTCTGCCGAAACTATAAAAGGATACAGGCGTATTCTGAGGACGCTTTTTAACGAGGCTGTCCGATATGAGTGGATAACGAAAAATCCCGTTTGCGGTACTAAAATCGGCGCGGGTAACAGCAACACGTCCCTTCGAGCCGTTCCCGAAAAAGAAGTGTTTTCGTTCAAAGAAGCGCAAGAATTTTTGGAAATGCTCGACAACCTCTCTGACGAGACAATCAATCAACGGATTTGTATAAAACTGATGCTGTTGACGGGAATAAGAAACGGAGAGCTGCACGGGCTTCGTTGGAGCGACGTTGACTTGAAAAATCGCATTTTACACGTTCGCAGAAACAGACTTGTCAGCAGAGAATTCGGCATATACGAAAAATGTCCGAAAACAAAAACGTCTTTGAGAGATATTCCTATGCCGGATAATCTTGTGGAAGATTTGAAACGCTATAAAGACTGGTTTAGGCTTGCCGATGACAACTTTGACGAAAAACAAGACGAATACTATCTTGCCGTCGGGCTTGACAGACAACCTTTATACCCGCATACAATCGCGCACATACTCACCAAACTCGAAGCAAAATACGGATTTAAACACGTTTCTTGCCACGGACTCAGGCACACATATTGCAGTTTACTTCTATCTCAGAACGTTCCTATTCAAACCGTGAGCAAATATATGGGGCATAGCGATTCGGCGGTAACGCTCGAAGTTTACAGCCACTTTATTCCCGATACACAAGAAAAGGTAGTTTTTGCGTTGAACAATATCTCGAAAAAATGACGAAAATAAAAATCGGTATTATTTTGGTATTATTGAAAATTCGCATATTCAGAGAAAATCGACCACAATATAAAGTGAGAAAATAAAAAAACCACAAAATATTGTGGTTTTTCTGGTACTCCTGACGGGAATCGAACCCATAACTAACCCTTAGGAGGGGTTTATTATATCCATTTAACTACAGAAGCATTACTTAACGATTTGAAAGTTATTAAACGCAAAAAATAATACCAATTTTAATACCAATCGCGTATCTTATAACGGTCAATCGCAATATTTAGTTGTGTTGTGTTTTGTAAAACCCATATATTGTGTTTCTATGTGGATAAGGTGTCACCTTAGGAGGGGTTTATTATATCCATTTAACTACAGAAGCATTTGTTCAGTTTTTTCATTCTTTTTAAATTGTACTACCTTTTTTTGCCTTTGTCAATTTTTTTAAGTTCCTTTGCTCGTCTTTTTTATTCTTTTACCCTTTTTTCTGTCAGACTCCACTCCGCTATCGCCTGAATAAATCGACAAATTCCGCAAAAATTTCTATCGTCTGATTTATCGGTTTTTTTGGGGCGGCAAATTACGACGATTTACGACGGCTTATTTCGACTTTTTTCTATCTCCCGTTTTCGACATATTCCGCCACTTTTTTTATCGACGTTTTCTCTTATTATACGACAGCGTTAAACGACTTTTTACGACGGCGTTTTTCTTCTTTTTTCGACGGTATAATATCCATTTATTCGACAAAGCAATATTTAAGAACACTAAAACGGGACGGCGCCTTAAATTCGCCGCCCCTACCCGATAAAATGCCGTATAGGTTGATTATCTGTGTCTTTTGTATAATTAACAACTAAGATTATCTTTTATTAAAATTAGTGTTTTTTCGAGTTTTGCCGTAGGTACGGCGCCCCAAAGAACTCTTAAAAATGCTTACATTTTTAAGAAATGGCGTCCCGAAAGCGACAAGTTTTGCGATGCCGGACAAGAATAATATAAAAATATCCGCCGGCTTTTACTCGGATATTTTATTAGCCGCAGGCGATTGCATTTGTCGCAAACGCCGTAATATGCGACCAATTTGCTCTCGACCTTGAAACCGCGGCGAATCAACTCGTCCTTTTCCACGTCGTTATCGGTTTGCGACAGCGGAGGCAAATCGGTTATCGCCTTGCAGACGTTGCATAAAAAATGGTCGTGCTTTGCAGGATTCGTGTCGAACCGCGCCGGTTCGCC
>ERZ779875.615-NODE-615-length-31432-cov-6.348281_pt1 | contig 31432 bp, 23 predicted proteins | sample MGYA00511246_ERZ779875 | MGnify/ENA primary metagenome ERZ779875 (study PRJEB29588, sample SAMEA2155093) | human gut metagenome | biome: human gut; feature: human-associated habitat; material: faeces | place: Denmark | collected 2008/2010 ... | reverse complement strand
GACGGCCAGCCGCCAGAACGGTCAGACAGAGGATCACAAAAAGAAGAAGACGCCTGTTCATCAGTCAAGACCTCCCTTGGTGCTGCGGACCTGGGTTCCCTCTCGTTTCACGGCCGCCGCCAGAGCCAGTCCCAGCCCCTTGGCAGCGCTCTCGAGAAGATGATGGCCGTTTTTTCCGTACAGAAACGCTACGTGCACGTTCATTCTGGCTGCAGAAGCCAGCGCCTTGTAAAATTCCTGCCAGACATCCTTTTCCTCACGGGCGATGACAGGCGGAAGATATTCATCGCCATGCCACTCCAGCCAGGGACGGCCCGAGATATCCAGAGTCACCTCGCTGAGAGCCTCGTCCATGGGAACGCGGCCATAGCCCACGCGGGCGATGCCGGCCCTGTCCCCCAGAGCCTCCAGAATCGCCCCGCCGAGGACCAGAGCGCAGTCCTCCGTTGTGTGATGCGCGTCCACCTGCATATCGCCGGTGCATTTCAGCTCCAGATCCATGCGGGCCCAGAAAAACGTCAGGGTCAGCATATGATCCAGCATGCCAAAGCCCGTGTCGACATGCACCTTCCCTTCTCCATCGAGATTGAGGCTGAGGCGTATCTGCGTCTCGGCGCTCGTCCGCTCAGCCTTCGCTGTTCTCGCCGCCATATCGGAAACTCCTTCCCTGGGGCCCCAGGCCCCCGTCAGTATTGTGGCTATGGTATCATCCCGCGCTGGATGCGAAAGCCTATGCGCCCTTTGCAGAATCACCTTCATGCCCGGCGGACCTGGCGGCGTCCGCTGTTCCGGAAGCCCCCTTCTCTTCAGAGCCGGCACTCTTACCGGTTCCGCCGGGTTCAGAATCATCCTTTCTTCCGGAAGCCGCCTCATCATCTTCGGGCTGGGAACTGCGCAGGCTCCCCTCCCCGTCATCCCCGTCTTCGGGTTCTTCCTCCTCTCCCTCCGCAGGAACAGGCTTCTTCTTACCGAAGATAACGGCGACCAAAATGCTGACTTCATAGAGAATCAGCATGGGAACAGCCATAAGCAGCTGGGAAACCACATCCGGCGGCGGCAGGATGGCTGCCACGATGAAGATGACCAGCACGGCATACCTGCGCGCTCTGCGCATGCGCGGGGCCGTGACCACGCCCATGCGTGAAAGGAAGAAGGTGAAGATGGGCATTTCGAAAATGAGTCCGAAAGCCAGCAGAAGCTTCATCACGAAATCCAGATAGTCGCTGATCTTTGGAGCGGCCACGATCTGTTCCGTCGCGAAGCTCATGAAAAACTGAAACGCGTAATGGAAGACGATGTAATAGCAGAACAGGCCGCCGCCCACGAAGAACACTGCTGAAATGAGGGCGACAGGTATAATGAAGCGCTTTTCCTCCTCATACAGACCGGGAGAAATGAAGGCCCAGATCTCGTAGAAAATAAGAGGACTCACCAGAAAGAGGCCTGACATAAAGGCGATGTACATACGCGTGAAAAAGGCTTCAGGCAGGGTCGTGTACATAGCCGTGCTACCAGGAGGCAAAGCGGCGATCAGCGGCTTCGTCAGCACGTTGAAAATAGGTTCAACGAAAAACATGCAGACACAGAAGCCCACAAAAGCTGCGGCAACGCAGTAGCAGAGGCGGCGGCGCAGTTCGCGCAGTCAATATTTTTAACTCTTACTACCTTTTTCATAATTTTACTCCTTTGTCGGTCGCTCCGACTTTATGACTATACGTTATTTTTTTCGTTTCGGAATTTTACTCGGCAACGTGTTCGATTGCCATTTCAAATATTTTCACGACGTGGTCGTCGGACAGCGAATAAAACACTTCCTTACCGACTTTTCTCGCCTTGACGAGTTTACTCTGACGAAGAATACGAAGTTGGTGAGATATTGCGGATTTCGTCATCTGCAACAGTTCGCCGATGTCGCACACACACATTTCGCTCTCGAAAAGAGCCATTAAAATGTTAGTTCTCGTACTGTCCCCGAACACTTTAAAGAGTTCCGCGACGTCGTATATCACGTCCTCCGACGGCATCATTTCTCTGACCTTCTTAATCAGTTGTCTGTGAGTATGTTGACACTCGCAGACTTCCACTTCGTCTTTTCCCACTGTCTTTCTCCTCGACTATTCGTTTTGTTTATTATGCAACGGTTGAATAATTGTTCAACTGTTTTTATTATATTCCGTCGCTATATAAAAGTCAACTGTTTTTCAAAAGATTATAAAAAATATTTTTAGAAGAAAGATTTTAGTCGTCTTTTGCCGTCACCTTCGGGGAAGGTGGCAAATCGAGCGGCTTTCCGCAATGATTTGACGGAAGGGGACAATAAATCACTACTACGTTTTATTTTGCATTTTTATCCCCTATCGTCAAAATCTCGCTTACGCTCGATTTTGCCACTTCCCCCGAAGGAGGAAGCGTTGTCCGCCGTTTCCAAGATTTTATTTCGTCAAGTCACTTCTTGCCTCTTTTGTCGCTTTGCAACGTTTCCTCCGTTGAAGCGGAGGATTTTACCCCGAAAGAGAAGGCGAGAATGTTGATCAAAAGGTCACATTTAAACCAAGCAAAGCAAATAAAAAGTCTCCCCTGCGCAAGGGGAGACGTCATGCCTCGGCGTAACAAAAGGGTTGTAAATGCCGTTCGCCGAAACGCATAAAAAACGCTCTGCGAATTCGCAGAGCGTTTTCTTTCCTTTCGGAATTTTATTTATTATTCTTCGTCGGAAGTAGCGGCTTCTTCCTCAGCCTTTTCTTCCGCCTTCTCTTCCTGGGCGGGTTCGGCTTTCTTCTTCTTTCCGAATTTTCCTAAGATGTTTGCAATCTTGTTGGTCTTTTCGGGAGCGTTAGCAGCCTCTGCTTCTTTTTCCTTTCTTCTCTCGATTTCCTTGACGGGAACGTAAGCCTTCGTGCCTTCGCCCGAAAGAATCGTAAGTTCGGTCTCTTTATCGAAGAGATGGCTGTGCATAATGTCGATTGCAAGTTCAATAACCTGATCTCTCTCGGTCTTGGAACGAGAATCGACCTTTGCGATCATCTGCGCGCCGGAGTCTACGAGACTCTTAACCGCGTCGTCGCCGTTTGCGCTCGCGTCGTTAGCGAATACGCAGTAAAGCAACGTTTCCGCGCCGAGTTTCTCAACAACGTCAACCTTAACGTCGATTATGGTGTCTTTACTGTTCGAAATGAAGTTTTCCTCGTCGTGGAAGTCTTCGGGTCTTACGCCGAATACGACGGGTCTGCCCGTATTGATATATTTCGCGGGTTCCTCGATCGTGTCCGATTTAGCCTTTGGAAGAACGACCTTGTTTCCCGAGAACTCAACGTAAACGGTCTTTCCGTCGTCGCTTTTAAGTTCGGCGTCGAAGAAGTTCATCTGCGGAGTGCCGATAAAGCCCGCAACGAAAAGGTTAGCCGGATAATCGTAGAGTTTCTGCGGTGCGTCAACCTGCTGAATAAATCCGTCTTTCATTACGACTATTCTCGTTCCCATGGTCATAGCCTCGACCTGATCGTGAGTAACGTAAATGAACGTAGTCGCAAGTCTGTGGTGAATCTTGGTGATTTCCGTTCTCATCTGAGCGCGGAGTTTAGCGTCGAGGTTGGAAAGGGGTTCGTCCAAAAGGAATACCTTGGGTTCACGAACGATCGCTCTTCCGAGCGCAACCCTTTGTCTCTGACCTCCGGAAAGAGCCTTCGGCTTTCTCTGAAGATAACTCTCGAGTCCGAGAATTCTCGCCGCTCCTCTTACCTTTTCGTCTATTTCCGCCTTGGGTTTTTTACGAAGTTTTAAACCGAACGCCATATTGTCGTATACGGTCATGTGCGGATACAACGCGTAGTTCTGGAAAACCATCGCTATATCTCTGTCCTTGGGTTGTACGTTGTTCATAAGTTTTCCGTCGATGTAAAGTTCGCCGTCGGAAATCTCTTCGAGACCCGCTATCATACGAAGCGTGGTGGATTTTCCGCAGCCCGAAGGTCCTACGAATACTATGAACTCCTTATCTTCGATATCCAAAGTGAAATCCGTTACGGCTACTACGCCCGAAGGATATACTTTATAAATATCTTTCAAATTGAGACTTGCCATTTTTCCCTCCCAGGTTCGATCGGTTTTACCGATGTTCCGATTTTATACTTCTATTATATATTATTTTGAAACCTTTAACAACAGCAATTATGACAAATTTTAAGCCCGTCTTTTATCTATTTTGCACATTCGCCCGAAAAACTCTTGTTTTTTTTCGTTTATACTGTTATAATTAAAAAAAATTACGGAACGTTTTCGGAGAATATATGGATATAAACAAAATATCTGCCAAGGGCAGTATCGACAAAAAGCACCTGCTCACCCTTTCCAATTATAAAGAAGAAGAAATATACGAAATTCTGCTGAGGGCGAGAGACCTCTCGTTCAAACTCGCCGTCGGCGAAAAAATAACCGACCTTAAAGACAAATTCGTTCTTCTGATTACGAAACGCTCGTTCGCAAGGTCAAGAATAGCCTTCGAGGTCGCCGTTTCAAAACTTTCGGGAAAGTCGGTAGTGACGACTCTTCACGGCAGCGAACTCGAAGAACTGCTCGCCGACAAACTTTCGATCGCCTCGCTGGAAAGTTACGGAATGCAAGCCGTAGTCGTTCAGACTTCGGAAATTTCCGACGCCGAAACAATCGAAAAGTCGGTCAATATACCGATTATCAACGCAAATTCAAAATGCGGACCGTGCGAAACGCTTTCGATGCTCTACACGATTTGGCAGAAAAAGGGTCGGCTCACGGGGCTTAAAGCGACCCTCATCGGTCGCCCCGACGAGTTTGCGGACTCGGTCGTTTACGGCTTCGCGAATTCGGGTCTCGACCTCACGTTCGTCTGTCCCGAAGAATTTTACCCGTCGGATAAAATCACGGGATTTTGCAAACAATTCGGCGACGTCGCGGTGACGGAAAGCCTCGCGGACGGAGTTAAAAACGCCGACGTAATCTTCGTTTCGGACGACGAATTGCCCGATAATTACACTCTTACGGATTCCGAACTGAACTTAGCCAAACCCGACGCCGTCGTTCTGCGTATTCTGCCGCTCAGCGAAAACGGAAACATATCGGAAGAGGTGGTTTCGTCTCCGAACTTCTGCGCCTTGGACGAAGCGAAAAACCTTCCGCTTATAGAAATGGCGGCTTTATCCCTTCTCGTAAATAAATAAAACATAAAAAACAGTCTATAAGTCGATTATCGGGGATTTTCCTCGATAATCTTTTCATATTCGCCCTTGCGGAGATACACGTTCAAGCCATTCGGCGAAACGAATATTTTTTCGACAAGCCCCCTTATCACCCTTTGTCTCTGCGAAAAATTCATTACTTCCCAAGCGCTTGGAAGCGTTCGCATAATCTTCGCTTTTTCTGCCGACCTCTCGGTTAAAATTCTCTTTTCCTGCTCGTCGGCTATATCCCGCTCGATTTTTTTTATTCGCTTTTTCGTCTCGGAGGCCGCTTCGAGTATGTTTTCGTCGCCTATTTTTTTGTATGCGTTGAGAAGTCTCGAATATTCGGTTTCCGCTCTTTCCTTAGCGAATTTCAACCCGTTTATTATCTCTTCTTTTTCCGTCGGCTTTTTCGTTTTTTCCTCGCCGTACTCGACCGCGAAAGCGAGTACCGTTTTTACCACTTCCTCCTCTATTTCTTCGGCGTCATATATTTTATTGTCGCAGTTTTCGTCCTTTACGAGCGATTTTTTCGTGCTTTCCGCAAATCTCGAATAGCAGAAAATCTTTACGCTTTTACCCCATTTCATATACCGCATTTTCGAGCCGCAAACGCCGCAATACAACAAAGAGGACAGAAGATACACGCCCCTGCCCCTCGTAATGCTTTTCCGTTTCAGTATTTCCTGCGTTAAATCGAACGTTTTTTCGTCTATTATCGGCGTATGTTTTCCTTTGTAACTTTCACCCCTATAATAGACTTCGCCGATATAAATCCTGTTTCTCAGAATATTGAAAACCGCCACGTCGGAAGAAAACCCGAGAAAATCGGCTATCTTTTTAGGCGAAATTTCGGCGGTACTATAAATTTCAAACGCCTTTCTGACCTTTTCCGCCTGCTCTTCGACGATTAAAAGAGCGTTTTCCTCGGGCGAATATCTGTACCCGTATGGCGGCGTACCCCCGCCTTTCCAATACCCCTCGGAGGCTCGCTGAATCCTGCCGTTTGCGAGTTTCGACACTATCGCGTCGTGGTCGAACTCGGCGAAAATCGAAAGTATTGAAACGAGTATGCCGTAGGTCTGCCGACTTCTCGAATCGACGTTATCCTTGACTGCGAAAAAGTCGCATTTTGCCGTCTCGCATTGTTCTTTTAAAAAACGCAGAATAATCATCTGCGTTCTGCCTATTCTGTCGAGACTGTACGTTATGACGAACTTAATTCTACCCTCTTTCATAAGTTGGGACATTTTGGAAAAGGCGGGGCGAAACTCGTTCATACCCGTGTACCCGTCGTCGATAAACACGAACGCGTTTTTAACGTCGTAGGCGTCGAGATAACGTTTAATCGCCCCGTACTGAACGTCTATTCCATACCCGTCCTGAGCCTGCGAATCGGTCGAAACCCTTATATAAATAGCGGTTATATCGGTATCGTCGTCGGTAATTTTGTCGTATAGCGGATGCGAAAAGGCTATTTTCTTGCTTTTCTCTTTCATTCGGGCAAAATATCCTTTTAGCGTTTTTTCTTCGCTTCGCCGTCAAGATAGCCGTAATAAGCCTCGTCTACGGCGTTTTTCACGACTTCGCTCACACAGAGGTACTTTTTGATTTCCTTATCTTCGACTTTTTCGTCGCCCATAAACACGTTGACTTTCATATCGAAGTATTATTGACAGCCGCGTAAAAATTTAGTCGTTGCCGCCAAAATTTGCCGTTAATCGACTTATAGGCGGGGTTTATTCAATCAAATAAACCTTTCGGGACGTCGAGGGCGCCGTCCCCTACATTTTTTAATTCGATCAAAATATATTCTTTCGGAACGTCGGGGGCGACGTCCCGCACATCGCAAACTTCTATATATAACATCTGTACTCTTAAAAAAACACAAAATTGCATTATAAAAAAAGCAAGACCACCTCTTTCACGAGTATCTTGCCTTTATGTTTATAACTTTCTCATTCAATAATTATCCGTACAACCGCTGTACGCTTCGACGGTAAACTTTACGTCCGACTTGAAATCGAACTTCGCTTTCTCTCCCGCCGTAAACTTTTTCCCGCTTTTCTTCTCAAACCACGTTCCGCCGAAAACATAGTCCTCTTCGTCCGCAATATCGGGTTTGTAAACGGTAAATTCTTCGCCCGCCCTGACTTTTTGAGAGTATTCGACAACTACTTTCCCGTTATAATACGCAACGTAAGTTATCGTGTATTCTTTTTTTATAAGTCCGAAGCCGCTCGTCGCGAAAAACGCTCCGACTACTCCGCAAACAATGACCGCAACGGACAGCAAAATCACGAAAAGTCTTTTACGTCCCGCGAATTTTCCCGTTCCGACCGATATTTTCGAAGTATCAACACTCTCTGCCGATTTATTCACCTTTAACCTCGATGTACAATTCGTCGAGTTGTTTCTGTTCGACGGGCGCGGGCGCGTCGCTCATAAGGCACGAAGCCGTCTGAACCTTCGGGAACGCTATTACGTCTCTTATACTCTCGTCTTTCGTAAGAAGCATCGTAAGTCTGTCGAGACCGAATGCAAGTCCGCCGTGCGGGGGCGTTCCGTAATTGAACGCGTTGACGAAGAATCCGAATTTCTTTTCGATGTCCTCTTCCGAGAAGCCGAGAATGTTAAACATTTTCTTCTGAATATCTCTCGAATGAATACGAATCGAGCCGCCGCCCGACTCCTGACCGTTGATTACGAGGTCGTATGCTTTCGCCCTCGCTTTCGACGGGTCGGTCTCGCAAAGTTCGAGGTCCTCGGTCATAGGCGCGGTGAACGGATGGTGTACCGCCATATAACGGTTTTCCTCTTCCGACCATTCGAACATCGGGAACTCAGTCACCCACAAAACGTCGTATTTGTCTTTGTCGATAAGTCCGTGTTTTTCGGCAATCATAAGACGAAGTCCGCCGAGCGTATTGAACACGACGTAGTCTTTATCCGCCGCGAAGAACAATACGTCGCCTTCGCAGAAGTCCATTCTCGCCTTAATATTCTCTATATCTTCGGGCGTTAAGAATTTCGCGAACGACGATTTTATTTCGCCGCCTTTTTGCCACGTCATCCAGCAAAGCCCTTTCGCTCCCATTGTTTTAGCGAATTCGACGGTAGCGTCGAGTTCTTTTCTCGAAAATTTATCCGCTAAGTTCTTGGCGTTAATCGCCCTTACGCTGCCGCGGATAGGTCCTATCTCGATTGCGAGCGCGTCGGTGAACACCTTGAACGCGGAAGACTTGAAAAGGTCGGAACAGTTCACGATTTTAAGTCCGAAACGAGTGTCGGGCTTATCCGAGCCGTAGTTTTCCATAGCCTCTTTGTAGGTCATCGTTCTGAAATGCCCCTCGCCGAGATCTAATCCTATCGTGCTTTTGAAAATACCCTTGATAAGTCCCTCGATGGGGTACATTACGTCCTCTATTTCCTCTACGAAACTCATTTCGACGTCGATTTGCGTGAACTCGGGTTGACGGTTCGCTCTTAAATCTTCGTCTCTGAAACACTTCGTAATCTGATAATATCTGTCGAAGCCCGCAATCATAAGGAGTTGCTTATAGAGTTGCGGCGACTGCGGAAGAGCGTAGAAACAACCCTCGTGAACTCTCGACGGAACGAGATAGTCTCTCGCGCCCTCAGGGGTAGACCTGCCGAGCATAGGCGTTTCGATTTCGGTAAAGCCGTTTTCGTCGAAGAATTTTCTCGCCGCTTTGGTAATCTCGTTACGGACGAAGAGATTTTTCTGCAAAGACGGTCTGCGAAGATCTAAGTATCTGTATTTGAGACGCAAAGTCTCGTTTACGTTGGTATCGTCCAGAATCTCAAAGGGAGTGGTATCCGCTTCGGAAAGAATTTTCAGTTCGTCGGCGAGAATTTCGATATCGCCCGTGGCGATTTTGTTCGTCTTGCTCTCTCTTTCTCTGACTTTGCCTTTGACGGCGAGAACGTACTCCGAACGAATAGCCTGCGCCTTATCGAACACTTCGCTGTCCGTCGTATCGTCGAAAACGACCTGAACCAAGCCGGTTTTATCCCTCAAATCGACGAATAAAAGCGCGCCGAGGTTTCTTCTTCTCTGAGTCCAGCCCATGACGACGACTTCTTTGCCGACATCCTCTTTTCTGAGCGTTCCGCAGTAGGCGGTACGTCTCAACTCTCCCATAAATTCAGCCATAAAATTTCTCCGTTTGAAGCGACTTGTACTATTTACGCCGCTTTAAGTGACAATTAAGGGCAAACTGCCCCGAATACTCTAACATTTTAAACTTTCGCTCGAAAAAAGTCAATCAATATGCGTTTCTTTTCGTCATTTCGGAATAATTCTTTTCAAACTATATTCAGTCGTCCGTATACAGCCTCTCGAATCGCTTTAAGCCCGTGAGTATTTCATACGATATAGTTCCGCATTTTTCGGCTATTTCTTCCGCTGTCTGCACTTCCGCTCCCTGCTTCCCTATCAGTACCGCTTCGTCGCTCGCTTTTACGCTTCGGTCAACGATTGCAAAACAATAGTCCATACATATATTACCTACCATCTTTCGCTTTTTGCCGCCTATCAGTATAAAGCCGCCCGTAAAACTTCTCGGAAGTCCGTCGCCGTAACCCATACTAATAGTTGCGATTATCTCGTCTTTTTCCGCTTTGAATCTTCCCCCGTACCCGACGTTTTCGCCCTTTTTCACCTCCGCAACTCTCGCAACGTAACTCCTGACCGTAAGACAAGGTTCGACTTCCCCCAACTCGTAGCCGTACAAGCCGATGCCTATTCTGCACATATCGAGCCGATATTTTTCGTAAGAAAAACCGTCGGTCGCCGATATGTGACGTATAACCGTTTTATTAAAGTCCCTCGTAAACCTTTGAAACGTATTAAACTGTCCTATCGTAACCGCCTCGTTTTTACCGTCGAAAAAGTGACTATATACGCCTTTTATCGTCACCGTTCTACAATTTTTTACCCTGTTAATCGACTTATAGAGCGACTTTTCGTCTTTAAAGCCCATTCTGTTCATTCCCGTATCCACGCAAAAATGAACGTATGCTCCCGTGCGCATATTTTCAGATACGGATATTATTCTTTCGGCATCGTCAATCGAGCCGATACTCATTTCGAGTTTATTTTCGATGCAAACCGCTGTTTCTTCGATGCTTAAAGGGCATAAAAGAAGAGTCGGAGTTGCGGTTATCCCTCTTACTTCCAACCCCTCCTCGACCGTTGCGACAACGTAATAATCGGCGAGATTTTCGGTCGCTTTGACAACTTCTCTAAGTCCGTGACCGTAAGCGTTCGCCTTTACGACGCAAGCGATTTTTACTTCCCCGCCCGCCCGACTTTTAAAATATTTCAGGTTGTTTTCCAGAATTTTAAGGTTAATTTCGATTATTCCGCGCATTTTTCCTCCGCTTTGCTTTACAGTTTTGAAAGAATACTATATAATGATACTGAAAACAGAGGTGAAATATGAATTTACTCGAGAAATTTTTAAACAACTCAAAGACGGCGTTTCACGCATGCGAGAACGCCGCGGAATATCTCAGAGCGAACGGATTTAAGGAACTGAAAGAGTCCGAAAAATTCAAGATCGAAAAGGGCGGTAAATACTACGTTACGAGGAACGGCTCGGCGGTTATCGCGCTGAAAATCGGGGACGTAAACTCGTTTAACGTTGTCGCTTCGCACGCCGATTCGCCGTGCTTTAAAATCAAGGGTTCGCCCGAAATAAAAATCGAAAACTACGTTAAACTCAACGTGGAAAGATACGGCGGCGGGATATTCTACTCTTGGCTCGACACGCCCTTAACCATAGCGGGAAGAGTTATAATAGAACGGGATAATCGACTTATAGCGAGGGTTTTCACGTCTGATCACAAGTTTGTTATACCGTCCGTCGCGATTCATTTTTCGAGAACGGTGAACGATGGGGTTAAACTCAATCCGCAGGTAGATATGTCGCCCGTCGCGGGACTTGCGGAAGCGGAAAAGTCGCTTGCAAAGGAACTCGAAGAATTTGCAGACGGCGGAAAAGTCGTCGATTACGATTTATATATCGTGTCTGCGACCGAACCTTTCAAGGCGGGGTTTTCGGACGAACTTCTCTGCTCGCCAAGAATCGACAATTTGACGAGCGCGTTTTCGTCGCTCGTCGCGATTGCGAATTCCGACCCGAAAGAAATAGCGGTATGTTATATCGCGGACAACGAAGAAGTCGGAAGTCAGACGAAGCAGGGCGCAGGCTCGAAGTTTTTGTACGACGTATTGAAACGAGTGGCGACTGCTCTCGGAAAAGAAAACGACTTCGACGAAATGCTCGCCTCGTCGTTTTTAGTGTCGGACGACAACGCGCATGCGGTACACCCCAACCACCCCGAGTATTCAGACCCGACGAACAGAGTCAAACTCGGCGAGGGAATAGTTATAAAGCATCACGCAAACCAGAACTACACGACGGACGCTTTTTCCTCGGCGATAATCAAGAAAATTTTCGATAAAGCGGGCGTAAAATATCAGGACTTCTACTCGCGTTCGGACATGCCGTGCGGCGGAACGCTCGGCGCGATAAGTTCATCGCAAGTGTCGATAAAGAGCGTAGACGTCGGACTTGCGCAACTTGCGATGCACTCTGCCGTGGAGACGATGGCAGTAAAGGACTTCGAGGTTGCGGTAAAAGGGCTGACGGCGTTTTACGACAGCAAGATAATTTTCGAGGCGGACGACAAAATCGAGATTAAATTTTAAGTTTTACGGTGTTTTTAACTCGACTCGGGCGTGTTCGTAATAAAGCAAATACGTTAAACCGTATCGACAAACCGAGGCGTTGTTCGCGAAAAGACGCAAAATGACGCCGCGTCGGAAAAAGTGATAGTAAAAAAATAAGATGCCCGAATCAACGTATCGGGCGTCTTATTTTTATGCGTTATATTATTAAACTTATCGCTTCGCGGTTCGCCGTAATCTTAAAAATGCAAACGCCTTTAAGATTACGGCGAACCGTATGTTTTTATTTCGATTGTAAGTATTTATCGAAAACGTAACACGCCACGGACGACCAGCCGTGACACAAACTGCCCGCGTCGGCGAAATCGGCTTCGCCGTACTCCGTTTCGTAAAACGAGGTCGCGCCGTTAAAGAGCATTTTGCCGAATACTTTTTTTATTTCGTCTATGCAGAACTGTTTCTCCCCGCAACTTATCAGCGCGTCGTATTTCAGTTGCAATGCGGCGAAAGTAAGGTCTGTAACTTTACCTTGCGGATTTTTCAGAGCGTTGCAAAGCGAGGGCTTTGCGCTATCGGAGACGATTCCGCTAACGAGAGCCAAAGCCTGCGTATATGCGTGATACCCGATTTTTTCACCGTCTTTTACATACGAGGCGTAAAGCATTTTTTCTTTGTCCAAAAACGACGGAATGATACGGGAAAGCCTTTCGTAATAGTTTTTATAAACTTCCGCGCCTTTATAGTTCTGTCTTTCCATAAGTTCGACTATACCCTTTGCGGCGATATAGACGAGCATCGTAAGATTGCAATCGACGGCAGGCAACAATTCGTTTTCTCTGAAAATCGACCAACCCATCAGCCCATCCGACCACTCGTGGAAATTCCAGAACGGGGTTTTGACGAAGATACCCACTCCCTCGCCGTCGGTGTTATCAATAAACGCGCGGAGAGATTTTTCCGCGTAAGGGAGCATTTCGGCGACAAACTCCGTGTTGTAATCCGCTTTTGCGTTTTCGGCTATCGCGATGAGCCAGTAAGCCGTGAACGACGGAATCGTTATAGGAGTTTCGGACGGAGAACAAAGTTGCAGAAATCCGTCCTTCCTCATACTGCGAGCCATCAGTTTTATTGCGGCGCGAGGATATTCGTATTCGTCAAACGCGCCGTAACCGAATAACATCTGATTGCGGGAATCCATTCCGTAAAGCGCCTGCTCGCGCCACGGACAATCCTCGTAATGTTCGTGAGCGCATAGTTCGAGCGTTCTTCTGCCGACCTCGTATATTCTGTTCAAAAGAGTATCGCCGAAATCCTTTTTTGGTTTTTTGAAGGGATACGAACTTTCCATGACGGTAAGTTTACCGACTTTTACGCAATCGGCGTAAACAAACGCGCAGATATAGCGGCAACCTATTCTTCGCAGATAATCGGTAAAATCGTTTGCGCCTTTTTTCAGGATAAATTCGGAAGCAAAGTTTCTGCCGTCGATTTCCGTTCTTACCCTTAAATCGGTCAGATGTTCGCCCCAGCCTATCGACATTTTGCAATCGTTATCGACTTCTACGGAAAAATCAAGATGCCCTGCGGTTTCGCGCCCGAGGTCGGCGATAAAAAATATTCCGTCGCCGCCTTCCGCTTTAAAAACAAGCGGCGATTTTTCGTTTAAAACGTTAGAATTCGTCCTGTTTAGCCCCGTCATTTCGGAAAATCTGAGCGATTTAATCCACGAACGCCTCATTACGCCCGCCGCCGTCAAACCTTCGACGCTGTCAGGAGTTTTGAATACCCCCTGCGCGACTATTTCAGAAGCGAGAGGTTTCGATATAACGAGATTTTCGACGGGTCTTTTTATAAGTCTGAAATCGACTTCGGCAAGTTCCGCGTTCTTATATTCTTCGCCCTCGTCGGTAAAGTCGTAATTAAACCCGTACCCTATCTGAAAAGTTACTATATCGCCCGCTTTATATCCGACTGCGGCGCGACAAAGAGTGTTTTCATCCGAGCAGACAATCGTCTTTCCGTCGCCGATAATTTCGAACGCGACGCTTGCGGGCATAGATCTGCAAATAGAAAAATCCCGTCCCGAATGCCACGCGACTATTTTCAATATATTTTCGCCGCTTTTAATCAAACAAGAAACGTCCGCTTCGTTTACGCTTTTATAATCGGGCAAATCGGCGTACTGCCCGTTCGAGGCGAACTCGCCGTTGATATACGCGACGTATCTGAAATCCGACGAAATTCTGAGTTTCGCGTTTTTTTTGTCACATTGAAATTTAACGAGAAATTCGTTAAAAGAATTTTCTTTATCCGTATTGAATTTTATCCACTTCATAATAAAATACCGTTAAAACCCCGTCAGGCAACCGAAAAAACAAGGGTTATTTTACCGTTATCCGACTTAATTCCGAATGCGTTCCCAAGCGGCGTGAATTCGCCTTTTTCCGCAAAGACCTCATAGGCAAACCCGTTAAATTCAAAAGATAATTTCTTTGGCGAAATATTTTTAAGATACGGGTAAATCTTCGCTTTTATCGCAAGGCAAAACTCGCCCTCGCCCGCAACGGAAATTCCCCCTTGCGACGAAACGAACGAAAATTCGCCGTTGTCGGTAGAAATTACGATCTCGACCCTTTCTTCATCGAGTTCGTTGTATGCGAGATTTTTAAATTTAATCTCTTTATCGTTTTTATATAAATACAATCCCGCCTGCGTGCCGTCTCCGCCGAACAGATAACCGTCGATAAACGGAAGATTATCATAAGCGTAATCGTGCGACGTTAAAATATCGTCGATATAGCGTTCGCGATAATTTTCGTTAAACAGATAGACGTCGCGTATCAGGAATTTTTCGTCTGAATAATAATAACTTATACGATAATTCTTATTCTCGTACCATACCGTCCCTTCGCGCTCGTTGTCGAACGAACCGAAAGCCGTGGTAGTTGTTGCGGGGGTTTCTTTAAATCGGGATTTAAAGACCTTGCCGCATTCGGCAAGAGTTAAGACCTCGTATTCGCCCCTGCGAGCGTCGTCGGCAATTTTAGAAAACTGATATTCAAGGGTTTTCATACGCTCCCAGCCGAAACTGTTTTCCTGCCCCGCCTGCGCGTAAGCGAAGTTTAACGCCTCGCCGTAATTTACTTTCAGAAACCAATCCACCCACGCGGGATTGCTCCCTCCGATTTTTCCGTCGCCTACCGGTTCGAGCGTTACCACGCCCTGCAAAGCGGCAGGGTTGAAATTTTTGTCAAGACCGCTGTAATATTGTTTTACGACGTCCGAGCCAAGCATTCGGAAAATCGGCGCGTTTATTTGATTTTCTTCGGTCTGCGCGGGACAAAGCAGATTGTTTTTACTTGCGTAATATCCGCCCGAATAATATCCGCCGCTGAAATTGTAGCCGTCCGTTCCGACCTGCTCGCGACAGATACAGAACGCGTCGATATTATACTTATCGTATATATATCCGAGCGTAAACGCGTCGATCGCCCACGCTCCCATACTCTTAGGATAATACCCGAATGTCGTTTTAAATTTAGCCATGAACTCGTCTACGAGAGCAATCCTTTCGTCTTTGCTATACCCCATAGGAGTATCGACTTCGGCAAAATAATCCCAGTCGTACCCGTCTCTTCCGCGCCATTTAAGTCCGCACGCTTCGACTTGCCGACGAACGAGTTCGAACCAGCCTCCTATTTCGGTTTTTTCGCCGTCGCATCCGACGAACAGATCCGTCATATCCTTTCTTAAAAGCGCGTCGTACTGCAAAAGAAAGGTCGATTTCAACCCGTTTTTTTCAAGAAGTTCCAACTGCTTTTTTATCGGTTCGACGAGGTCCACCTCTATTCTCGGCTCGCATCCCCTTACGAAATTTACTACGTTCATCACTTTCAACGTATCCATTATATTTCTCCTTAATCGTGTAAACGAATACTTTTGATGTACAAAACGCCTTTCGTTTTGCTTCTGAAATACAATTCGAACTCGTTAATGCTTTCTCTTTCTTCTTCGCAGGCAGGATATTGCGCCAGCGAAGGCGTTACGAACGTTTTTAAAGAAAGCCTGTACTCTTTGAAATCACCGCTCGCCCCGACAATCGGCTCGGCGCCGACAAACCTTCTTATCCCGCCGCCTCGGATTCTGACGAGCGCGCCGTAAAACTCGATTTCCTCGTCGCCCTCCACCTTCATTTCGACCGAAAGGTAATCGAATCTTTCAAAATGCGGATTCGCGCCGGCAATGTTGATCTCGGGCGATACTCCGAAAAAGTAATATCCCTCGTTAGTCGGATTATATTCGACTTTTAAACGTCTCTCGCCGATTTTACCGACGATTTTCCTCTTGGTCGAACGAGTTCTCGTAATCTGTCCGTCTTTAAAAATCTCCGCCTTGCCGATACAGCCTAAATCCGCGCCGAAATTCTTTTCGTCGAAATACGCCTCGGAACAATTACCGAACGCGTTGAGCGGAAGGTACAGCCTTTGCGACACGTCCTCGAAACGTTTGCGATAAGTTTTTACGGCGTCGCCGTCGGACGTTATGAGATTACAACGCGAGTTGTAAGGCGAAAACGCGTAAGTTATTTCTACGGGATTTTTAACGTATGGCGAAAAGACTTCGATACGCCCTTTGCCGATAACCCTGCATTCCGCTTCTACGAATTTTCCGTCCTCGCCTGCCACCGTAAAGCCGTATACGTTTTTGTACTTTAAACTTTTTTCGGGATAAATCGCGGCGAGAACCTTGCCGTCCTTTACTTTTACGTCGCTTATATAAGGCGGAATCCACGCTTTTTTGTCATAGAGTTCCGATAAGATCGCCTTTGCGAATCTGTGAGATATGAGATCTTTGTTTACGGGATGAATGGGATGATAATAGGTCGCGCCGTCGTTCACTTTCCACTCGGTTGACGCGTCGTATGAGGGGAACGAACAGGCGTACTCCCCCTTAACCACCCTGTCGATAGCCTCGTTTATGTAATTATACCCGTATTCGCCGTAATCGTAATAATCGAGCGCGACGTTAGCCGCGACGAAATAGGTGTCTTTGCCGAACATCTTCTGATAGGTTTCTATTATCTTGCGCAACGCTATTTCAAAATAAGCCGCGCTCTCGAAACTGCCTATCGCGTTTTCGCCCTGATACCACATCATGGCTTTAAAGCGATTATCTTTAAGGGGGTGTATCTTTTCGTTGTAAATTCCGCCGAGTTGCGTATAATTACTCCCGCCGTAAACGTTGTACTCGCCGCCTTTCGGAATATATTTGCCTATCTTTTTCAAATACCCGACTATTCTCTCGTCCTCGTCGGCAACGTCGCGCGGAATATAAGTATCTATACTCACCCCGCCGAGCGCGGTGTTTACCATTGCCACAGGCGCGCCCGTTTTTTCAAACAGTTCGATTGCCGTGATAACGGCTACGGCAGACGTCTCGCCGAAGTTTTCGTCGTGCGGAGTTATCCACTTCCACTCTTTCGCAAAATCTTCCTGCGGCGTTGCGGGGCGGAATATTTCCCCGTTTTCTTTAACGTCCGCTTCAAAAATATTAAAGAAAGAAATATCGCATTTTTTGGCTTTTTCAATCAATTCGCTACGGTTGTACATCACGCCGACGCCGTAAGACATATTCGACTGTCCGAGAGTCAAAAACACGTCGCCGAATCTGACTGAAATTTCGATTTTCTCGGCTTTACCGTACAGCCCGAGCGTAAATTTGTTTTTAATATCGCTTACGGGCGGAAATTCAACGACGAACTTGCCGTTTCCGTCGGCCGAAACTTCTCTTTGCTCGAAATAACTTCCGCCTTTTAAAACGCAGATAAGTTCGTTTCCGTCCGACTCTCCGTTTATAATGATTTCTTTGTCCCGCTGTAAAACCGCTCCGTTTTTGATGTTTCCGAAAAATTTCATAAAGTCACCTCTCCTTTTTATTGTCTGTGCGCCATTTCTTCTATATGCGTGTAAAAATATCCGCCGTTAAACCGCTGATCGCAGAAAGGCTCGAACTCGAATATATCTATCTGAAGTTGCCGCAATATCAAATCTATTTTACTCTCGTCGTTATTTCCCGTTTTTTCTTCGATTATATCCGTAACGAGCGAGAGAATCCCGAATAATTTATCGACGAGCGCGAGATGACGCATTATAACGGGCGCGTTGTTTTCTCTTTCCATTTCCGCAACTCTTTCCGAATACGCCTTTATTTTCAACTTTATCGCGCCTGCCGCGTCGCGCATCTCAGGCGAATTAGTTTCGATATTGCCGCGCATATAGTCGTAAATTTTCCATGACGACACGTCGCTTAAAATATCGTAAACTTCGCTGCCGTGAATACCGAACGCCGCCGAAAAGTACTCGCTTTTTATATCTTCATACGAACGGCTTTCGTCGGCAAGAGCCGTCGCCATAACGTACATGGGGAAGCCCGTCGGAAAAAAGTTTCTCTGCAACTGACAGCTTATGTAACCGTTCAGATTTAAACTTTTAAGCGCGCGAATATCATTATAAATGGTTTTCGCGAGAATTATTCCGCCGTATTCTCTGCAACAATCCCACATTAGCGGATAGTCGAAGATGAACGAATCGCCCGAAAAAACCTCTTGCCAATCGTACAAGTGCCTGATATTCTCGGCGCAATCGACGGGCGGAACGAATTTATTCAACTTAAAGGGCGTAACGGTTTTGGTTTTCGCTTCTTCGACAAAATCCGCAAGCGAGCGATCGTAAGTCCGCGTAATCGGCGCGAACATCATTATAAACCTGTCGCTGTTTTTAAATTTTTCTTTAAGCGGTTTGTATAATAACTCAAAATAAATAAGAAAAACTATTTTTACGTCGATTTTCAGTTCCGTAAGCCTTGCGTCGAGTTCGTTAAGCAGTTCGACGTACCACTCGGACGGCAACTTTTTCGCGCACTCTTCGCACTCGCAGAAATTGTTGTAATTATCGCCGAGCCAAAGGTGAATAACGTCCGCGTCTTTGTTTTCCGCCGCATACTCCGCGACGTTCTCGACAACGGCTTTTCTCGCCGCCGCATAGGAATAACACAAATTGGTGTTGAGCGGAACGCCTTTGTAAAACCCTCTTTCTCCGTTTACGAGCGCGAAATACCTGCGATATTTTTCAGGTACTTTTGCGCTTTCGTCCCACCCGCGCGAAGGTATGCCGAACGGTTCGCACGTCCAACCGTGTCCGACGGCGTGGAAAATCATTCCTCGTTTTTTTATTTCCGCGCGCAATTCGGCGTTTATCTTTTCGGCTGTCTCGTCGTTAAACGGCTCTTTTTCGGCAAACGGATTAAAATCGTGCCTGTACCACCTTTCAAAAAACGTGTATCCCGTGCGGAATTGAATAAAATAACTGTTAAAGCCGTTTTTAAAGCCCCAGTCGATAAGATTTTTAACATGCTCGCAGGAACAACCGCCCTCTAACGTCAAGCCTCTGTGCCTGTGCGCCGGAACGACGTCGATATGTACCGAGATTTCGTCGGAAGAAATCCGCGGAATTATTTCGCCGTCCGCGCCGGGATAAAGAAACCTGCAACCGACCTCACGCAAAAAACGGTAAACGCCGAGCAATACGCTCCTCTCGTTTACTCCGCATATTTTTCCGTGAGTTTTATCGACGTCTATTATAAAGCGTTCGTCAAAAAGTCCCGCGGACGTTTTCGTCTTTTCCAGCGCAATATCGTTCGGTTTTCCCGTAAGTCTGTAAAAATAACCGTCTAATTCCTCTCTTGCAAATTGCATTACCTTATTCATTGCGATTTCTCTGTTTATTTATGTCGTTTTTTCTTTTTTTACTTTGTTTTGCTTTCGTTTTGTTCAAATTTATGTTATACTGTTATAAAATTAACAGTGTTTTTTAATACTGTGTATTAAGGTGAAACATGGCTAAATCGTCTTTTAAGGGGCTGAGCCTCATCCGCAAAGACAATCAAAAAAAGGTCGTATCTATACTTAAAAAATACGGCAACGCTTCCTGCGCGCAATTATCCTCGACGCTCAATTTAAGTAACGTCGCCCTGTACAACATCATGGAGGACTTGCGCCAAAAAAACATAGTCAAAGCCATGTCCGACAAAAGCACGATAGTCGGCAGGAAACCGTCTATTTACGCGCTTAACGAGTCGTTCGGTTTGTTCGCGGTTGTAGACTATTCAAGCGCGAAAATAAGAATAAACGTTTTCGATATAAACGGCGAAAATCTGATCTCTGAAGAGACCGACGAACGTTATATCTTGTCGATAGACGACGTATACGAGTCGATTTCGATTTTAAAGTCTATGCTGAAAAACAAAAAACTCCTCGGGTTGTCGCTCAAGGCTATCTGCGTAAGCACGCCCGGTCGTATAAATAAGAACACGGGGTATTTCTGGATAGCCGCTAAATTCAAGGACTACGCGAACATCAACCTGCATAAGATTTTCAGCGAAAATTTCGATTGCGCTATAGACGTTAAAAACGATATGCACGTTGCGCTGATAGGTCATAAATCAATTAAACCGTTTACTTCCGTCCGCTCCGCGCTGTATTTTCACATAGGCGAATCGGCGGGCGCGGCTCTGTATATAAACGGCGAAATCTATGAGGGCGAAAACGGCTACGCAGGCGAATTCGGCTCGATGACCGATTTTTCGGAACACGCGCTGATTCCGCAGATTTCTCTGAGCAGCATGGCGATGCGTTACGTCCGCAGAACGCTTGACAGCGGTTCTCGCGAAAAAATGCTGGAACTTGGCAACATCGTCGATTTTTCGGGTGAAAACTTCGTCGAAAAATATTTACAAGGCGACGAAACCGCTCTCGACATAGCCGATAATTCGGCAAAAATTTTAGCGATAGCTATATCGAACCTCGTAGTTATGTTAGACCTTTCGACCGTAATAATAAACGGCAATCTCAGTCTGCTCGGGGATAAATATCTCGACGCCGTAAACGAATACGTTCACGCGAACGTTTTTTCCAAAACGACGAAATGTTGCTTTTCGCCGCTCGGCGACAAGGCTATTTTGCTCGGCGCGACGGAAACCGCCGTACAGACGGGCATTTACGCCGCGCTCGAACAATCGGACGAATAATCGTCGTATTTATAACGGTTTCTTCGCCGCGCTCGTTTTCCGAGCGCGGCGATTTTATTTTTACCCGCGTTTTTTCTTCAATGCTATTACGGACAAGCCGACCGCAAGCATCATAAGCGTAAGACCGAAAGTATTTCCGATCGAACCGAAACATCCTTGCGAACCCGCGTTTGAATTTCCGCCGCTGCTTTCGCCGCTGTTTCCGCTTCCGCTGCTATCATCGTCTCCCGTAGACTTAACGTATTTCTTCGCTTCCGAATAATCGCCGTCGGCAAAGTTCTCGCCGTCGCCCGCAGCCATAACTTTTATAGTCTGACCGTCGGTAAGCGTGACGCTCGTTTCGGTCGTAGCGACCGCTTCGGCGTTATCAATAACGTATTTATATCCGCTCGCGTTTTCAACCGCGTTCCATTTCGCGACGCCGTTCTCGTCTATCGTAACGACGGGCGTTGCGAGTTTTTGAGGAACTACCTCATAGGTTTTCGCTTCGGAATAATCGCTGTCGAGATAGTTCTCGCCGTCGCCCGCAGCCATAACTTTTATAGTCTGATTTTTGCCGAGCGTAACGCTGTTTTCGGTCGCGCTGACCGCTTCGGCGTTATCGATAACGTATTTGTATCCGCTCGCGTTTTCCACCGCGTTCCATTTCGCGACGCCGTTCTCGTCTATCGTAACGACGGGCGTTGCAAGTTTAATCGGATAGGGTTTGATTGCGGGCGCGAAATTACTTTCGGAAACGACTTCCGCACCGTATTCGCAAACAAGACCGTAATACGCGATTTTCGCCTTATCGCTTTCAGTTACGCCGCTTAATCCGAATGCGAAAGCCTTGCCGGAAATCGCTCCGACGCCAAGCCCTTCGACTTTCGCGTCGTTAATCAGAATTTTATTCTCTGTATTATCCGTAACCGTGAGCGTAAATTTTTCGCCGATATTCAGATCGGTTACCGCCGCTGCGGTTCCGTCGGATATCACTATCTTTCCGTCGGCGTTAAGAGCGAAGATCAACTTCGCGGCGTTCGTTACGTCTTTGCCGTCGGCTGCGAGATATAAGACCGCTTTCGCCGAACCCGTGAGTTCGGGAATTTGAAGCGTGAACACGCCCGAAAGAGTTTTATCCGTTGCGGGAACTACAAATCTCGAATAAACGTAACCTGCGTCCGTAGCGTTGTCGATAAGAATTTTCTGCTCTTCCTGAACGTAAGTTACCTTATCTGCGTCCGCATTCGCGCTGAGCGCGTTCGACGCGTCGTAAAGTTTCGCTTCGCCTGCAACGGTTTCGAATTTCGAATCTTTACCGAATTTCTCGGTGTAGAGTTCGCCGACCAAGGTCCCCGCCGCTTCGCCTTCGGAGGCGTTATAATTATAAACCCCAGCCGTGAAAGCCGTGAGTTTGGGCGCTGACGTATTTCTGAAACCGAGAGCGAAATAACCCTCGTTTACGACGGTAAGTCCGTTGCCCTCTTTAACCCATGCGGTACCGTTGTGCTTCCAACCTATATAAGCGAAGCCAAACCAATTTCCCTGTCCCTGAGCCGCAAGATAGTAAATAGCCGTGCCGTCGTCGTAAATTCTCACTCTGAATCTGAGCGAATCGCTTCCCGGCGCAACGCCGAGAAGTCCGTTTCCGTTGACGTAATTTATCCGTATATAATCGTTGCCCCTCTGATTACCCCAACCGTCATACCAACTCGTCGCTTTGGGAGAATAAAGTTTTGCTCTGCCGTCGTTTATAAGCAACATTCCGTCGCCCGTTTCATAGCCGAAAGAATTGCCGTCTACGGGTTTTTCCGCCATAAATTTCGTTTCCATCCACGCGCCATTGCCAACGCCCGAAACGTCGAAAGTCGCTTCGGCGTATTGTCCGCTCGCGAGCGTGAGTTTTTCACCGTAAACCGACGCTATCATTCCCCCTACGGGAGTGAGATAAGCCGCTCCGTCTACAGAACCGTCCATAATTCCGCCGACTACGGGGTATTCCGCGGTCGTCTTATCGGACGTCACCGTCAACGTTTTCGCCGTTCCCGCGATAATGCGGAGTTCAGACGTGTTTTCTTCGAAAGTTTCGACGTATCCGGAACCTTCCGCTATCGTCCCGTCGAGGAAGTTCGCGCCGTCGCAAACGTTTTCGCAGTCGTATACGGCGGTTTCGTAATGCGTAATAATCGCTTCGCCGCAATTTCTGAGCCTTATTGTGGGGAAGATTTTATCCGCAACGGCAATTCCTTCGTCGGCAACCCATTCGGTTCCGTTATGTATATAACCCGCTACCGCGCTCATATAGTAATTTTCCGCGCCTGCGTTCGCAACGTAGCAAACCATGGTTCCGTCGCCGTAAACGCGGTATCTTAAACGATAAGCGCCCGAGGATACGTTCGACGCGCCGAGCGCGGCGTTTCCGTTTATCCACATCCAACCCGCAACGTCGCCCGCATTGGTTTTGGTATTTGCCCAACCGCTCGTCAGGTATTTTGCCGTAGATGAATTGAGCGTTCCGCGAAGCCAGCCCGGGTCGGCGTATAAAGTTACGCCCTCCTTAAAACCGTCTTCGACTTCGCCCTCGACTCTCATACGGGCGGACGCATACGCCAGATCTATAACCGCGGTAGCGGGCATTTTCTCGAAATCTATAATCATATCCGCATACTGCTTTTCCCCCAACGCGAGCGCTGTGTTCGCCTGAACTGCCGTCACACCCGACGCGCTCGCTTTAAGCGACAATTTTTTAACCTCGCCGTCTGCTTTCGCGTCAATCGCTCCGGTTACGCCGAAAACGACCGACGCCGCAAGCGCGACTACCGCAACGGAGGTAAAAATCTTGCTTAACATACTTTTTGCCTTCATTTTTTTCCTCCTGAAAAATATTTTTTATCCGAAAGGTTACGACTTCGGATTTTAACGGTAAATCCGCCGCAATGCCTGCCAGGAATAATGTATAATCGGCAAACCGACGCTAAAAAACCGAAGCGACCTTGTCGTCCGTTTAATAATTCTTTTTACGTTTTATTCCTAAAATCGCCGCCGCGCCGCAGAGAACGACCGCAAGCGTAACGGGTAATTCCACCGCGCCTTTGCAGGACGATTTTCCTCCCGAACTCTCCGAACCGTTGTTTTTACTTTCGCTCTCAAACGGATCGGGAATGTCGTCGTCGCTCACGTCGGGCGTAAAGTCGAGATCGGTAACGTCCGCGTCCGTTCCGACGACGAGATTATCCGCTTTATGCTCGTCGAGATTCTTTATTGAGAAAGAATCCAACTGCATTGACATCGGTTTTCCCGTAGGAACGCCGCAAAGACCGACGTAACCGTAAGAATAATCGTTTTCGATAACGCAGACGGGTTTCGTTCTTGAAACGTCGTTTTCCGCGCTTTCCGCCGTATAAACGTAGACTTCCACGCGATGATCCTTCTTTATCGTCCTGAACACGATGTTGCCTTCGGAGAAGTTGTAATCCCAAAGAGCGTTCGATCTGCCGAGAGGGTTGCCCTGCTCGTCCGTTTTGTCGGTGGGAACGTTGAAATTGCATATCGCTCCGTAGCCTTCGGCGTATTTTACCTCGGGACCGCCCATAATGTTAAGGTCGTTACCCCATACGAGGTATAATCCGCAACCGCCGGAAGCGTAATCCGATTCCGCCGCGGCTCTGCCCCAACTTATACAGAAGTTGCAAGGCGCTTCGGATCCGTCATCCAACTTTGTGGTGCCGAGTTCCGCTATTTCAAAAGTGAAATCGAAATCGCCGTAAGTCTGCTTGGTGGAAATAACGCCCGTATAGCCCACGTTGTTAATCGTAAGCCTGCCGTTTGTCCTGTCGGCGTACATATAATTCTGCAAATCCTCGACTCTGTAAGCGAATGCCATATTTGCTTTGTTATACTTGCCGTTATCGAAAGTTTCGGTGAAATCTCCGCCCGTACCCTGTTTGTAATCGTAACGCCTGTAAGCCGCGCCCGCAACGCCGACGACAGCCTTGTTCTCGCCGCCTACGCCCTTCGTGCCGAACGCGATGAATTTGTCGGAAATATCCTTTTCGAACGACAACGCCTTATTTCCGCCGACGTAAACGTCGTTGTTCCAGTTGCCGTCCGTAATTATCGTCATTGTAAACTTTTCGCCGTTATAGGCGTCGATTTCGGCGGTTTTATCGCCAACGGTAAGAGTGAGTTTACCGTCAGTCGCTCCGAAACGAAGCGCGGTTGCGTCGGAAAAATCTTTCTGAGAGGACGAACCGATATACATAACCGCTTCCGCAGAACCCGAAACGTCTACGACGAGGTCGTTTTCGAGTTCGTAAACCTTTTTAGCGAACGAATTGGCGGGCGCACCGAGTTTTGTTTTCTTTACGAGCAAATCGCCGTCGGCGCAATTATCTACCACAATCGCCTTCAACGCGGACTTCATATCCGCAATGCCCGTTACGGGCTTGAACAAAGCGTTTTCGGCGCCGCTTATTTCGTCCTCCTTCTTTTCGCCGCTGAGCGTACCGTCGACCGGCGAACCTCCCGACACCTGCTCGGTATAGTCGTAAACACCCGTTCCGGCTTGTCCGATAAACATTTCCTCGACGTTTCTGACTCTTATAACAGGATAACCTTCGCTTAACGGCGAAAATCCGACGGTTTTTGTAGACGAACTATGCAAATAACCGACCGCAGCGGTCATAAACCAGTTATCGGAGTACGCGTCTGCAACGGAATAGAAAGTCATACCGTCGTCGTATACGCGGACTTTCCATGAATATTTGCCGCTTGACGGTTTTCTCGCGCCCATCGACGCGTTGCCGTTCACCCACTGCAAACCCATATCCGTATTCGCTTTGCTCTCATTGCCCCAGCCTCCGCTAAGCATAAGGTCGGAATCGGCGCTGTTAAGACGCGCCCTGAGCCATGCGGGGTCTGCGTAAAACGACACGCATTCTATGCCGTCGAACGCAGAGGTTTCCGTAAGTTTTTCCGCGACGAACGCAAAGTCTATAACCGCGGACGAAATCATTCCCTCGAAAGTAACGGTATATTCGACGTACTGATTTGCGCCGACGGTTATTTTCTCGTCCTGTTGCAGAATGATACCCGACGCCGAGTTCGCCGTATAACGCAGTTTTTCTTTGCCTATGCTCTTAACGTCTATGGAAGTACCTTCTTTAAGCGTTATCCATTTGTTGTTGTCGTCTAAATTATCTTCTTCGAGTTCTTCGTTGAATATATTCGTTTTAAGGCTCGCCGCTTCCGCTTTTTCAGTCTTAACTCCGCCGAAATACACGCCGATCGCAACCGTCAGCGCAAGCGCGCCGGCAAACAACATTTTTATCTTCATCTTTTTTTCTCCTTATCTCTTTACGGGAATAACGAAGATTCCTTCGCCCGCGTCCAATTCGATTTCAAACACGCCTTTTTTCGCTTCGACGAAGTTATACTCGCCTTCGCGATAATATATAACGCCGTCGCAATCGTTAAACTTCAAAGAAATTTTGTTTTTAATTCTGTAAGCGGGAACGGTATAGTTGCACACCATAAATCCGTCGCGACCGTCGCCGTCTTTATACGCTCCGATAATCGCGTCCTGCTCTGCGTCGAAACTCGCTATTCTCTCGTGCGAACTTATCGTTTCGCTCAGTCCCTCGAACGCCGGTTGAGTTCCCTTTTCGTTCTTGCTGCCTATTTTGGTCATAACTCCGACGTAGTTATTTACGTAATTCAGATAAACGTGGTCGAATTTATGAATTTCCGCGTTGATTTTTTGTCCTCCGTAATAAATATCGGTAGGCTTGCCTTCGCAGTCGATAAACGCCGCCGTTTCCCCTTTCATGCCCGCGAAGGGAGAAAAATAGCAGAAGTACTGCATGTTTATCACTCCGTAACACATACTCGTGTAAATCTGGAAACGCATATCGTAATAATCGGGGGTTTTAGAGCCGTTACCGCACGTTTCGCCCTGAATATATTCCCAATGCTCGCGTTTATAGTATTTCGCGTATTTCTGGATAACTTCGAGGTTGGAAAGATACGCCGTATTTACATCGTATTTATTAGAACCCTGAACGTGTCCGAACGGATAGTGGTCCTCGATTATCATTCCGTTGTTGACCTTATAGCAATAAAGGTTGACGTATTTCCTGTACGAGTCCGCGCCGAGTTGTTCGGTATTCGCGTAGTTCGGGAATAAATTGACGTAATAGTATTTATCCGGACAAACCTGCTTATAGACTTCGCACGCTTTACCGAGGTCGTTGAACCACGACGCGGACGGCTCGTCTTTTGCAAAAATGCCCCAGAAAGCGGGATGGTCCTTGATGGGCGCCAATGCCTTTTCCATCTCCGCGGCAGTCGCGCTGCCCATTCCCACTATTCCGTCCCAACGGACAAGCACTTTGACTCCCGCCTTCGCGGCGTAATTCAGATGTTTGAGTATCTGCGTCGGGTTGTCGGGATTATACACGTCGTAAAGCGTGAGTATGTAATCCAACCCCGCTTCGCGCATTTGCTTATAAGCCTCTTCCGTAACGTAGTCGTCGTCTACGCCGTTGTTGAAAATTCCGCTGTGCGGCGCGCAATAGCCGCCGAGCATAAACTCTTTTACTTTTTCATCCGCCGAATAATCCGGCATTCCCTTTACCACGTTTGAATTACCTCCGTTACACGCCGCGCATACGACGCTTGCCGCAAGAAGAACCGCTGCGACTCCGGTTTTTAAAAATTTTTTCATCATTTTATCCTTTATTTATTTTTTATCCTTTTATTCCGGTGTCAATTTTAAGACCGTACATTTTCTTGTTCGTTACGATATAGAAAATCCACGTCGGCACGCAGGCGATAAGCATTGCGGCAAAAGCCGCGGGATATCTCCCCTGCCCTTGCAATCTGTTGCTTAACGTCGTTATTCCGACAGACAACGTCGGGTGACTTTTCAGAAACAAATAAGGGTTCGTATAGTCTCCGTAAATACCCATAAACGACATTACGGCAATCGCGAGTTCCATTCCTAAAGCCTGCGGCAACATAATTTTGAAGAATACTCCCCAGTCGGACGCGCCGTCTATCATGGCGGCCTCGCCGTAAGACCACGACACCCCTAAAAAGAAGTTGTAAAGCAACATAAACGGATAACCGAAACCGCCCGTATACAGCAGGATAAGTCCTATTCGCGTGTCGTAAAGTCCCGTCTGACAATAGAACTTATAAAGCGACGGGGTCGAGCCGGCAAGCGGTATCATCATTATGAGTATCATAAAGTTGTATATCGCTTTGCTCCCCGGAAACTTATACATCGAGAGGACGTAACCCGTCATCGTACATTCCATAAGCGCGATGATTAGCGCAAAAAAAGTTATGAAAAGGCTGTTTCCGAACATCTGCACAATATTCGACTTGCCGACTTTTACCTGCATCGCCTCTTTAAAGTTCTCGAACGTAATATAGAACTGCTCGCCGTCGATGTTCCGCCCCGGTAACGCGTAAGGCGATTTAAAAAACTCGCGCGTGCTTTTCAGAGAACTTATAATCGCCCAGTATAACGGATAAAAAAGCGTTATCGTATATATCGCGAATAGTACGCAAAGCGTCCACAGGAATATCGTTTCGCCTTTCGAACGCTTTTCCATCTTATTTTCAAGACGGTTGACTTTTTTCAAAGTCTTTTTATCGATATTCAATATTGCACCTCCGGAGTAATTTTTTCAAGAAGGGCTTTAAGACCGAATACGAGAGGTATCGCTATACAACTGAACAACAACCCCGCGGCGGCGGCAACGCCCTCTTCGCCCTGCGTCGTCCAATCCATTATCAGGTAGGCAATCGTCTTTGTGGTACCGCCCGGACCACCCTTGGTTAAAAGCATCGGGGGCAGATATATGCCGAGTATGGTGTTGACGCCCGATATTATCATTATCGAAAAGAGCGGCAATATCATAGGTATAACCAGATGCCAGAGTTCCTGAAAGATATTTACGCCGTCCAATCTCGCGCTTTCAAACACCTCCGCAGGCAAACGATTTATATTTCCGCTCATAAGCATTATGCTCGTGCCGCAACCCGACCAAAACATATATACTATAATCATCGTCTGCGCCGTTTCATAGGTGCCGAGCCAACCGTTGACCGGAACGAGATCTCCTAACCCGATCGCCCTGAAAAGCGGAGTCAGTACGCCCATAGAAGAATCGAGCATAAAACTGAACAACATCGGAAGAACGACCCCCGGCATAAGACTCGGTAACAAAAACGTAAATCTGAATATTCTATACCCCGGCATCTTCTTCCAGAAAAAGAATGCAAGAAGAATGGTCATCGGCGTCATGACGAACGTATTGAATACGAAATATAAAATCGAATTGAATATCGCCCTGCCGAGAGTTCCCGTTTCACCGTTGTTTTTTATTTCCCTGAACACTTTCGTAAAGTTTTGCCATCCCACCCATTCGATCTTGTTGAAATAAACGTTTTTGCTTTGGAATGCCAGCGGAAAACTGTCCAGATTTATGTAAACGTAAAATATAAGAAACTGTATTACGGGAACGATCAGCATCGACGTTATAAAAATCGCGCGCCTGATTTTTCTTCTTTTCCTTCCTTTTTTCAACGACTCCTGAATTTCTTCGTCTGTTTTATTTACAGAAGTCATTTTTACTTAAGCCCCGCTAATTTTTCCCACGCCGTCCAGTTTTCGAGAACGTAATTGTATTGATCTCTTATGGACGCCGCAGGCGATTTGTTGTTATTCACCATCGCAGTGTACGGCTCGCCCGCAGGCCACATAACTATTTTGCCTATTTTCGCTATCGCGTTGTCGGTAGTTATATCGACAACCTTGAAATTTGGCTGTTTACCCATATCGAGTACCGAACGAAGAAGGGTAGGAATTTCGCCCAACTTTTCTTCATCGTAAGCGAAAGGAGATCCGCCGCCCGTATACTTTATGTACGCGCTCGCGCAGTCGCGACCGGAAATCCACACGAGGAATTTTTTCGCGTAATCCTTAACCGTACTCGCCTTGCTTATAAACATAAAGTCGCACTTGGAAGAGTCCGCTATATTGATTATGATCGGATTTCCGTTCTCGTCCGTTTTCGCGCCTTCGATCGCGGGGAAAAATACTTTAAGGTCGCAGTCCGGATCTATATAACTCGCGGTTTCGTTGATTATTCCGTAATAACCCGAGAGCATCGCGCATTTATACTGAACGAAATCGTTTTGCATAAGCAGATGGTTTTTACCCATGGCGCCTTCCATAGAATTCTTCGGTTTCCCCTCGCCCGTACAAATGAGATTTTCGAATACCTGAAGAGCCTTTTTAAGTCCCTCTCTGTTCTGATACTTCTCGGGCGACGGATTCTTATAGAAATCGGCAATGTATTCTTCGCCTTCATACTGCGCCCACCACATGCTTACGACGGTATCCCAGTAAGCCATAACCTGACCGCCCCAACCAAAGGGCGCAATATCGTTATTCGGATCGTTATCCGTATTTACGGGATCGTTATTTATCGTTTCCACGAGTTCGTATAATTCGTCAACCGTTTCGGGAACTTTCCAGCCGTGTTTCTTAAACAGTTTTTCGCTGTATACGAATCCGTTGCCGGTTGAACCTCCGGTCTGAGACAAAACGTATCTGTGTCCGTCGATATAACCGAAATTACGGTAAACGTCGAGCGTGTACGCGTCGTCAAATCTGACCCCGTCGGGATTTATCATATCGCCTATATCGTCGAGCGGTTCTATCCAACCCGATCTCGCCCACCCGTACCAGTTCGTTGCAAGCGAAAGATAAATATCGTAAATTCCCGCGTTATTCTGAAGCGCGGGACCTATTACCGTCGCGCCGACGTTGGGGTCTACTTCGAAGCGAATCTGCTCGTCGGGGTGCGCCTTATTATATTCGGTAGTCCAATAATCCATAAACTGCGTACCGTAACCCGCTTCGTAATAGCCGATTTTCACCGTTGCGACGTAATTGCCTTTGTCCGCCGGTTTGCCGCAACCGACAATCAGACAAGCTGCGACAAAAGACAGAAGGATTGCAAAAAATTTTTTCATCATTTTAAACCTCCGTGATGTTTTTTAACCCTGTTAAATAATTGAGCCGAAAAATGCGAATATTAAAGTTCCTGCCGCGCCGAAAATCAAAACAAAACCGCGTATTTCAACGATTAAATGTTATTTTTAACTTCGTTTTGTATTTTTCTGCCAATTTTTTAACACACTTTAAAAACTCGTTTCTACTATACACCCAATTTGAGCATTTGTCAATACTTTTACAAAAAATTTTTTCGGAAATTTTTATTGCGTAAAAAAAGACCGCTATTTTTAGAAAAACGGTCGAGATTTTTTAAACGGAAGGACGATTTGCGAGAGGGGTTAAAAAATAGGGCTGCCGCAACTTTTATACGGCGGGAATTTGCCGTTTCCCGCAAGCGGGAGTCCCTCGGCAAGAATATGGCAAGCC
>ERZ779875.606-NODE-606-length-31805-cov-10.933039_pt1 | contig 31805 bp, 47 predicted proteins | sample MGYA00511246_ERZ779875 | MGnify/ENA primary metagenome ERZ779875 (study PRJEB29588, sample SAMEA2155093) | human gut metagenome | biome: human gut; feature: human-associated habitat; material: faeces | place: Denmark | collected 2008/2010 ... | reverse complement strand
TCGACCTTACCAAGCCATACATAGACGAAAACAACAAGAGGTACGACGCTGTGGTTGAGAGGAATAGGAATAACGGCAAAAAAGGCGGACGTCCTAAGTCCATAAAAAACCCAGAAAAACCCAGAGAAACCCAGAAAAACCCAGTGGGTTATTTTGGGAACCCAGAAAAACCCAACAAAACCCAGACGAACCCAGACGAACCCAGAGAAACCCAGACGAACCTTGATACTGATACTGATACTGATACTGATACTGGTAGTATTATATCTTCTCGTACTAACGTACTCGAAGATGCCGAGATAGTAACAGAGAATATTTCTATTGCTGGTAAAAACAAAAAAAGCGCGCGCGAAAAAATCGAGACAGCCCAAGAGGTGACATGGCGCGACAGCTTCGACGTTTACCTGCAATCATGCCGGGAAGCATGGTGCAGATGGACGCAGGACAAGGAGTGGATGGCGGAAAGGGAGCGCTTCAACCCAGGGGTCGACGTCTCTCTCACCCTCGAAAAGGCATGCAAGGAGTATTGGGCGACGGAGGCTGGATGGCTGCACAAGAAAAAGGGAAGGGGAAAGACGATAGACTGGAAACGCATTTTTGAGTTCGCAATATCGCAGAAACAAAATCGAGTGTGGAAAAATGAAAAGCAAGGAAAGACAACAGGGGCAGGAGGTCTCTCGGACGAAGAGCGGGCTGTGTTTGAGCGCATCCTCGGCGCCAGCCGCCCTGTATAGCCCGGTGGATGGAATGAGGACGTGTAGGGCTATGTCCACGCCGATCAAATGCGCTCAGTCGGGAATGGAATCCCTGTCGGGGCTTCGGCGAATCCACGGAGACGAGCTCGTTATATCCTGTATGGCGCTATGGATCGACGATCTGCAATCGTTTCTCAACATATCCGCCAAGATGAACAGGTTTCAAATCATCGAGACGTGTTCCATGATCCTGGAGGATTTCTACGCGCTAAACCTGGCAGACGTACGACTTGTGATGACGCGAGCCAAAAAAGGACAATACGGCGCATTATACGGGCGTCTCGACGGGCAGATAGTCTACCAGTGGTTCGCGGAATACTTCGACGAGCGGTGCGCAGAATGCGGCCGGATAGCAGACGCCGAGGCAAAGGTGAGGGATTCCCAGCTCGCGGCTATGTCGCCGGAGCAAAAAAAGAAGATCCTGGAATTATGGAGCAAACAAAAAAAATCACAAAAATGAAACAGGAGACAAAAGCAACCATCGCCTATTTGGCGGCAATCATTTTCGTTATCATCTGCATCGCATTGATGACTGTGACCCCCGCGTATGGCCAAAATCAAACGGTGATAAAGGATTCCAAGGGGGAAGTGGTGTACGTCAAAATCAAGACGGCCAGCGGGTACATTGTCAAGGACAAAAACGGCGTCCTGCTTTACACCGTGGTAGAGAACGACACGGAAAAGAGAGTTTACGACGCCTCCGGACGTCTAATTTCGGTAGAGAAAAAAGCGAAAAAATGAAGACTATGAAAGATCAAGTAACGAGCATCGAGCAGTCGAAGCGGCTGATCGATCTGGGAGTGCCCGCGGAGAAGGCGAGCATGATATATCAAAGTCATTTCACTCAGGGCGTGCCTAAATTGTATGCTCAGCCTTACCAACGGAACGGTTACCCGCCAAAAGAAAAAATACGAGAAGATGTTGTCCCTGCCTTCACGGTCGCCGACCTGCTGGAAAAGGTGCTTCCGAATGTGATTCAGGACGCCCACAACACTTACGAACTGACACTGAAAGCAGTGGTTGGCGGTGGATGGAGATTCTGTTACACCCCCGTACTTACCCCATTAGAAGCCGATAATATTGGAGATGAAATGGGCGATAACCTGATAGAACTTCTGTGCAACCGTATTGAGTGGATAGTGTCTAACGGATATGGTTTGAACCTATGAAACTACCTATCGAAGTTCACAACAAGTTGATCCCGTTCAAGGGATTCAGCTGGGTAACATGGCTTTTGTGGTCTTTTACCCGGAAGCCGATGGCGTGGAGCATGGACGAGACTACGCGCCGCCACGAGGGGATTCATTGCTGCCAGCAGATTGAGTTGTCCGTGTTGTTTGCGGCAATCCTCTTACCTGTCGCCATCAACTACTCGTTCGCCTGGTGGGGCTGGGCGCTTACGGTGGTCGGCATTCTATTCGCCGGATGGATTTGCTACGGCATATCGTGGCTGGTCGAGGTGATTATCCCTCCCTATCCGGGCGCGTACTACTACACCTGCTTCGAGACCGAGGCGTACAACCACGAGGATGATCCGGACTACTTGAAGCGGCGCATACCGTTCTGGGGCTGGATTTCCTGCATACCAAATCGGAAAGTAAAACACAAAAGATAACCAACCATGAAAACACTTTATCTCTGGGTTTCAGGCAAAGGCTGGACACCCTTTCAGTACAACGAACTTTCTGAATTAGCCGCCGAATTTGAGGCGCGCAATATCAAACTGGGCAACGGGTGCGAACTGGGCTACGGGTGCGAACTGGGCTACGAGTGCAAACTGGGCAACTGGTGCAAACTGGGCAACTGGTGCAAACTGGGCGACGGGTGCGAACTGGGCAACGGGTGCGAACTGGGCTACTGGTGCAAACTGGGCAACGGGTGCGAACTGGGCAACTGGTGCGAACTGGGCAACGGGTGCAAACTGGGCGACTTGTGCGAACTGGGCAACGGGTGCGATGTTCCGAAATCGCTATTTATAAGCGCATCTCGTCATACAGTATCCTATTGGGGTGAGGATGTTATTCAAATAGGATGCAAACGCTACACCATTTCCGAATGGCAGAAGCATTTCCGAAAAATTGGCGAGGCCGAAGGCTATAGTACCGAGCAGATGGAGGAATACAAAGGGTATATAGACCTGATCGCTGCAATGCACAAGACGTGGGCGTTACACTAAAACATCCTAACCATGAAAAGCGAAAAAGCAAGACAAGAACTGGAGGACGGTAGCTGGAAAGTAGAAGTCGGTGATGAGGGCGAAGACGTTGACCTGCCATATCATGCCGTGAGAGTAGATGTAGCCCAGTATGCGGTCGAGCTTGCCGAGCAGGAGGCCGAGGAGCGGATGCGGAAAAGAGCGATTGAGGCATATTGTGTCGATTGTTGCTGTACTGTTGTAGGCACCTGTGGAATAGGAGCCGATAATTGTGTCGCACTGCGGCAATTCATCCAAAAACTGAACGAGAATGAAAACGATTGAGGAAAGAGCGGAAGAATGGGTTGATTCTCCAGAGGCAGCCGCCCACCCATACAACAGACGCGGAATGATAGATGCCTATATCGCTGGGAGCAAAGCCAAGTACGAGGAGCTGACGCGCTGGCACGACCCGAATGATATTCCGGACAACGATACACCCGTGATAATATGTACTTCCCCGGGAATATATTACATAGCGGCTTACGACAAGCAATTTAACTACTGGTTCACGGGCAACGGCTCGTTTTACCAACACGAAATCATCGGCTGGCGTGAGATTCATTAACGGGGAGAGCTATGAAAGTGCTAAATTGGAGATATTATACGATAGGGTCAATATTCAGCATAGGGCGAGGGCTTTACATTGTTCGGCGATCCGATGCGGGATTTGATAGATGTGTTAGTTGCGCTCTTAGATGCAAGAAAAGTTGTGTCTATATGAATTGCGCTAAGGCGTTGCGCGAGGATGAAGAAGATGTAATATTCGAGAGGATATGAAAACCAAACTACTAAAACGGTTGCGGAAGGAGGCAAGGGAAAATGTTCCTCCCCCGGAATGCATGTACCAATCATTTGGTAATGTATTGAAAGCAATCATGCTATACGAGGACGAAAAATGCGACTACATCCTGCGCCGCGTCAGGGAATTAAAACAAAAGAGAAGAGGCAACATCCACGACAACCCCGAACTGCTGAAAGGAGGTGAGCAATGATAATCACGCCAAAATTTCAGTTCGTCGAGGGGAGTTTCGATACCGAGCGAGTAAAACTCATTTGCATCCCCTCCGACAACCACGGGCGGGTCGATCTCTGCATTAAAGACCCTGACTGCGGATGGAATATACCTATTGGGCAAATCAAGCTATTCAGCCGCGATTTGCACTCCGACTTCAAAGAAACTTTACCCGAAGCGACAAAACTCGGAGAAGAGATCGCGCGGCGATGGAATGAATGTGAAACGAAAAAATAGGACAATGACAAAAGCATCATTTGATACAATAGGCGGCCTGTTGATCGCCCTTGTTGCGGGAAACTTAGCGCAACACGACTACTCGGTGGCGAATTGGTGGATGTTTGCGCTGCACGTTATTTTTACTGTTGCGGGAATTTGGATGTTCTCCAACGGATATAATAATTTACCAAAAAAATAAGGCAATGACACCGAAAGAACTTTACGATTGGGCGGTCGAGAACGGGGCCGAGGACTACGACATTACGGTTGATGGTGATGCGATAGATTATCTGTTACCTGAGATTGATGAACGACTTAAAATAATTGAAATCATACGATGACACGAGAACTTACACTCACCGACATTGCGGGGTATCTGCCGTATGGGTTGAAGGTAATGTATAAAAACTGAATAGCATGAAGAATTTCGATCTTGAGGCTGCCAAAGTAGGCGCGCCGGTGTGCACGAGAAGTGGGAAGCCAGTGAGAATCATATGCTGGGATATGAAATGGAAATCCGGCAAGCTGGGGGATCGCATTGTATATCTGACAAATTATAGTGGGGACGAACACATATCATCTTGTCTTAGCAATGGGGCGTACCATGGTGAAATAAACGACAGTCTGGATTTAATGATGCGCGACGACGACTACGCCGAGAAGCTGGCGCGGGGAGAGTACGGGAAGCATATCGAGGATAAGCTCGAAAAGGTTGAGCGGGAACACTTGAGACGCGAGCTATCCGAAAAGATTATGGTGGCAATGATTAGAGAATTGGCGGGGAAATCCCCGCATAGCGCCAGCAATAACATTACAGTATACGAAGCTATGGCAGCCGATGCCGTATCATACGCCGATGCCCTCCTTGAAGAGCTGGAGAAGAAAAAATAGATCGGAGCGGGCTTGTATGATAAAATAATTTACTATATTTACTGCATGGAAATTATTTTATCGAAAATAGGGATGCTGCTCGAACGCCACTTTGGCGTATCGCTGGAGGAGATACGGACACCCTGTCGGCGCCAAAGGGTCACGGACGCCCGAACGGTATTCATCCATATCATGTACTTCCACAAGCTCATGAACGGAGTGAAGCTGTCGAACTACCTGAACTGTACGAGCCGGAATTCATACTACCATATCCGCAAGTTTGAGGATATGAAGGAGATAAAGGCGTACAGCAAAATAATATCGAAGTTTGAACACGAGGCGAAATTGGAGATTGAATCATGGCGGGAATCTTATATGCCGAAATAGACCTGAAAAAGATACCTGTTGACGTGATAGAAGAGTTTGTTCGCAATAACGGAGAGTTGGGAGCCAAGGTTAAACTTTGCATCGCGCCGCTCAAAAAAATAGACAAATTCGGGCACACGCATACCGTATATCTTTACCAGCCCAAACCGGAAGTAGGGGAGCGAGGCAAACCTACCTTTATAGGAAATGGGAGAATGCTGCGACCGTCGTACAGATGGCAGGATGATGCCAAGCAAAACCCCGAACCCGATAATGAACCATAAAGCCATGAAACACTTGGTGTATCTGCGTTCCGGCAAAGTGGCCGAGGTCGACGCCCTCCGTTTCCAGTGTGTTGACCATAAGAACCAAATATACAAATTTTACGACAAGGTGGATGAGTATGCGCTAAACGAACAGGTCGTTTTCATCGCAAACAATCCGGACGCCATAAAACCCATAATACACAAACAGAAAGATGAAAAATCAGACTTCTATTCTGAATGAGCTGTTGGCCACCCTCGAAGTAGCCTACTCGAACGCCAAAGGGCGTCATTGGATGGTATACGGCACGCCCTTCCGATCCCTGCACCTGCTGCTGGACGATACTGCGGCCACGCTCCGGAAAGGCGCCGACAAGATGGCCGAGACCATCCGCGTGCTGGATGGCATTCCGCTGCATACGATGATGCAGTTCGTGGATTCGTCTCAGATCGAGGAGGCGCTTACGATCCCCGATGCTCTGACCATCGCGCGCGAAATGCGGGACGACCTAAACGAAATCGTCGCAATGGTGCATGGAGGGGTTGATGCAAAAGTGTTCGACCCTACCACCGAGAACGACGTGCTGAATATCACGAGCGAGATTCGGCACTGGATTCTGTTTTTCGACGGAATCATATCCAACTGGACGCCCGCTATACCGAGAATACCTGAATTTTAACTTTATATAAAATGGACAACAAACTGAAAATCGGGTTGATAGCTGCTGCGGTAGCCGTGGTAGCCATCATTGTGTTCAACTTCCTGCCGGGCAGCATTCGAAGTGCTGGAACCATCGGATTCCTCGCGGGGGTAGTATCGGGATGGTTTTTACACTCGTGGTACGGCACCATCGTCGACAAAGAGATCGACGCATAGGAGATGAACAGGCTAACGTCGGCCATCATCGGGGCAATTATAGCCATGATCGCACTTTATAGCCTGCGGTCATGGCTTTGTTGCACCCCATCGAAACCGGAGATCGAATGCCGCGTCGATACGGTGGTCATAAGGGAGTATGTAAGAGATACCGTCATTATAACAAATACGCATCAAATTTCGAGGATCGACACGGTGATGGTATATCTGCCCGGCGACACGGTTAAAGTGGCTGTAACGCTTCCGTTCGAGCTCAAGACATTTCAGACCGAGAACTACCGCGCAACGGTGTCCGGGTATAAGCCCATGCTCGAAAGTATAGACCTGTTCGTGCCAACCAAGATCATAACGCAGACCCATCACACCACGACGATCATGCCGCCTACATGGGAAGGGGGGATAGTAGTGGCCGCGCAGGTTGCCCCCGGATGGAACAATCAGTTTATGGGCGCGCGCGTGCGATACAACAAGGGGCGGTTCAGCATCGAGGGAACCGTAGGGTACAACCCCTTCGATGACGTCCCGTACGGAGAGGTGCGCGGAGGGTTTAATATTTGGAGGAAATGAAGCTGAGGACGCCGAAAAAGCCAGCAAAACCGAATATCGAAGGATTCGGAGATCGGCCAAAGGTAACATGCAAGTCCTGCAAATACCTGTCGGCCGAAGAGAATATGCACCATATTTGCCCCAAGACGGGCATGGTGACGCACATAAACACCGAAAAGATTTGCATATACCATGAACAGCAAAGTGTCAATACAGGTCAAGCCGCTGACGGTAAATAGGGCATACAAAGGGCGCCGATTCAAAACCAGCGAGCACGATGCCTTCCGCGCAGAATGCCTCTTAAAGCTCCCGGACATAGAATTACCGTCTCCTCCGTTCGAGGTGTGGTATGAGTTCGGATTCTCCAATACTCAGTGTGACTACGACAACGCGGTAAAACCGTTCCAGGATGCGCTGCAAGAAAGATATCAATTCAACGACAAATTAATCTATAAAGCACATATCCGCAAGTACATAGTGCCCAAGGGGTGCGAGTTTATATCATTCAATATCAAATCATTAGCAGATACAACATGGGAACAACAAAACGAGTAGTATTCTCCTCGTCGCTCTTGAAAGAGTGCAAGGACATGGTAGCTTCATCGGTCATCGACATGCTCGAATCCATAGCCGAGAAAAGCGACAACCCGAAGGTGACCATCACCTCCACGTGGCGCAACCCCTATCGGCAGGCGATGGCCATGTACAACAATCTGGTCGCCGGAAAGCGCATCCGCTACCGGGAACCCGGCAGGAAGGTGACCGAGCTGTTCGACGACTGCCAGGATAAGGGCATGGACAAAGAAGAGACCATCGGCGAGATGGCCAAATTTATCAGTCGGCTTAGCGAAAAGGGAGAACGGGTGTCCAAGCACTGTGTGAGCGCCGAGGAGTATCGGAAGGTGAATGTGCTGGACGTGAGTATGACTATGAATAAACCCGTGGAGTTCCTGGTCGCAGCACTGGACGAACCGCGCGTCATCAAAGTGATTTCGCCCGTATCTATTCCCGGCAAAAACCCTAAGTTTTCGTATGACCTGAGCGAGCCTGCATTCCACCTCGAAATAAAAGTATAGTCATGAGCAGTGCGTGCTTACTCTTCTTTGTGGCCGGGATTATTATGCTGGTGTTCGGGATCGCCGGGCGAGGGATAGACCCGCCAAACAAGAACAGACGCCAATAAGGCGTCTGTTCTTTTATACCTACTCAACTGGCCCCCCCCCGGAGCCTCCTGTGTTGAGTTTGGTGGTGTCGACAGCCTGATCCGCAATCTTGGGCGTCGTGACACACAGGTCTTGGAGCTTTTCGGTGGCTACCGAACTCGGCGCGAGTTTGGCTTCTGTAACAGCCCCGTCGACGATCTTATTGGTGGTTACTGAGTTGTCCGCAAGGATGTCCGTAGTGATTGCTTTGTCAGCAATATTCACCGTTGAGATTCCTCCGTCTGCGATGTTGGTTTTATTAATAACTTTGAGGCCGATCTTTGAATTGCCAACCGCCCTGTCTACTATCTTAGAAGCATTAATAGCGTTATTTTGGATAGCGTTCGTTCCGACAGCATTATTTGCGATTTTTTTATCTATTATTGCACTATCCGCGATTTTGACCGTCGACACTGCGCCATCGGCCAGTTGCGACGTACCTACGGCAGAAGGTTTAATCTTAGCCGAAGTCACGGCATTGTCGGCCAGCTTGGCTGTGGTGATCGACCCGTCAGGAATCTCAGGAGACCCCCCCCGCCGGAATAGAGACCCGATCCGATGCCCGGGAAATCATCGCCAGTAGGGGATTCAAACCCTTCGTTGAGAAGTCGCAAAACGTCGGCGGGAGTGTAGGCCGACGGGTTGTCGGAGATGACGACCTCGTTGATTTCGAAGTCGAGGTAGTCCGCAGTAAGCAGGGTGTTGCCGCCCCCCCGGGAGCGCTGGCTCGATGATGATGCGGCGCCCCATGTCTACCCGCGGGTTGGCCGGGCGGGCAATAAAGGTCGCGGGCATTTGCACTTCGTTCACGAAAATGTAGGGGTAATCGTATTTGTGCCCCATGATTGTAATCTTCATATCGTATTTTTTTTGCATTTGACGTTATTGCCCCGTCGGCGGGAGCCTGTGGGGGCGGTTTCAATATCAATACCTACTTCATCCTTCATCTTCTTTCCCACGTATTTTTGAAGGGATCGGAACACCGGAGCGTCGGACATTTCCACGGCATTCTCCAAATACGACCACATTTCGATGCCGCATACCATGCCCGTGAAGAGCTTGGCCAGGTGTAAGTTCATGAAGTCGAGGATTTGAGTGTCTATAAGATGGCACATGCCGATCCCAACGACAATGCACGTGAGTTTGATGACTGTTTTCCATGCCTTGTCGCTGGAGAAATACCAGTCCTTATGCTGCCGAGCCGCCCTCTTGCGCCCGGCCAGTATACCCATCACGAAGTCTATCATGACGAATATTAAGGCGCAGAGCACAAGCGGCGTCACGGGAGCGAACAACGACAGCAGGCTTCCCACCACAGCCATGATCCATTTCAATAAGGTGTCCATTATCCTATTGTCTTTGATAATTACCGTCGCCCGAAACCCAGTAAAATACGCGGCCGTCGTACACAAATATTTCGGCATACATACCGCTAACGGTGCTGGAAATGTTGATAGTACCTACCACTACCCCGATGTTTGACAGTCTTATATCCACGACAGCATTATCTGAAAAGATGTGTTCTATGAATATTCGAACAGGTGTGCCGGGCAATTGTTGCACAGGCATGACGGCATTTACATGTACGTTGCCAATGTTGCCGACTTTGATGATATTTAATTCGTAATTAGATAGCATCGCATTGGGCATCACGGTAGTCGGTTCCAGGTAAAGTACTCCCGGAGCGGTCATTTTACTCTCCGGAATAGAACCGTCTTCTATTTTTATCCCGGATATGGTGCCCTCTGCGATCTTGGCGCCCGTAACTGATCCGTCCTTGATGGCGGGAGTAGTAACCGAAGCTACTTGTAGCTGGCGCGAGCCGACCGCTGCCGTCGCTATACAGGATTCGTTAACCGACGAGGGCACCATTTTCATGGACGCATCAATCGTGTAGTCGAGTATTTCCTCGTTCGTGATTGATCCCCCCGCAATCTTCTCGGCAGTGATTGCTTTGTCAGCAATATTCACCGTTGAGATTCCTCCGTCTGCGATGTTGGTTTTATTAATAACTTTGAGGCCGATCTTTGAATTGCCAACCGCCCTGTCTACTATCTTAGAAGCATTAATAGCGTTATTTTGGATAGCGTTCGTTCCGACAGCATTATTTGCGATTTTTTTATCTATTATTGCACTATCCGCGATTTTGACCGTCGTCACTGCGCCATCGGCCAGCATAGCCGCTGTTACGGAACCGTCGGATAGCACGCCCACCTTCCATGCTGCGAGGTTGGCCGCCGTGGCCTGCCCTATGAGGGTGCCAATTCCCGATGCCGACGCATTGTCCGCAGCATTCACGACATAATCCTGATATGTGTATCGCGTCGCGCCATCTTCATACACGCGCTGTTCGTCCTGTATGGTGTTGGCATAAAGATACTGGCCTATTTTAGCACTATTGGCGGCCAGGTAGTAAGCCTGTCCTTGATAGCAGATGATGCCTTCGCCAATATTCGTCCCGGTGCTGCTGTTCGCCGTGGCGAATCCCGCAACGATGGAGATGGGCGTTTTGGTGGATCGGAGGAGCGAGTTGATGGCGCTCCAGAGGTTTTGCAAATCCTGCATTTGCACGGGGTTGCCAGTGCCCGATACGACGTTGATATTTTTTATTCCTGCCATGTTATTGAGTTTTTATAGTATACTTGATGTAAAAGGGGAAGAGCGTGTTGACGTCTGCGATAAACTGGTTGTATGCCTCTGAGTTGTTGTACAGGGCAGCCGGGATCGCAATGATGGGCTGCTCCGTGATGGTGCCTCCCTGTCCAAGGTATACCTTCGGGGTGGGAGTGTCATACAGGTATACGGGAGGATTTGGCGAATCATACCACATAGATCGCCATATGCTCGCGCCGCTCGGGGTGATGGATATTCGCCCCCACTCCCCGTACCAGTATCGCAATACGCCTTCGATCTGCCCGTATGTAGGTGTGCACGCCGCCATCATGTACCACTTGGAGCGCACCATGTAGTAGTTGTACAGATAGTCGTGCAACACCATGAGCAACGACAGGCAGTAGCGGTATATTATCGTTGTCCAAAACGGCTGCTCCGTGTAGCTGTGGTCGCGCCGCACCGAGTAATTCGGCCGGAGCAACTGCAACACCAGCTTCGGGATGTCAATATATCGGAAACGCATCATATAGCCTCGAATATTGTAATGTTATTGGTGAAATCGTACAGATTGGGGTCGAAATTGAAATAACCCGGATTCAATACTATCTTGCCATCCTGTGGTGTTGTGCTGCCGCCCTCCTGCGAGACCTTGACCTCGGAGAAGTAGGCATCCTTGATGCCGTTCAACCCCGAGAGGTAGCTTTCTATGTCGTTGATATACAGAATATTTGTCGTGCGTCGTTGCATCTGCAAGTCATGCAGCCCCGTGTTGATGCTGTTCTTGATGGTATCGAGGTTGTACGACTTGTCGAAGCGGACATACAGCTTGTCGGCCGAAAGGACGGCGGGAGCATTGGATGCGGCCTGTATTTGCGCGCCGACGCCCCAAAAGTTGCGGTAATAGGCGCTGAACGCATCGAGTTGATCCTGCGTGAGTGAGACCGCGTTGTTGTTGGCATCGGCCGTCGCCACGTTGATGTAGTATAAACCCCCCTTATTAGACCCCATCGAAGCCTGCTTTATTATCTGCTTCGTGGCATCTATGGTCGCATAGCCCAGCTCTTGCGTCGCTTCGTTCACCACGACTACCTGATCGCCATGCTGATAGGCGTATGCCTTCTCGACATACCATGCCTCACTCGTCACGCGCGCGATCTTTGCGGCTGCGGCTATCGTCTGTTCGCTGCGCAGGATTTCGAGCCGCACAATGTCAAGCACGGTGCCTACCACCTCCGCGATCTTGCGCAGGATGCCCGCGTTGCTGGTGTTCATCGCCGGGATCGTCCGTTGGATGTTATCCCATATGGTATTTATAAGTGACATATCGGTTATTGTTTAATTATTGAGGGGTAGTTGTAATAGTCGAGGTTTGTATTCGGCCACTCCGCGGGCGGCGCCAACAGGGGTTCCAGCACTCCGTTAACGGGCATCTGTTTGTGTGACGACCACCAATAGCCCGCCTTGGTGGGATCATCACTCCGAGGCTGGATGTTCTGTGGCAGATACTCCCGTGTGCAGGATGTCTTCATATCCGCATCTACCACGAACGACGCGGGATCGCCTCCGTTCCACAACATCAACGCCTGCGCTTCTGTCAGAAATGTATTGAAGTTGCGGAAGTGGTAGATTTCGCCCTTCAACAAGATCGGAATATTTTCGGCGTACATGCCAAGGTTGAAGTATCTTTGTTGTATGCCACTACCCAATTTGAACGTCCCCGAAATCTTGATCCCGTTTACAAAGATGTAGCCTAAATTTTCCTGTAAAGTATAGCGGAGTACCACATGATAAGTCGTGTTTGGCTCGCAGGGATATTTCACTGAGAAATCGTTGGTTAAGAATTTAAATTGGCTGGTAATAATTGTGAGCCTTGGAAGTGCCATATTATCCGACATGTTGAATACGCACTGCTCATCACGGATGTCGTCTCCGGTTTTGAAGTAGCACTCCAGCGTCCCGTCGGCGAGCGAATTTGTGGATATGCGCTGCCCCATGAAGGCGCCATTGGCGGTATAGACGCCCTTGAAGTCGTTAGTGGGTTTGTAGATCGGCTCGCGACCTATCTTGGGATTATCATTGACCACCAGGTCATAACCCCCGGCAGACTTGCGAAGGAGCGGCGGAGTAGAGATGTCGGGCGGCATCTGCTTGGCGCTATCGAGCCACATGGCGGGCTTCGAGCTGTCCTCATCAGAGGGTATGAGGTTCTGAGGTATGTACTCAGCTACACAGGACAGCTTCAAGGCCGGAGGCACAATATAGTCCTGCGGGCGCACTCCGTTTTGGAGTGCCGTCATTTCCTCCTCTGTGAGTGCGCGGTCGAACCAGCGGGCGCATATCACCTCCCCCATAAAATCAACCGTCGGACGATTATTACCACCATATCCACCAAGACATAGATATGAAGTATAATTAACCCAATTTTTATTTTTGGAATTTAACAGATTGTTGTTGATATATACATAGGCCTTGGCTCCGTCGTTAATGAATACGACACTGTATAAATAGTCCCAAAAAACAGGATATGAATACATATACTCCCTATTGTTTAATAATACAAGACTGATTATGTTATTTGAGGGGTTCTTGATGTCGATGCGAGGGAAATTCGATGCCCCCGACGTGTCAAGTATTACCCGAGACGCAGATTCAGGGTTGGGAGTGTATTTGTACTTGGGAGGCGTGCGGAATAAACACTGCACGGTATAGGGGCTGTTGTAGAACGTGTCGCGCAAAAAATTGCCGCTCGTAGACTTCATCGCCCCCATAGCCTCGGGCGCAAGCGCCGATATGAGGGCGCGTCCTCCTTCGGCCGTAGCTTTGAAGAGACGCGAGATTTCCGCCTCCACCTCTTCCTTCACGTCCATCGAGGAGTTGAAGGGAGGCCTCTGCAAGGTTTGGAGGTTGTATATGTCGATCCCCTCGACGTCGAGAATCTGATTTGTCCTCAGCGCCGGAGTGTAGGATTCCATAAAGTTCTTGGCGGGAGGCTCCTGGCGGTACTGCATGGCCTTCCAGTCCGCGGGCGGGATGTTCGTGGGCGTGTTTTTCTCCAATATCGGGTCTATGCCCGCGAGAGAGCCGGACACGTTGAATGCCGCGTCCTGGATGGTGTCTCCCTGTTTTACTGTGTACGTCTTTGCCATGTCTACTCCTTGTATCGTGCATGTATGTCCGCGGTCACAACTCCCGAGGCTGTCTCCTCAAAGATATTCACGCGGGCAATGAGGGCTCCGTCGTCGTATATTTGCTTTTCAGCCGTGGCCTCAACCTTACCCCACGCCCACTTGGGCAGCAGGGGATAGAAGTCCTCGAATCCGACCCCGAACTGGGGCTTCGTAAGACTTGCCGCCGACTTGGAAAATATCAGCGTGGCGTTCTGCTGGCTGCACAAAGACACCAACTCGACGTCCCCGTTGGATATAACTATGTCGTTGACCTGAAAGTCGAATTTTGCGTCTGTCATTGCGTTATCTTGGTATTTTCGTAGTCTCCTTTATTGAACTGGGAGGGAGCGGTCATAGGGGTGGCCGGAGGCGACGCACCTTGGGCGCCGTGGGTATGCGCATTGAATACTGTGCACATATCCCCTACCTGCGTCACTAAATTGTTGAGCGCCGTGGTGACGCCATCTACCAGCACAAGCCCCCCGTTCTCCCCGCCATCCATTTCAATTTTATCGGCAGTGAAAGATATTTTATTTTTTTCAATCCGCCAAGAAGAGGTGCCGCGTATTATTTCCACGGCGTCCTTATCGAAAGAAATAGTGCTTTCGCCCTCCTCTTCGGTGCCCGCGACGTTCGATACGACCATCTTGTCGATCTTCGTGGCTTTTATGAGCACCGGAACCTCGGAGTAACCCTCTATGAACCCCAGCACCACAAGGGAATTCACGGAGGGTATAATATAGAGGCTGTTGCCCCCGTTTGGAAAAATGTTTAGACTTATGTCGCTGAATATCCTATCATTATCCACAACAGCCTCTAAGGTTTTGGCATCCTCGTCTATGGCCGACACGGTGGCTATGACGAGCGATACCCTCTTCCCGTCATTCATCTTTGTTCCGAATTCAGCTCCCAAACGGGCGCATTCGTCGTCGAAAGTGCCGGATGTTTTCATAATATAAACATTTCGTTGGTTACTGTCAGGGTTTGGATGAACCCGTCGGAAGTGTCGCAGCTCAAATTCCTGCCTATCACGTAGTAGTTTCCCGTAAGCTCCGGGAGCATGGTGTCCGTGTACTCCACAAAGTCGAACATATTAACCTGCGGATAGAGCACGGTTTTTATAGTTCCCTTGTTGCGCGTTCCTTTCAGCCGAGCCATTATGTTCTTGGCCGTCTGTTCGGTCAGCGATACCGTATTGGCCGGGACAAAATATCGGTGCGCCTCGCCTTGGGAATCGCCGTATTCGTAGGTGTACTTTGTACCGTCGGCCATGAGGGCATTTACCACCACTTTGTAGTTCTCGAACAGCCCGTCGGTAGGCACTATGTCGCGGCCGATGACATTGGTGTTCGTGGCCAGTGTCACCGTGCGCTTGAATTTGTCCCTCACGCCAATACCGAAATACACCTTCCCCTGGGTGTTCACAGTGCCGTACAGCGTAAACATATTCATGAGCTTCGACAGGGCCTCGAACGGCGATATGAGCTTGAAGGTCTGCAAAGCGAACTCCACATCCGCACTATCCGATGAATCGAACGACAGAGCCGGGAAGTCCGCCGGGTTGTCGAACCCCTGTGCCTTGCGGTAGTCCTCGAATGCCTTGTTAGAGATGGGGCATAGATAGTCCACCATGTCCTTTAGCTTCGTGCGCGACACCCAGTCCCGATTTATAGTGCCGAACCGCAGGATGAAAGAGTAGTCCTCGCATACGATCTTCGACGGGAATCCCCCGATGACCTGCCGGATGAAGCCGCTGAAAATGCGCAGCCTCTCGAACTGCTGCCCCAACTGAGCATTGTTGTAGAACCAGCCGTCGATGTCTATGCGGGCGCCGGGCTTGATGTTTATGCCCTCCAAGGCCGCCCTTATGCGCTGTGCCGGAGGCAATCCCTGCCGGAACCCGATGGCATACACCGGGAGGGTCATGGTGCAGCTTCCCGAGAGGGAATCCCGCTCCTCGGTAATGTCTACTGAGGCGAATCGGCCGATGCTCTTCCCCTCGATAAACACCTCGTTTCCTACTCTGAACAAATTACCTTTCATCACCTACCGCCCCCCCCCGCGGGATTGGTCGTATTTACCGTCTCCTGCGTAAATACGATGGCATTTTCATCCATGTTTATTTGGTGGAGCGTCATGCTGACGTCCACGATGGTAGACCCCGGATTGGGGGTATATTTGAACCTCTTCATGTATACCCACTCCAGTCCGAGGTCGTTGTTGAGGACTTTGTTCTCGATCTTGAAAACATCCTGCCCCTGCCACAAACTCCGAAGAGCCACGCCGAGGTCGGCGATAGCCATGGCCGCGGGATCGGTGTTGTCGAGCCCTTGGTCGGCATATGCCTCATAGGACAAGGCGTCGAGCATGGAAAGATTCGAGGCCGAGGCGTCCGTGTCGACGCGAGACAAGTTGCGTTCAATGCGCAGACGCACGGTTACGACCATCGGTTTATAGTTGAGAACCTGGAGGATTTCTGCCCCGTCGACGAGCTGGGAGGTAGAATCGTTCTTTTCCCCTTCCACTTCGTAGGTGAGGTTGATAGGGAGAAAATAATCCCCGCAGCGAAATACATATTCTCGCTGTATATTCTGACGATCTACCGATTGTATGGCCGTTTTGTAGTCGTCGGACTGCTTTAGGGTGTCCGCCATCCCGGTATACTGGGGGTCTGAAGTTTTGGCCTTGCCGCGGAACTGAACGATCTGACGCCAGAATCCTACCTCCGCCAGGGTTATTTTCAACCCCGCCTGATATGCTTTTTCTACGGCGCTTATGCCATCCGTCACGGCCTTGTACGCCGGGATTTGTCCCAAGGACGGGAGGTCGCTCGGAGTGTCGTTGGGGGTTGTGTTTGCGGTATATTGATCTTTAGCCATTGAGCGTGCGTGTTGAGTTGTTGAAGGCTATTTGCAGTCCTCGAATTGTCACCTCTTCGATCTGTTTGGATATGGTCTGCATGATGCTTTCAGGCGTGGCATTGGTGTTTATTTGGGTCGGCATCTGCACAATTGGTGCATTGAAGTTGATAATGAGCGACTTCGATCCCTTTGTCAAATCTTCTATCTTCTTGGTGTCCTTCCCGCTGGCGCCGCCGCCTTCGCCGTAAATCTTCGTCACCCGGTTGAAGTTCTCGTTTACCTCCCGGTCGTTGAGCGCAGGATTGGTACGGAAGGTTACAGGCTGAATGGATGCTTCTCCTTTGGTTACAGTGGTAACGTCTCTCGAATTACCTGTTTTTAGGAAATTAAAGAGGCTAAATCCATTGTTTGCTTCGTATGGGGTGTAATTATACTTTAGCACCCCGGTAGCGTACTGAGGCTGCCCGTTTTCGGCAGGAAGATGCCCCGGATACTCTTCCAGTCCTTCCCGCACCTTGGGCGTAAAGGTGGTGGTGAAGTTTTTAAGCAGGATGTCGCGCGCGTCTTTCAGATTAGCGGCGCGGTTCTCCTCGGTGCCTTCGTTCAAACCCCACGCCTTGCGGGCAGCCGGAGTAGAAAGGTATTCCTCGACATACCTCTTTCCCAGCTCCTCGGACAGATATGTCGCGGCTTTGCGTCTCTCCGTGTATTCCGACTGCTTGGCCGATTTTTCGTACCTCAAGTCCCAGCGGCTCTTGTCGCCCCAGCTCCACGGATTGAAGAGACCGATGATGTCGGAGAGGTTGATAAGCCAGTCAGACAGGGTGGTAAGTGCGCTTACGGCATCCTCGACGCCATCCACGAATTCATCGAAGATATGGTCGAGCATATTGGGATCGAACGAGTTGTACCATACGTCCAGGCGCGCTGATATGCGGTCGAACATATTCTCTCCAGCCCGGCCGACGCTCTCCCACAGTTTGTCCATCCCCGCGAGGTTGATCCAAAAATTCTCCTTGGCGAGGGCGATCTGTCCGCGCGCCGCGGCGGCCGACGGGGGTTGGAGCTCCGTATCGAGCCTGTGCAGGGCGCGCAGCATGTTGGCGCGATCCTGGAGGTAGTTGTAGGGGCTCGTCCCTGTCACGCCGCGCCTTTGCATGGCCTCGTTGGCGTATCTGTTGAGGATAGGGGCGGCGTGGATCAACTCTCGCACGTCTCGCATGTTGGGCTTGTCGGCAGCCAACAACTGCTGCATGTTCAGACCCACGATGTCATAGGGTCGGCCACCGATCTGGGCGACTTTACCCACCTGCCGCGCGATCTGCGTGGCTATGGCCGTGCCGATCTGCGTGCCTCCGATTTCGAAGCCCGACACGGTGTTTATCATGGAGAGCATGCCTGCGCGAGAATAGCCGTATTCGGCCGCCATGCGCGTGGCGTCAGACAGCGCCGAGGTGTAGCCCGACCCCAACCCTCTGCGTGCCATATCCATCTGCATGCGGTTGGATATGGCGTCCGTCATGGACGAGCTGTTCAAGGTTTTGGACAGCACGGCATACAGCCCTCCGCCGATGAGCTTAGGAAGAGCGTACGCCGCGGCTCCAGTACCGAGAACGCCCGCACCCATCAGGAGTGCGGGGTTGCTCTTTATCACTGCGGCGGCGGAATCGAACACCGCCCCGACCAAGTTCCCGGCGTTTCGCATCCACCCGCTCGGGGTGAAGGAATTGCGCACGAACTGTTCGCGGAAGCGCCGGATGGAATCGAACGCCCGGTTGGCATCGGACATGAAATCCTCGCGCGTATGTCGGTTGCCGAATCGGCGCGACACGTCATACATGGAGGACATGCGCTCGTGCCATCCGTGCCGCAGGTTCGGATAGTTGGCCACACCACCTCCGCCTCCGCCTCGGCCATTCCGGGACATGCGGTTGGTCTTGCGCTCCAGTTGGTCACTCAGTGCGTTGGCACGAGTAAGACGTTCGATGACGTCTCCCCCAAGGTTGAGGCGTATGGTGTATGTTGCCATTATTTTTTAGATTTAAAGGGCGCCATGTCTATGATGTCGACAAGGTGAAGCGCAAGTGTATATAACTTGTCTATATCATTGATGCTGAGCCTTTTCTCCATGTCAGAGTAAGGCTCATGAAAGTATCTGGAGACGACAGCCTTCTTGATAAGCAGAGGGTCGTCCTTCGCATACTCCTCTATTTTTTGCCGGACGGATTCTTCGGGAGTGCCTTCAAGAACTCCCAAGTCCCGAAAAAACGGCGGAAGTCCTCGCTGACAGGTTCCGACTGAAAGATTTCCACGCAGGCGAGAGCATCGCCGAGCAAATCTTCGCGCACCTTGTCGTCGACGCAGCAGGCTTTGATGAAGTCCATGGCCAGGCCAATCACTCCCTTTTGCTCCGATTCCTCGCGCGACAGGATCGACATGGATAGCTTCGAGTGCTCGATGTTGCGGCGCTGTAAACGCCAAAGGGCGATATTTTGGTTCTTTTTCTCCTCCTCGATCATATGACCGTCTTTGTTGAAGGAGGGAACGAAATACGATGCCGTGACGGTATATTGGAGGTCAAGGCGCTTCGTTTCTTGTATTTGCGACATAATTTTTGGGTTTTAAAGACGGGCGGGTCTTGGGGTGCCCGCCCGTCCTGGTTTACACAATAGTTTGGATGGGTGCGACCGAGCGCTGTACGGCACGGGCACGGATGTTGATGGACGAAAGCGTCTCCGCGTCGTTTCGGTTAGTGTCCGAGCTCGACTGTTCGCACTTGCACCCTAACAGGGATTCCGAGACGGTCTTTGGCGTCGCGCTGTTGCGCAGCGACATGGTTTTCGTCAGCGTGAAGGGCGGCAGTTGGAGCATGGACGCATAGGGCGTCTGCCCGGCCGGAAGAGCGCCGTTGATCGCATCGAGGATAGTGTGCTGCTCCCCGGTCTGGTGTGACAGCGTGGCCGCATACTGAGCGTTGAGCTGCACCAGGTCGATAGGGTCTGTTTCCCCGATAGCGAATATGTCCTGCACCGTCTGCGAGTACTGCAAGTTGAGCGAGGTACCCGTACCGATCTTGATTGCCGGAAGCCCCTCGAAAGTAAGGTAGATTTGGACGTCCTTCGAGGGCACTACATAAGGATTAGGCATGGCGTTTAGTTTAACGTAGTTACAAAGAAAGTTTCGATATATGCCTCGCGGAGCGGGCTAAGGGGAAGTACCTCCACGGTAATCTGGATAGCCTTGGACATATTGTAGTTTCCGTCTTTGGCGGCGAAATCTACATTGATGGCCTGTGCTTCTCCGCGGTTGATACGGAGTGTCAGTTCTGTTTCGTCGAGCTGAGCCAGCGTTCCGGACTTGAATCCCGCGTCGATTGCTCCGGTGGAAGCATCCGTAGGGATGTTCTCCTGGAGCAACTTGACAAAGAATCTCTCCACGCTGTCACACACGGCATTACCCACGCGGACAAACGAAATTTCCGAAAGAGCCATCTCCGGATCGTTGCATGTGGCGCCGTCGTTGTAGTATACGCCCGCCAGTTGCGGACGCACGCGGGTGAAGAGGTATTGGTTCTCACCCAGGATGTTGCACTTCGCAGGCATAAGCCGCGATACGGGAGTGTTGACCTCTTGCGGGTCGGCGCTGGCCGTTACATCCACAAAATAGTCGATGTCGCCTGCGGGCCCGGCAGTGGTCACGGCACCGGGAGACGTCGCCAGCGACAGGCTCGACAGCATGCCGAGAGTTCGGCCTACGGATGCCGACATGCCGGGCGTCGAAGTTGTAACCTGATAGGCCACACGGGGTGCGTTGAGCCCTCCGAGATTCTCCAGCTTACTCAGGTCGGTGGTGAGGATAGTCTTGCCTGTCGGAACGCAAACAACGCCGTCGAAGATGCCGACCATGCGGATCGACTGCTGGAACAGGTTGTTGAGTACGGTTTGCAGGTTGCCAATGAGGGTCTTGTGGGTAGCCGGGAGTTTCCCCTCGGTAGTCCCATCGAAATCCTGGAATGTGGGAAGCGGCGATGCGAAGGAGATCATGCGCGGACGCAGGTCGAAGTTCGACGCCGTGGTACCGCTGATGATGGATTCCAGCTTGGCCGAAATAAATGTCTTGTATTCGGCCTGAGCATATCCCACGACCCACACGCGAGAGCCGCTACCGGCCTTGGCGTAATACTCCTCTACCTGGAACAGGAGTATGGCTCCGGTTCCCGAGGTCACACCCATCGCCGTAAGGTCGGCAACGGAGGTAATGAGGTAGGCGGTATCGAGCGCGAAGGCCGCACCTCCGGTTCCCGAGGAGGCCATTGCCGGGGCGACGATCATGCCAATACCATCGCTGGGCGTGGTGTTGCCCAGCCCGGTGTCGCCTAAAGTTGTATAAATATCTACTACTGCCATATTTGCGTAGGTTTTGTTATTTTGCGAGTTCTGCACCGACTGCGGCCTTCTGCTCGTCGGTCAGGACGTTGTACGCCTCCAGGGTCTTGGAGTACCCGGCGCTGTGGTGCAGCTTCGGGTTCACGGTTTCCCGGATAGCATCCCGAACCTTGGCATACTCCACACCTTCGATAAACGCCTCTGTTGCCGCTTCCTCCTTCTGTTTCTCAGGAACGGGGGTCTTGCCTTCGAGCAGGGCTTCTGCCTCGGCATCGGATATGACGGGCTTGTTGCGTTCCTTCTCGGCCTCTGCCAGGGAGCTCTTGGCTGCCTGACGGCGTGCCCGAAACTGGTTTTCGAGCATCTCCTCGAACTCCTCGGTGTCCTTGGGCGGATTGGATTTGTCGACGCGGGCATAGCGGAGCTCCTGGACGAGTTCTCCGTTCAGGTGCGCCAGCTTCTCGCGGGACTGGCAGCGCGTCTGCGCCTGCGATTCGTTGACGTAGATGTTGCCGTCCTCAGTGACGTACAGGGTGCCGTAGATTTGGAGCTGCTTTACGAGCTCGATGAAAAACTTGCGGGTGAATGTTGCGATCTGAATCATAATTTAAAAGGGGATTAAATTGTTGATATGGAGTTTTTTGGAATACCAGCCCGACAACATGCCGGGCTGGTTTTTCCTGTGTGTGTTGAGTTACGCTCCGGCGGATACCGTCGGGCGATACAGAACGATGCCTGCCGCGCTGCTTCGGAGAGTTCCGGCACCCGTCGAAATATCCATCGACACTTTCCAACCGTAGTTGTTCGGATCGGACACCATATGGATGTTCGTGTTGCCGATTGCCACAACGACCTCCTCGGGGATAAAGCCGAGGCCGATGTCGTAAACCGTCGCGGCCAGCACGGGTTTCACATGACTGGCGTCGATAGCTCCGGTTTTGAAGGTAACGGGCTTGTCGAAATAAGTCTCCGCATCCACGACCGTAGACGACGCAGTGTTGTATGCAGCGATGACCGAGCGCGCCATGACGTCGAATCCCGAGTAAGTGAAGCCTTCGGGACGGGCGTTCGACAACTGCTGCGTCAGAATGCTCTGAACCTTGTCGGTCTGCACCAGCGACGTGTAGTAGGGCTCTGCGAACACAGCCACACCGTTCCCGCGGCGGAAGTTGAGGTTGCGGGCGATGAAGCGGCCCTGTGCGGCGAGCAGGTCATTGAGGGTCATGCCGAGCAGCTTGCCAGTGGCGGCCGAGTTGATCGGGAAGCGATTTGCCGAATCGAATTCGGCGCCGGACATTGTAAGGTGATTAGCTGCGGGAACTGCCTCGGCGATGGTCTGGAGCCAGTAGTTGTGGATGCACATGGACATTTTGGCCATGGCATCCAGCTGACCCGTTGCGCGGTCGTTGTAGGCCAGGACGTCGGAGTTCGCGGGCTGCCATACAATAGGCTGCATGGAGAACACTTTGCGCTCCAGTCCCCGCGGCAGGTCGTCGTAGAGGTAGTTGGGCGCATTCAGCGGCGCGCGATCTCCGAAATAGATGTCCGGGTTGACGGCGCTCTCCACCCAGATGATGCCTTCCTTGTCGCGCACCGACAGGCGGCGTACACGGTCAGCCCACGTGTTAGGCGGAAAGAGCTGGCGAACGAACAGCGATAGCCACGAAATCTTTGCCAGGTCGGCATTCTGCACGAACTGACCCGACTTTTCGCCCGAGGCGAGACCCTGGATGGTATCGACGATACTCTCACGGCGTCCGTCGTTGACCTGGAAGGTCATGTTCTGCACGGTGGCCATGAAATAGGGGTCACAGAGCATGGATGCGGACAACTCCTGAATTGATTCTCGAACGTCGGCGTCCTGTGCGGCCGACAAGCTCACCTCGGCAACGCCGTCGGCAGTGCCCGAGGAGGCGGACAGACCCATGATTGCCTGAATCTTCGGCAGATTTTCAGGGTCGTCGATGTACTTGAAAAAGGGTTTTACCATTGTTTTGGTTTTTGTGATTGTTTTGTCGTTGAATACTCGCGCATCCTCCGCAGCGGAGAGCGCCGTGGGTTTGGCTGCCTCGGCTTTGGTTTCCTTGGCGTCGGCTAGGGCCGCGTCTGTGGCTGCGGCAAGGGCTTCGGTAACGGCCTCTGCGGCCAGGGCGCTTGCCCTCTCTTCGCGGGCTTCGCGGCGGTCTTTGTCGGCCTCCTTCTTGTCCTTTTCGGCCATCTTGTCGTCGCGCTCGGCGTCCTTTTCGCGCCGTTTTGCTTCGGCATCATCGCCCTTTTCGCGTTCATAGCGCGCAGCACGGCGATTCTCGCGGGCATCACGCTGATCCTGCCCGGCATCCGCGTCGTCCTGGTTGGCGCCGCGGTCTATTTCATCCGCGCGGAGAAGCCTCTTTCGGGGTGCCAGTCCGATAAGTTCCAGGAATTTAGACATGGCGCTCAGCGACACGCGGTCGTCGAAAGCCTGCTCCGTCCCGGTTTCGGGGACTTTTTTCTCTTCCTCGTTTTTCATCTTGTTCTCAAATTGGTTTATGATGTCTGTTTGGTATGCCGACAGGCTCTCGATCTGTTCGATCTCTATGCTGTCCGGCACGAATGATACTGCCGACAACCCAACGTTATCCTCTCCCCGTATCGCCACTGCATCGGGATTGGACGGTATGTTGACAAGGGAAATCTCCCACACCTCGAAAAATGTAGTGTATTTCCTGCCATTGCGCTCGACGATCCGCGCCCTACCGAATATAGATACTCCGTTGAGTATTCCGGCTTCGTAATCTCTTTTTGCGGCCTGTGCGAGTTCGGAGGAGCCGAACACCAGCTTTCCGATCCACCTGCCGTTTTCCAAATGAATATCTTCGACGCGCCCGATGGGCTGGCCGAAATGTTCTCCCGTATCTTTGTTGCGCAGCAGGATCGGATTTTTGAGGTACCTGCTCCAGTCGATGCTGGAGTTGAGCACCACGAAACCCTTACTGTTGAGCGCCTCGTTCGAGAGTATTTGATATGTCGCTTTTGCCATGTCAGATTTATGAATTAGTGCTCCTTACTGTATCGCACAGACACTTCATCTCTATCGCATCACATAGGAACGAATCCTGTTCGTAGGTGCTGTTGTCGACGAAGTTAGCCATGTATATGAGCCGCGTGTTATGCACGGGGAGATTTGCCATATCGCGCTCCATAGCTATCGTTTGATAGGTCTCGGTTTCCTTGTAAAGGAGCGTAAAGCCGTATTTCTGCCTCAGCTCGGTAAAAAAGTCCAGCGGCACCCATTCGCCCTCCGAGTTCTTTATCACTCCCCGCGAACACGCGGCCATATAGAGCATGACCTTGTATGCAAGGTTCATCTGATCGTACTGGTGGTCATCGTCTGGCGACGCAGCCTGATTGTCGAACGGCGTTATCACCGACAACTGCACGATGTACTGGTTGTAGATCATTCCTCCGATGAACTCCCCGGTGTCACGCTCGGTTCCCTTCACGCTTACGGCTATGGCCGGGAGGTCGGTGTTCACCGTCCCCTCTCCGTTGTCATTTGCGAGGACTATACTGACATTATTTTCGTCCACGAGCTCCGAAGCCCGCAGTGCCGTAACTATTGTTTTGCAAATTTCACCGATCATAATTTCAGTATAGGACGTTACGAATGTAACGCAAAGGAAAATATTTCGCAAATAAAATTTTTTCTACACCAGTTTTGCGATCTCTCGGGAGTATAGCCGGAGCGCATTGAGTTCGGTTCTTCGGCCAACACCCATAAAGGGTCGGGCGACGGGATTGGTGCCGAGCCGCACGGGCGTCGAGGACGAGGGTCGCGTGCGGAAAGGGTTGCCTCCGGTGCGGGCGCCCTTCCCCGTGTTTTGCAGTTCCGCATAGGGCGCCGCGGCGCGCAGCCCGGCAAAACCTCTCCCATAGAAGGGTGTGATGCTCCGGGCGAGACGGCCTCTGTGGCGCAGCTTCGGATAGCGGAGGGATGATTCGAGGTTTTCGAACCTCTTTGTTTTCAGGTTCTTTCCCCATCTGTCCGCCCATTTCCGGGGCGTGCCGTCGTTGCCATACTCCTCGCGCTCGAAGTTGAGGCGCGTTTCCCCGGCCATGCTTTCGGCCACCTTAGCCGGAATTTGGGTTTTGATGTTGTAGATGGCGGTGCTAATCTTTCTCCTTAGGTCTGCTATCGTTGCCATTGTCGTTTGTTTTCATGGAGGGAGTGAGTGCCGACTTTATTTTCGCCATGATGGATTTGGCCTGCAATTTAACCTCCGTCCAGTTGTTGTTGCGCACGGCAGTGTTTATGTCGGAGGGCTCCATGCCGACCTTACGCATGACCTCGGGGCTGTATGCCATGCCCTGCGAAGCCAGCACGCGGCCTATGCGCTCGAACTTATCCACGCTGATGGTGGTGTCGGGCACCTCCATGAGCTTTACGCCCGACATATCTATGCCGAGCAGGCGGCCGATCTTCTGGATGGCACCTTCGTAGTTGAAAAAGTTCGCAAAGTCGCGCTTGTCGGCGTTGCACAGTGCTTCGTAGAGGGACATATGTATCTGCGCGAGCTGCTCGGAGTTGGTGTTTTTCTCCGTGGCGCCGAGCAGAGTGCCTCCCGTCACCTCCTGCATGATCTCTGCGCGGTAGCTGTCTATGTACTCCTTGAACACGCGGAAGGCATCGGGGTACATTTGGGTTTGGAGGGGCTTGACCTCCACCTGGTAGACGTTCTCCTTATTGTCGAGGTTCTGCTTGAAGGGCAGCACGGGGGTGTCGAGCGGGTCGAGGTTGTTGGCGATATTCTCGGCCAGCGCTTGTGCCTGCGCGTTACCGTCGATGAAGCCCACGGTGGTGCGGGGATATGAGTACGTAGCGCTTGTCACCGACCAGTTGTTGTATGCCTCCACAATGCCGATCATGGCGCGGGAAATCTGCTGCATCATTCCCATTTTGAAATCCTGGTCGGTGTCGGGCTGCATGTAGAACATATTGTCGTAATCATCGACGTTGGCCACGGATTCTATGGCGTAGGTCTGCGACCGGATCGCCCTGTTCACCATGTCTATGTTTCGCAGCGGGTAGCTGGTGATGGTGTCTTTTTCGACGTCGATGCCGACGATACGCACGCCATAGAATTTAGAGAGCACGAATTCGCGCTTCATCTTGTTAAACCACCGGGTGCGGGTTATCATCTCCGTGAGGTTATCGTCGATCTCGCCGTCGCGGTAGAACGCAAATACGGCATTCTCGATGGGGTTCAGGCGCTTGTTCATCTGGCTCACCAGGAACGGCGATGACTGAATGCACCACGAATACAGGGTGTCCACCATCGTAAGGTCGGAGTAGTTCACCGCGTTGTCGATGGCATTTCGCCACCAGCTCGGAGTGAACTCGACGAAGTACTGGTTGGGAATGTACCTCGACTTTACATTCGGCGCCCCAATAGGGCGGAAGGGGTTGTAAGGCTGCTGCCTCGGGGTATGAAATTGTGCCATTTATCCGCGCATTTTGTTTTTCGATCCGTTTACTACCGTACCCCACGCATTCGGGGTCTCCTTTATCGGGGCATCATGCAGCGTCGTAGCCCCGTTTTTCATCTCCGTGACCTTCTTTACGACCATCTCGTAGTTGTCGCGCAGGGTCTCGGAGTGCCGTGCCGAGGGGCTCGTGATATTGTAGGCCGTCAGGACGGTCAATATCCACCGCATGATCTTCGACGTACCGTCGTTGGTGTCTCCGGCCAGTATCGAGGCTATGTCGTACAGCTCCCCGATCTGACTGTACACATACCCCAGAGCGCTGTTGTAAGAAATCTCCACACAATCGGGATACATTTTCTTGAACTGGTCGAGCTGCTGGGGTGAAATCCACTGATAGAGCTCCACCTCGGGGAAGTACATTTTACCGGGTTCCGCGGGCACGATAACCTGCTCCCCGTATTCTATGAGTGAGGCGTACTCTGCGGCCGACTGGAGGGATTCAGCCTCCGAAATACACATCACCGGAGTATTGGAATACGACCTTACTGCTCCGGTTTTGGGGTCTGTGAAGGTCTTTTTAGCTGTCGTCGTGCTGTTGGCCACAAAATCTCCTGCGAGACTGAAATAGTGGATGTATAAGTTTTTATCCTCAACGATGGGAAGTGTATACACATCTCGTTCTATGGATAAATGGAACGGCGATCCGGGATGCAGTCCGGAAAGAAGAATAGGAATTTGCAATTTAGGCAGCATATCTCCGGTCATCTTGTAAGCTAACCCTGAGTAACGCTCGACCCATGCCTCATTAGACGGACGGCGATAATTTACTTTAAACGGCAGGGGGGTGTCGCCTTTTACAGACACGGAGAGCGTAAAAAGCAGAGACATTGTTTCCGAGCAACTAAGGCCAGTGATAATAAAAAGCCCATTTTTCAAATTTATCATATACTTGCCGGGAATAGAAGGCTCTTTTTCCACGTCGAATAACAACGTCGTACCGTTGAAATTATTATAACTGAGCGACGGGACGTCCTTGGGCCCCATAAAGTAGGGCTCAAATTGTTTAAAAGACACCACGTCGGGGAAATCGTCCGGGATGTTTTCTGAATATAATAATTCGGCGAATTGATCGTCGAAATGAGTTTGAACTGAGGTGTTGGTGCTTAGAAACTCCCATCCCATATTTTTCAGCTCCTCGATGGTATAAATTTTCACATTCTCGGTCATGATATGAAACGTTTTGGTTTTTTTACTATGATGCCGGAGCTTTTGTACGCGGAGCCCACGGTTCCGCCCGCGCGGTTCATGAGCGATACGCCCTTGGCCGCCGCATCTGGTATGTCGTCCTTGCGGTTTGGATCGACCTTGCGCGAAAAGAACAGGAACTGATTCACGGCTTCCTCGCCGCGGTTGGTATCTTTGAGCTTGGCGTTGAATACGAACCTGTCAGACGTGAAGAGGGGATCGAGGATGGATTCGATGACTGTAAACTTGTCGCCCATATTCCGGGTATCCCATTCCAGGGGGCATATCCACCCCGTGTCTGCCTGGAACTGGTCGAATGTGGTCTTGAAGTCCAGGGGTATCTGCTTCTTTTCCATCACGATGCGCGTTATAAGGCGGTTGGGGCTTTCGAGGTACAGCTGCCGAATGTTTTTCATCATCTCCAGGGAGGTGCCCTGCACGGCCAGCACGTCGATGAGCCATATTCGGCCGCGGGCTTTGCCCATGAGCAGCGACGCCTTGAAGTCGCTCTTGCGGCTGTCCTTGGCCGACGGGTCGGTGTAGATAATGAGGTCTATCCACTCCTCGGGCGTCGGGAAGCGCAGATCGGGATTCACGTCGCTCCAGCATATTTTTTTGAAAATCTCCCCTTCGCTCTCGTCGAAGTAGTCGCCCTCCAGGAAGCGCTTGCGCATGAGCGTGGACATGGCCTCCAGGGTCTCGCGGTAGTCGTCGGCGACATTCTCCATGTTGTCGTTAAGTGAGAACTTCACGACCAGGAACTTCGACGTCTGCTCCGGGGGGATCGCCAGTCCCTCGCGGGTCTCGTGCTTGAAAAACCTGACGTATGTCCATCCGGTTTTTCGCGTGGGGTTGAGGGCGAACAGGAGCTTGTTGCGCACAGGTAGTTTCTGCGCCAGTCGTGAGCGGAGGGTGTCTACCGCCCTCTCCTCGACCTCCGATACCTCGTCGATGAAGATATGACCCCATTCCGACGAAAGAATCTTATCGAACTGGCTCTCGTCGTTGGCCGACCCGCGTATGGAGCCGAATTTTATGTAGGCGCCGTTGTAGAACATGAGGTAGTTGTCCTTGCCGTTATACTTTGCGAACGGTGTCCCGTCCTTCATGGTTATCTCCAGCCACTTGGCGTAACCGTTGTGCTTGGCTATCGCGTTGAGCACCGCGGGGAGGGTCTGCTGGAGCATTCCGGTTTGCAGCGACGTGAAGAGGTTGCGGAGCACGAGGCAGTTGGCTTTGTGCGCCACGCACTGCACGATGAGCCAGCACAGAATGACGAAAGTCTTTCCCGAGCGCGAGGCGCCGTAAAAGAGCACTTCCTTCCACTGGCCGTCGTTGAGGCGGTTCCACATGATCCTCTGCTTGCGCGTGAGGTGTATGTTCATGTCGAGGCATCCGGCCTTTCTACTCTTGGTTATCATCATCTTCGTCGAGGTGCATGCGTATGTCGATTTCCGATATGCGGTTTTCGTCTACGTCCGATCCGGAGGATTCCAGTACGGACATGGTGGCCTTTATGAGATTCATGGACTTGGTAAGGCCGTCGATCTTCGACTTGGCGATCTCGATCTTCGCCTTCGATGCGGAGGTGCCGATTATGTATATCTGCTCGCGCATTATGTCGTAGACGCCCATCATCTTCAGTTGCTTCTCCACCTGCTCCGATATAGGCCACTCCCACTCCGCGGGCGTCGCATCCGGCATCTGCGGCACTGCCGTCGAGGTCTTTAAAAAGTCTATTGCGGATTTCCTGTCGTCCATGGAGTTCGGTTTTTACGCCCAAATATAAGAATTTACCACGAAGGGCGTGAATTATGGAAAAAATTAATCAAAAACCTCCGCCCCTGGAGCGGGAGCGGAGGAAAAAATAAACTGCATGAATGCCACAGAAACATTCCGGGAACAAATATAGGGAATTAGTTTCTCAATTCCAAGCGGGCGCGCATATTTTTTTCCTTGCGCAGTGCTTCGAGCTTCACGGCGGCCGATTTTGAGGGGCGCCGATAGGGCTTGAAGCGCCGGATCATGTCGATGCCGTTCTCGGAGAACAGCTCGGAGGCCACGTATATGATCGTGCCGTAGCGCAGTCTGAATTTGAGTTTTCGGTCGGCCTCGCGCCGCAGGGCGCGGTATTCTTCCTGCGTCATGCCTTTCGCCCGACGAGTTATGACGGCTTCGGAGCCCGTAGCCACGGAATAGGTTCTACTTTTCATCTTCGGCGGGTTTTTTTTTGGTTTCTTTCGTTTGGACTTCGTCCAGGAACCCGAGCGGCAGGGGGATGTTCATGTCGTCGGGGACGTTGAGGATCATGCGGTACTGCGCCATAGACACGAATCGGCAGCAGTTGCGGTGAGACGATCCGTCGGACGAGAGCCAAAACCGACCCATAATTCCGTCCGTTTTACCCTCGAACACGGCGATCTTTGCCTTCGAATGACATTTGTCCCAAAATATTGCAAACTTGTTTTCGACGGGCACGAGCGAGGAATCGTCGTTTTTGAACCACTCCAGGAACTCGTCGAAGGAGTAGGTGAGGCCGTAGGAGCAGAGGCGGATAGCACCGAGGTCGATGTCGTGCGCCTTCATGAACCCCGAAATGTGCGCGGCCGTAGATCGGTCAATTCCGTGCGTCTCCAGCCACGCTTTAATCTCGGCCGTCGTTTTTGTCCCGACCTTCTTGTTCCGGCCGAAAAGAGCCGTCAGTGCGGGACGGCGAAGCAGTTTTTTCATAATCTTTGTTGTTTTTGTTGAAGATATCGTACCTTTTTTTAAGGTCGTAATAGTAGTGCCGTACCGTGTATACGGCAATGCCGAACGTTTCGGCCGCGGCCGCGAAAGCCTCCTGCCGCGGCCCCGAATACGTCCTGCACCAGTTGTCCACGTAGCAGCATATCACGGCACACTGCGCCGCCGTCTCGTTCAGAAGCCCCGCATCCAGCATGAGCTTCACCCCGTCGTCGTATTTTTCGCCGAAATTCGCCGTCACGTATAGGCGAAGATAATATCCGAACATCTCGGTCATAACCTCAGAATTTAAGCTCCTGTTCCGTAAAGGGTCTGTTTTTCCCTCGACTTCACCCACCTGCGAACCATATCCAGCGCATCGACCACTTCCTTGCTCTCCTCGGCCGACATGATGGCATGAGCCGCTTCGCCCTCGCCCGAGTAGAGAGAAACGTGCATAACCCCGTCCTTCGACTTCACCTCGAACTGGAAAGTAACCCCCTCGATAGTGATTGATTTACTTACGCCCATGACAAAGCACGTTTTTTGTTTTACCGGGAATATCCGAGCTGCGCTCGTCCCAGCCGATAGCTATGTTCAGAGCATCCCGGAGCTCAACTATATCTCCAAAGCTCATCTCGCAAATACAATGCCCCTCCCCTTTCACGCAAATGCCAATAAAGGAGAGCAGGCGATTCCCCTTGAGCTCTGCCTCGAAATGACAAGCGCCTTTAGCCCCTACATGCGTAGTAACACTTTTCGTTGTTCCCATAATCAGATTGTTTAAGATTGTTGTACAAATATAGTAATAATATCTTTACCGCCCAAATCCCAAGCCCCCTGAATAACCAAAAATCCTCACAAAACATACCCCCGAAAATCCAAAGACCCGTACCCCATCCATCCCCACGCGGGAATATCTCGAGTGTTAGAAAGGCTCCAGACCCCGGGCGGCTGTTGACCAAAGACCCGCACCCCTTCCCGGGGAAACAACGCAAGAGGCCGGGGAAAGGGTAAAAAGCAGGTGGTGCGGATCA
>ERZ779875.601-NODE-601-length-31892-cov-251.737507_pt1 | contig 31892 bp, 29 predicted proteins | sample MGYA00511246_ERZ779875 | MGnify/ENA primary metagenome ERZ779875 (study PRJEB29588, sample SAMEA2155093) | human gut metagenome | biome: human gut; feature: human-associated habitat; material: faeces | place: Denmark | collected 2008/2010 ... | reverse complement strand
AAAGTTCAAAAATAGGCTCTACACTTAAAATTGGGTACCTTTTTCAGTGCCTTCCAGAGTACCCAACCTGGGGTTACAGATTGGAAATCGTCTGTGCCTATGAGGGCCAAGGCGTATGCCAAACCGCAAGGCGACTGGGCAGCAAGAGCCGGAATGTCGGCATGGGCGCAAATATGATTCTTGTATTCAGAAAGAATGAGCTCTGAAACGTCTATGATTGCATCATCCTTTTCGATGGCTCCCACATACATCAGAAATCCTCTGAATTCCTCTTCATGCTGGAGCAACAAGGTGAAGATTTTTCTCTTTCTTTCTGATAATTGATTCCATGCAGCGATTTCATCCATCAGCAGCTCCTTGGCTTTTTCGCAGTCATTGACGGGATTGTTCATCTGCTCGCTCATCAGTTTGTCGTCCTTTACCAAATGATGGTAAGGGCGCTTGGGGAAGAGGAGCGGGGAGAGATAGAGGGTATCTATCAGTATGCCGTTGAGTTGTAGATAGCGGGCATCGTGATGAATGAGGTTATGTCCACAGATATAGTCAACCTTTCTTTCTTGCAGAAACTTGTTCAGTGCCGTCTGCGATGCTTGGTGAAAGACAGCTCCGTCATAGCTCAAAGCTCCGATATCGTGTATTTTATGGTCTTTCAGTCCCACTTCGGTATCCACGAAGGCAATATTTCTGCTTCTGACATCTATCTTATTGATGTCAGAGTCTACAGTAGGATTGTTCTTCTTTCCAAAGAAGCGATTGAATATTGACATATATGTTTCTTTTGTTACACTTTTAGATGTATAAGAATGCTGTTTTATCGATATATAGTTTTATTTTCCTTACGGGTTCGCTCTAAAGTCAGTATGCTTAATAGATCTAAATCAAGAATCATTATCTTCGATATTTATATTTTCATCTGCAAATTTACTATTATTATTTGAATTATACGAAAATCGAACGCAATTATTATCTTTAAAGCAGTTTTAAGTTTTGAACACAACTTCCGAAATGTCAAAAAAAGAAGTCATATGCTTCATGGTTGGCGTATAGGCCATTCTCCTGAGCAAAGGATCTTCAACAAAAAAAGGAGTCGTCCTGATGGGGACAACTCTTTTTTTATAATTGTTATTTGCAAAAAGTCTTTCTGCTTACGAATTCATGGAGAGCAGGAACTCGTCGTTGTTGCGAGTATGCTCCATGCTCTTGTGGATGGTGTTCATCGCCTCCACAGGATTCATGTCGGAAATATACTTACGCAGAATCCACATACGGTCGAGGGTGGTCTTGTCCTGCAACAGGTCGTCGCGACGAGTAGAAGAAGCCACGAGGTTGACAGCAGGGAAGATGCGCTTGTTGCTGAGAGAGCGGTCGAGCTGAAGCTCCATGTTGCCCGTTCCCTTGAACTCCTCGAAGATCACCTCGTCCATCTTGCTGCCTGTATCGATGAGGGCAGTGGCGATGATGGTGAGCGAGCCACCTCCCTCGATGTTGCGGGCAGCTCCGAAGAAACGCTTAGGTTTCTGCAGGGCATTGGCGTCGACACCACCAGTAAGAACCTTGCCTGAGGCTGGCGCCACGGTGTTGTAGGCACGAGCCAGACGGGTGATGGAGTCGAGGAAGATGACGACGTCGTGACCACACTCCACCATGCGCTTGGCTTTCTCCAATACGATTCCGGCTATCTTGACATGACGCTCGGCAGGCTCGTCGAAGGTAGAGGCGATGACCTCGGCGTTGACGGTGCGAGCCATGTCGGTAACCTCCTCAGGGCGCTCGTCGATGAGCAACATCATGAGGTAGGCCTCGGGATGATTGGCAGCGATGGCGTTGGCGATATCCTTCATCAGGATGGTCTTACCCGTCTTTGGCTGAGCCACGATGAGTGCACGCTGACCCTTACCGATAGGCGAGAAGAGGTCGACAACACGAGTGCTGAGGTTAGTGGTGGCACGGTCGCCACAGAGTGTGAACTTCTCGTCGGGGAAGAGAGGTGTGAGATGCTCGAAAGGTATGCGGTCGCGCACCTCGGATGGCTTTCTACCGTTGATCATCTCGATGTCGGTGATAGGGAAGTACTTCTCGCCCTCGTGAGGAGGACGCACACGGCATTGTACCACGTCGCCGGTCTTCAGACCATAGCGCTTGATGACATTATTGGGCACATACACATCGTCGGGTGAAGAGAGGTAGTTGTAGTCGCTGCTGCGCAGGAAACCATAGCCGTCGGGCATGACCTCGAGTACACCATTGGATGTGATGATGTTGGTAAAGTCGAATGTTGACTCTGCTTTTTTCTGTTGTACTGGCTGAGGGACAGGAGCTGCAGTGGCTGTAGGAGTGGTAGGACGATCGAAGATATCGAAGGTGGGCATGGCAGCCTGGTCTTCAATAGGAAGGTCGACTACGGGGATAAAGTCGGTGCCGTCGCCAGGGTCGCCCTCCCAAATGCCTGTGGCATCCTGTGCAACAGTCTGTTCGCCAGCCTTCTCGTTTTGAGCATTCAACTTGGCCTGCAACTGTGCAGCCAGGGCTGCAGCGTCACTCTCGCCGTTGTCGGCAGCATTAGAAAAATCCTGTTCGGGAATGAGGTTGATATCGTCAACCGAGTTTTGTTTTTCCGTATTATCCTCCGAGGTTGTGTCTTCAGAAGGGCTGTTGGCTTCCTGTTCACTCTGTATCTTGTTTCTTTCCTTCATGGCAGCCACCTTGGCAGCTGCAATGGCCTCAAGCTCAGCCTTGCTCTTACGTCCTCTGTGCTTGGCTATAGGTTTCAGCATGGCTGGCTCTACATTGCTTTGCGCTGTTTCGGCAGAAGTAACGGCTGGCACTTCGGCTTCGGGAGCATCCTGACCGGCAGCGGTCTGAAGTGCTTCGGTTTCGGCTATGGGCTCATCCTGCTGTAAGGGTTCCTTGAACAAAGGAGTATCGGTGGACACAGGTCCTTTCACCTGGTTCTTCATCACGTCGTAGTTTTCACCGTCCTTGCCCTTCACGGAGTACACCTTGTCTTCCGTCTTTGCTATCCTCACTCTCTTTCTCTTGGGAGCTGCAGCATTCAGGACGGGCGTCTCGGCCTGGGTGTCGAGAATGGCGTAAACAATCGTCTTTTTGTTGTCATTAGACTTGATTTTAGCACCTATCTCTTTTGCAATGTCTTTCAGTTGAGCGACATTTTTTGCATTTAATTCGTCTATGCTATACATTATATTATAAAAATAGTATATGATGTTTTGATTGATGATAAGCGTTTCGAAGAGTGGGGAAACGCCTATAAGAATTGAAATCGAGTGCAAAGATAATTAAAAAATTCGTTTCTGCCAAATTTTTTCCTTATCTTTGCACAAAAAATTAATAAATGGCTACGCAGATACCCTATTTGGATGTTCAGAACCTCACCAAACGATTTGGTGCTCAGGTTCTTTTCGAGAATATTTCGTTTTCCATCGCTGAAGGACAGAAGGTGGGACTCATTGCACGCAACGGCACGGGAAAGTCAACTCTTATGTCGGTACTGATGGACAAGGAAGGCTATGAGTCAGGATCTATCATCTACCGACGTGACTTGAAACTGGGCTTTCTGGAACAGTCGCCCCAGTTTGATCCCGAGGAGAGTGTACTCGATGCCTGTTTCAACCACAAGGACGATCCCGAGAAGGTGCTCAAGGCGCGACAGATACTCACACAGCTGCACATCACCAACCTGGAGCAGCCCATGGGACAGTTGAGCGGTGGACAGCAGAAGCGTGTGGCGCTTGCCAACGTGCTGATTACCGAGCCCGACTTCCTGATGCTCGACGAGCCTACCAACCATCTCGACCTGGAAATGATAGAATGGCTGGAAGGCTATCTGAACAGGGGCAACAAGACCATTTTTATGGTGACCCACGACCGATTCTTCCTCGACAAGGTGTGCAACGTGATACTGGAGCTCGACGATCAGGGCATCTATACCTATCGCGGCAACTACGCCTACTACTTGGAGAAACGACAGGAGCGCATGGACAACCTTCGGGCTGAGATTCAGCACTCGAAGAACCTTTATCGCCGGGAGCTGGAATGGATGCGCCGTCAGCCACAAGCCCGTGGACATAAGGCAAAATACAGAGAGGATGCCTTTTACGAGCTTGAGAAAGTGGCAAAACAGCGCATTGAGGACCGACAGGTAAGATTGAAAGCTTCTACCGTTTACATCGGCTCGAAGATTTTCGAATGCCAGTATGTCAGCAAGGCCTTCGACGACCGCGGCAAGAAGAAAGTCATTCTGCGCGACTTCTATTACAACTTTGCACGCTTCGAAAAGATGGGCATCGTGGGTAATAACGGAACAGGAAAGTCCACCTTCATCAAGATGCTGCTGGGCGAGGTGAAACCTGACAGCGGACAGTTTGACATCGGCGAGACGGTGCGCTTCGGCTACTTCTCGCAGGAAGGTCTGAAGTTCAAGGAAGACCAGAAGGTGATAGACGTCATCACAGAGATAGCCGACTACATCGACCTGGGCGGCGGCCGACACATGACCGCCTCGCAGTTTCTGCAGTTCTTCCTCTTCACGCCCGAGGAACAGCACAACTACGTGTACAAGTTGAGCGGAGGCGAGAAGCGCAAGCTCTACCTCTGTACCGTGCTGATGCGCAACCCCAACTTCTTGGTGCTCGACGAGCCTACCAACGACCTCGACATACAGACGCTGCAGGTGCTGGAGGAATATCTGCAAGACTTTGCCGGATGCGTGATTGTGGTGAGCCACGACCGATATTTCATGGATAAGGTGGTGGATCATCTGCTGGTCTTCAAGGGCGAAGGCGAGATACAGGATTTTCCTGGCAACTATACCCAGTATCGTGAATGGTGCCGACTTCAACCCAAGACCGAGGGCGAGGGAGCCGAGAAGAAAGCCACTAAGCCTACAGCCAAAGAACAGCCTTCGGCAACCCAGAAAAAAGAGGGCAAAAGAAAGATGACCTACAAGGAGAAGCGCGAGTACGAGCAGCTGACCAAGGAACTGGAACAGCTCGAAAACGAGCAGAAAACCCTGGAGGAAGCTCTCTGCAGCGGACAACTCTCGGTGGAGGAACTGACGGAGAAGAGTAAGCGTCTGCCAGAAATCAAGGACGAGATCGACGAGAAGGAAATGCGCTGGCTTGAACTCGCCGAGATAGAAGGGTAGCGGGAGAGTAAGCGAAAGTGAAGAACGAAAGAACAGAATAAAAAATAGAAATAACAACAATATGGAAATAAAGAAATCAGAATTCACCATATCTGCTCCACGTGTGAGCATGTGTCCTAAGGACAACAAGACGGAGTATGCCTTCATCGGCAGAAGTAACGTGGGAAAGTCAAGCCTCATCAACATGCTCTGCAACCACAAGGGACTCGCCAAGACATCGGCCACACCGGGAAAGACCCTGCTTATCAACCATTTCATCATCAACAACGAGTGGTATCTGGTCGACCTGCCGGGCTATGGCTTCGCCAAGCGTTCGAAGACCGTACAGAAACAGTTGGAGCAGATGATTTCCAGCTATATTCTGCAGCGTCCACAGTTGGCTAACGTCTTTGTACTTATCGACGTGCGCCACGACCAGCAGAAGATTGACCGTGAGTTCGTAGACTGGTTGGGCGAGAGTGGCGTGCCCTTCTGCATCGTCTTCACCAAGGCCGACAAGTTGGGCCCAGTTAAGGCCCGCATGAATGCCGAAAAGTGGATGCACGCGCTGGAAGACCGTTGGGTGGAACTGCCTCCTTACTTCATCACCAGCAGCGAGAAGAAGTTGGGTCGCGACGACGTGCTCGACTACATCGACCAAATCAACAAGAGTTTGGAGGAGGCTGAATAAGTCTGTAAAACTAAAGAGTTATACTTCAGAAACTTCAGAATCCTGCGAAAGGTGAGCAATATATAATAAGGTATAGAACTCTCGTAAGCGATGAAGTTGCGAGAAGACAGAGTAGTCAAAGATATTATGGGTAGCATCAAACAGATAAATTGGGGATTTATAGGTTGCGGAGAAGTGACCGAGAAGAAATCGGGTCCAGCCTTCAACGAGGTGGAGGGCTCGAAGGTAGTGGCTGTCATGAGCCGTAGTGAGGACAAAGCCCGCAGTTATGCCGAGCGCCACCATATACGTAAATGGTACACGGATGCCCAGGAGTTAATAGACGATCCCGACGTGAATGCCATTTATATCGCCACGCCACCATCGTCGCACGCCACCTTCGCCATCATGGCGATGAGGGCAGGCAAGCCGGTGTATGTGGAGAAACCTCTGGCTGCCAGCTATAACGACTGCATCCGCATCAACCGAGTGAGCGAACAGACGGGAGTGCCCTGCTTTGTGGCTTACTATCGTCGTTATCTGCCATACTTCCGCAAGGTGAAACAGATAGTGGAGCAGGGAGGCATAGGCAATGTGCTCAACGTACAGGTGAGATTCTCGGTGCCGCCACGCGACCTCGACTACACTTCGGGCAAGGAAATGCCCTGGCGACTGCAGCCCGACATTTCGGGAGGTGGCTATTTCTATGACCTGGCTCCACATCAGATAGACCTCCTGCAGGATATCTTCGGTGTCATCACCCGTGCCCACGGCTATCCCGCCAACCGTGCCCATCTGTATGAAGCAGAGGACACCATCTCGGCTTGTTTCTACTTCGAGAGCGGTATTCCCGGCAGTGGAAGCTGGTGCTTTGTGGGACACGAGAGTGCCAAGGAAGACCGCATAGAGATCGTTGGCGACAAGGGGTCGCTGTCGTTCTCGGTTTTCGACTACGATCCCATCCTGCTTGTTACGAGTGCAGGCAAGACAAGCATCGTAGTGCCCAACCCTTCGTATGTACAGTTGCCTATCATCAAGACAGTGATAGAAGACCTGCAGGGAATCGGCACCTGCGAAAGCACTTGTGTGGCAGCCACTCCTACCAACTGGGTGCTCGACCGCATATTGTGGAAGAACTAAACCATGTCGCCTGCAGTCAGCCCAAGCCCCACGACTGAGAGTTCCGGCTGACTACTGCATCAGCACGACATGTAAAATATAAAGCAATGAAGAACAAGTTTGTTTACACCCTCATCGTTTTCTGCCTTGGCTTCGGCTCTCCTGCCTGGAGTGCCGAGGAGACGGCAGATTCCACTTTGCTGGGAACCTTGTTCAATGCTACGATGTTCCAGCCGAATTCCTCAGACAGTCTTACTTATGCCCGCCACAAGAAGACTTTTTTCCACAGAGTGGGCGATGTCTTCACCCAACTGTTCCGCGAGTTCAACACCACCGACGAGAACTATATCGAGTCGCAGCATTATAACTATACCGTGATGCTGCAGAACACCAACACCTACGAACGCTACACACTCTCGAGCAAGGAAGGGCAGAGCATCTCGTTTGCTCCCGACATCACCTACCGCTTAGGTCCTTATATTGGCTGGAGATGGGTGTTCTTAGGCTACGCCATCGATCTGAAGAATATCGGCTTTGGTTCTTCCCACTCACCCAAGAAGGGGTTCTCGATGAGCCTTTACAGCAGTCTGCTGGGCATCGACCTGTTCTGGCGACAGACAGGAAACGACTATCACATTAAGAGCTTCTATTTAGGCGACGGGATAGACACATCGCCCGTCAAAGGAGTAGACTTCGACGGCGTGAAATCGAGTGTAAAAGGTTTTAATCTTTACTACATATTTAACCACCGAAAATTCTCTTATCCAGCAGCTTATGCGCAGAGTACTGTCCAGCGAAGAAGCGCCGGTAGCTGGTTGGCAGGCATAGGTTACACCCGCCATACGCTGGAGGTGGACTGGGAGAAACTGGAAGATGTGGTAGTCGACAAGATGGGTGAAAAGTTCGGTGGCGACATCGACAACAAACTGCGTTTTGGTACGGTGAAGTATACCGACGTATCGGGCAGTTGTGGCTATGCATACAACTGGGTCTTCGCCAAGGACTTTCTCTTCAATGCCTCCCTTTCCCTGGCTTTGGCCTACAACCAGTCGATGGCAGATGTGGAGCGCGAGGAGAACAAGAAAACCCGTGAGTTCAGTTTCCGCAACTTCAACCTCGACGGCATTGGCCGTTTTGCCTTGGTATGGAACAACACCCACTGGTATGCCGGTGCAAGCGCCATCCTGCATACCTATAATTATAAGAAGGACCGTTTCTCAACCAACAACTCCTTCGGAGAGCTCAACCTCTATGTGGGAGTCAACTTTGGCAGAAAACGATAGGTTCGTCTTTTGATACATAAAATGAATAGCATTATGAAAAAAACGATGATTCTTTTGTTGGCTTGCCTGTTGGTTTGTCACGTTTCGGCTTACAACCGTCAGGACAGTATGAAGATAGTGAGCCTGCTGCAGGAGGCGAAGTCGCTCAAACAGAAGCCTAAGAGCTGGATGCTTTGGTTTGGCAAGAAGTTTATCGGTGTGCCTTATGTGGCAGGAACCCTCGACCGCACAAAGGAAGAGCTGTTGGTTATCAATACTCGCCAGCTCGACTGCACCACCTATGTGGAGATGGTGACAGCACTGACCCTATGCGCCCAGAAGGGACAAACCTCCTTTGCGCAATATTGCGAGCATCTAAAACACGTGAGGTATATTGGCGGAAAGGTGGAGTACACCAGACGTCAGCATTATTTCACGGTGTGGATCAACGACAACGAGAAGGAGGGCATCGTGACCGACATACATCCCAATCCTCCCTTCACAGCTGTTCAGAAAGTGGCTGTCAACTGGATGAGCACACATTCCTCCAACTACAAGATGCTCACAGCTCATCCCGAGTGGATGGCAGGCATCAAGGCCATGGAACGAAGCATTACAGGTAAAAGCTACAGATACATCCCGAAAAACAAGATTGCGAACAACCAACTCTTCAGGTCGGCGATTCACGACGGCGACATCATTGTCATCATCACCAACAAGAAAGGACTTGACACCACTCACATCGGACTGGCGTCGTGGCATGCAGACGGTCTGCATCTGCTCAATGCCAGCAGCATACATCATCGGGTGATCGACGAACCCATGCTGCTCCGCACTTATATGAGCAAGCATCCGGTACAGACAGGAATCAGAGTTTGTCGCGTAACAGAACGCTAAAACAGCATAAATATACAGCTAAATTATAATAAATGCAGAAAAACAATATCAAAATGATAATTTTTCTGCATTTTGTACGACTAATTGCAAATTAATTAGTATATTTGCAAACAGATTTCTAAAAGTAGTGAATTTTTTATTTAAAAGTGAATAACGATGATACTGGACATTGAAATGCTGAGAAGCTTTTATGCTTCGTATTCAGATAGTGTAAAACAAGCCAAGGCTACAGTCAAACGACCTCTCACTTATGCTGAGAAGGTGCTCTTTGCTCACCTATATGATCCCACTCAGTTGCGACCATATAAAAGAGGTATAGAGTATGTAGACTTCCGTCCCAATCGTGTGGCGATGCAGGACGCTACAGCCCAGATGGCTCTCTTGCAGTTCATGAATGCCGGTAAGGACAAAGTGGCCGTACCCGCTTCGGTTCATTGTGACCACTTGATTCGTGCCGATGTAGGCGCTACTGCCGACCTCCCTGAGGCTTGCAAGACCAACAAGGAGGTGTACGACTTTCTGAAGTCAGTCTCACAGAAATATCATATTGGATTCTGGGGTCCAGGAGCTGGAATCATCCATCAGGTGGTGCTCGAGAATTATGCCTTCCCAGGTGGTATGATGGTAGGAACCGACTCGCATACGCCCAATGCCGGAGGTCTCGGTATGGTAGCAGTAGGTGTGGGCGGTGCAGATGCGGTAGACGTGCTGACCGGACAGCCATGGGAACTCAAGATGCCTCGTCTTATTGGTGTTCATCTTAAGGGCAAACTCTCTGGATGGGCAACTCCTAAAGACGTGATCCTCGAAATTCTCGGCATTCTGACCGTCAAGGGCGGCACAAATGCTATCCTTGAATACTTCGGCGAAGGTCTCGACAGCATCTCGACCACAGGCAAGGCCACCATCTGTAATATGGGAGCAGAACTGGGAGCCACTTGCTCCATCTTCCCCTTCGACGAGAATGCCGACGAATACCTGCGCAAGACGGGCCGTGAGGAGATTGCTGTTCTCGCTCAGCAGAATGCGGCAGAACTCCACGCCGATGATGAGGTGATGGCTAATCCTTCGGCTTTCTACGACCAGATAGTAGAGATCGACCTTTCCAAGGTGGAGCCACACCTCAATGGTCCGTTTACTCCCGATGCCGCCACACCTATCTCGCACATGAAGGCGAAGGGTCCTGCCAACGATTATCCTATGGTGGTAGAGGTTGGACTGGTAGGCAGTTGCACCAACTCATCCTATCAGGATCTTGCACGTGCAGCCAGTGTGGCACGCCAGGCTTACGAGAAAGGCATCGAAGTGAAGGGACAGCTGATTATCAATCCAGGTTCGGAGCAGATTCGTTACACGGCAGAGCGCGACGGCATCCTCGACGACTTCAAGAAGATCGGTGCCTTGATTATGACCAACGCCTGCGGTCCTTGCATCGGACAATGGAAGCGTCATACTGACGACAATACACGTAAGAATGCCATCGTCACTTCATTCAACAGAAACTTCCGCCGCCGTGCTGACGGCAACCCCAATACTTACGCCTTCATCGGCAGCCCAGAGTTGACTGTGGCGCTGACCATTGCCGGCAGACTGGACTTCAATCCTGCCACAGACACCTTGTTGGACAAGGAAGGCAACAGTGTGAAACTGGATGCCCCAACAGGCTACACATTCCCTCCTAAGGGATTTGCCGTAGAGGACAAGGGATTCATCGCACCAAGCGCAGACAACGCTAATGTGGAGGTAGTGATCTCACCAGACAGCAACCGCTTGCAGAAGCTGGCTCCTTTTGCAGCCTGGGACGGAAAGGATCTGACCGATATGCCGTTGCTCATCAAGACTGAAGGTAAGTGTACCACCGACCATATCTCTATGGCTGGTCCCTGGCTGAAGTTCCGCGGTCATCTGCAGAACATCTCCGACAACCTCCTGATGGGAGCCGTCAACGCCTTCAACGGTGAGAGCAACAAGGTGAAAAACCAGTTGGACGGCAAGTACGTGGAGGTTTCCACCGCAGCCAAGGCTTATAAGGCACAGGGTATCAGTAGTATCGTGGTGGCAGAAGACAACTATGGCGAGGGTTCTTCGCGTGAGCATGCAGCCATGGAGCCTCGCTTCCTCAATGTGAAGGTGATCCTCGCCAAGAGTTTCGCCCGCATTCACGAAACCAACCTGAAGAAGCAGGGTATGCTGGCGCTTACATTCTGCAACAAGGATGATTATAATAAGGTACAGGAAGACGACCGTATTTCGCTCACCGGTCTGAAGGAGTTTGCCCCAGGCAGCAAGCTGACGGTAACTCTGAAGCATCAGGATGGCAGCGAGGACAGTTTCCTGGTAGAACATACCTACAACGATACGCAGATAGCTTGGTTCAAGGCAGGTTCGGCTTTGAATTTTGCGGCAAAGAAATAGTGTTTTGCGATTACACTAAACATTACCCATTAAACATCAATAAAAATGAACAAGGAATATTTAATATATAAACTGAGCGATGAGGTAAAAAACTCATGCAAGATTGACAAGGAGGCTTTCACTAAGTTCAATGTGAAGCGTGGTCTTCGAAATGACGATGGCTCGGGTGTTCTCGTCGGTTTGACCAATATTGGTAATGTAGTGGGTTACGAGCGAGATGCAGACGGAAAGCTGACACCTACAGAGGGTAAACTCTATTACCGTGGCTATGAACTCGACGACCTGGTGAGTCCTCTGCTGAAGGAGAAGCGCTTCGGTTTCGAGGAAGTGGCTTTCCTGTTGCTTTCAGGTCAGTTGCCTGACAAGGAGGAGTTGGAAGCTTTTAAGGAACTGCTCAACGACAACATGCCACTCGACCACCGCACCATCACGCACATCATCGAATTGGAGGGCAGCAACATCATGAACATACTGGCGCGATGCGTGCTTGAGATGTACACATTCGATCCTAATCCTGATGACATCAGCCGCGACAACCTGATGCGTCAGAGCATAGAGTTGATAGCCAAGTTCCCAACCATTATCGCCTATGCCTACAACATCTACCGCCACTCGGTACAGGGTCGCAGTCTGCATATCCGTCATCCTCGCGAGAACCTCTCCATCGCAGAGAACTTTCTCTATATGATGAAGCACGAGAACTATTCGGAGCTCGATGCACGAATGCTCGACCTGCTGCTCATCATCCAGGCAGAGCATGGTGGTGGTAACAACTCTACCTTTACCGTGCGTGTCACCTCTTCCACCCGCACAGATACTTACAGCTCTATTGCCGCCGGTATCGGCAGCTTGAAAGGTCCGCTTCATGGTGGTGCCAACATCAAGGTGATCAATATGTTCCATCACCTGAAAGAGCAGATCAGAGACTGGAAGAATGTGAAGGAACTGGATGTTTATCTCACCCGTATGCTCAACAAGGAGGCTTACGACAAGACTGGTCTTATCTATGGTATCGGTCATGCGGTCTACACATTGAGCGATCCTCGTGCCGTAGAGCTGAAACGTTTGGCTGGCGAATTGGCCAAGGAGAAAGGAAGAGAGGACGAGTATGAATTCCTAAAGCTCATAGAGCAGGAGGGTATCAAGTGCCTGCAGGAGCATCGTGGAGGCAGCAAACCTGCTTGTGCCAACCTTGACTTCTATAGCGGATTCATCTATGAGATGATAGGTTTGCCACAGGAGATCTATACACCAATATTCGCCATGGCCCGTATTGTGGGTTGGACAGCCCACCGTATCGAGGAGCTCAACTTTGAAGGCCGTCGCATCATCCGTCCTGCTTATAAGAACATTTTGGGTGAGTTGGAATACACTCCGCTCGACGAACGATAAACCCAAAAAGGTGTGCCATAATCTTATGACACACCTTTTTTATAGTCAGCCTATAACCGAAACAGAACTTTCTATAACCGAAGCAGAATTTTCTATAAGCGAAACAGAACTTTCTATAACCGAAGTAGAAATTTCTATAACCGAAGCATAGACAAACAGTCAAGCGAAGGGCAGGAGAGAAGGAGGAAACCTCTCATTCTATGCTCCAAAAAGCAGGGTGATGAGAGGAATTGTGATGATGGAGAACAGGGTAGTGATGAATGTCGCTTCGGTCATGAGTGAGGGATTTCTGCCGTACTTCATACAGAACATTGTGCCGAAAGATGCCACAGGCATGGCTATTACTACCGTGTTGATGTTGTTGATGAGCGTGTTGACACCGCATAGACGGAACAGAAAATACACGGACAGAGGCACAATCACCAGTCGGAGGAAGGAGGTAGCATAAACCTTGCCAGAACCTATAATCTCGCGAAGTGGAAGACGTGCCATCGAACTGCCTATAATCATCAGTGCTGCGGGCACAGTAATGTTGCCCACCATCGTAATCGGACGGGCTATCATCTCGGGAGTATGCACGCCAAAAGCTACCAATAAGGCTGCGATGAAGGCGCCTATGAGAGCCGGACTGAGCAATACTTTCGGATTGAACTGACGGATGCTGTATTCACCCTTGACAAGCATCACACCCGCAGTAAAGATAAAGAAGGTATTGGGCACATTGAGCAAGGCTGCATAGAAGACAGCCTTTGGACCGAAGATGCTCGCCACTATAGGATAACCGATGAACCCCACGTTGGCAAACATCAGGGAAAAACCTATCATGCCCTGGTCGTCATGATTCTTGGATATGAATCGGGGAACCCAGAAACCAAACACCAACAAAATGATGTAGGTGAGGAATCCCACACCTACAAGCGGAAGAATCAACGAGCGGTCGGGCATTTCGTCGCCCATAACCGACGAGAGCACCAAGAGCGGACAAGTGATGTCTACAACGATGGAAGACAGCTTTTTGTCGAACTTGTCGCCCATATACCCCAACTTACAGGCGGTGTAACCCAATATAACCATGGTGAAAAGCATCACCATTACTTCTAAATTCTGCATTATCCTGAAAATTAAAGATTGTGTTTTAGTCGATGAAACGGCGAGTGATATTGCCGTAATGATCGATGCGACGGTCGCGGAGGAAAGGCCACCAGCGCCTTACGTCCTCGCTGTGCTTGAGGTCTACATCAACCACAAGGCTTTCTTCCTCGTTGTCGCTTGCCCTGTAATAGAGCTCGCCCTGCGGACCAGCCACGAAACTGCTGCCCCAGAACTGAATGCCTCCTGTCTGCTCACTTGGGTCGGGCTCGAAGCCTACGCGGTTGACAGCTACTACCGGCAGACCATTGGCCACGGCATGACCTCGCATCACGGTGGTCCAAGCCTCGCGCTGGCGCTGCTGTTCGTCCTCTGTATCATACTTGGCATAGCCGATGGCTGTAGGATAGATCAGGAGTTCGGCACCCTGAAGAGCCATCAGGCGGGCTGCTTCTGGGTACCACTGGTCCCAGCATACCAATACACCCAACTTACCCACTGAAGTCTGTATGGGCTGGAACCCCAGGTCGCCTGGAGTGAAATAGAACTTCTCATAGTAGGCTGGATCATCGGGTATGTGCATCTTGCGGTATTTGCCGGCGATGCTGCCATCACGCTCTATGACAACTGCTGTGTTGTGATAGAGTCCGGGAGCACGACGCTCGAAGAGAGATGTCACGATGACGACATTCAAGTCCTTGGCCAACTTGCCGTAGAAGTCGGTGGATGGACCAGGAACAGGCTCTGCCAAATCGAAGTTGTCTACTGTCTCTATCTGGCAGAAATAGAGCGAGTTGTGTAGCTCTTGCAGAACTATCAGTTCAGCTCCACGGTGAGCCAAGTCAATGATGCCCTGTGCCAGGCGTGTTTTGTTGTCAGCCACATCGGCTGTATTGTGCTGCTGTAGTATTCCTATTTTCATCTGTGTTGAATATTATTGTATTTTGTCTCCCTGATGGTTCCCTTTGGCAGTTGCATGGTGAGACAATGGATGCTGCCATGCTGACGGATAATGGTGCGCGAGTCTACTCCAATAATCTCCCTATCAGGGAAAGCTAACTGTATCTGTCGGCGTGCTTCCTCATCCTTCTCTGGCTGATTGTATGTGGGGTAAATCACAGCACCATTGATAATCAGGAAGTTGGCGTAAGTAGCCGGCAGTCTGTCGCCATCGTCGTAGATAGGGTCGGGCATAGGCAGGCGAAGCAGGCGATAGGGGTAACCCTCGTAGGTAAGAACACTCTTAAGTTGCTTCTCCAAAGCCTGGAAGTCAGCATACTGCTCATCCGAGGCATCATCGCAACCCACATAAAGCAAGGTGTCGTGAGGCGCTACTCGCACAATGGTGTCGATGTGTCCATCGGTGTCGTCGCCAACCAAATTGCCATGATCGAGCCAAACTATGCGCTTGGCATGAAAAAAGTTGAGCAATTGTTTCTCTATATCCACCCGGGTGAAAGGCTGGTTGCGGTGAGGCGCCAGCAGGCATTGGCTTGTGGTAAAGATGGTTCCCTTTCCATCGCTCTCTATGCTTCCACCTTCGAGGACAAAACCAGTATGGTTCTCGAGGGCAGCCTGAAAGGCTCCTTGATAGTAGAGCTGCAGGTTGATGGCATTGTCCTTTTGCCAGGCAAACTTCTCGCCCCATCCGTTGAATCGGAAGTCGAGCAGATGAATAGGAACGATTAGGCCGTTGTGACTGTTCTTGGAAACCAAGGTGATAGGGCCATGATCACGTGCCCAGGTATCATTGGAATCAATATCATAAAGATGTACTCGATCCATCTGTTCTTTCGACAGACGGCTTGCCAACATTCGCCGAGTACTCTCAACAATGGGCGTGGCAATAAGCAACTGCTCATAGCGTGTGATGATTTCTGACAGTTCCAGATAGGTGTCGGTAATCTGACGCAGATAAGGTTTCCAGTCGGTACCTCCATGAGGCCATGTAAGCATGATTCCGCTCTGAGGTGACCATTCTGCCGGTAGCGAATAATCGCAAGGGTATGACTGATACATAGGCTTTAGATTTATTTTGTTCTTACTATTTTTATGATCAGGTGTTGCCGATAATCGACAATCATTTGCAAAATTACGAAAAATTCTATAATAAGACTCTCTTTTCCTCCTTTTTTTTACTAAAATGCGAGGTTTTACATGAATTCTTCTATGTATATTCATAAAATTAGTTAAACTCTAAGGGGGAGCGCTTCATATTTGCGAAGAAATCGTTAACTTTGCATCCAAATGAAAATAAATAAGGTAGTAGATGCCCTTGAACAGTACGCGCCTCTGCCCTTGCAGGAAGGATATGATAATGCCGGCCTGCAAGTTGGATTGACAGAGACGGTGGAAGTATCAGGGGCATTATTGTGTCTTGACGTTACTGAGCAAGTGGTGGAAGAAGCGATAGAAAAGGGGTGCAACCTCATCGTTAGCCACCATCCGCTGATATTTCGCAAACTGGCAAGAATATCAGACGAGAACTATGTGCAGCGCACTGTGCGTAAAGCCATCAAGAACGACATTGCCATCGTGAGCATGCATACCAATATGGATGCGGCTACGGGTGGAGTCAACTTTAAGATAGCAGAGAAATTGGGGCTGAAGAACCTGAAATTCTTTGCAGGCGAGAAAGAAGTGGATGGCGTGAAAGGTGGCGAAGGCGTGATAGGCGAAGTGCCCGAAACAGAGGGGTGGGCTGCCGATGACCTGGTGCTCTTGCTGCGCGACAAGTTCACAGTAGAGAGTGTGCAATGTAATCAGTTGCTTCGTCGTCCTATCAGGCGCGTGGCTCTCTGCGGTGGTGCAGGCTCGTTTCTTCTTGACGCTGCCATACAGGCTGGTGCTGATGCCTTTATCACAGGCGAAATGCACTATCATGAATACTTCGGTCATGAGCAGGAGATTCAGATCTGCGTCATTGGTCATTACCAGAGCGAGCAGTTTACCAGCGAAATCTTCAAGAGTATCATCGAGGAGAAATGTCCGGGAGTAAAGTGCTTGATCTCTGAAATCAACACCAACCCGATCATTTATCTTTAGAAAGTTGAACAACAATACGGACTCAGTCTATAGAAGTTACAGGAAAGCAATATACATTAAACACATATAATTTATAATATAATGGCAAAGAAAGATCCTACAGATTTGACAGTAGAAGAGAAATTGAAAACCCTCTTCCAGCTGCAGACTACCTTGTCGGGTATCGACGAGAACCGCGCATTGAGAGGCGAGCTTCCTCTCGAAGTTCAGGACTTGGAAGACGAGATTGCTGGTCTTAACACTCGTATCGAGAAGATACAGCACGAGATTGAGCAGTTCCAGAAGGCTGTAAGCCAGAAGAACGGCGAGATCCAGGAGGCACAGGCAAGCTTGAAGCGCTATCAGTCACAGCTCGACACTGTAAGCAACAACCGTGAATATGATACTTTGAGCAAGGAAATCGAGTTCCAGCAGTTGGAAATCGAACTTTGCGAGAAGAAGATTCGTGAGGGTCAGCAGAAGGTTCAGGAGAGACAGGCTGACTTGGCTTACACACAAGAGCACAAGGCCGACCGCGAGAAAGGTTTGGTAGAGAAGCGTTCTGAGCTCGACGACATCATGTCGGAAACGCGTGATGAGGAAGAGCGTCTGAAGGAGAAGGCGCTCGACTTGGAGAAGAAGATCGAACCTCGTCTGCTTGCCAGCTTCAAGCGTATCCGCAAGGGCGCCCGCAATGGTCTGGGTATCGTATATGTACAGCGTGATGCCTGTGGTGGTTGCTTCAACAAGATTCCTCCTCAGCGCCAGCTTGACATCAAGATGCACAAGAAGATCATTCCTTGTGAGTATTGTGGCCGTATTCTCATCGACCCAGAGTTGGCTGGTATTAAGATCAGCGCTCCAGAAGAGGAGAAGCCAAAGCGCAAACGTTCTATTCGCAAGAAGAAGACCGAGGATGCTGATTAATATAGCAAACTAAGAATAAGGGTGTTTCGTCCTGCCATTCATTAAGCATGGCTGATGAAACACCCTTTATTCATGCAACTATATCGCTGTCTTCTGTATTTCATAACTAACTGAAACAATTTGTATAGTATTAAAACAACTCATGACTTTATGGGTGACGGATAGATACTCTTTTACTTTTGAATGTTAAAGTAAAGAACTTTTCTCAAAATAATTGCTATTTACAATAATTTTTGTACTTTTGCAACGAAATGGGTAGCAAAATTCACATCTTGCTAAGTGTGGCACAGCCTTTGCTATGCATTATTCATCATCAATACAAACGAATATGACAAAGAAAGAAGAAGACTTTAACTATAAGATAGACTTAGACCTCATGCGTCAGGGCGCAGAGACCCTGCGCAACGATGACGGATTCTCTTTCCCCGATGAAGACGAGGACGGTCTCTTCGCTGACAACGACGATGACGATGATGTTCGCGACAACGCAAGCAAGAACACTTCCTCAGCCAATCGACGTCAGGTAAATACCAAGAAGAAGTCAAAGACCCCCATCATCGACCATTTCAGTCACGACCTAACCCAGGCAGCTTCCGAAGGTAAGCTCGACCCTGTAGTGGGACGCAGCAAGGAGATAGAGCGCGTGATCGAGATCTTGGGACGACGCAAGAAGAACAACCCTATATTAATAGGTGAGCCTGGTGTGGGCAAGAGCGCCATCGTGGAAGGACTGGCACAGCTCATTGACAAACAACAGGTGTCTGGACTGCTCTTCAACAAGCGCGTAGTAGAGCTCGATATGACTGCCATGGTGGCAGGAACCAAATTTCGTGGACAGTTCGAAGACCGTATCAAGGGACTCATCCATGAGTTGGAGGAATCGCCCGACATCATCGTCTTCATCGACGAGATCCACACCATTGTGGGAGCAGGCAATGCGCAGGGAAGCATGGATGCAGCCAACATTCTGAAGCCAGCCTTGGCAAGAGGCGTGATACAGTGTATCGGCGCCACTACCCTCAATGAATACCGCAACTCGATAGAGAAGGACGGTGCCTTGGAGCGCCGTTTCCAGAAAGTCATAGTAGAACCTACCACTGCCGAGGAGACACTCCAGATACTCAACAATGTGAAGGAACGCTACGAGGAGCACCATCATGTCGTCTACAGCGATGATGCCCTGCAGGCTTGCGTCAAATTGGCAGATCGCTACGTCACCGACCGTTTCTTCCCCGACAAAGCTATCGACATCATCGACGAGGTAGGTTCACACATTCATCACAGCCATTCCTCTGTTCCACAACCCATCCTCGACCTGCAGGAAGATATTGTGAAGGTGAAGGGATGCAAGCAGAAAGCAGTTGCGAACCAGAATTTTGAATTGGCAGCCAGCTACCGCGACCAACAGGCGCAGATGGAGAATCGTCTGGAGAGCATGAAGCTGATGTGGGAACGTGGCGAAGGCGAGGAGGTCCTGCCTGTAGACGAAATCGACGTGGCGCAGGTGGTGAGCCGTATGACGGGCGTACCCGTTGAACGCATGGAGGAAGCAGAGAGCAGTCGTCTGCGCAAGATGGGCGCCACCCTCAAGAGTGCTGTCATCGCCCAGGATAAGGCCATCGACACTATGGTGAAAGCCATCCAGCGCAACCGTGTTGGGCTGAAAGAACCCAACCATCCCATAGGGGCCTTTATGTTCCTGGGACCTACTGGTGTGGGAAAAACTTATCTCGCCAAGAAGTTGGCAGAACAGATGTTTGGCTCTGCCGACGCCCTGATTCGCGTTGATATGAGCGAGTACTCTGAGAGTTTCAATACCTCCCGTCTTGTAGGTGCGCCTCCGGGATACGTAGGCTATGAGGAGGGCGGACAGCTCACCGAGAAGGTAAGACGCAAACCCTATTCCATCGTGCTGCTCGACGAGATAGAGAAGGCCAACGACAAGGTGTTCAACCTCCTGTTGCAGGTCTTGGACGAAGGCAGACTCACTGATGGCAACGGCCGTCTCATCGACTTCCGCAACACAGTCATCATCATGACCTCCAATGCGGGAACGCGCCAACTCAAGGAGTTTGGCCGTGGCGTGGGTTTCAATGCGGGCAGTGCTCATGGCAACCTGCTCGACGAGAAAGACAAAGAGTATGCACGCAGCATTATACAGAAGAGCCTGAGCAAGCAGTTCTCGCCTGAGTTCCTGAATCGTCTCGACGAGATCATCACCTTCGACCAGTTGGGCCTCGATGCCATCAAGCAGATCATCGATATTGAACTGAAGTCGCTCTTCAAGCGTGTGGAGGACATGGGGTACCACATCCGCATCACTGACAAAGCGAAGGAGTTTGTGGCCGTCAAGGGTTACGACGTGCAGTTTGGTGCCCGTCCTTTGAAGCGTGCCATCCAAACCTACATCGAAGATGGTGTTTGTGAACTGTTGCTGGGCGATTCGCTGACTGTGGGTGAAACTATCGTCATTGGCAAGAACCCCAACAAGGATGAGTTGACCTTCACTCCACAAAGTTAATATAGGTTAATGCGCAAAAACAATTTCATCGGTTGAAATTATTTCATTACCTTTGCAGTTGTTTTAAAAAAGCAAGCCATGATGGCTCAGTTGGTAGAGCAACGCATTCGTAATGCGTGGGTCGCGGGTTCGAGTCCCGCTCGTGGCTCATTCCTATTGTGCGAGATTAGCACATCGGTAGTGCACAGGCTTCCCAAGCCCGGGAGGCGGGTTCGACTCCCGTATCTCGCTCAAAGAATAAGGTGTTAGAAATCAGATTGTTATATGATTTTTAGCACCTTATTTTTTTATTTTATTTTAAGTATACTTACACTAAATTTTCATGCTTTTCAAGTGTTTTGTGAGTAATATGTGAGTAAAATAGACAAACAAAGATGACGGTTTTTGCACCTATCATAAGATTATCCGAAAGAATTTTAGTAATTTTGCAGCCAAAAATGAGAAAGATGGAAAATAACGATATGAAATGGAAGACGCTCTCGCAACGCTATCTGATAGAGAAGCCCTGGCTCACAGCAAGGGTTGACAAGGTGGAGTTGCCAACAGGGGCTGTCATTGACGAGTATTATGTGTTGGAATACCCCGACTGGGTGAACACAATTGCCATCACGAAGGAAGGTAAGTTTGTTTTTGTACGCCAGTACCGTTATGCCTTGGGCAAGACGGTGAACGAGTTGTGTGCGGGCGTTATAGAGAAAGGTGAGGAGCCTATGGCTGCTGCCAGAAGAGAGTTGATGGAGGAGACAGGATTTGGTGGTGGCAACTGGCAGGAATGGATGACTATTTCTGCCAACCCAAGCACGCATACCAATCTGACTCACTGCTTCTTGGCGACAGACGTTGAACTATTGAGTGAACAGCACTTAGATGAGGGTGAGGATGTGCAGGTGCGCATCTTTACACGCCAGGAAGTGGAAGATATGTTGCAGAAAGGCGAGGTTTGGCAGAGTTTGATGGCAGCCCCTTTGTGGAAGTATTTTGCCCTTAATCAATAAGGCTGTCAAGAAGTTATGTTTATAGTCATTCTGTTTATCTTTTTGGGAATCCTGTCGGGAGTTCTCTATCGCAAGCTGTCGACAGGAGCACGCATCTCACTCACCGATGTGGCTGCGCGATGGCAGGGCAGAATCGTCACCTGGCTCATCTGGCTGTTGCTCTTCCTGTTGGGCATTGAGGTGGGAAGCAACGAGATGATTGTCCGCTCTCTGCCCACGCTTGGTGTAGAGGCGTTGTTGCTCTCTTCGGCTGCCACCTTGGGCTGTTGTGTCTTAGCCTGGATGCTTTGGAGAGTTTCGAAGAACAATACCGTGCAGGAGAATGCGAAGAAAGAAACTTCTGCCGACAAAGAAGGAAATCCTGCCGAAAAAGAAGGCTTGCAAGGATCTTCTCTCATCCGTGGGCTGAAGGTGATGAAGGGAAGTCTCATTGTGGTGGGATTCTTCGTCATAGGCTTGCTGGGCGGAATAGAGAAGATGGTGCCTTCATGGCTTCTTGATGGAGACGTGAGTTTTGTGGCACTCTGTGGCTTGCTGCTCTTCGTGGGATTGGGCATCGGACTGAATCCGGAAATGAAGAAGGAGGTTCGTTCGTTGAGTCCTCGCATGGCATTGTTGCCTGTTGTCACGATAATAGGCTCGTGGTTGGGAGCGTTGCTGATATGGACAGTGCTTCACCGCACCCTGTCCGACTGCATGGCGATAAACAGTGGCTTCGCCTATTATTCGCTGTCGAGTATCTTCATCACCGAATATCGTGGTGCCGAATTGGGAACCATAGCCCTCTTGGCTAACATCATACGCGAGATGCTTACCCTGTTGGGTGCTCCGCTGATGGCCCGTTGGTTTGGTCCGCTGGCACCTATTTCTGCAGGAGGAGCCACCACGATGGACACCACCTTGCCCATTCTCTCGCAGACCGTGGGTCAGCGCTATATAGCTCTGAGCATCTATCATGGTTTTGTGGTTGACTTCACCGTGCCCTTCCTCGTCAGCTGGTGGTGTATGGTTTAATTTAAAAGAACTTGCGCAAATGGGGAAGTTAAAGAAGTTAAGTAAGAACAATTTATATAAGAAACATGATAAAAGCAGCATTATTTGATCTCGACGGAGTGGTGCTCGATACAGAGACCCAGTACTCCGTATTCTGGGGAATGATAGGTAAGGAATATCATCCAGAGTTGCCCGATTTCGCCCTTCGCATCAAGGGACAGACGCTGGTGCAAATCTACGATAAATATTTTTCCGAAGATGCCGTCTTCGCCCATGTGGCAGACTATCAGGGCGTAGAAGCAGAGCAAGCCCGTATTACCCGCAGGCTCGATGAGTTTGAACTGCACATGAAGTACGACTATATCGTGGGCTTCGAAGCCTTTGTTGCCGATCTGCGAGAGCATGGCGTGAAATGTGCCGTGGTGACCAGCAGCAACATGGCAAAGATGCGCAGCGTGTACGAGCAGCATCCAGAGTTGGAGTCTTACTTCAATCGTGTGCTTACCAGCGAGGACTTTGCCCGCAGCAAGCCCGATCCCGACTGTTACCTCAAGGGTGCTGCCTGCTTTGGTGCGAAGCCAGAGGAGTGCGTAGGACTGGAAGACAGTTTCAACGGACTGCGTGCCGTGAGGGCATCGGGCGCATTCACCCTTGGACTTGCCACCACCAATTCGCTTGAAGCCATCGCTCCATTTTCCGATTATGTGATCGATGATTATCAGGACTTTGGCTATGAAGACCTGTGCAAGGTGGTAGACGAGAGGGGCAAAAAGTGAAAAAAAAGGCTTTTTTCTTTGTAGTGTGCCTAAATAGCTGTAACTTTGCACCTGATTTCAAAAACAGACAAAAGAAAAATGGGATATTTATCGACTGACAAGAAGAAAATCACCACCAAGACCTTTGCTGAAATGAAGCAGGCTGGCGAGAAAGTAACTATGCTTACCGCTTACGATTTTACTACCGCAGGCATTATCGATTCAGCAGGAATCGACAGCATATTGATAGGCGACTCTGCCTCTAACGTTATGGCAGGCAATGCCAATACACTGCCCATCAGCGTAGACGAGATGATTTATCATGCCCGCAGTGTGACACGTGCCGTCAACCATGCTCTCGTGGTATGCGACATGCCCTTTGGCAGTTATCAGATAAGCCGTGAGGAGGCGCTGCGCAATGCCTGCCGAATGATGAAGGAGACGGGTGTGGACGCACTGAAGTTGGAAGGTGGTATCGAAATCATCGACACCGTGAAGTCGCTCATCGATGCAGGTATTCCTGTACACGGACACTTGGGACTCACCCCACAGAGCGTCAACAAGTTTGGCGGTTATGGCATCCGTGCCAAGGAGGAAGCCGAGGCTGAGAAGTTGATCAGCGACGCCATCGCCCTCGACAAGGCTGGCTGTTTTGCCATCGTTTTGGAGAAAGTGCCAGCCAAGTTGGCTGCCGAGGTGACACGCCAGGTAAAGGCTGTAACCATAGGTATCGGTGCAGGCGCTGGTTGCGACGGACAGGTATTGGTTTATGCCGACGCCTTAGGAATGACTCAGGGTTTCAAGCCAAAGTTCTTGCGCCACTTCGCCCATGTGGGTGAGGAGATGACCAAGGGGGTACAATCGTATGTCGATGCAGTGAAGACAGGAGGCTATCCTTCTGCCGAAGAATCTTACTAAATTAAAGTATGGATACACAGAATACACCAGTACATCTGAAGTTATGGCATCGTGAGTTCTGGATGCTGGCTCTTGCCAATCTGCTGCTCATGATGTCGGCTTATGGCTTGCTGCCCACCTTGCCTTTCTATCTGTTGGGCAGAGGACTGGACGGCATGCAGACAGGACTGGTTATGGGAATATATGGAGCAGGACTCTTTGCCCTGGGCGGGTTCTGCTCTTATTATGTTCAGCGCTATCGTCGCAACCATGTATGCCAGTACTCCATCCTGGGCTTGGTGCTCTGTATGGGCCTGGCTTATTATTTAGAGTTTGTGCTGGGAGTGGAGATGGAGTTCCGACTGTTGCTCTTGGTTCGTTTTGCCATCGGAGCCTTCTTGGGACTGGCAGCGATGGTACTGGGCAGTACGCTGGCGATAGACATCTGCGAGTCGTTTCAGCGCACGGCAGCCAATCACATCATAGCATGGTTTGGCCGACTGGCTTTGGCCATGGGACCTTTAGCTGCACTCATAGTCTACAGCTTCTGGGGCTATTGTTACATCCCCGTATTTTCGGGTGTGCTGGCACTTGCAGCCTTTGTGCTGATAGCGATGGTGCGTTTCCCCTTCAAGGCCCCATCCGAGAAGATGCCACTGTTCAGTCTTGACCGCTTCTTCCTGCCGCAGGGCTTGCCTCTCTTTGTCAATCTGATACTCATCATGATGGTGGTTGGGGTGCTGTTGGCTCAGGTTCACAGTGTTACCTACTATGCTATGTTGTTGGCAGGATTGGCCATGGCATTAGTGGCTGAGCGTTTTGCCTTTGCCAATGCCGAACTGAAGAGTGAGGTGCTTACGGGTATCATCGTGCTGGCAGCGGCTGTGCTGATGGAGTTCACCCATCAGGCACGTGCACTCGATTACATGCAGCCAGCCATGATAGGCTTTGCCTCTGGCATCATCGGAAGCCGTTTTCTGCTTTTCTACCTCAAGCTGTCAAAACACTGTCAGCGAGGCACCAGCCAGAGTTCTTTCTTCCTGGCATGGGAGACGGGCATCAGTCTGGGCTTCCTCCTGAAGTTTGGTTTCCTCTCTTCCGACAGCAGCCGTTCGCCTTATGCGTGCTTGGGACTGCTGGTCATCAGCTTAGGGCTCTACAATTTCTTCGTACACCCCTGGTACATGAAACATCGCAACAGATAACTCCCCAAACTACTCATATATTTAGATAATAGCATTTAATCAAAGCACTTAACCTATGAAAACTAAAACAAATCTTTTGGCAGCAGTATGTCTTGCATTCTGTTGCCTCACAGCGAACGCACGGCAGGTGAATTGCGGTTCGCATTCTCATTCCAAGGACGAAAATACCTGTCATCTGTCTTCTGCCGTAGAGCAGGAGAGGGTACGACTTCGCGACAGTATCCTTACTAACATTTCCGGTGCAAAAATAGCAGAAAAGACTCTGCTTATCAGCCGGTTGGGAGCTAAGAACGATGGAAAGACTGACTGCCGGGCTGCCTTTGCCAAGGCCATTAGGAAAGCTTCTGCCATGAAGGGAGCAAAAATTGTGGTTCCCGCGGGTACCTATTATATTAAGGGACCTATCGTGCTGGCCAGCAATGTCTGTATCGAACTGCAGAAGGGCGCCACACTGAAGTTTGCCCCCGAGGAGAAGTATTATCCCGTGGTTAGCATCAGTTGGGAGGGAACTTTCCTCTATAACTATTCGCCCTTCATATATGGTTATGGATGCCATGATGTAGCCATTATCGGCGAGGGAACCATCGACGGAAACGCCATGACGACTTTTGCCCAGTGGCGACCCAAGCAGAAACTTGACAAAGACTTGAGCCGCAAGATGAATCATGAGGAGGTGGCACTGAAGGACCGCCAGTTCGGTAAGGGTCACTGGCTGCGCCCACAGCTCTTGCAATTGTACAACTGTCAGGGTGTAACCATTGAGGGAGTAAAGATTACCAACTCTCCTTTCTGGTGTGTGCATCTGCTGAAGAGCGAGAACATCATCTGCCGCAATCTGCGTTATGATGCCAAACTTGTGAACAACGACGGAATAGACCCAGAGTGCTCGCGCAATGTACTGATAGAAGGCGTGGAGTTTAACAACGGCGACGACAACGTGGCGATCAAGAGCGGACGCGACAATGACGGATGGAACGCCAAGATGCCTTCTGAGAACATCATTATCCGCAACTGCCATTTCAAGGGACTGCACGCTGTGGTGATAGGAAGCGAAATGTCGGCAGGTGTGAGAAACGTGATTGTAGAAGACTGCGACTATGCGGGCTATTGCAAGCGCGGCATCTTCATCAAGACCAATCCCGACCGCGGTGGTTTTGTAGAGAATGTGTATGTGAAGAACTGCAGTTTCGACGAGGTGGAAGACCTCTTTTATGTCACCAGTCGTTATGCTGGTGAAGGGCAGGACAATCATCATTTCTCTACCATCAGAAATATTTTCATCGACGGACTGAAGTGTAACAATGTGAAGCAAGCAGCCCTTGTGCTCCAAGGTACTGAGGCCAAGCCTGTCTTCAACGTCATGTTCAACAATGTGGATGTAGCGAAGGCAAAGATAGGCCTTAGTTTCGAAAATGCCTTGGATGTCAACATAAGTTCCAGCCACATCGGTGGCAAAGTAGGTACGCCTACGACCGTAACTCCTCACGATAATCTTTTCGGAAAGGAGAAATAGAAGTTTTAAGAAGATATTCTGTTAATATCCCTCAAATGTTTTGGCGTTTGAGGGATATTTTGTACATTTGCGATGTGAAATTTACATTTTTTTTCAATTTTCCAATACGAACCTGAATAAAGTAGAAGATTATGCAAGATTTTAAATCATTGGCAGGCGAGCGATTCTCCGCCCGCAAGTTTACGGCAGAACCTGTAAGCAAGGAAGATCTGGAGTATATAATGGAGTGCGTACGACTGGCTCCTTCAGCATGCAACCGCCAGCCCTGGAAATGGCTCATCGTACGTTCGGAACAAGCAATGAAAAAATTGCAGGAATGCTACGACAGAGAGTGGTTCAAGACGGCTCCTATGTATATCGTCGGTATGAAGAACACCGAGGACAACTGGGTGCGAAAATACGACAACAAACCTCATGGTGACATTGATGTGGCGATAGCTGCCGAGCATCTTTGCCTGGCTGCCACTGAACGCGGATTGGGTACCTGCTGGGTATGTGCCTATGACAGCAACAAGATGAAGGAACTCTTCCCACGCGAGGGCTACGAGGCTGTGGTGATCATTCCTCTCGGCCATATGGCAGAAGACTGTCCGCATAATCCTAAGAATCGCAAAGCCATGAACGAAATCATAGAGGAAATCTGAGTTGGGAAGACAAAGTATCAGCCAGGTAAAGTCGTGGCTGTGGGTTATAAGAATGGCAAGCGTGTGTTGGTAGAAACAGTGGAAACCACCAAACCAGTCTATAAACTTGTCTTGAGCACCGAACGTCAGACTATCAAGGCAGATGGTCAGGATTTGGCAGTTTAAAGTTGACTTGCAATGCGGACCGCTTGAAAGATGGAAAAATTTCAGTTATAGCAGAATAGATATTTTGTGCCACTTTGCGCCACTTACGCCAATGCGCCAAGTGGCACAAATATAGAAAATATAGAAAAAAAACAGTATTTATGTTACTTTTGGTACTGAAATGCCACATGGCACTTTGGCACAAGTGGCACAAACTTCATATATGAAAGGAGAGTTCCTATATCAGTTATTTATCATAATGTCCATTAATATCCAGGGGTTACTCACAACTTTCCCGTTTAGATCACTTTGATAAGATAGAAAAATGTAAAATAAAACACCATCCACCAATACAAAGTAAACAAAATCACGTAACTTCGGCTTTTATGCCGTCACAAAAAGCATATAGTCCCCAGCAACTATCCCTACACATTCACGTAAAAATTAGTTATAAACATAATTAAAGGTGGACATGCTCTATTACTCTATGTGCTTCTTCGCAAGCGAAGAAGTAAGAAACGTCTTAATCCTTGTTGTGCTGGACGATGCTCTAGTACTAGAAAAACAGAAACTATACTGATTATCAATATGTTACAGAACTATATTAAAGTTATTTTTGCTTTTCTTAAACAAAAATTAACTGTTTCTTAGCGACTGCGAAAGTACGACTTTTTCCTGAGATATGCAAGCCAATTATTCTTAAAAAATAACCCAACAAGAAAGCTAAATTTCACAGCAGTTAACAAATAAGTAAAAATCACAAAACCAAACAATTCTTCTTCCAATAAGGTAGTTGTCTGCTGATACATCTTATAAAGTTGCCAACACTATAAAAGGATATTTCCTAAAGAGTGATGGCAAAAAAATAACTATATTTTTGACAAAATACTTTCTATATTATCCATTAGTTTCTCTACATTATCGATGATATACTTTACTTTTTTCGGATCTTTATTGAATCCTGCATGATTGTAATCATTCCGCAAATCCTTTATACACTGAAAGCTTGTAACAAACTGCTTATTCTCCCAGATTACGGAGTCGTCTAATAGTTTCTCTGCCAAGACCGAATCATTAAAAATAATTTTCTCGTTTGGAAGGGTCTTTGCACTTAAGCACTGTCCCATCAAATCACGAAAGTTCTTTTCTTTGTAATCTAATTTGAAATGACAACATAAAAATGTTATCAATCCTTCTTCCAATAAGGTAGTTGTCTGCTGATACATCTTATTATCACAACACCATCTGGCCGCCTTGATGCAATTCAAGATATCTTCCTTCGCACCAAAAATATCCAGGGACTCTTTAATCTTTTCAAACACAGGCTTTAGCTGTGGAATCGTAACTTCCTGTATATATCTTTGGAAGCCTTTTTCAACAAGCCTACATTCTTGTTCTCAATGATAGTCAAACCCCTACATGTGATGCGCTCACCCACCAAATCTTTCAAACGCTTAACAAAAGCCCTCAATAGCTTCACGTCATCTGTTCGGGTACTTGGATCTTTCAGAATAGGGTTGATGGAGGACTCAGACAAGTCATAAAGCTTCTATTAAGTTAGTTCAGAGGCTAAACCCCTTGATAACATTCTTTGATAATACCTCCTGTCTACAGTAAGTAGAAATCCGCTTTTTATTACTTATATCGGAAGAATAAAACAGCAGATCATCTACCAGTGCCTTGCGGGCGATGTTCTCTATCTGACCGCCTGAGAATTCATACTGCGAGGCGATGGAGGAAAGGGTGGCTTCATCTACATCCGGCATCATGCTCTGCCAGATCTGGGTGCGAACTTGCAGGGAAGGTTTTTCAAACTTTATCTTATAGAGAAACCTTCGCTCAAAGGCTGCATCCAAAGAACGCTCAAGGTTGGTGGTGGCTATCATGATGCCTTCCAGATTCTCCATTTCCTGCAAGATCACGTTCTGAATGCAGTTTTCCATCTTGTCAACGGAGGAGGTAGTGACTTCCATCCGATTGCCGATGATGGCATCTGCCTCGTTGAACAACAGGATGGGACAGAGTTTGCTTGCTCTGACTCGCTCCTTGTAACTGGCAAAGACTTCCTGGATGTTCTTCTGGCTCTCTCCCACCCACTTGCTCCTGATCTGAGACATGCTTACCTGCATCACATCCCTGCCGGTGGCCTTGGCAAGCTGAAGTACGGTTTCGGTTTTTCCGGTGCCTGGTGCTCCATAGAAGAGGCAGGCTATGCCCTTGTGGAAGCCCCGTTCCTGCAATCGCTTCTGAACCATCCTGAAATTCTTCTCCTCCAGCAGAGAATGCAATCTCTGTATCTGCTGCTCCACGGATGCATTGTAATAGAGATTTTTGAAAACGATATCCTTATGGCTAGTAATCTCTGCCGCCTGGGTAGTCATCCCCCTGAGTTTATACTCTGGTATGAGCAGGCGACGGGCTTTGACGGTAAGGCATAAGACTTCCTTGTCCTTGATGCCATCGGCACAACCGTAGGTGATGAGTTTTCGCTGGAACAGCTCATGATTGCTCTGCAGTAATCCATATATTATCATATTGCGGTCCTTGCCCTCTTCAAACAGATCGATTATCTGTCCCAAAGGGACGTTGGTCATGGAATTCATGACATAAAAACTGCAGAGCTGCAGCAAGATGACTTCTGACTTGATGGAGTGAAGTTCCAGCTTGTTCAGATTGGACACAATGGGGAGATGCATATTGTCGTCCAGAAGGCGGGTAAACTTCTTGACGAAGACTTCGGTATCTATATACGACCTGCTCTTCAGTTTGAACAAATGGTAAAGGGTAGAAATCAGTTCCAGCGAATTTTCCACCTTAGAGGTCTTTTTCACGAATACTTCATTGTTGCTGAAAGCCTCCAAGACATCTGCCGGAATCACATATTCATCCATCCTTCCCATCCTTCTCTCCATCTTTTCCAGCAGTTCTTTCTCACAAAGCGCATGGAAGTCCGGCATCCAGTGCATGAGCATCATATTGGTGGTATCGAGCATATTGGCTACTGCTCTGAGGGTAATGCTCATGTTCAAACTGAAATTCATGCATACTGCCATAATGAATGCCTGCCGGTTGGTGATTGCCTGAAGCTGGGCCAACCTGCAGATATATGGCATGCAAAGATCGAGTGTGGACTGGCTGAAGCCCTTGCTCGTGACTTCACGCAAAACCCTGTCGAAGAGCTGGAGTATCGTGAGATCGGATTCTTCTAAAGGGAGCGGAACCTGCTGATCGAAATCTATTTCATCGAAAAACAGTTCCTTTTTCTGGCGAACGATTGCTGGATTTCTTGATATTTCCATATATATAATAAGGTCTTCTTTTTGTATGATTAGGAGATTAAATTAATCAATGTCGTTGGCGAAGATGAAACCGATATCTTCCCATTCATCCTTCTTGTCCTGAGGCAGCTGCTCAAATTCATCATCAGAGATGAACTGTCCCTGGAGTGTGACCCTACCCTTCTTTCCGTCTTTCTCGAAGACGAAATCATCACCTACTGCTGCTTCATTGATGTAGTCGTACTCGGGAGCGATGTAGATATTGCCCAAATCAAAGGCCAGCATGCCCATTTTGTCTCCTGCCTTCAGCAAGACTACTCCATTGAAGGCGATGCCATGACTCTCAAGCTCAAATGGTGTCAGAATCTCATTGCCTTCCATAATGGCGAAATGCTTCTTGTCTTCTGCCTTGGCTACTGCCTTGAGATGTGAACCGAAAATGTTTTCTACGATTGCAAACTCATTTACCTGTGCTGATGTTTTTGTTTCTATCATAATAAAATAATGTATAAATGTTAGTAAAATCATGCAGAGAGATGTTCTCCGATTTCTGGTGCAAAGGTACTATAAAAAAAGCAACCGGGAAAATGCATTATACGTATAACGAAAAACTATTTTTCCGCAAAAAGGCGTACCTTTGCACCAGAATTCGAAAGTGAAACTAAAAAAGGGTTATGACCATGCTGATGGCTGGTTCATCTACACCTTATTATATATATAAAGATTCATCGCTTATGATAATTGATTCATTGACCAAAGACATCTCCCTCGTATCTGCTGAGGACTGTCTCATCATTCCTGATGTACACGGAAGAGACTTCTGGAAGGATGCTGCCAACCGCTTCCCGGGAAACATCGTCTTTTTAGGAGACTACCTGGACCCATATCCACTTGAAGGCATCAGCCCGGACGAAGCCTTCACCAATTTCCAGGAAATCCTTTCTTTCAAGAAAGGAAAGTACGTATTTTTTATAAGTGATTGAGAATGAGATAAGTTTTTATCTCATAA
>ERZ779875.594-NODE-594-length-32342-cov-16.034658_pt1 | contig 32342 bp, 18 predicted proteins | sample MGYA00511246_ERZ779875 | MGnify/ENA primary metagenome ERZ779875 (study PRJEB29588, sample SAMEA2155093) | human gut metagenome | biome: human gut; feature: human-associated habitat; material: faeces | place: Denmark | collected 2008/2010 ... | reverse complement strand
TAATTCAGCTTCAAGAGGAAGAATATGAACTGCAAGCGAATGTAATTGATGACGCTCAAGATCTGGGTTTTGTTGAAGGAATAAGATATGCTCTCAACATCATGGATATGACAGACGCAGGAAAGAATAATGAGCTTTTGGAACGGCTCTTAAATATTCTTGAAAAATAAAAGAGGGGAACTTAAATGGATAAGCACGATAAGTATGAAGTTGTAAAGCAAGCATGGTTTGAAATCAATGAGCATCTCAGAAACAATAAGCAGGATTACATTGAGTATCTCAAATTTTCCGCAAAAATGTATAAGCAGCCGTATTCAGACGCTGTGTTGGTATTCCAGCAGGATAGGAATGCAACAAAGATCGCTGAGTATAAAAAATGGGGACGTCTAGGGCGATATGTAAGACGTGGCTCTCACGGCGTTGCTGTTTTTGGCAAAAATCACACTTGCAGATATTTATATGACGTCACTCAGACAGGCGGCAAAGAGTTGCCTGAGATGTGGACACTTACTGACCGCAATACGCCTGAGCTACTCAATACGCTTAATAACCGATACAATATAAACGCAGGATCGGTCAAAGAATGTATCGAAGCAATGACAGCAAACAGTATTAATTCTGCGCCTATTGCTGAGTCAGTACAAAATGCAATATCTCAAATGGGACTTGACATAAAACAGGCTGAGGTATACCGCCATTCACTGGATTCTGTGGTGCAGTTCGTTGTTTCTCAAAGATGTAATCTTTCAGGTAAAATAGATCTGCATACCGATGTTGATGTAAGCGCTCTTGACCTTATCAAAAATGCAAGAGATATGATTCTTTTCAGCAGAGCTGTTCAGCACGCTGCCAAAGACACTCTGTTTGAAATTGAAAAAGAAGTTATCGCCATTGACCGCAAAAACGAAGCTCTTGACAATGCCAAAACCGCAAAGCAAGAAAGCACGTCTGATAGGGTTGACGATATACTCCAAGACCTTATAAAGCTTAAGTTTTCGCAAGAACAGATACTTGCATTAAAACAGGCTGTGGTGGCAGCTGCACAAAATGGTGAACATAACATACGGCATTGGGTAAGCGTCCGATATTCGCCCGATGAGCTACAGCATATATCATCTTTAGTAGCAGACTACTACGCTCAAAGTGTAATAGAGCAAACGCTCGATTCAAAGGGCATACTGAATGAATATCACACATATGTAAATGAGATAAATGGTCGATTGAAGCTGTCAGATATGTTCTCTCACCATGATTATAGTGATGAACAAAAAGCCATGCTGCAGCAGGGTTTTTCTGAGGGAATTTCCATTACTGTTCTTAACGAGGTCGATGAACGGCTAACTGTGGACGAGATAAAAACATTCTTTGAGATGTTTCATCAGGCAGTTGACGGACAGATAGATCCACATGATGTTCAGATATATCTTGATAAAGCTGTAATAGAACATTCAAAGCAGAACGTTCAAGCGGTTGAGGTTCAGGACAACTCTGTTGACACAAATTCAATTGGAATTGTCAAGGGTGAAAAATCATTTGCTGAACAGGTCGATGATGTACTTGCAGGAAACGCGAACCGATACAATGACTTGAAAGTATGTGATACACCTCAAATATTGCTTGACGTTGGCTGTGAGCAACTTCCAATGTTTTATACGAAACGGCATTTGCATGACGCTCTCAAGCCGAAAGGAAATACAGGTGAAAGCATACATTACCACGGATTGAACGCAGAACAAATCAAAAAAATGCCCATGTTACTTGAAAATCCCGTGATTATATATGATTCCCTTTCGAGAAATGATAGCATAATAATCGTAACATCTGAACTTGACAACGAAAAAATGCCTATCATTGCTGCTATAAAGCCAAATGGCAAAGCTAAATATGATTTAGAATTGGTCGAATCCAACTTTGTAATGAGTTTTCATGGCAGAAACAATTTTGAAAATCAAATTAATCGTGCCGTAGAACAAAACAAAGTTCTTTATTACAACAAAGAAAAAAGCCAAGAACTGTTCAGTGTGCTTGGGCTACAATTGTCCAAGGGCTTAAACATTCTTGACTCTAATCTTATTATACACCAAAGTCGCAATATTGTCAAGGGTACACAGCAGGAAAATATTGAATACAAGAATAATTCTGTTACTCAACAGGACAAAAAAATAGAACCATCAAGAATTATAGGTTTGGCTGAAAACCAGCTACGCCCTGCTGTTCCTAATAGCTCTACAAGCAGTATAACAGACTCCTCTGGAGTTGTCAAGAGTGAAAAAACATTTGCTGAACAGATAAATGATGTTTTAAATGGCGTATTCCCAAAATACTCAAATCTAAAGGTTTGTGATACACCACAAATTCTTGTGGATATCGGCTGTGATCGGCTTCCTATGTTGTATACGCAAAGACATTTAAAAGACGCTCTACATGAAAAATCCCCGAACAATGCACATTGGCACGGCTTAACACTGGAACAGATATGTAATATCCCACATCTTTTAGAAAGCCCTGCCATAATAATGGACTCACTTTCTCCAAACAAAAGTGCTGATAAAAGTATAGTAATTTGTTTAAATAACGTTGATAATGATAATGCACCGATAATCGTAAGTGTTAAACCAAATGGGCAAGGCATTTATGAAATGGAAAATGTATCATCAAACTTTATCACAAGTATTTATGGAAAAGAAAATGGGTTTGCAAACTATGTTGAACGTGCTGCAAAATCAAATAATATTCTGTTTTGGGACAAAGAAAAAAGCCAAGCACTGTTCTCGTGTCAAAGGCTCCAATTGCCTGAGGCGATAAACAATCTTGACTCTAATATTATTATACACCAAAGTCGCAATATTGTCAAGAGTATGCAACAGGAAAATAGTGCCGATATAAGTTCAAATGGTGTCAAGACCTCTGCTGCATTGTCCGAGCCTACGATAACCTGTGAATGGAGCGAAAGCAACTACTTTGAGGACGGCAAGACCTACAGTGTTGCAGAATTTGACACGCTCATGGAACAGGCTGACAGTGAAATGGTGGCAGGAGCAAAGGCTGCAATAGAGAAGTACGGTTCAGCAAAAGCATGGTATGAAGCAGACGCTGATGACGAATTCTCACAGTTTATGGGCTATGATAAGGTCAAGTTTACTATCAATATGCCTGACGGACAAACGATCACTGAACGCCAGGACGCAGGTGACGGATACGGCGGCGTTATTGATTTTCTGAAAAGATACTCAATTTACAGCTCGATCATACCTGAGCTTGAAGCTGCAAAAGCCGCACATATGGCAGACCTGGTCAATGAAGTGCCTACACCTACAAATGAAACACAGCCTGAAATAGACAAGCTTTTGGGCAGGCTTAAGCTTGATTGTGATTACTATCTGAAAACAGGTGCAGAAAAGCACTTGTGGGCAGAAACAGTTGAAAAACAGATAGCTAAGATCAATGAGCTGTATGAGAAAATGCCTGAAAACGCCTACTTCACCAGAGAACAGATTGATGATTATGAAAAGAAAATGCTGGCAATCAAAAATGGCGAGGTCGAAAAACCTATACCATATGAAACGCCTACAATTGCTAATAATGTTCTGTCTGAAGAAAAAAAGACAACACCGCCTGTTTCTGAAAGCGTTCCTATATCTCCTACATCTGATGAACAGATTTCACTCTTTGAAACACCCCCTGCTTCTGAAACCGTCACTATACCTGATAAAGATGTCAAAACCGAAAAGGTAGAAAAGCCAAAGAAAAATGTCAAGGCAAGCACATACCACTTTGACCCTGACAATGTTGTTGTGGGCGGAGCTGCTGCTCGATGTGACGCAAATATAGCTGCTATTGAAACATTGCTGAAAATAGAGAGTGAAAAGCGGCTTGCGACACCTGAAGAACAGAAGATAATGGCTAGATACTCAGGTTGGGGCGGAACTGCTCAGGCTTTTGTTGCAGATAATGAGAATGTTTCTGCTGACAGTTGGGGAGCAAGGCAGACTCGTTTAAGAGAACTTCTGACCGCAGATGAATATACCGCAGCACGATCATCTACACTTACAAGCTTCTATACACCGCCAGAAGTCATAGACAGCGTATATCTTGCTTTGGAAAGATTTCAATTTGAGGGTGGAAACATCCTAGAGCCTAGCATGGGCGTTGGAAACTTTTTTGCAAAAATGCCTGATGAAATGAGGGCAGATTCAAAACTTTACGGAGTTGAGCTTGACAGCATTTCAGGACGAATAGCCAAGCAGCTCTACCCAGAGGATAATATCCAGATAAAAGGGTTTGAAAAAACAACATTCAAGAATAACAGCTTTGACGTGGTCATAGGTAATATACCTTTTGGAGATTATGGCATTGCAGACAAAGCCTATGACAAATACCACTTCAAAATCCATGACTATTTCGCCGCAAAAGCAGTAGATAAAGTGAAGCCTGGAGGAATTGTTGCCATTGTGACTTCAAAATTCACAATGGATAAGAAAAATGATAAAGCAAGAAAGTATCTTGCCGAACGCTGTGACCTTTTAGGCGCAGTAAGACTTCCATCTGGAACGTTTAAAGATGCAGACAGCGTTACAACAGATATTATCTTTCTGAAAAAAAGAACAACAATGACCTCTGTTATTCCAAACTGGGTACACGTTTCAGAAACAGCCAACGGCATTCCTTGCAATCAGTATTTTGTGGACAATCCCGATATGGTACTTGGTACTATGGCATGGGACGAGCGTATGCGAGGAAAATATGGTGCAGACAGCAAGGTAACGACCTGCTATGCAAACAGTGACGCCCCCCTTGCACAGCAGCTCATAAATGCCATTTCAAAAATAGACGGCGTTATTGATACTGTGGAAACTGAGCTTGACAATGGGACAGCTGAGATACTCCCTGCTGATCCAACTGTCAGGAACTTCACCCATACCATTGTTGACGGAGATCTTTATTTCCGTGAAAATGAAATAATGGTCAAGGTCACAGAAACAGGCAAATCGCTTGAACGCATGAAAGGGCTTCATACTCTAAGGCAAGCAACTATGGAGCTTATCAATGCCCAGGCTGACGGCTGCTCTGATGAACAGCTTGCAGAGCTTCAGAAGAAGCTCAACAGCACATATGACAATTTCAGAACAAAGTTCGGAAATATTACTGACAGCGCCAATTCACGCTGCTTTTCTAATGATGATGACTACAACACTTTAGCAGCACTCGAAGTTGTCAACGTGGAAAATAAGACAGTTGAAAAGGCTGCAATATTCACAAAGAGAACGATACTTCCAGATATTCCAGTTTCAAAAGTTGATACAGCACTTGAAGCACTTCAAGTATCAATGGACAGATTGGGAAAGGTCGATATTCTCTATATGTCACAGCTCACAGACACAACACCTGAAAAGGTCATTGCTGACCTTGGTGATGAAATATTCAGAGATCCTGCCAAAGTTAAAGACAATGACCCATATTCAGGCTATACGGAGTCATCTGAATATCTGTCAGGCAATATCCGTGATAAGCTGAGAATAGCCAGAGATCATGCGGAACATATCGACAGCAGCTACAACAAAAACGTAGAAGCTCTAATGAAAGTTGTGCCAAAAGACCTTGAAGCCAGCGAGATATCCGTAAGGATCGGCGCTAACTGGATCGATGTCACAGATTACAACAATTTTTTAAACGAGTATGCACACGCAAACACATATTACTACCCTGTCACAAGAACAAAGCTTGGTGAATACAAAATAGAGAATAAAACATCTGACCGCTCAGTTGCTGCCACTGAAACATTCGGAACATCAAGAATGAACAGCTATCAGATATTTGAAAATCTTCTTAATCAGCGTGATATTTTAGTTCGTGACAGACGAGAGGAGGGCGACAAAGTATGGTACGAGATAAACACTAAAGAAACACAGCTTGCGAAAGAAAAAGCTCGTTTGATGAAAGAAGCGTTTAGAAATTGGCTGTGGGAAGATATGGGCAGGCGTGAAAAATACGTTGCAAAGTATAACTATCTGTTCAATTCCATAAGGGGCAGAGAGTATGACGGCTCACATCAAACCTTTCCAGGCATGAACACATCAATAACGCTGCGGAAACATCAATCAAACGCCATAATGCGTGCAAAACTTGGCGGAAACACACTCTTTGCACATGAAGTTGGTGCAGGAAAAAGTTTTGAAATGGTCGCAACTGTAATGGAAAAGAAACGTCTTGGTCTTATAAACAAAGCCTGCGTAGTTGTACCAAAGCACCTTACGCTGCAAATGGCAAGTGAGTGGCTGCGGCTTTATCCAAATGCAAAACTGCTTGTGGCAAAGCCAGAGGACTTTACCAAAGCCAATAGAAAGCGTTTTATTGCAAGATGTGTTACTGGTGACTACGACGCCGTGATAATGTCATTTACACAGTTTGAAAGAATACCTATGTCAGACGAGTATAAAGAGCAGTTCATGCAAAAAGAACTTCACGATATCATGAGTGCAATATCCGAAGCAGGAAGAAAAGATAAATCATCAGTAAAAGCCCTTGAACGTCAGAAGAAAAACATAGAGGAAAGGCTAGAAAAGCTGCTTTCTTCTCCAAAAGACTCATCATTGTGTTTTGAAAAGCTCGGCTTTGACTATCTTGTATGTGATGAAGCACATAACTATAAAAACTGCTTTGTTTCTACAAAAATGTCAAATGTGGCAGGCGTGCAAACAACAGCAGCACAAAAATCAGAGGATATGCTGATGAAAACTCAGTATCTCAACAACAAGTACGGCTGCAACAATATACTTTTTGCTACAGGTACACCTATAAGCAATTCCATGGTGGAATTTTACGTTATGCAGCGTTATCTCAGACCAGATCTTCTCGAAAAAGCAGGATTGCAGAACTTTGACGATTGGGCAAGCACATTTGGCGAAGTCGTATCACAATTAGAGATAAAGCCTGCAGGAAACGGCTTTCAAATGAAAAATCGTTTCAGCAAATTCGTAAACATACCTGAGCTTATGCAGATGTATAAGGAATTCGCTGATATTCAAACAGCGGATATGCTGAAACTTCCTGTGCCAAAGCTTGAAACAGGCAAGCCGATAGTAGTGACCTCAAAGCCTGATGAACGCCAAAAAGCATACATGAAAGAGCTTGCCACACGTTCTGAAACGATACACAGCGGCACAGTTGACCCACGGCAGGACAATATGCTGAAAATTACCCATGAAGCACGCTTGCTCGGTCTTGACACTAGATGTATTTTCAAAGACGCTCAGCCTGCACCCGACAGCAAAGTAATGAAGCTTATCGATAACCTAGAAAAGAACTACAAAAACACTATGACAGAAAAAGGCGTTCAGATAGTATTCTGTGATATCGCTATCAACGAGGACGAAACACACTTCTCTGTGTACAAAGCTATAAAGCAGGCGCTTATGGAGCGTGGAATACCAGAAAAAGAGATTTGCTTTGCAGGCGACGCAAAGACAGATAGGGCAAGAGATGAGATGTTCAAAAGCCTTCGCAAAGGAGAAAAACGTTTTATCATCGCAAGTACTTCAAAGCTTGGAACGGGCGCTAACATTCAAGATAGGATCTGTGCAATCCATCACCTTGACATACCGTGGAAACCATCTGACCTCACTCAGCAGGATGGACGTGGCATAAGGCAAGGTAATAGATTTTCGCAAGTCGGAATATATCACTATCTTACAGAGGAAACTTTTGACGCATACATGATGGGCATTATAACAAACAAGGCGAAATTCATAAATCAGATCTTGACCTCAAAAAGCCCTGCTAGAGTTTCAGAAGATGTTGACGAAATGGTACTTACATACTCCGAAATGCAGGCTATAGCAAGCGGTAATCCTATGATAAAAGAGAAAATACAGCTTGACAATGATGTTGCAATGCTGAAAACCCTTGAAGCAGAACACAAAAAATCAATTTACAAAATGCAGGAGTTGGCAGAGAAGATTTTGCCGAAACAGATAACACGATACTCTGAACTTCTCAAAAAAGCTAGGAACGATATGTCTAAATATCAAAAAAATCAGGCGTTGAACAAGGAGTTTGAAATGACAATAGGCGGCGTCAGATACGATAAGAGAGAAAATGCAGGAGAACAAATTGCCGTGGCAATGGCAAAATGTACTGCCACAGGTGAGCCTATAGAGCTTGGAACGTATCGTGGCTTTAAAGTCACAATAGAACGAAATCCGTCAGCAAATACTTTTTTTGAGCTTGATAAACCTTGTATCGCTGTTCTCCACGGAGAACTCACCTATTCATGTGACGTTGCCACAGATAATGGCGTGGGAAATGTCAGAAGAATTGAAAATCTTGCAGGAATACAGATAAATCAGAAGCAATGTTCTCTTGAAGAACAGCTTGAAAAAGCAAACAAGGATCTCTCAGAAGCTCAGCAAAATATGCTCAAACCATTTGAACATGGACAAGAATTAGCCGAAAAGACAAAACGTCTTGAATATGTCAATGCACAGCTCAGTGGAAATTCGCAGAATAAAAACCACACTCCTGAAAGTGCTATAGAATTTAGGTTTCACAACAATAAATATCAGGCATTGATCGGCACTAATGAAAAATCAGAATGGTGTGATGTAGTATCAAAGGGTGGCAAGCTCATCGCTTCATCAGATACAAAGATCTATAATCTGTCTGAAAAAGAAAGCGATCAATTCCGCAGCTATGTGTTTAATGGCGGCAAAACTGACACAAGCAAGAATAATTCCTTACTGGAAAAGCTTAAGCCAAAGGCGCTTAAATTATAAAACATTGAGAGGAGGTGAGGATATATGATAGACAGAAGATACGAATCAGGCAAAAGCTTTGTCATGTACTCTAAAGAGGAGCTTGAAGCCGCACAGCGAACAGATATGGTCACATTTCTCGAAAGCCACGAGGGTTTCAACTTTAAATCATCAGGCGGTTGGTATATAGGAGTAGAGCATGACAGTCTTAAGATCAATCCAGACCGCTATACCTGGCACTGGTATTCAAGAGATCTTTACGGAAAAGGTGCTATTGATTGGCTTTGCAAGGTCGATGGATACGATTTTAAAGAAGCCGTATCACGTCTTATAGGCAACACCAGTATACGAGCTTCTCCTGAAATGAGAAAAGCAGTACTCAGCGAACAGCATTATCAGAAAAAAACTAAAAAGGCAGAATTTAAAGCTCCGCCGCCCATGCAGGGCAAATGGCGAGAGCTTTACGCTTATCTTAACATAACGAGAAAGCTTCCAGCTGACATAATAAATTATTGTGTCAGCAATAAGCTCATATACCTCGATGTTAAAAAGCGAGCTATTTTCTGCGGCTACGATAAGTTTGGCTCAATGAAGTTTGCAGAAGCAAAGATCACAAACACATACAACAAATACTATCCTCAGAACATTGAGGGAAGTATGAAAGAGTACAGCTTTTATATCCCTGCTAAACCAAATGCGTATGGTTATGACCCTACAAAGCTTTATGTGTTTGAAGCACCAATAGACCTTTTATCTCACGGAGCTTTAATGCAGCTTTCAATGAAAAAACAGTGTGTAGCAGTTGGAATGTCTGAAATGTATCGTTCTGATTGTTGGCTTGGAATAAACAGAGTATCACTATCAGGCTGCTCTGATATAGCACTTAAACAAAGACTATCTGATGATCCTCGGATCAAACAGATAGTCTTTTGTCTTGATAATGATGAAAGAGGACGTCAAGCAACAGAAAAGCTAATGTCTGACTATTCTGCAAATTTCACTGTAAAAGTGAGCATACCGCCTTATGGCAAGGATTGGAACGATACACTCAAGGCTGTGGTGTCAGCACATTCAAAACAAACAGATAAAACAAAAACGGAGGAATGAATTATGAAACTGAAAGAAAAAATCAAAGAAAAGAGCATAAAGCTTAGTGCTCGTATATTCGGAATTATGACAGCTTGTCTGTCATCAGCCATTGCAGCCTTTGCCGATGTTGAAACAGACGCAACCTCAGGTGTATGGGCTTCGGTCGCCACCTGGATCACCAAAAACAAAAATGGGCTTTCCATTGCAGCCAAAGCACTGCTTGGACTGTGTCTTGTCGGCGTTGTTATATGCCTCGGTGCAAGCGGCAAAAACGGCATATCCTCAGTCAAGGGCTGGCTTATCGCTATTGGCGTGGCTGCTGCCCTGCTGGTTTTCGGTGACGCTTTCCTTGACTCAATATATGTAGCTTGATCTGCACGGACACATATTTGTGTGTGTCCGTAAAAGCGTTATCCCTAGCGTTCTTACGGGCATACACAGATAGACAGAAAGGAGTATTATTTTGAAGTACATGAAAAGCAAAAAGGTATGGTATCAGCTTATATTCATCACCGCCATTGTTATGAGCGGCTGCGGCAGTATACAGGCTTGTGCAGCAGAACTGGGATATACAGGGTGTTCCTCAGAGATTTTGAAAATGGTAACAATAAAGAACCATTTTCGTGATCTGTTGATAAATATAGAATTTAACATACTGAGTTTTCTTTGTGATGTGATAGATTACTTTGATAAGGCTGTCAAAACATTACTCAAACTCAATTTCTTCGACTACCTATCAGATGAGTTTAGCCTAAGTCAAATGCAAACGATTATTCTGTCTATTATGAGCCTTGCACTCGTTTTTGGAGCGTGTGCTCTCGTGATATTCAGAAATAAGATCAAAGTGTCTGATTTTTTGATGAGTATTTTGGTCTCAACTATACTGCTTGTAGCATTTCCGGCGTTCATATCTTCTTGCAACTCACTTCGCAGCAAGGGTATAACAACAGCGCAGAACATAAAGATCAATGATCAATCTGAACAGACAACGGTCGACAAAGACGGCACAGTCACTGTCGGAACATTGGGCAAGGATCTTCTGGCGTCGGGAATATATGACGTTGAAAACAGCGTTGATAATAAGAAGATGATGACTTACCTCGATACTGTGGGCAGTTCAGGAAATGTAAAGGACATTCAGATAACAGGTGGAATTGAGCCTGACGATAGCAAGCCTTGGACTACCCGTTATCTTACAGATATACATGACGTATATCCTAAGCAGAAAAAGTACAATAGTCTAACCACAGAGAATATGATGTCCCTTTTAGGACTTGAAAATGAATATAATGTTCTAAAGAATGCAAATGGAGAGCTTATACTCAGTGCAGATTATGGTGCAAATATGCAGGTATACTGTTCAGTATACAGCACATCAGGTTCGATATATGGCAGTGTTCTGTCTGAAAAAGACTATGATAAATTTTTATCAGCCTCTATCGGCGACGCCTGCCCTTATGGCGTGACCTTAGGCGATCTCCATTACCCTGACGGCAGCCGAATAACTAATGTAAGCAACTTCAACACATATATCCGTGACCTCATAGCCAATCACCCTGCAGTAGCTGCGGCTGGAAAAACGCAGGAGGTAGGAGCAAACGCACATACTGTTGAGGAAGCACTTGACATTATCAAGGATGATGTTATAAGGGAGCTTAACATAGCGGCAAATACAAATACCGCCAAAGATGCAGAACCAGTAAATGCAGAATATCAATCTTTTCCTCTTTTTGACGAGGAAGATTATGATGATCTTAATTCGGTAGAGCAGATCATACGCAGAAATATAACCAGCGGCTACACGGTTGACTGTTTATATTATTATCATATCGACTTCTGGTCAACCTTTGTGCTTATGCTTGCAGTGGCTATCTGCCTTATTTTCAGCGGAATAAAAATAGCAACTACGCTATTTGAAATAATGTTTGCACAGCTCATTACACCCTTTATCATAGCAACAGACCTTAACGGCTCAGGCAGAGCTAAAAAAGCTATCCAGAATATGCTGCTTTCAAACATAATTCTTATGATAGTTGTAATTCTTTTAAGAATATACATAGCCGTTATATGGGGCATAAAAGGTTCGGAATACGGCAGCAATTTTGCGGTAATGCTCATAGTTATAATAGCAGGCGCAAAGTTTGTGATAGACGGTCCAGAGGTGTTGACAAAGCTGTTCGGCATTGATGCAGGCGTTAAGTCAGGTGCAGCCACAATGATGGCTATCAACCAATCAATGCAAATGGGCAGTTATGCCACAATGGGACTTGCTCGTGCAGGAAGCAGCGTTGTACATGGGGCAGGAAGTGTTGCAAAGCATACCGCAAGTAGCGCAGCAGGAGCAGTAAAAGGCTTTGCAGGCGGCGTATATGGTGGTATACACGGCGGTGATACTACCCCTGGCAAGATAGGAAAAGCTATAGGCGGCGCAGCAGCAGGAACTGTAACAGGCGCTGTCGGTGGAGCTTTCGGTCATACTAATGCAGGCGCAAAGGCAGCTTATGCAGTAACAAATCCAGGCTCAATAAAAGATACATTCTCAAATGCAAAAGACAACATTGCCAATAACGTAAAAGAGTCTGTAGGAGAGGGCTTTTCATCAGGCGGCGCAGGCAGCGCTTCAAAGGGTGCTGACGGAAAGGACGGCTTAAATGGCACTAACGGCATGAATGGAGCTAAAGGTGACAGAGGTGCGCAAGGTGCAGCAGGGAAAGACGGCACAAATGGAACTGATACAAGAGCCAACAACAATGAAAACAGCAGCAATAACAGAAATAATAACGGCACATCTCAGCCTGCCCGTGGCAGCGGCTTTAACGTTCCGACATCATCAGGCGAAAATAGCAACAATGCCACAAGCAAGAACGGCAGCGGTTTTAATGCTCAAAATCCTACAAGCAACAATACCACCAGTGCAGGAAACGGTGGCAGTAGTTCTGACGCTCCAAAACCGACAAACAGCAGCAACAGCAGTAAGCCGAATAATAACAGCGGCAGCGGCTTCAATAAGGAAGGAGAAAACTAAGCTATGGGAGTAGTACCGAAAAAAACTAAAACGGAGCAGCGTATATTTAGACACATAAACCTTACCAAAATAGTTGGCTTTATAGTTACTCTTTTGGTAGCCTCGCAGTTATCGGGAATGTTGGTCAGCTCTAAGCTTGGCATTCCTTTTATCATATTCTGTGGCGCAGTGTTTATTATTATGAGCGGCAAAAGCCCCTCTGACCCCTGCAAATGCTTTGCAGAGGCTTGGCTTGAGTGGCTCAGCTATCTTATGACAAATAAAACGCTGCATAAGCACAAGGAAGGAGAACAAAATAATGAAAAAGAAGTCATCGACATTGAAAAGTAAAATCGAAACTTCCAAAGGCTTTGCGAGAGAAAAAAAGACCAAAAAGCTGAAAGATGATCCGTCAAGCATAATGTCACGTCTGTCATTTGAAAGCATACATAACGGAATAGTCGAGCTGAAAGTAAAAGGCAAGCCGCTCAAAATGGGCGTGCTTGCGGTATCGGGAATGGATATATTTGACCTTAATGACTATGACCGCAACACTGTTTTCAATAATTTTGCGAAAGCAACATTATCCATAGGCACAGGTCACAAGTATGTTTTCACATCAAAAACGCCATATCTTGCTAACCAAAAAGCTTTTATAAAATACAAAAGTCAGCAAAGCATAAACAGATATTCCGAATATCTGCTCAACGAACAGTACGAGCTGTTTGACAGCTTTGAGAGCAGCCATTTTGACAGAATGGCGTATCTTTTCATATACTCCGATGACGAGAAGAAAATCTATAACGGTGCACAACGTTTTATCAGCCATATGCGAGATATAGACGTATCGTGGTGTTCCGATGATGAAATAATCGTCACGCTTAACAAGCTTATCTGTCTGAATACAGAAAATCAGCAGCTATCTGAAAAAGGCAGCCTGAATGAGATTATTTTACCTGAGAAGATAACTTTTCGACCTAATTACTACAAAGTAAATGATGTATATGCACAGACGATAGTTGTTTATGATTATGCAGCGGAAATCGATGACCTCAAGCTGGCTCAAATGGTAATACAATCTGATGATACCATAGTATGGGATATAAGCATATCTGAAAAGGATAAAGTCATAGATGAGATAAGTGCATCCTTGCGCGAGTTAGAGTCACGAGGAGGAATTATTCAAGACGCTGCCGATAAGATAGATACAAATACCGAGTATCAAAAGCTTGAGATCATTTATCAGAACATAAAAAACGGCAATGAGCAGATATATTATGTTACGCTCAGGTACATTCTGAAAGACGCCTCACTTAGCTCCTTGAGCAAGCGTTCAAAAGAGCTAATCCATGAGCTGCAGCTCAGTGGTCTGTCTGCGTATATACCGACAAATACCACACAGCATGAGTTTCTTTCTGTTATCGATGATAAAAGCAACACTATTCAGACACCGTTTCCTGTTTTTGATACACTGTCAAGGCAGTTTCCTTTCTATTATCAGTCACATATCGATGATACAGGACTTTTCTTTGGATTCACGGAAACAGGCGGTTTGAATATTCTAAACACGTTTAAAAGGACAAAGACCCGTAACTCATTCGATCTGCTTGCGTTTGGTCTGAAGGGCGGCGGAAAATCAGTTACTTTCAAATCAATGCTTGAGGATCAGCTGCTTTTGGGCAATAAAGTAATGGTACTCGATATCGAAAGTGAATATCAGCCTATGGCTAAAGTTTACGGCGGACAGACAATAAAAATCAACAGCAGCTCAAAAATAAATCCCCTTCAAATATGCAAGGTAGTCGATGCAAGAGTTGATGATGAAATCTCACCTGAGGACGAGGCAAGAGAGAATTTTGCCACAGAGATGTCACGAATACGCACTTTTATGTCTATGTATATACCTGAAATAGATATGTATACTATGGAAATCTTCATGGATCTTGTGACAGAATGTCTATCTGACAAGGGCATTTTCCCCGAAACAGATATAACACTTTTTGAGCCTGATAAGTTTCCCTGCTTTACCGATGTGAACAACAAAGTCACTGAAAAGCTGTCACAAACGGATTCACTGCCTAAAAGAAAATATGACGCATACTGTAATATACAAGTATACATAAAGCAGCTTTGTGGCAAGGGTGCATACGCCGGTATGTTTGACGGAGTAACGAACATTGATGTAAAAAGCAACGATCTTATCATCTTCGATGTTAAGAGCATCAGTGAAATGGCTGACAATGTTTATAACGCACAGTTGTTCAACATACTCACTATAATGTGGGCTACCATATGCAAAAACATAGGATATAATCAAAACGTTATCAATCCATGGGATATGCGAAACGTTGTGTGCCTTATCGATGAAGCACACCGTTTCATTTCCGTAAAATACCCTCAGGTAACGGAGTTTATAGAAAAGCTATGTCGCCGTACACGAAAATATTTTGCAGGGCTATGGTTCGCAACGCAGTCGATACTTGACTTTATCCCAGACGGAAATCTTGCGGCAGCCGGCTCGATCAAGGTTATTTTCTCACTTGTCCAGTACAAAATGATACTCAAACAATCGCCGGAAAGCATTGAAATTCTTCATCAAGCCTTTCCTCGTTTTTCATATGCAGAGCTCAGAGAAAGCACAGCATTTGAACCGGGACAAATGCTTTTGTCGTTGGACTCGGACAGAGATAAGCTCCATTGCAGAAGAATAGTCGGAGCAAGACAGCTATTGTATATGGGCAATGCTCAGGACAGGATCGAGATCATACACAACTGCTTTTCTCATTATTATAATGAGCACACTAAGCAGGAATACGGTCTTATGCTGAGAAAAATGGACGCTGATTATTTCAGAAAATGCTTTCTTGCAGAAACATATTCTTACCTAAAAATCGAACAGCACATAAGCCAATATATCGACACTGTGATCATTCAAATGGTTGATAATCTTATAAAAGAACTTCTTCAGGCAGCTGGAACGGAGGCGACAAAATGAAAGTAGTAAGTCCAAAAGCGAGCAGTAAGATATATAAGATATTCACTATTGTTACTGCTGTTCTGGCTGTTTTGTTTCTCACATCCAACAGTTGGATAGCCTCACTTACATACAAAAGCAAAAGCAACGGCTATAACAAAACAATGTCACTTAACGGCTATAATATCAAGGTGACAGACGCAGCGTATTACGACAATGTATGCGAATTTGTCATAAAGTGCCGCCTTTCAGGGTCTGACACTGGAGCTACATATCCTGAGGTTACGGCTGTAAATTTTGACGATGACCTTACAGATCATAAGTTCACATCAGGCAATAAGTATGATGATTATTCAAGAAAGATCACAGTAAAAAATCCGCCGTCGAATTTCAAAATAATGCGTGTGGTTATTAAAACTTCTATGCCTGACACAAAATATGATGACGCATATGACGAGTTTGGTGAGAAGATACCGGCGCACACCGAAAAAGGGAAAACTATCACACTTAGAGTAACTATAGACAGAAAAGATATGCAGACCCACGCCGTGAAAATAGTTCCGGGGTACTCTGAAGAAAGCTCAAATGCAAACACAACAAGCAGTTTATACAACTCTGAAACATCTAAAATCACGAGCCAACAAGCTGTAGCAGTGACAACACAAGCTACAGCAACAACCACACATGATCTGAGTGAAAAGGCTGCCGAAGCATCTCAAACGAGCAGGACTACCACGGAGAAACGACAGCCTGCAACAGCAGAAATGAACACGAAGCCTGCCGAAACAAGGGATTACAACGAGCCTGCATATGCGCCGCCGCAGACCACCGATGCGACACATAATGAGCCTGCATATGCACCACCGCAAACCACAGCAGCAACACATAATGAGCCTGCACAAGCTGAAACCACCACAACACAGGCAAGGGTATATTCCATAAAACTCGCAACAGAATTTGAGTACAATGACGTTCAGATCAAGGTAGGTGAGCACACTCAGCTTCGTGCAGAAGTCAAGCCCGATAACGCCGTAAATAAAAACGTAAAATGGGAAAGCAACCGTCCGGACATAGCAACAGTTGACAGCAATGGAAGGGTCACAGCAGTTGCAAAAGGCAAAGCTATCATATCCGCAGTAACAGAAGATAAGGGCTTGCAGGCAAGCTGTATGGTGACCGTCGAGGAATAGAAAAGAGGTAATAAAAATGCTATTTAACAACTCGTCAAACAAAATAAGAATCATAGGATTTTTAGTTTCAGAAGTAAAAATTCTCAATGCCTATGCAATAGAATTTCTTATAGCCGTACCGAGAAAAGTAAAAAAAGGAGAGCAAGGTTTTAATGATGTGTTCACTGTATATGCCAACGAGGCAAGCACGATCTCCTTTGCAAAAAATCATTTGCACAAAGGCTGTGTAGTAGTTGTAAAGGGAGAACTGAGGACCTTTACGGACAAATCAGTGAAGATATGCAGCAGTGATATAACTATTTCGTCACAGAACAAGTGAGGTGAAAACGTTGGAGAATATTCTTTTTGAATACCCGGTACGAGAAGATAACGGTTCATTAGATGAAGAATTTCAGGTATTAAAAAAGCAGCTAACAAAGCTTAAATATGCCGTGATGATATCATCTTTTTGTGCATTGACAATGTATTTTTTATCTGCATTTTTTGCAAAAGCAGAACTGATTTTTTATTTTCTGACAGCACTTTTTGTGTGTATCGCAATGATAACAGGCAAAATTTTTGTGCGGTATCCTAAGCATTTTTTGCACATAAAAGCTACAGAAAATGAACTGGAGATCACATACTATAAAGATAAAAAAGAGGATTACCACTTCCAATATAACAGCATTGAAGAGATAAGGTTTGCAGACAAAAATTTCACTGCTGTATATATAAAAGAAGAAGGACGTAAACCATATTACTTTGAATTAAATAAGTGGACACCTGAGCAAGGCTTTTTCCTTTACACCATACCGCAAATTCTCCCTAACGTGTTCAAGGGCAACAGCAAAGAGATAGCAAAAAAATATGGTGATGAAGCTGATTTCTACAATGAAGTATATAAGGAGAGTAATTGAAAATGGATATAATCATACGCAATATTCCTGAGAATATGATAGATAAACTAGACAATATAGCAAAAGCTGAGGACTTATCACGGAACGCATTACTTACAAAACTAATATCAGATTTTGTGAAAAGCAATGACGATTTTGTTGTAAATATTCTTCCGCCTATCGTTCGTGCGTTAGTAAATCAGGAGCTTGACCGCCTTTCAGAGGGTGCAAATTCCACTATAAATAATGTGCATATTGCAGCGCAAAAAATGATAAATACAACAGAAAAAATCGAAAATCTTCTTACAGAAACGATAACAAATTCTGAAGAAAACTCAATTACAAATGAAGAAATTCTCAGGATGCTTGAAATTTCGGACAAAGAAAGTTCATAAATAAGCCTGTTTTGTTTAAACAACAGAAATATATACAGATTATTACAGCATGAAAATTATATAATTCGTATATAAAGAGGTAAATAGAGGAAGTTTTCGTATATAAATCATATATAAATTTTGATTTGCAATATATATAAAATATATAAATTACATATATATACAGAAAATCGTATATAAATCGTATATAGAAAAAGACCTGATGATATCACAGTACCCCACCTGAAACCTCGGTTCTACCGAGGTTTCCAGCAGGCACGATATCGTGCCTTTATGCTCTTGACCCACACCTCTAACTTAGATATCACAAAATAAAATCAAACTACACGGAAAGGTTGGATGAAAAAATGAAAAGCAAACCTATCAATAAGCTACTGTCTTTTTCAGAACTACATTATCAAAGGTTTTTAAAGATAATGGAGCTGAACGGAATTAAAACATACAGCAATTGTCTTGCGTTTCTGATAGACAGTGCCTACAATAACATCAAACAAACACCAAACGATGAATGTTTGAAAAACATTCAAGATAACATTGAAAAGCTGCTGACGATTGCAAAAGAAAATAACAGCATGATATATCAGGAACGTGACGGAATTAATACGCTCCTGCACTTCTACGAAGTGCAGGAATTCCACTCAGCCGACAAGCGTCTGAGTGACAGCGAACCGCATGACGTCATGTCACGATCAAATGACAACTACAAGAGCATCGTACATCAGCGCTCAGTTGATAAGGGTGCAGACTCCCTGCAAGACGAACAGAGTGACTAATAATGACACCAGGAATATTTCACAAATGCAAATTCGTATACAAGTGGCGAATAAGCGGTGACGGTGGCAACAAGATATTCGATTTTCTGGACTATATGCTCCGCCCTGAAGCTTTTGAGCCGAACAAACACGCCAACGAAATGGAGTATGTATATTCAGAATTTGTGCCAAACGAGAAAAGTCAGGCTCAAAACATAAAAGCTGAACGCTCATTAGGTGCTTTCACAAGCACACAAGACAGTCTGACTCCTGCCGATATAGACAAGATACGTCAACAAGAAGCTGTCAGCCGTTCTGAGGGATGTCCAAAATATGCAGGTGTTATCTCATTTGATAACGCATATCTGCGGCAGAATAATTTCATAGTCGGCAATCAGCTCAACCGCCAGGCACTTATTGAAGCCGCACGAAAAGGCATTAACAAAATGATAGACAAATCAGAAAAGCTGGATGCAAGTAACTGCTACTGGGTCGGCAGCATTCACGTCAATACAGGTAATGTACATATCCATTATCAGCTTCTTGAATATCACCGACTTGAAGATAGGCGCATTACATACAAAAACAAAGGTCAAGACGATATCGAGCAGAAAGCTTTCAACGCTTTGAAAACTGAAATGACGCACTTCATTGACAAAAGTGCCGCCGCTGCTAACCTTACTGAATTTCAAAGAAACGTGCTTGCACCTCATATCAAGTCCGAATTTGCAGGCAGTATTCAAAAAATAAACGCACTTATCGACAAGCTTCCTGATGACCTAAAAAACAGTGGCAAGCAGTGGTGGTATGCAAAACAAAATGATGTGACAAAAAACGAGATAGACAGTTGTATCAGATCTGTCATATCAGAAAATCAAACTTTGCAAATAATGTTTGACACATATCTTCATAAGCTCGACAGCACACAAGCAATGTTCCGAAACAGATACGGACAAAATTCAAGGTGGGCTGAGTATAAAGAACATCAGCTTCACGATCCGTCAGGTTTTTACTCCAGAGTAGGAAACTCATTTCTTTCTATCTGCCGTGAATACTACAACACAAAGAATGTCAATTATGAACCACCTGAGGATCTGCATTCCCATATAGATCTTGATAATACTTCTTACTTTCCAAAAACGAAAACGTATCTGTCTGAAAAAGAAAGCGAAGGCTTTTCTGAGAAAAATGAGCCTGACTACAACAACGGTATTTCCTCGCAGAAATCAAAAGTGTATCTGTCTGAAAATAAAAAAGATGATTTAGAGGATGCTATGCCTTATGACTCTTTAGAAAACTCTGATATCCCTGATGATTTGGAAATGTACCTATCTTCAAGAAATTATGATGAGTTGTATGAACCAAATGCTCCTGACTACAGCACGGATATTTTTCCGCAAGAGCCTGAAGCGTATCTGTCTGAAAATGATAAAAGCGATCAGGCAGTGGAACGTCTACGCATAGATTGGAGCAAGAACTATAAGCTTGCTCTCGACTATATGTACGGAAATGAACAGAACAAATCAGCAGTCATAAAGAAAGACCCCGAAAAAGCTTTTGAAATACTCTCAGTAGAAAGCAAAAGCGGAAATATTCTCGCAACATATGACATAGGCAAGCTTTATGACAGCCAAATGCTAAAATCCAATGACGGCGATACATTAAGTCAGCAATATTACAGCAAAGCCTTTGTGGATTTTCACAAGCTGCTGTCCATAGTAAGCATGAGTGATGACAAACGTGATAATTGGACAAAGTCCTATCTCAACTATCGTATAGGTAAAATGTATGAATATGGGCTTGGCGTTACTCAGGACTATAGCTCAGCCATAGAGCATTATAAGCTGTCTGAAAATAAATATGCTTATTTTGCTCTCGGAAACATATACAAATACGGCTCTGGTGTTGAAACAGACTATGCCAAAGCATTTGACTATTATATGCGCTCACTAAGCAGCAAAGGCGGAATGCCCTTCGCAAGTTATGCCGTAGGACAAGCTTATGAACTGGGTCAAGGAGTAGAAAAAGACCTATCAAGTGCGCATAATTTTTACGCTGAAGCTTTAACAGGTTTAGAGAAAGTATTCACTAAAAACCATGACGATAATATCAGCTACAAGATAGGTATGATGTATCTGAATGGCAAAGGAACGGATATAGACCTTGAATGTGCTGAAAAATATCTGCTGCTCTCGGCGGACTCCAATAACTATAAAGCACAATATATGCTCGGTAAGCTCTATCAGAGCGACAGCAAAAAAGATCTTCAAAAGGCTGAAAAAGTCCTGATAAAGGGTGCTGAAAACGCTCAGGATAAAACAGGATTGTGTGAATATAGTCTTGGCAAGCTGTATCTTTCACAAGAGAGATATGACAAGGCGGCATCATACTTAGAACGTTCAGCAGCAAAAGATAATTACTATGCAGCATACACTCTCGGAAAACTCTATCAGGAGCAATTTAACGATAATACCCAGGCTGAGAAATACCTTCTTCAAGCTGCCGATCACAAAGACGATACTATGGGTATAGCAGCTTATCGCCTCGGCAAGCTGTATCTGTCTGAAAATAACAGACGAAAAGCATTGCAGTATTTCACGAATGCCGCTGACAAAGATAGCATACCTGGAATGTATGCTGCAGGGAAAATTCTTCTTGATAGCAGAAAATCAACAGAAGTTTCAAAAGGAATACGCTACCTTTCATCAGCCGCCGATAAGGACTTTGAGCCTGCGATATACACTCTGGGCAAATATTATAGCTCATTCAATAATACAAAAGCTAAAGAATACCTTAAGCGTTCTGCGTTTGAATACAACGATCCAAATGCACAGTATATTCTTGGAAAAGTGTATCTGTCTGAAAATAAAAACGAAATGGCTGAAAAGTGCTTCCGTCAGTGCGCTTTAAACGGCAACAACAGTGGACAGCTCGCTTATGGTTTAATGCTGCTTCGTGACGGTCAAAAGAAAGCAGCATATCAATGGCTGAGAAAGTCAGCACGCTCAGGCAATGACATTGCTAAAAAGATAATAAGCGGTAAAAAAGCGGATATACCATTTGAGTTCAGACTTGCAGGCTGTATGCAGGCGCAGAGGACACTTCTTCATAAATCATCAAGTATGCTGCGCAACGCCCTTAAATCTGAAGAAGCAAAAACCGCACGTCTTATGAGAGAATTTGAGATCGAGCAGGAAATGGCGAAAGCAAAAGAACAATATCATAGCATATAAAGGGGAACTAATATGGATCTTGAAAAACTTAAGCGCATAAAAAATCTTATCATCGCAAAAATACTTTTTGTATTTGGTTGGATCTATGATCTTGCTATGCGTATTTTAAATGCGGTGAATAAAACACCTATTGAAAAAGACAAAGACCGCCGAAATGTCAGAATAAAACAATTTGCAATAGCTACATCGATACTGTATGTGATCTTTAACAGCATTTTTATTTACATCTTTAAAAGTATGCGCAGGGTAAGCCTTAACGGACGCTCTGGTGAATACACAAGCACTCACTTTATGCCGTGGAACATCATTGTTCCGTCAGGATTTATGATGTTCATTTTTGAAATTATCCTGGCAATGGTAGTAGGCTTGTGTATAACAGTAAAGCTCCATACTCTGTGGCGTATGAAGAATGACAGCAAGGACATCAAGGGTGATAATAAATTTATGGAAGATAATGAGCTTCTTGAACACTTTCAGGCAGTCCCTATGGATAATATAAAGTCAGCGGAACAAGCTGGTATGCTCATTGGTGAGAGCAATGGTATGTACTATGTTGAAACTGGCACATACAACACTATGATAGTAGGCGCTCCTCGTTCAGGTAAAGGCGAATGCTATGTGCTGCCAAGTATGCGGCTTATGGCTAACTCAAAAAATAAGCCCTCGCTTATCATAAACGATATGAAAGGCGAGTTGCTTGAACTGACATATGAGGATTTTGCAAATAACGGATATAAGATAGTCACTCTTAATCTTATCGATACGGACCGATCTGATTGTTGGAATCCTCTACAACTTATCATTGACGAATATCTCGCTGCAAAACGGAGCGGAAGCAACGATCTTTCACAAACCTCTAAGCTTGTCAGCTCGTTTGCCCACTGTCTTACAGACGATGTACAAAGTGAAGCAATATGGACAGACTCTGCAAGGTCACTTTTAAGCGCCCTGATATACTATTTTCTTGATAAAGGCTATGAAAAAGGTAATATGTCAAACGTTAATATGTACAGCATAACAACATTCTTCACTGAATTTGGCGTATATAATACAGTGATCGAGGACGAAAGCGGCAATAAGAAAATGGTCAATGCTCTCGATGAGCTGTTCAATGCGCTGCCTGTGGGCTGTCTTGCAAGAACATCCTATTCAACGTCAAAGTTCTCCCAGGGCGATACACGTTCTTCAATATACACTGTTCTCTCCGCAGACCTTGAGATCTTCATGACGGATATGGGTGTTCAAAAGCTGACATCTAAAAATGAAATAAACTTTGCTGACCTTATCAATGAAGATCAGCCTTGCATAATATATATGCTTGTGCCATATGAAGAAAAATCACGCTATGTAATAGCTTCAATGTTTGCAGACCAATCCTTTATGTACCTTGCAAAGCAGGCAAGAAAATACCAGGGCGGCAAATTGCCACGAAAAATAGAGTATATCTACGATGAGTTTGGTCAAATGACAAAGCTTCCTGACCTCAGCAGCAAAATGAATGCTTCTCCAGGAGCTAACATTCTGTTCAATCTCTTTCTGCAGGACTATGGTCAGCTCAAAAAGTATGATAAAGAAGAGGACGGCATAAAGGGCGCTTGCAATATTCAGATATACATACTCTCTCTTAACGGAAACACTAACAAGGCGTTTTCCGAAATGATAGGAAACGAGACCATAAACTATCTTACATTCAGCGGCAGCCTATATGGCTTTATCGATCACCAAGGCGAACACGTTGACCGCAAGGCTCTGCTCGACACAACACAGTTGTCTAAGCTTCCTTTCGGCACTGCCATAGTTAAGAAAATGCGTTGTGAGCCAATACGAACTAATATCACGCCTTATCACCTTATCGAGAATAAGCCGCCAAGAATACCTGTCGAAAATCTGCCTATAAGAAACCATAACATAGACCTCTCTGCTGTGCTTTACCCATATGATGAGCTTTGGGACAGTTTGGGCGTTATAGGCAATCAGTATAGACTTGATAAGCTGAAAAATAATGCAGAAAGTGCTATGAACAAATACTATATGCAGCTTAATGATATTGAGAAAATAAAGGCTGCAGGCGGAGCGGTTTCTGAGCTTATGTATAAAGCTGCATTGGATCTTGAAAAACAGGCAAGTCAGGCGCAGCGCCAGGTCATAGAGTATCAGCAGCATATCCAACAGCTCAAAGAATTTCGTAAGAATGAAACACGAAAAATATTTGCCCAGGCTTATTCAGACAATGGCTTTCAAGAGGAAGATGACGGCTTTGATGAAAGCACAGACGAGCTTTATCTCCCTAATGACTTCCCTGCTCCTCAAAGCGAACTCCCATATGTGGATATATCCGCATTGCTTTATAAGGTCAATGGACTTGCAGGAGATGAGCTTAGCAGCCTGCTTGAAAAGAAAAACTATGCCGCTGCAAGGGGCTACATAAAGAAAATACAGAAACGTCCTGATATACGCAGCAATTTTGTTGCCGGCGAATGGGCGGCATTGGAACAATACATTAATAATGAGGAATTGAAAAATGCGAATACCTAACAGCTTTGTTACACGTTTTACACAGGCATCAGACTTGAAGCTTGCCTGTGTATTCTATAGTCTTATCCACAAGAATACAAAAAGAAATCTGCTTGGCTATGAGATCACAGTCAAGCAGACAACTCTTGTGTCACTATGCGGCTTTTCGGTATCCACTGTTAAGCGTGCGGCAAGCTCACTGCTCAAGAGTGGATTTATCAAGTCCCAGAAGCGCCAAACAAATGCTCCTGGAAAACTTGGCACATATACATACACTATTGAAGCCGTATCTACAGCTTCTAAATATTTCACCATGGATAAAAAGCTTATGAGCAGATTGAATGGAAATGAATTCAGAGTTTACGCAATGTGCTGTAAGCTGGCTGACAGCTCACACAAGAGCTTTTTTCAAAGCTATAATGATCTATCTCAGCTTCTAGGCATGAGCCGTCAGGACGTTCTCAGAACGATAGAGAAACTTGTAAAAGGTAAGTTCATTCGTAAGAAGAAAATCAGAACTCGTGCAGGTGATTTTACAGACAACACATATACTGTCTGCATATATGTTCATCACAGCAGAATAAAAAAAGCCTCCCGCCGCTCAAGCAGGAGGCAGAGCATTCATTGCTTTACAATGAACACACCCATTAAAAACACAAGTTCATTGTATAACAAAAAATCGGGTTTGTCAATAGGTTTTAAGAAAAAAATGCGGCTTTTAGAGATTTTTTTCTTAAAAAGGGGTAGTGGGTAAAATGAACTGTCTATAACTGACCCATTCTTGATTATCTGTCTGAAATCAAATAATTGATTTTGGTTTATATACTTAGTTATTATCAAAGTTATTGATGAGTATTTGTTTTTTTATGTGAAATTCGCTTTTTTCTTTCAGACAGATATCAATTCAAGCTGTCAAAATGCCTGTTTTTGTAATATAATTAATTTATTATATCAAAAGAGGGGATCATTATGACTATCGAAGAACTAATTGACGAAAAAACAAAACTTGAAAAACTTGTGATACAGCTTGCAGGAGAAAACCAACAGCTTAAGGACAAGTTGTCGGCTAAAAAGGCTAGTGACACTCCGTTCGCCGATCTGCTTGAAACGTGGCTGCACAACAAAAAAATGTCTGTAAAAGCCAACACATATGAAGCTTACTGCACCCAGGTCAATCACCACCTTGTGCCGTATTTTCGCAGCAAGGGTACAATTCTTTCTCAGCTCACGCCAGCAGTGCTTGAAGAATATTATTTCACAAAGCTTCAATCTGGCTTATCAGGCTCAACCATCAGGAAACATCATTCAAACATCAAGATGGCACTGAAATTTGCCGTAAAGAACGGATTGACAGACCAAAATGCCGCACTTCTTGCAGAACTTCCCTCCTGTAACAAGTTCTGTGGTAACTTTCTCAACACAGAGCAATTTGATCTTGTTCTCAGCAAAATAAAACACACTGCAATTTACACACCTGTGTTTATAGCAGGAACAATGGGGCTTAGGCGCAGTGAAGTTCTGGGGCTGCGTTGGTCGGATATCAATTTTGAGCAGCGCACTATGTGCATTCAACATACTGTGGTCAAATGCGTCAAAAACCATAAAACTACGCTTATATTTTCTGACGTGCCTAAAACAAGGTCAAGCCGCCGCACACTTCCGCTGCCTGACAGTGTATACAGCTACTTGAAATGGCTCAAACACAAGCAGTGCTTGTCTTATGCAGCTAACAGGAGCAGCTATTCACGGCAATATTTACAATACATATGCGTTGATAGCAAGGGCATTCTTATACAGCCTGATGAACTTTCTGTCCGTTACATCAGACTAATGAACGAAATGCACCTCAGATGCCGCTTTCACGATCTTCGCCACACTTGCGCTTCCCTGCTCGTTCAGCATGGCGTTCCCATGAAAGCCGTATCTGCATGGCTTGGACACAGCAGTTTGGCAGTGACGAGCGATATCTACACTCACTTAACATTTCAAGAGAAGCTTAACGTTGCTAACACTATTGAAGATTACATGAAAGATATGAATGTGTCACCGTGACACAAAAAAGCTTGACAAAAAAAATAAAATGATATATAATAAATATAGGATAAAGCCTATATTGAAAGGAATACAAATGCAGGAATTTGAAATAATATTTTATGATAAAGAAGACGGCACTGAGCCAGCCAAAGAATTTTTATTAAGCCTTGACATAAAAATGAGAGCCAAAATGCTTAGGACTATTGAGATGCTACAGCATAATGGATATGAATTAAGAGAGCCATATTCCAAACCGATCGGTGATGGAATACTGGAGCTAAGAGCAAAAGTGGGGTCAAACATATCAAGGGTAATGTATTTCTTTGTAGTTGGCAGAAAAGCCATACTTACAAATGGATTTGTAAAGAAAACGCAGAAAACACCTAAGGAGGAAATCGAACTAGCAAAGACATATCGCTCAAATTACTTAAAACGCACTCAGAAAGGGGAATAATACTATGACAAACTTTAATGATTTTCTTGATGAACAGTTAAAAGATCCTAAGCTCAAAGCGGAATATGACGCACTTGAACCTGAGTTCACAATAATTCAAACACTGATAGACGCTCGTAAAAAGAGCGGCATAACACAAAGTGAGCTTTCAAAGCTTACTGGCATTGCACAAGGCGATATAAGCAACATTGAAACAGGGAATGCCAATCCGTCAATAAAAACGCTTCAAAGACTTGCCGCCGCTTTAGGCAAAAAACTTAAAATAGAATTTGTATAAAAACTCCCTATGTGTCATCGTGACACATAGGGAGTTTTTATTTGCAATCAAACACTTGCACAGTATATCAACATACGAAATCGCTATATGAATTAAAATGTAAATCTTATCACTTCTGCATTTTTTAATTTTTGTTTCCATTTAGCAAAAAACTCCGTTTTGTAAAAACCTTCATTTTCCCACGTTTTATAAGCCTCAGTACAAAACGGAGAATTACTATGAAGGGGGTCTGTTGAATTCTTATATTCATCGGGAATCTCATAATAATATTCTTTTAAATCTATAATTGCAGGAGTTGCGTAATACGAATAAATCAAATCATACTTTAATTCAATTTTTAAAACATCAAAGGAAAAATCAAATAAGACATCACTAAACCATAAAGACAGCTTTTCATCTTCAATATTTAAGCGGCGGTGGCAGTTACGACAAGTGTTGTAGCACAAATAATCCTTGTCATTATACGTTAAATTGCCTTTATCATCATAGGACTCAGTTATAAATACGGGCATATCATACCCGAATTTGTCATGAAGATATTCATACAGATATGAAATCACCGGATTTGATTTATTCATAACCATTATGTCTTTTAAGGGCAGGATAGAAAAGTTTCTAAAAGGAAAAAAATCATTAGAACCATCGTCTATATAATATTCATAACAAGATATTTTAAACACAACAGGCGTTTCTTCCCAGCAATGAGGACACTTGATGTTCGCAATACATAGATACAAATATTGATTAATAATATCTATATTATTATCAAAGAACTTATCAAACTCTTGTAATTCAATAGTATTTATACCCTGAACTTCTTTTCCATAGTAGTAAGATTCCTTATAGTACGGTATCCATTCGCATAATGCATTTAAATGTTTTCGATCAGCACACCACTTTTTGATTTTATCGTCCCAGACAGCACCTCTGGATTTGACAATATCATATTGAAATTCAGGAACCTCAAGGATAACCACAAGAAACAACTCCATTTTTGAAAAATATTTTTTCGAAAAAAGTTTCTAAAATGTCAAGACCAAGAAAGTGTGTCACGGTGACACACTAGGGGTCATTTTGCATTTATATATAAAATATATATTTTTCGCCATTAATTTCCGCAAAAGTATTGACAAATTGACAAAATGGTGGTATAATTAATATACAGAGGAAATTTAGAGGGCATAAAAAATTGCACCCTCTAAGGCTTATAAACTCTTGGCGGAGATTATAAGCCCAGCAGCACAGATGTTACCGCAACTGTGGAGCTTTCAGAGAATGCTATCCTCGTGCTCTATTATAGCACGTTGGAAATAGATTGTCAAGGGCTTTTCACGATGTCAAACATCTGGAAAGCTCTTTTTGCTTTTAGCTGCTGATTCAACTCGTCAAAAATGCAGCTTGAAAATCGAATATCGTAAGTCCTCAAATAAGATTGAGATGAGGTCAACTGATGTGAAACACAAGCACAACAAGACATTGAGTTGTCTTTAAGTCGCTTAGAGCCATGACGTTCGTTACTGTTCAATCACGCCGATCAGGCATTCTTAACATTTCAGAACATGAACACGAGCCAGCCAGTAACAGTTAAGCTAACTGCAAGCCTATGTGCCGACGCCACTATGAATTAACATCAGATGATTCGCTTAAGCTCCACAATGTGCAGCTGCCTTGACAAGGTCTAAGAGCGAAACGAAACAAATGTCACAAAACATATCCTAGCTTGTTACTACAAGCTTTCATATATGCTCAGCAAGGATACTTAAAGATACTTGCTGAGGAAAGTCCACATTTTTATATCCTGTGGATTTTCCTTTGTGAGTATCAAAAATGATTGGTGCGCCAGAAGGGACTCGAACCCCCGACCTACTGGTTCGTAGCCAGTCACTCTATCCAGCTGAGCTACTGGCGCATTCAACTCTAATATTATATCATATGCAAGCCCCTTTGTCAATGAGTTAATGGAATTTCTCCGCTTATTTTACAGAATGTTCACATCGTTTCTTGTAGCTTCACACCTTTATCATCCCTTTAAATGCCATTGTTTTTCACACTTTTTGTCAATCAAGTGTTTGTAATCATTTGTAATACTTTTTCGGCAAACTGCTCTGTTTTTAACCGGAATTTTTGTAGATTATTTATCATTCTATGCCCTTGACTTATATTCTGATTGTGGTATAATAGTAAATGTTCAATATTATGTTATGACAAAAGCAGCCAACCACAATATATAGTGGTTGAGCAGGATAGAATGAAAGGAAGAGTATAGGTGAAGATAATAAAAAGAAGCGGCGCTGAGAATACGTTCGATAAGGAAAAGATAGAAAATGCCGTTGCGAAAGCTAATATCACTGTGGAGGAAAAGGATAGGCTCTCTGAGGGAGAAATAGGAGAGATAGCACAGAATATAGAGGACAAATGCTCTGAAATGAATAGGGCTATGGACGTTGAAACTATTCAGGACTGGGTGGAAGCCGATATCATGCGCCACGGCAAGTATACAGTGGCAAAGCATTATATCACATACCGCTATGAGCGTTCTATCGTCAGACAGGCTAATACTACTGACAAGCAGATACTTTCTCTTCTTAACTTCGAGAACGAGGAAGTCAAGCAGGAAAATTCCAATAAGAACCCTACTGTCAATTCAGTTCAGAGGGATTATATGGCAGGTGAAGTGAGCAAGGATATCACAAGAAGATTTTTGCTTCCTGACGATATAGTTGAAGCCCACGAAAAAGGTCTGATACATTTCCACGACGCCGATTATTTCGCTCAGCATATGCACAACTGCTGTCTTGTAAATCTTGAGGATATGCTCCAGAACGGCACTGTCATAAGCGAGGTCATGATAGAAAAGCCACACAGCTTCTCTACAGCCTGCAATATCGCTACACAATCTATCGCTCAGATAGCTTCTTCACAGTATGGCGGACAGAGTATCACACTTTCCCACCTTGCTCCGTTCGTTCAGATATCCCGTGATAAATACCGCCGTGAGGTAAAAAAGGAGTTCGCAGAGCTTAATATCCCTGCCGACGAGGATACTATAAATAAGGTAGCCGAAATGAGAGTAAAGGCTGAGATAGTTCAGGGCGTTCAGATGATACAGTATCAGGTCATCACTCTTATGACAACAAATGGTCAAGCACCTTTCGTTACTGTTTTCATGTACCTTGACGAAGTCCCTGAGGGGCAGACAAGAGATGACCTTGCGGCTATCATAGAGGAAATGCTCAGACAGCGTATCCAAGGCGTAAAGAACGAAAAGGGCGTTTATATCACCCCTGCGTTCCCTAAGCTAATATATGTCCTTGAAGAGGACAACATAAGAGAAGGCTCAAAATATTGGGAGCTTACAAAGCTTGCTGCAAAGTGTACCGCAAAGAGAATGGTTCCTGACTATATAAGCGAAAAGAAAATGAAGGAGCTTAAAGTAGACAAGAATGGCAATGGTCAGTGCTACCCTTGCATGGGCTGCAGAAGCTTCCTTACAACATATCTTGACGAAAACGGCAAGCCTAAATATTACGGCAGATTCAATCAGGGCGTTGTTACAATAAACCTTGTGGACGTTGCCTGCTCGTCATATAAGGATATGGATAAGTTCTGGAAGATACTTGATGAAAGACTTGAGCTTTGCAGACGTGCGCTTATGCTCCGTCACGAAAGACTTAAAGGCACTCCATCTGACGTTGCACCTATCCTTTGGCAGAACGGTGCATTGGCAAGACTTAAAAAGGGCGAAACAATCGACAAGCTCCTTTACGGCGGATATTCCACTATCTCGCTTGGCTATGCAGGTCTTTGCGAATGCGTAAGATACATGACAGGCAAGTCACACACAGACCCTTCAGCAACGCCTTTTGCACTTGAAGTTATGCAGCACCTTAATGACGCCTGCGCAAAGTGGAGAGCAGAAACAAACATAGATTTCAGCCTTTACGGCACGCCATTGGAGTCCACAACATACAAATTTGCAAGATGTTTGCAGAAGCGTTTCGGTGTTATCGAGGGTGTAACAGACAGAAACTACATCACAAACAGCTATCATATCCATGTTACCGAGAACATCGACGCATTTGACAAGCTCACATTCGAGTCTCAGTTCCAGGCTCTCTCACCAGGAGGAGCTATCAGCTATGTGGAAGTGCCGAATATGCAGAACAACATAGAGGCTGTTCTTGCAGTTATGCAGCATATTTACGACAACATCATGTATGCAGAGCTTAACACAAAGAGCGACTACTGTCAGAAGTGCGGTTTTGACGGTGAGATAAAGATAGTAGAAGATGACGGCAAGCTTGTGTGGGAGTGTCCGAACTGCGGCAACAGAGATCAGAACACTCTGAACGTTGCAAGGCGCACCTGCGGCTACATCGGCACGCAGTTCTGGAATCAGGGCAGGACTCAAGAGATAAAGGAGAGAGTTTTGCATTTGTGATTCGTCAAAAAACTCAAAAGCTCAAAAATCAAAACTCGTCAAAAAAATGAACATTATAGCAAGGAAAACTCAAAAACTCAAAACTGCAAAATCCGAAAATAATGAACATTATTCCTGACATAAAATAGCAAACAACATATGACTATAGGGGCAATACAAAATCGTATTGCCCTGCGTTGTATATACGAAAGGAGCGGAAAATGAATTATTGTGAGATAAAGAAAACCGATATCGCCAATGGCTCAGGTGTGAGGGTCACGCTGTTCGTATCAGGCTGCAGACACCACTGCAAGGGCTGTTTTCAACCTGACACTTGGAACTTTGACTACGGCAAGCCTTTCACAGATACCACCGCAGACG
>ERZ779875.593-NODE-593-length-32377-cov-9.081926_pt1 | contig 32377 bp, 50 predicted proteins | sample MGYA00511246_ERZ779875 | MGnify/ENA primary metagenome ERZ779875 (study PRJEB29588, sample SAMEA2155093) | human gut metagenome | biome: human gut; feature: human-associated habitat; material: faeces | place: Denmark | collected 2008/2010 ... | reverse complement strand
GCGCCATAGCGTCCTGCTGGGCCTGCCGCTCTGCTTCTGCGGCGGCCACAACGGCCTCCCGGTCCTCAAGCTCCACGGAGCGCCGCGCGTCCGCTTCACTCAGGCCCTCGGCCTGCTTTGCCTGCGCCCGGAGCATGGAAATGTAGTCCTTGGTGTTCAACCCCTGCTGGTTTGCAAAGCGGTTGACCATCTCCATCACAGGCTTAAACTCGTCATACTGGCTGCGGATGCGGTCATAGTCCATGCCCTTCTGGGCCAGTGCCACCATTTCCGCTTCGTTGGCCTGCCGCACCTCGCCCATGTGCCGCAGTTCCCATGTCTGGGGCCGTGCGTCCACGGTCTCCGCCTCGGTCTGCTGCGTCTGGGCTGCCTGTTCCGCATCTGCGGGAGGCTCAGTGCCCTCTTCCGGCGTCTCTGCGCTCTCACTTGGGTCCTCGACAGGCGTTTCCTCGCCAGTCTCCACCGGCTCTGCGGTCTCTTCCGGCTGGTCTGCCGTCATCTCCGCGCCGCCGTCCCAATCGTCCAAAAAGGCGTCCGTAGTTTCGGGCTCCTGTTCGGGGATCTGGTTCATGTTTTCGTCCATATTGGCCTCTTTCCCCGGCCTGGTCTGGCCGGATCTTTGTATTTTCAAAGCCTGGTCTGGCTTTGCTGACAAAACAAAAACGAGACCACAAGAAACGGCTTTCGCCGTTCTCATGGCCTCGTTGGGCTCTCGTTTATTCAGTTTACTGGAAAATTATTCCACAATCTCCCAGTCATCAGCCAGCATATCCGCCTGACTTGCCAACCATCCCATTTGGATGCCGGAAGTGCCGCAGAAAGCAATGGCTTTGTTGCCAATAGCATCGTGTTCTGCGTTGACAATCACGCCCTCCGGGCTCGTATAGCTGATGGCTGATGCCAATTCGATGTGCTGGTTTTTCCCGTTCCAGCCTGCCCGCCTGCATTTCTTGCCCTTCTTCATAGCCTCGATAGCCAAACCGAAGTTCATGCCGTCGATGGGGCGGTACGCTTCCTCGAACACAGCCTTTGGGCTCCAACTCTCGTAGCCGTCCTGGTAGCGAACCTTGTAACCCTCTTCCACAAGCTCCATGCTTCTGGGGATGAGCTCGTTCGCGTCATAGACCTTCCCACCCATGCGAATAGCAGGGGCCGCCTCAACGATTTTCGTGCCGATGTAGGTTTTCATTGTCATTCCTCCGTCTGTACATGTGTGATGGGGAAGGGGACGTCTGTATCCAGCTCCCGCCCCTCAAAAATGGTGGGGTAGTGGCCCACCTTGCATCTTCGGCAGTAAATCGGCGTGTTGTAGATCACGCTACCCGGTTCGATGTGCTGAAGCGCTTTCCCGCAGATAGGGCAGCGGTAGACCCACGTCCCATCTACCACCATGCTCCAAACTCCCCGTGCTCAATGCCGCCGTAGAGGTTTTCCACGTCACCGATCACGCTGGGCAGGCTCTGGCGGCACAGCTCCAACTGTTCCAGAAACGTCTGCCACAGGAAGTTGGCTCTGCTGGGGTCCTCCTCCAGCAGCAGCAGACCTGCCAGACCGTAAGGCAGCGCCCCGGTGCAGATCCGCTCATCCAGCGCCACCTCGTCCGCCATCTCCGTCACCTTGGGGCAGATAGGCCGCTTGCCGCCCGCCGCTTCCAGCGCTTCCCGGTAGTTGTCGCTGTACGAGAACGCCCGGTCTAAAACGCTGTTCAGCAGGGAAACGGTCCGCAGCTTGTACTCCTTGGTGTCCGCCGTGTCCGTGGAGCCGGTGGATTCATTCTGGGAATCCATCAGGTGGATGGCGATATCAAAAATCTGCTGTACCGTAACCGCCATATCACACCTCCCGCCCCTTCAGGCTGGCTTTCATGGTGTTCAGATCGTAGGTCATCAGGTTGTCAATGCCCTGTTCCACGCTTTTCTGCCGGTCCGTAGGCTCCTCCGCCTCCGGCGTTTCCGGTTCAGTGGGGGAGGGGGCTTTGATCTCCCGCAGCAGCCGCAGAATCAGCACTGCGCATACGGCAGCGCCTATGCTGGCCGCGCCGCAGATCAGGGATAAAACCAAAATCAGGCCGTTCACCTTGCCGCCTCCTCACTTGAAGTCGCTTGCGTCCACGCCGTCCCCGAAGGTCACGTTCACGCTGATGTCCTGGCGGGTCTCCTGCTTGTCCTGATAGCCGCCCAGGCGCTTCTGCTTGTTCAGGAAAATGCCCCGCGTCACCATGCCCTTCTCCTGGTAAATGGGGCTTGTGTCGATCTGCTCCTGAATCCGCTGGTACGCCAGCCGCACGTAGTAGCTCATAACGCAGCGGGGGTCATCGATCTCCTCATTGCCCGCTTCAAAGGCTTCCACCTGCGCTTCGACCACCTCGGCCTCCCGACCATCGTTGTAGTCGTAATACCCCTGAAGCCGCTGAACCGTCCATCGCATCGCATTGGCAAGGCCCGCCTCGCTGTATGCCTGCTCCAGCCGGTCCTGCACGTCAAAGTATTCCTCGGACTGTTTCAGGAACGCTTTAATCTTCTCGATCGTCTGTTTCTTGTGGGCCGCGGCGGCCTTCTTGTTCATGTTATCCATGTGCGCCTTGCGCTCTTCCGCAGTTGGATTTTTCTTCTGATAAGCCATGCCCCGGCCCCCTCTCACAAAAAATTCTGGTGGTTTCGGCAGGAATCGAACCTGCGACATATCGGCTCACGAAGTCCGCCGCTCTTCCGACTGAGCTACGAAACCATGCTCCGGTGGGCTGTTCGGACCCACCGGGCAACAGGAAAGGAACTGAAGGTGAAAACTGGCGTCTGACACAGGAGGCAGGCGGGTTCGATTCCGCCAACTTCATTCAAGCATATTTCGTCAAGTGAACACAATGGGTTTCAGTTATTTTCGTAATGTTCTACATAAAATCCCCCGCCCCCTTTTTCCGCCACCCCCCAGAGGGCGCACCGGCATAGCTTCCCGCAGCTGACATGAAAGTTCTTGGAGGGGGAGAGGGGATGTGTGCATATAGCCCTATACCATGCGCGAGAGACACCCCCTGTTTTTCCGCTACCCCCCTAACCCCCTGCTCCCTGGTCTCTACCTCTGGACCCCTGACCCCCAGCCGGTGAAGCCTCGGCCCGTCCTGATGGAATCAGCCCCCAGCCGGAGCAGCCAACAGGAATTGCACCCGACCGGGCGAGGGAAATACACAGAAACGACACAGCAACAGCCGAAGCCCAGCAGCACCAACGGAAATATTTAATAGCCTCTTAAATCTCACCGGAAAAGGGTAATTGCCACAATCTCGCAATAGCTCCGAATATCTCACAAATGCTCCGTTTTGCTACCGTTTTCTCTCGCTCTCTCGCGTTTTTTATTCGTTTCTTCTCCCTCTTACGCTACTCTCTCGATAGAAGCAAGTATATATATCTAATCCCTGTAGTAGAAGCTAATAGAATCTAACAGAAGCTAATATATATCTAATACACGCTCACTCTCTCACTCTCTTATTCTCCCCCCTATAGTCCCCCCTCCTTCTCCCTCTCTCTCGCTCGCTGCCGCTGCTGCCGCCCCGCCCCCGCACACAAAAAGAAAAGCGCCGGGGGTGTTATCCCTCGACGCTCTGGTGCTCGTTATAGCTTGTCCCGGATGGCCTCAATGATCCAGGCGTTGACGCTCTGGCCTGCGGCTGCTGCTGCCGCTCTGATCTGGGCCTTGCTGGGGTCGGTGCCGATCCTCAGCTTGACCGTGACTTTCTCGTTGTTTGCGCGCTCCCATTTGCGAGAGGCGTCTCGCTGGGCCTTGCTGGTCCTCAATTCCTTGTGCTCCAATAGTTACACCCCCTTTTGCGTCTTATTATATCGCATAGGCGCGTATAAGTCAGCCTGACAACATGCACAAAAAAGTCCGCCTGATACTGTGCGAACCTGCCAAACCTGCACGAATTTGCGAAAACCCCCTTGACAGCTCGTATCAGTCCGCCTTATAATTCAGGCAACAACAGCAAACACGACAACGCCACAGGCCGACAGGCCGGAAAGGATTACAAAATGACTACTTATTTCATCAACTGCAAGAACCTCGACGAGCTGAAGAAGGCTTACAAGGCCGCCGCCATGCAGAACCACCCCGACAAAGGCGGAGACACCGCCACCATGCAGGCCATCAACGCCGAGTATTCCGCCCGGTTTGAGGTCCTGAAGCGGTCCCAGAATGAGCAGGCCGCCGAGGACACCACCGGACGGACCCACGCCACCACCGAGAGCGCAGGCGATTTCATTGCCATCATCGCGGCCCTGCTGAAGCTGGACGGTCTCGAAATTGAGTTGTGCGGTCGCTGGCTCTGGATCGGCGGCAACACCAAGGAGCACAAGGAAGCCCTGAAGGCTGCCGGGTGCCGGTGGAGCAGCACGAAAAAGCTCTGGTCCTGGCATTTCGCCGAGGAAGGCCAGCGCTGGCACAAGGGTACAAAGACCATGGCAGAGATCCGCAGCAAGTACGGCAGCACCACCTTTGCCCGTTCCACCAATTCCGACGCGCTCCCGGCTTGACCGGGGCGCGCCACCACCAGAAAGGAGAATGACCCATGACCGCTATTGAAATCATCGGCACCGGCAAGCGCACCCGCTACACCGTGAAAGCCGTTACCGAGTACGGCACGAACCCCACCAACGGCAAAGCCTACCGCACCGAGGACGCCGCCCGCCGCGCCGCCGATGAAATGGGCCTGACCGTTTCCGTTGTGGGGGATCTCTGGCAGATCCTCCGCGCCACCCACTGAAAGGAGAATCGACATGAAGAAGTTGCACGTTTACACCGTCTACATGGATGACGGGGACGCATTCAAGGTCACCGTCCCGGCAGAGAGCGAAGCCTCCGCAAGAAAATACGTTGCCGGAAATGGTGACGTGATCGCCGTAAAAGATGCCCCCTTGCAGGACATCGACACCGGATGCCTGGCCGACACCCTCCGCCGGGACGGATGGGGCCAGATGGAAATTGACGTAATCACCCGCACCCTTGCCGCCGTTGGCCTTGAGCGATAACAGAAAGGAGCATGAACCATGAAAACAGCCGGATATTGGGCATGCAGAAGCGAGATCATCGCCGCCCACCTCGCCGCCCCGCACAGATATGAACCTTTTACGGAACTTTTCGACGTGGACAAGCTCGACGCCATCCGCGACAAATACGGCGTTAACCTTTACCGCGAATGCTACGCAGAAGCAGGCCACGAGATCATGGTAGTAGCCGACACCGTAACATTTCTTCGAATGCTGGGCGTTGAGTGCAAGCCGGTATTCTCCCCGGATGACTGCCACGCGGATTTTATCGCCGTCTTTTCTCTTGGCAGATCAACCGCCGAACGCATCAATCAGATCGCCCACAGGAATGGCCTTTGCGTCCTGTTCCAGTGCCCCACCCACTAACCACCACCGCCCGCCCCGGAGGAACGAGGGCAGAAAGGAAACAAAATGAATGACCGTACCGCCGCCACCGCCGCCCGCTTCGGCATCTCTGAACAGTGCGCCGCGCTGCAGCGCGACCTGCTGACCCTCCCCGGCGCCATCGATGTGGAATTTGATCTCGATGGATTTTATGACAATCTACGTGAGGTGATTTTCCTTGTAAAATTCGAAATCCCCGTCGCGAACAGGAACTATTACCGAGACTTTCGCACCTTACGCCAGGGCGTGATCGACACCGCCGCCCGCCACGGCCTGACCCGCACCCCGGACACCATCGAGAACTACGGCGAGCACCTGTATTTCGTCTTTCACCACGATAGCACATGGGAACACCCCATGACTGAACAGCCCGACTAAACCACCACAGAAGGAGGAAACCGCATGAGCTATCTTGATCTATTCCAGCGCTATGGCAGCCCCAGCCGGGAAGCGGAAATACGGCTGACCGCCTATCTACTCCGGCCCGACGCTCTGACCGCCGACCGCATCAAGGCCCACGATGACAGCGCCGCCCGGATGATTGCCCGGTGTAACGAGCTGATCGACCAACTGACCGAGTACCGCGCGGCACTGGCGGAGCGATACGCCGCCCTTGCGACTGCCGCATACCGTGATCGGCTGGAGCTGACCCGTGACCCCGGTTACAGGGGCAAGCCGGTGATCTACTTTGTGCGGATCGTCCGCACCTATGAGGACGGCACCACGGAGCGCGTTTTGGACGAAAAATATTTCGGCACGGAGCGCCGGAAAGCATTTGCCCGGTTCGCGGAGCTGAAGCACCAGCGCCCCGGCATCGAGACCATGCAGGACACCGAGAAGCGCAGCTGGGAGCGTTGACAATCAACGCGGCCCATGTTACCATCAACTTACAGACCGGCCCCCGCCGGAGAAAGGACGAAGGATCACGAAATATACTTACAAGTGCTTTGAAGATAATGCTGGCTGCCTGCATTTGGCGGTGCTGGATGATTCCGGGGCCTGTGTTTATTACCTGGCAGACCAAGACCGGGCGTTGATCCGTGAAACGCTGGACGCACTCCGCGCCGGTGGTGACCCGATTGCTGACGAATGGGAGGGCGGAGAACCGGACCCGGCTGCTTGCTATGTGTGGATCGTCGATGCTGTCAACCGCCGCAACGGTGGTGCGGAAGAGATCGAGCTTTAACCGAAAAAGAACAGCGGCCCGGAGCCATCCGAGCCGCTGATTTTTTATGCCGTTTTCGCCATGCTTCACAGTACCTTCACAGTATAGCCGCAATCCCTTGCCATTCCTCAAATCATGTTACAATTCCGTTACAGTTTCCCCCTCCACCACAAAACACCAATTCACGCAAAATTTCCCTAAAAAATGTTATATATCAACGCTCTTAGCCGCTTTCTTAGGTTGCGTATTTTTGCCTTTGTTGCGGCTGCTTTGCGTGCGGTTCGACACAGAATCTACACACTTGACGCCGTTTGTTTGTTAAGATCTTTCCCCCGCCGCTTTCGCCCTGGAAAGATGTTCGTTGACCTGCCGCACGCTGTCGCTCCGGTGGTTCTTGCGCAGGTTGATATAGACCTTTTCCATGACCGCCACGCTGTCCCCCAGCCACTCCGCCGCCGTCCGGGCATCCACCCCGGCCTCGTAGCAGATCGTTGCGAAGGTGTGTCGGAAGCAGTGGGGGGAGACTTGCGTTTTCTCCTTCTGTTTCCCGTTGTCAGCGGTGATTGTATCCATCAACCCGGCATCCCGACAATATTGCTTCCAGTATTTGGCAAGCTCATACGCGGTCAGATACTTTCCGGTATCCGGGGACGGAAACACATAGCCGATCTGGTTTCGCGGCAGCATCCGCGCCAGCTCGTCAAAGATGGGGACATCCCGCCTGCCGTTCTCGGATTTCATGTGGTCCTCCAGCAAGGGCACATTGGCGTTGTCATAGTTCAGCTTTTTGCACACATGGATCACACCGGCTTTCCGGTCGATGTCCCGCCATGTCAGCGCTAACGCCTCACCCCGGCGTAAACCGGTGTACATGAGGAAATACCCCAGCAGCCACCACTCGCCCCGTTTCTCTCTGGCCGTGGCTTCTACCTTTGCTTCCTGTTCTTCCGTTAGCGCCGTTCTGACCCGGTGCTTCAAGCCCTTTGACTTGCGGACCTCCGCCGCCGGATTGATGGCAAGCCCGCTTTCCGTTCTGCGGTTGATGGCCGACCGGAAGATCAGCTTCAAAACGGAGATCTCAAGCTGCACCGTGTCCCGGGAATAGTCTTTCTTCTCAAACTGCCGGATATAGGCCACGATTTCCTCCGGCGTGATCTCCGCGATCCGCTCTGGCCCAAATCTTGCCACCAGCCGCCGCATGGTGTTTCCATAATTGCGGTAGGTCGCGTGGGCAACTTCCGTTTCGATTTCCCGATACCAGTTGTCCGCCGCTTTGGTAAATGTCCATCCCTTTTCGGCTTCGTCCCGGTATTCCAGGATCTTCCGATCTACCTCCCGGCAGGTTCTACCACGGAACGCCTTCCGTTTTCCGTTCACTGTCCGAATGGCCTCAAATAGCCCGTCCGGTCTTTTGTAATACTTCTCCTTTTTCGCCATTTTTTCCTTTCCTCCTGTTGCATCGCCAGGGGGATCGTGCTATACTGTGATTGATCCTCCTTTGGCTTTGTCGTGATTGCGATTGGTGGTATCATCTGCCGTCTGAGTGTTCCCACACTTAGACGGCCTTTTTTTATTCTGTTATACCCTATCCGCCACAAAAACCGCATGGCTCAAACCCTAACGCCATAGCATCATCGCAGCTGTTGAAATAAATTAAATTCTCAGGCTTTATTTGGTTCACGTATGGGCAGCCTAAAAAATGATAGGTATCTCCGCGTCTGCTTGCGCAGAACTCCCCATAGTTCGTAATGGTATAGGTCCGTAGAAATTCGTAGTCCATAGCAGTAGCAACGTGGTCGAGGGATAGGTCACAGTCTACCCCTTCCGGTCCCATATACACGCTGGCAACATTCTTTTTGGGGTCATATTCGGAATCGCCACTGTCTTCCCTCCCATACGGAAGGCGTATATTTTCGATGGTGTATCCCTCGTACTTGGAGACTGTTGCAATGCAGAAAATTGAGCTCGTTCCAGTATCCAGCCAGGATGCGTAATTTTGCTTGTATGTATCTTGTTCATAAAAAGCCCCGACCTCCGGTTTGGAGCAGAAATGCCAGAGCGCCGCATTTACACCGCCAGCCACAATAGCAGCCGGCAATACAATTCCATAAACAATTTTACCCGTCATGGAATGTTTTTCTGAAAAAGCACTTCTGAAAAAATCGGCAAGGTTAAACATGCTCCAATCTATCTTTTTCCTCTTGAAGATCAATTCAAACACGGAAGCTATGAGTGCCCACACAGTCACTAATGCGAAAAAGAAAAATAGAAGTGAGCACACGAAAAGAATCTCTTTAAGGTCTGTCATTTTCCCCACTTCCCATCAAAATTTTTATTCTATGTAACGGATCGCGCCCCAGGACCCGTGAGTAGCGTCCAGATAGAGCAGCAGCAGAAAAATCAAAAGGAACGTGAGAATCCCGAACAGGACCCGCTTCTCCCTCTGCTGCTGGCGGATCAGCCGCCGCAGATCGTCGATGTGTGCGGCATAAATGCCCCGATCATCGTCCTGCTCGCTGTTCCGCAGCACCTCCAGAATCTTTTCGGCCACATCGTCCGGCGGTTTCACCGCGCCGGAAATGTAGCGTGATACCATGCTTTCCGATGCATTGCATTGCTCGCCGATCTCCCGCAGGGTCAGCGGGCTTTTCATGCGCATTGCCCTCGCCTTTTCCGAAAAATTCACCGTTTCCCCTCCTTGAAAGTTTTTTGCAAGGAAAATCCTCCCTTTGAATTGGACTTTCTCGCTAAATGGGTCTATCGTTCTCATAGGCCCACTCCCCTTTCCCCGGTCCCGCTTCGGCGGGCCGGGGTTTCAAATAGAAAGGAGCATCCAACCTATGACAGACCTTGAATTTCTGGAAACCTTCCGCAACTTACTGCCGGAGAAGCAAGCCGCCGTACTTATTGCGATGCAAGAGCTTTTATTATCTCAACAATCCGTTCCCGGTTCTCCGGCGTCAGCTGATGTAAAAGTTCAATGATCCGCTTATCATCTTCGCTCAGACCGTCCCCATTCGTGGGGGCGGGCTTTTCTTGTTGTGCAATCCCGTCCCTAAATTCCGGTGGCGCCCATGATGATTCACATGCATCTTTCCACCCTTCGTAATAACTTTCCACTGAATCCTCGTTTGCATAATCAAGAAATTCAGTAATGTCAACGCCAAAATACTCTGCTAATTTACTTGCGGTAGGGACGGAAAGTGTTTTTGTCCGCCCATGTTTTAAATCTGATAAGATGCTTTGTCTTATGCCCACATCGGTACACAACTTTGATATTTTGATGCCCCTTTCTTTACATTTCCCCTCAATCAATTTGTATAAATCGTCCATAACGGAAGCCCTTTCTTTGTGTATCACGCCATAAATACGGAATGGCGTATTTATTTATTGACTTTTACGGCGCACCGTAGTATTATGAACGTGTCGATACGGAACACCGAACTTCTCAATTACAGGATACTACGGTATTCCGAATAAGTCAATACCAAAATGAAAGGAGATCTCCGTGTTTTACGAAAAATTTTCGGCAGCGTGCAAGCGTGCCGGAGTAAGCCCAACCGCCGCAGCCGCTTCTGCCAATATTTCCGCTTCTGTTGTCACCGGGTGGAAGCAGGGAAGCGAACCGACACTTGAAACTGCTTGCAAGGCTGCGGAAGCTCTCGGCCTTTCTTTGGACGAGCTTCTTGGTGTTAGTTCAAAAAATAGAAAGAAAAGAGGGTTGCGCAGTGAGTGACCTTGAAATCCTGTTGGCATTGCGATCCCTGTCCCCGGAAAAGCAGGCACTTGTCATTAAGCTAATGGAAAAAGTGGTGTTTTATCAATCTAAAGGCAAGCGGAAGGAGGATGCGCAAGATGAATGAACTGATCCCTATTAACATGAGCGACCCGGAGCGAATCACGGTTTCCGCAAGAGACCTGCACGGCCTATTGGAAATCGGAGCGAAATATGCGGACTGGTTCCCGAGAATGTGCGAATACGGCTTTGAAGCTGGACGCGATTTCAACCTTCTCAAAATTGAGCGGGTTCAGAGTGAAGGCGGCAGAACGGTTACACGCCTTGTCGATGATGCGCAAATCTCCATTGACATGGCAAAGGAGCTGTGTATGCTCCAGCGGAATGAAAAGGGCAAGCAGGCCCGTCATTATTTCATCCAACTGGAAAAGGACTGGAACAGCCCGGAAAAGGTCATGGCAAGAGCCTTGCAGATTGCGGAGAGAAAAATCAAAAATCTGGAAGCGCAGTCTGAGGAGAACCGACCTAAAGTGCTGTTTGCTGACAGCGTGGCAGCGTCCCACACATCCATCCTGATTTTTGACTTGGCAAAGATCTTGAAGCAGAACGGCGTAAAGATCGGCGGGCACCGTTTATTCGACTGGATGAGAGAGAACGGTTATCTGGTTCGGCGTAATGGCAGCGATCACAACATGCCAACACAGCGGAGCATGGAAATGGGCCTATTCGAGGTAAAAGAAACCACCGTGTCCCATTCCGACGGTCACATTAGCGTGAACAAAACGCCGAAGGTCACGGGCAAGGGGCAGCAATACTTCATCAATCTTTTCCTCTCGAAAAAATGAATAATTATTCGTGCCGTTACACGAACAATTCCCCTCGCTCTTTACCCAGAGCGTCAATGCACATAGTTCAGGCAATTAACGGCCCGCACCACCAATCGCAATCACGACAAAACCAAAAAAGGAGGCCCCTATGGAACATCCCGCATATCGAGACAATCTCGAACAGATTTTGACCTTTTCCCATGGCCGCAACCTCTTGAACATCAAAGAGGTTCTGGCCTTCACCGGCCTGAAGGACTACCGGGCCATTCACCGGCGCTTCACGTTCATTGACGGCTATATCTCCGCCGCCACGCTGGCCCGCCAGCTTTGCGGAGGTGCCAGAAAATGAGCAAGCTCAACCTCTGCGGCTTTAAGCCAGACCCAAAGCCGCCCGCGCCGCCGGAGCTGGGCACACGGGGAACATGGCGGTTCCAAATTGAGGACGACCATCCCCGCTTGAAAACCGGCACCATCACCTACATCAACATTCCGCACCGCTGGTTTCTGGTCACCTTCGACGGCGGATTGCGCCAGGGCTATCACTTCGGGGAGGCTTAACTATGGATACAACAACGTTCATTTTCGTGCTGATCGGCGTGGCCACCGCCGCCGCGTGGCCCCTGCGGATCGTGGACCTTATCGAGAGGAGGAACCGCCATGAAACGCGCTAACCGCACGCGGGAGGAACGCCGCCGGGACCGGGCCGACTTCTCCGCTTGGGTCTCCTTCGGCTGCTTCCTCGGCTTCCTGCTCATGGTGCTGGCCCACATGCTGGGCGTGATCTGATGCGCAGACGCCGTGGCCGGATGGCAGAATTACCGCCCTGCCCCCGGTGCCACATGTACGGCGGTAAACGGATGGTAGCCCCCGGAAAGGAGGACCTGTTTTTCGTCCTCTGCGATTCCTGCGGCTACCGCACGAAAAAATATACGGACATCGCCCATGCGGTCCGTGTCTGGAGGGAGACCCAACTATGACCAGAAAAACCTATCCCATCTGTGCCCACTGCGACCACCCAATGAACCCCGCCGCAGAGGATGACTGTGACCGGATGTTCCAGCTCCCGAACGGCGAGCTGTACTGCCCGCCCTGCTTCAAAGATTACCTGCTGGATAAGATTGATGACGATATGGACCTGTTTGCCGACGCCCTCGGTATCCCGGTCCTGTATACGGAGGGTCCCAATGCTGATATTTGATGAGGCCACCCACACTTACACACTTGACGGCATCCAACTGCCCAGTGTGACCGAAGTCACCCGCTTCTGCGCCTATGACTATAAGTCAGATCGGCCATGGCTGGCGGAGGCTGCCGCCCGCCGGGGAACCGCCGTCCACGAAGCCTGCGCCCTCATCGACTACGGCGAGGACCCGGAGGAAACGCCGGAGATCGCCGGATATCTGAAAGCCTACCGCCGGTTTCTCAAAGACTGGAAACCGGAATGGAAACTGATTGAATGTCCCATAGCGGACCGGAATATGAAAATGGCCGGAACGATGGACCGCTTTGGCATCATCCATAATGCCCCCGCGATTCTGGACATTAAGACCGGCCAGCTCCATGACGCCGCCCTCTCCGCCCAACTCACCGCCTACAAGATGATTTTCTCGTGGGACCCGCGCTGCGGTTACGGAAAAATTCAATCGCTCTATGCCTTGAAACTCTCAAAAGACGGCACTTATGAGCTTCGCCATGTAGAACCAAATTCAAATTTGGTAAACGCCTGCCGCACCCTACACAAAGCCACAGAAAGGAAGAAACGCACATGAATGAACTCGCCCTGTACCAATACAACGCCGCCGCCTTGACGGTGGCCCCCGTCCCCCGCTCCGGCAATTACACCATATGCGCCCCAGACGGAGCGCCCGCCGTCCTGAAGCGCGGCATCGACTTCGGCATGATCCGCAAGAAGAACGGCGACGCAATGACAAAAAACCCCACCCTCTTCAAGTCCGGCGCGGAGAAGGTGGCCGTGGCCTACGGCCTCTGCCAGCGCTACACGCTGGAAAGCAAGCTGGAGGACATCGAGCACGGCTTTTTCTATTTTCTCGTCCGCTGCGACCTCATCAAGATCTATGACGGCAAGGAATACGTCATCACCTCCGCCTACGGCTCCGGCAACACCCGCGAGAGCCGCACCGGCTCCCAGTCTCCCTATGACGGTGCCAACAGCGCCGTGAAGATGGCCCAGAAACGCGCCCTGGTCTCCGCCGCCCTGTCCCTCGGCTGCGTCTCCGATATGTTCACCCAGGACATTGAGAGCGACACCGAGGACGGCAGCGCCTACATGACCAACAAGGACCCCAACGCCCCCATTACCGCCGCGCAGGTCAAATTTTTCTATTCTGCTTGTTCCCGCCACGGCCTGACGAAGCAGGAGGCGAAAACCCTCTTGAAGGCCCACGGCTATGACAGCGCCAGCAAGGTACTCAGCAAGGACTTTGACTCCCTGCTGGACGCCCTGGAACCGAAGGAGAATGCCTGATGTTCATTAACGGCTTACCGGACTGCAACCGGGAGGGCGTCCAGCAGAAAACCGGCTTGATCTGTGGCCGCTGCGCCAAGGACGCCCAGATCTTCACCTCTAAAAAAGGCACCGTCATCGGTTCCGTCTCCGTCCCGGCCTACAACAAAACCGATGGGACCACTGTCTGGATGACCGTCAAGGGCTACGGCTCTATGGGCCGCGTAGTCGCCAGCGCCTCCAAAAACGATCCCATCATCGCTGTGGGCCGCGTAGAACCCCATGACTACGAGGGCAAGACCTATATCAACTTCATCGCGGAGTGGGCTTCTGTGGGCGCTCAGCGCATCGACGCCCGTACCGCCCCCGCCCCCACTGATAATTTCGCCGAAATTGAAGATGACGGGGAACTCCCTTTTTAACAGCTTTGCCGTGTGTGTCTAAAGAGTGATGACGGGCGGATGCAAGCAAGCCGCAGCACGATCACCGACGCACCGGCAAAGAAGAAGGTCTCCCCCCACACCCCCCTCTAAGAAGAAACACACACTCTCTAACAGAGAAATAATAAATATATATTTATATCTCTTTGTGTGTGTGAGGGAAAAGAATTAGAGGCTAATACAGGAATTAGAAGCTAATTAGAGGCTTCTACGGAAGTCTTACAGGAGAAGAACATGGAGAAGCAGGACATAACGAAATTGCTTACGCTGCTTGGGACGATCTATCCAAACGTGAAGAAGCCGAAAGGCGAAGCTGTGGTAGAAGCGTGGTTTCTGGTTCTGGAGCCGTGGAGCTACGAGGATGCAAAAAGGGCCGTGATCCTCCGTGCGAGAGATAATATATACTTCCCGAACCCATCCGAACTGATCCCTTACCTACCCAAACCGGAACCCCCAAAGACGAAGGAGGCCCCCATGCCGGAGCCGTCCGACGCCTATCTGGAAAAATTCTACGCCAGGGCAGGCGAACAGCACGAGCGCTGGCATGAGGCTGGCATCCCCACACCCTCCGAAGCAAAGAAGCAGGGGATGACCTACGCCGCGTGGTGCGCTCTGGCAGATATGCGAGGTGTTTAATGGCAAGTAATTTTCGGCTGGACGAGCTGATCCGCCGCTATCCACCACGGGAGAAGAAGCAGAAGAAAGCCCACAAGGGCAGCGCAGCAACCGTGTATCAGCAGCAACTTTGCTGGACGTGCGCCAACGCCTGCGGCGGCTGCGAGTGGTCTGACCATCTGGAGCCGGTCCCCGGCTGGGACGCCACCCCCACAAGGCGCGTGCTGAAAGTGGGCGGCAAAGGCAAGGGCGGCACACGGGTAGCATCCTCGTTCGTGATCCATGCCTGCCCAAAAGTCAGGAGGGACACACGATGATGCGGCTTGTGATTGACATTTACGATGGTGAGGACACGCAGGGAACGAAGGAGGCAGTAGCGATGCTATTGGAGCCTCTGGGCCGCGTCCGGGTGGTGCAGATCATTGTTGACGGAAAGGAAGAAAAGCGATGAAGGGTGAATCTACCGGCCCCGTTCTTTACCCGATGGGGGTTTATACGTTTGCCTTTGCATGCGTCCATTGTGCAAACAGACATTCAGACAAATGCCACCTGTGCAAGTGCGAGAAAAAAAGCGGATTTGAGCCGAAGAAAGAGGAGAACAATGAAAATTGAATTTACGGTTCCCGGTATTCCGGTAGGCAAGGGCCGCCCACGATTTATGAAAAACGGCCACACCTACACCCCGCAGAAAACGCGGGACTACGAGGGCAAGGTAGTCCAGTGCTGGCAGTGCCAGAGCGGGAAAGGCTTTGCGGACGGCATCCCGCTGACGGCCACCGTCACGGCGTTTTTTACGGTGCCCAAGAGCACGTCAAAGAAAAAGGCCGCTGCGCTGGACGGGACGCCCCACATTAAGCGCCCTGACGCTGACAACGTGGCGAAGGCCATTCTGGACGCGCTGAACGGCCACGCCTACAACGATGACAGCGCAATCGCGATGCTGACGGTGCGAAAGTATCAGACAACCGGAGCCTCCCGTGTGGAGGTCACCATTGAGGAGGAAAAGTAATGGACGCTGTGGAGTATTTAAAAACATTGTGCAGAATGTGCCACTGCGAGTGCCTCAAATGCGAGTTTGGGAAAGCACGTAGCGGGTTTGAAACCTGCCCTGTCTGGCAAAGAACCCACCCGAAGGAGGCGGTGGAAATTGCCGAAAAGTGGGCGAAGGAACACCCCGTCAAAACCAGGCAGAGCGAGTTCTTGAAGCTGTTTCCGAACGCACAAACTGATTCGGGATGCCTTAATGCTTGCCCAATGGATGTATTCGGCAATACGGGTATCGACTGCAACAAGCGAACTTGCTTTAAGTGCAAAAAGGAGTTCTGGCTTGCGGAGGTGGAGGACGCATGAAACTATTGATCGGCGGAAGCCCTTGCACACATTGGAGTATCGCGCAGACGAAGAACCGCGAAACCGAAGCCAGCGGCATCGGCTGGGAGCTATTTCTAAACTACCGTATCGCCCGCGACAAGTATAAGCCGGATTTCTTTCTCTACGAGAACAACAAATCCATGTCGCCCGCTATCCGGGCGCAGATCACGGCGGAGTTAGGCGTGGAGCCTGTCCTGATTAACAGCGCCCTGGTGAGCGCACAAAACCGCCAGCGCCTGTATTGGGCGGGCAGACGGAACCCGGACGGCACATACAGCCAAGTGGCAGTGGAGCAGCCGGTGGATCGTGGGATCCTCCTGCGCGATATTCTGGAAAGTGGTGTCTGCTGGAAAGAAAAAGGGTATGCTCTGCTGTCCACAACTGGCGGGACCACGGCGGACGACATGGTTTCCAGACACCAGCGGAATGGTGCGGCGGAACCTGTTGCCATTAAGCCGCTGACCGAAAAAGAAATGGATTATATGGTGCGCGAAACCAAGGACGGGCGAAACCATTTTGATTTCGATTATTTCCACGACGCAACGCAGGAAAAAAGTGCCTGCGTGACGGCGAACACCCACAAGGGCGTCCCGTATAACGTTCTGGTGGAGCCGGTGAGGATCGGAACCATTGAGAACGACGCAAAGAACCAGACTTTTGACAGCCAGCAATACCGTGTTTACAGCCCGGACGCCAAAAGCGTAACCCTCTGCGGGAATGGCGGCGGCCTGGGCGCAAAAACCGGGCTTTATGCCGTCCCTGTGGCTGGGCGCGTCGTGGGGCGCAGGATCAACGAGCAGGGGCACCGCGACGATTACAACGAGGAGATCGAGCGGATCCAGCGTTTCGAGGTAAACGAGGATCCGAGCAAAACAAATTGCCTGTCAACCGTGGAAAAAGACAATATGATCGCCGTCCCCGTCCGCGTCGGCGCCATGCCGAACAAGGACGGCGAACTGGGCACCAGCCAAAGCCACCGCATTTACAGCACCGACGGCAAGAGCGTTTCCCTGCAGGCAAGGCCGAACGGCGGCGGGGCCGACGGTGCGGCCACCGGCCTGTATGCCGTGCCCGTTATCCCGGACGGGAAAGGGCAGTTTGTAATTAAGGCGGCAGGCGGAAAAGAAATCCCAGTTTACGAGGTTCGCGGCGGGCGGATCACCATCAAAGGAAAGACATACCCCATTAAACTGGCAGACGGATTTTACATCATTCGCAAGTTGACCGTGACGGAATGTAAACGCCTCCAGACCGTGCCGGACACATACGCCTTTCCTGTCAGCGACACCCAGGCGTATAAAATGCTGGGCAACGGCTGGACCGTGGACGTGATTGCCCACATTATGAGCCATTTTACCGGGCTGACGGAGGAGCCGGTGGAAGTGCTTTCCATGTACGACGGTATGAGCTGCGGCCATATCGCGCTGGACAAGCTGGGCGCGGAGATCACCGCCTACTATGCAACCGAGATTGACAAATACGCCGTACAGACCACACAGCACAATTACCCGGACACAGTGCAGCTGGGCGACGCGTTTCAGGTGCGGAACGATGATTGGAGATTGGGAGAGGAATTATGAACAATCAAAACCTCGTAAATGCGCTACGTGAGCACGCAGAATGGGCGGAGGGGAACCAGTGGGAAACGCCGATCACGCTGGCCCATGAGGGGGCCTGTAACGGATGCCGGTGGAGGAGGTAAGAAGATGGAGCGATTGACGACAAGAGACGCAAATTGCGCAGACCCCAAAGTACTTTATGGGGTGTGGGTAAAGAATCACGATTATATTTCAGCGGCAAACCGCCTCGCAGACTATGAAGATACGGGGCTGACGCCGCAGGAAGTCCTCAGTATGAAGTTCGAGTGGTGCGCAATGATGGATGCGTTGAACAGCATCGGTGGAGGTTATACTCGCCTGCGCGAGCTGACCGAGGCCGACAAGGGCGGCCGGCTGGTGGTGCTGCCGTGCAAGGTGGGCGACACGGTGTATTTTGCTTTGCTTGGAAGAATCATTGAGAAGCAGGTATTTAGCATCGTTTCATTTTCAAATTCCACAAGAATTTACTGTGACGGAACCAGCGAATATTTCAGGCCAGAGGATATAGGAAAAACTTTCTTTCTCACCCGCGAGGCGGCGGAGAAAGCATTGGAGGCGATGAAGGATGCGTAAGGCTGTTATGCTGAGCATCCGCCCGAAGTGGTGCGCGAAAATCATCATTGGCAGAAAAACTATGGAATTGCGTAAGTCCGTGCCGAAACTGGAGGTACCGTTTAAGTGCTATATCTACTGCACAAGTGGTCATCCGTATATCTCCGTAAAGGGTGGAAATCTGGACAGGGATACCGTCCGGACCAATACGGTCGGCAGATGTAACGGCAAGGTTATCGGCGAGTTTGTGTGCGACTACACCCTACAACGATGTGAGATGGCAAATGCAGACATTGCCGAACAGCAATCCTGTGTTCGCCGCGAAGATATCTATTTCAAATATTCCGAAGAGGGAAAGCAATATATTTACGGTTGGCATATCTCCAACCTGAAAATATACGACGCACCAAAAGATCTGAACGAGTTCTGGCTTCCACCTGAGCTATATTGCGAAAAGGAACGATGCGGAGGTTGCCCGTACGATCAGGTGGCAGATGTGAACGGCGAATACAGCTGCGACTGCGAATGGAAGCGCCCGCTGACGCGACCACCGCAGAGCTGGTGCTATGTGGAGGAGGGCTAAAAATGGCTGAATATAAAATCTGCTTTAGCGTGGCCGGGGCGTTCGGCGCTCAAATCAGCTTTGAGGCAAAACCCGGCGTATCCTATGAGGACGCTGCGGCGGCCCTTGACAAAGACAAACTGGCGAAGCTGATATGCCTCGACACCTTGGGCTACTCCGCAAAGGATATTGAGATTATCACGCCGGAACAGTACGAGGCGGAATTTGGAGGGGATGAGGATGGCTGAATGCATTGAGAGGGAAGCGACAATTAAGCGCATCAAAGAAGTTTATTGCGTAGGCTGCAACAGCTACAACGGAGTAAGATGCCGTGCGTGTGGAACGGGCGATGCAATCGACATGATCGAAGATGCCCCAGCCGCCGACGTGGCCCCGGTGGTGCATGGGCGGTGGATACGACCGCACTGGAAGAACAATAATTATTGCTGTGACTGTTCGGAGTGTGGCGGGGAGGCAATGCACAGAGACTATCAGTGGAATAAAAATGGCGTATACCCTATTTGCCCCAACTGCGGGGCCAAGATGGACGGAGGCGCTGACCATGAGGCTGATTGATGCTGACGCAATCCTGAAAGCAGACGAAAATTCCGATAAAGCGCTTGTTCTGGGAAGCGGGAAATCTCTGGAAATAGCTTATGCCTTGCTAAAAAAGAAGGTGGAGGACGCTCCCACCGTGGATGCCGCGCCGGTGGTGCATGGGCGGTGGGATGATTCTGGGCGGTATACATTTCCGGGCGGCGGGACTGCTGTTAGGTGTACCGAGTGCGGTTGTGCACTGACGGTGAGCGAGTATCACCTGAACAACTGGAATTATTGTCCCGTATGCGGGGCAAAGATGGACGGAGGTGCTGACCATGAGGCTGATTGATGCAGAGTTATTGGAAGAACAGTTTGGAATTTCCGATGCAGATATTTTGGCAAAAGAAGAAATCCGATTCGCCCCCACCGTGGATGCCGTGGTTGTGACGCGGTGCAAAGACTGTAAGCATTTGTGCGTGTGGAACCGAAAAGATATATACGCATTTTGCCCCAAAACAAACATCGTGTTTTTGCCATTTGATAAGGACACAAGGACGTTCTTTTGCAGCTACGGCGAGAGAAAGGATGGCGGGGATGGCTGACCGCCAGCCGCCCCACGCAACAAAAGGAGGTAAGCTATGGAGGATCGGGACAAAAAATTGCTGAAAGCCTATGCAGCGCACAACATGAACGTGAGGGAGACCGGCGGCGCGGTTTACCTGCACTATAACTCCATCCGCTACCGCTTTCGGCTCATTCAGCGGGAAACCGGGCTGAACCCACGGAATTTTTACGATCTGGAAAAGCTGTTAGCCATGATAGACACGCAGGGGTCCTGACCACCTGCATCGGTAGGTCAAAGGGGAGGGGCACTTCGTAAAGGAGGCCCAATATGAAATACCGATACACCGTCCAGCAGCTCCAAAAAATGGAGCAATGCCGTTATCTCACTGACCGGGAGCGGCGCGTGTTCAATCTGGTTTGCCGCCGTGGCTGGGCGATTGAGGACGCGGCGGCAGAGCTGTACCTATCTCGTTCCTCCGTAAACGCCTGCCTGCACTCCATCCGGGATAAAGCAGGCATCTCCCGCCCAAACAAAAGACATCCATAAGCCATGACAAGCGGTGTCCTGTGGTACGGTAACCATAGAGCACCGCTTGTTTTGCGCGCGGAAACAGGGGGTGTATTTTTAGAGAAGGAGGAATCTCTCTATGGCTGAATTTGCAAGCAAGGGCGTCGCAGGCACTGCTCTCGGCACCGGCATTGCCGGTCTGTCTCTGGGCGTCCTGAACTCTCTGGGCGGTCTCGGCGGGATGCTGCTGGGCAATCGCGTCATCCCCTTTGCCGCTGGTATGGCGGCGGAGGCCGGATGCAGCGAGAACCACACGGTGAACCGCTACGAGCTGTCCATGGTGCAGGAGAACGCCAAGCTCCGCAGCGACATTGCCCTGCGGGATGCCAACACCTACCAGGACCAGAAGATGCTGGAGATGTACAAGTACATCGACGGCAAGCTGGGCGAGGTGCATGGTGCGCTGGCTTCTCAGGCGGTCAATAATCAGGCCACCAAGGACAGCTTCCAGCTGTTGCAGGAGCGCGTGGACTGCTGCAAGAACGAGCTGTGCGGGGCCATTTCCCGTGAGCGGGACGAGCGGAAGTGCGCTGACAATACCATTGTCACCTACACCAACGCCACCTTTTATCCCAAAATGGTTGCGGACATCACCACCGGCACCGGCACCACGCCCCAGTCCACCTATAACCCCCTCCCCGTCTCCACCTGCGACTGCAACTGCGGTCGCTAAGAGGCGAAGAGGGAAGAAGAGAGGGGCATAGCGCCCCTCTCTCCCGTCATTGGAGGAATCTATGGTAACATTGGATCAGATCAAGCAGGGCGCTGCCCGCTATGTGGATGAGGAATTTACCGGCAAGCTCACCGGCTGGCAGAAATGGGCCGTTGGAGCCGGGGCCGCTATGGCCCTTAACAATCTGGACGCCAGCCTTTCCGCCCTCCGGGAGCATCCCGCCATGAAGGCCCTCGGCGTCTTTGATGAGGCGGGGAACGTAGATATTGACAAGATCTACACCTGCCTGAAAACCGAAGCCGCCAAAGGTCCCGTCACAACCAATATCCCCCTGATCGGGAACGTCACGCTGAATGAAACGGATGTGGATAAGCTCTACACCCTTATCAAGCAGAGTTAGGAGGATCGTATGTACGAGATCAGACACTTGGCCGAAGAGATCCGGGAGGAACTGGACGATGCCGAGAAGTACGCCCGCGAGGCCGTCAAGCACGCCGGGGAGGACCCGGAGGACGCCAGCACCTACGCCGATCTCAGCCGTCAGGAGCTGGGCCATGCCAATAAGCTCCATGAAATGGCCGTTCGCCATATCGAAAAGGCGAAGGACGCCGGTCTCCATCCCACGGAAGCCGAGCAGGCCGTCTGGGACTGGGAGCATGAGCGGATGCTGGACCGCACCGCCCATGTGAAAACGCTCCTGTCCATGATGTAAAAGTTAAAGAAACACCCCCGCCAGACGGCGAGGGTGTTCTTTTACCATTCGATGGGATAACTGCCAAAGAAAGTGTATGTGCTTTGGGCCGCCGCAATTTGGGCGGGTGTCAGCCCAAGTCCGTATACATACGCCCGGAAATCCGCCGCTTTTTCCTTTGGCTTCATTCCTTCTGCGTTGTACAGTTCCCGGTACTTGTCCAGAATCGAAATAGATGTACTCACACTGGCTCCAGCTTCCACAAGTGCCCCAGTAAAGGGGTTCTTTTCCGGTTTCGTGGTGCTGTTTTTCTCTTCCCATGCCTTACCGCGCTGCCTATCTGTAAGCCCGGTCAGATTCTTCAAAGCCTGTGCAGATTCCACACTGGTTACACTGCCGTTGTTGTCCTTGTCAGCGGTTACCTTGTAAAGGATGTACATATCCGGCGGTAGCACACTGGCAAGCGCACCCTTGGAAAAGCTGCTGTTGCTGGGCTTGTAGCTGCTGACGGCCTGCTTCCCCTTGACATTGGCGTATTCGTAGGCGTAGGAAATGGCCTTCGCCTTGTCATCATCAGAGAGCTTCTGATACCCCTTGCTTTTCAGCATGTTCTCAATGATCTGTTTCCGGGTGCTGCCCATAGTCTTGGCGTACTTGGTATATTCTTCACCAGTCAGGTATTTGGTCTCTCCGTTGACCATGAAGGACTTTTCCGCCGCCGCCGGATAAACGGTGCTTTCTCCGGTGGCCTTCGCCAGCCGCCGGATCTCCTGCGTGGCGGGGCTGTTGTCCTGCGCTTTCAGAAAGCCGGGGGAAATGAAAGACTGGAATACCCGCTCCGGCGCGGAGCCGTTGGAGACCTCGTTGCCCCACATATCCACCATGGGCTGAAGCTGATTCCGTGCGCCGGGGACCTTCTTCGCCGCCCCCTGCAAGAAATAGTTCACGTCAGAGGCTACCTGCCCGGAGCCCTTTTCCACATAGCTTTTGCGCACCGTATCATCAAATACAGACGCAACCTTGCTGCCGATGGTGGGGATATACTGTCCGGCGTAGCTGCTGGCCGCCCGGTCAAGCAGATAGCCAACCTTGTTGTCAGCGTAGCTCCAATAGGAGATCAGGTCATTCAGGGAGGACAGCATGGAGGTTTCCAGCACAACGTCCTGCATCCCCAGCAGAGAATCCACCAGCGCGTCGAAGGTGCTGCCGCCCTTCCGAACGGATTCCATGATGGCAGCACCCGCAAACAGGGGCATTGCCGCAGGAACCACCCAGTCCAGCGTGTAGGACTTGTCCCCGATCTGAATAGCATAATCCTGCCCGCCCATGGACTTCTCAAAGGCTTCCTCCTTGTCATCGTCACCGGCCCGGACGTGAAGGGTAGCCCCAAAGAGCCCTTGCGCTACCATGTATGCACCCAGTGCCAGAATCCCGGTGCCGGTGAGGCCGGATGCAAGGGAATCCACGGCATCCGCCGCCGTGCATTTCCCGGATTTCACGTCCACCATGGCTTCCTTAATGCCCTTGACAAGCCCGACGGGGCTGTAATCAAGGCCCGTGGTCAGGATGTTTGCCGGAGTCTTGCGGAAGGGGAACAGGGCGTCCGCCACGAAGGAACCTGCCCGTTTTACCGGGTTATCCCCCTCATAGCGGCCAAACTGAGACAGCGCCTCGGAAAGCGCCGTGGTATTGCGATAGGTGGCCTTCTGCGCTTCCTCAATGGCGTAGGCCCGTGCCGCCTCCACGTCTGCGGCTCTGGTGCCCGCGTGGGATTCTGCCGCCGTCACGCCTTTGGCTTGCAGCGCCTGGGCGAAGCTGTCCACATAGGCGTTCCGGTTGAAGCGCAAGTCCTCTCGATCCAGCAATTCGCTGTTCTTTTCGCCTATCCACTGGATAGACCGGGAGAGAACGTCCTCCCCTTTGAATATTTTCCGCTTGCTCTGGATCTCACGCTCAATGCCTGCTGCCGTGGCATCGGAATACTTCCCGCTGCCCATGGCCGCGCTCTGGTCTGTCTCATACTGGCCCTTGGCAAAGGCTTTCAGATCCTTGTCAACATTCACGGCCTTTGTCCGCTGTCTCTGATCCTTGATGACCGCCCGCTCGATTGCGGTTCCGATGCCGTTCTTGATCTTCCGCGCCCCCATCTGAATGGCGTTGCCCATGATGTTGCGGATGTGGGTGGTGGGGTTAGTCAGCATGGAGGTGTACCGCCAGAAATTGGCCTTCTCCATGAAGGTGCTGGGGATCTGGTCCGCAATGGAGGTGGTGATGGCGTCCCACGCCGCCGCCCGCTCCGCGTCCGTCTCTGCCATCAGGTAGTTGGTTGCCAGCTCGTCAGAGAGGGTGAAGCCCGTCACCTTGTCGATGTAGTCCACCCGTGCGCCTTCCACGTCTCCGCTGTCGGTGGTGCTCTGCCGGGGCGTCCGGTTCTGCCGTGCCGCCCGGTCATTCATTCGGTCTACCAGCCGCCGCAGCGTCAGCAGACGCCCCTCCGGCGTCAGCCGGTTCATCAGGTTCATGGCCTGCACCATCTGTGCGCTGTCATGGGCCGCGTCCGCAATGGCCGTTGCCAGCTCAAAGGCGGCCTTGTGGTCTCCTTCGGAAATGGCAAGGTTGTAGGCGCTGATGGCCTCGGCGGTGTCCGCCTTGGTGATCCGCTGTCCCAGCTCCGCCTTGGCAATGAAGCTGTTTGCCACCTCGCGCCAGCCGTCCCGCGCGATTTTGGCCTGCGCCTGCTGCACGGCGCTCCGGTCCGTCACCACGTCATAGTCGAACGCGCCGCCTGCAATGGCGTTTTCATACACGGTTGCCATTTCAGGGGAGGTGAGGGGGCTATTGAGAATGGTGGAGACCGTTTTCTCCACATTCCGCCCGGTATCGGGGTTCACAATGGGGACCTCAGAGGGCGCCCGCCGCTGGTCTGCCTGGATGCGCTGGGCGCTGTTGGGGTTGACCGGGTAAAACTCATCACTCTTGGCCTGCATGGCGTCAAAGGGCGTATTCACCGTCCCGGCGTCTGCGTTGCCGAGGCCGTCATAGCCGTCAACCCCATCCAGCCCGTGCCCTCTGGCCTGCGTCTCCCCCGCGCCAAAAATGCTCTGCTTGGCGGTGAGATACCCGCTGTTGGGTCCCACCTGTTCGCCGGTCATGGTAGTGTAGCCGTGAGAGAGCATATCGTCCAGAATCAGCTCCACCCGCTTAGCTGCTGCCACGTTCTCCTGCCCGTGGTCCGTTACAATGCGTTCCGCCGCGTCAATAATGCTGTCACGGGAGAGGCCGGTTTCGTCCATGGCTTGTCGCAGGTGGGGCGAGGTCTGCGCCGCCTGCTGGACGGCGTTACCCTCCATGGTCCGCTCATAACGGCGGCTCATGGGCTGCTGGAGAGAGAGGTCTGCATCCGCAATCAGGGCGTTGGCCGCTTCCTGATAATAGCGGTGCAGCTCCGGGTGGTCGAACTGGAAGGCGTTCACATCTCTGCCGCCCACCGTCTCCATCCGCCGCCGGTCGATGTGCAGCTCCGGGTCGATCTGGAACACCTTTCCGGTGGCGTCCATGCCAACGGTTCCGGCTTCATTGGCCTGATATATGGCGTTTTGCTGCTCCGGCGTCATGGCATCCATATCCGCCCGTTTCTTCCCAAACAGAACCTCAGAGAGAATATCCCGGTTGCTTTTTGCTTCTGCCTGTGATATATTGTTCTTAGCGAGGATGTCATCAGCCATCGCCTTGGGGAATTGTACCCCATTGGAAAGAAGCTGATGGACGTCCTCGTTGTTTTTTGTGTAGAGCACATTGCTGTCTGCTTCTCCAAGATAGCTTTGCATGTGGCCTGTCTGGTAAGCGCTGGCAATTCTATTTTCCACACTGATTGCTCCCTGCTTGTCCAGATGCAGCGGGACAATAATGCTCTTGTCGCCGTCTTTCCACGCGGTCAGCAGCACAATGCTGCTTGGCTGTGTGTTCGACTTCAAAATCGCAACTGGGTTTTCGATTTGATAGGGGAGCTGCTTTAGAACAGACATACCCAAATTATGTTTGCCGCCCATATACCCTTCCGGGTATGCGATTTTATAAGCTGCATCTTGCGTCATTGTCATCGGAAGCGGGTTTGCCCCGTAACGGGTCAAAAGCTCCGGCGTGTCCCCAACAGACAGCAATTTGCCGCTTGGATAGTCTCCCGAAAAAACCTTGTCAATATCGCTTCGATACCGCAGCATATTGTCCGTGCTCGTCAGCCTGCCCGCCGTCTCCATCACGGGGACGGCGTTTTGCGTGCCCTCTGCGGCGTTTGCGGGGGCTGGGGTATCAATACCCTCCCGTACCTCTGGGCGTACCTCCTGCGTGGGCTGTGCGCCCGCCTGACTGCTTCCACGCTGTCGGATGACGTCAACGCCTGCGCCGATGCCGCCCATGGCCGCGCCCACCGCCGCGTCATACAGCGCCTCGCTGAGATCGAACCGGGCAGAGGGGTCATAGGTGGCCCGCTGCAAAAATGGCTGGGCAAAATCTTCCAGAAATTCCTCACCGCCCTCGGAGATCATGGAGAGGGCCAGCCTCCCGGCGGGACGCTTGGCAAGGTCGCTCATGACCTGAACGGCTGTGTTTTCGCCAAATTTTGCGATCAGTTTACTGGCTGCCTTCTCCGCGAGACCGCGGCCAAACGTCTTCTGAAACAGCTTAGAAACGTTGGAAATTTTCTCTGTTCCAAGGCTCAGCGCGCCGCTGCCCAGTCCGTAGGCAAGCTGCTGGTTGTAGTTGGCCCCGGCCTGTCTGGCCCGTTGGGCGCTGCTCCCGGCGGACCGGGCCGTCATCAGAGCAAGACCGGCTCCGGGGACCACGGCGCTGGCCGCCACATCCCCCGCCATCTGCACACCCTGAACGCCCAGATCCACGGCGAACTGACCCACCGGCCCCAGCCCTTCCTTTGCCTGCGCCACGTCCGCGGCGGAGCTTTGGGACAGACGGTCCGCCTTCTGATACGCCTTGTCCGCCACCGCCTTGTCGGACCGCTCCACCGCTTTGGTGTAGCCCTCATGGGCCGCGATCCGCCGCTTGGCGCTGGCAAGGTAGCCCTGCACCTGCTTTACGTCCGCCGCCGTCATAGCCTTTCCGTTGGCCCACTTCACGTCCCGGAGCATCTTCTCATACCGCTTCACCGCGTCATGGTCGCTTTGCAGGGAATCCCCGGCGTTCTGGTTGGCAATGCGGGTGTTCAGATACCCGGCCCCCTCCGCCATCACACCACCCAGATTTGCGTAGGCGGAACCGGCGGACTTCGCTGCGCCGGAGATTACCTTCCCCACGCGCCCGTTATCCAGAGAGGGGGGCGTGGTGCCGCCGGTCCGCACGTCTGCCAGAAGGCGGCTGTTGGGTCGGCTGTTCCCGGTGCTGGCGTTCTCCATAGGCCGGGGGGAGGCAGAAGGCGTAACGGCCTTCGTCTCCTTGGCCTTCCGCGTCTCCACCCGCTTGCCATAGGCTACAAGGTTCGGCATCTGAACGCCGCCGCTGTTATTCTGTGTTTTGTTGACCCGCTCGCCGTAGGCGACCAGATCCGGCATCTTTACCGCCATCGTATAGCCTCCTTACCCGAATAGATCGGAAAGCTCTTGCTGCTGTGCCTCTGTCAGACTGTTCCAGTTGGATTTCAGGTAGCTCTGCGCCTTTGCGTAGTTGCCCTGAGACATATAGCCCGTGATCGTTCTGCGGATGTTTCCGTAGTTGCTGCTGCCGCCGCTGCCGCCGCCCTGATACTTCGCCCACGCCTGATCAGCCGTCAGGCCGCCTGCGGCCTTCTTGGAGTTGGCCCCCCACTTGCCGTCCTGAGACACGCCGTAGTATTTCTGCAGCTGCTTCACCTGCTCATTGGTCAGGGAGCCGTTGGAATAGCTTCCCTTCTTTTTGCCGGTGCTGCCGCTGCCGGTTTTGGCAGTGCCGGTTGTCCCCGCCGTCAACCTGCCGGTGCCGTACAGGGAATCATAGGCCCCCTGCCCGTAATAGTAATCGAAAGCGGAGATCACGTCATCCGTCACGATGCCGTTTTTCAGCGCGGACTGCACCTGACTGGCGGTCAGCGTCGGCTTTACAACGGTGCTGCCGCCGGAAGAACCGGAGACGGAGCCGCTGGTCTGCCCGCCGTACTTGGCGTAGAGATTCTGCTGCCGGACGTATTCCTCATACAGGGCGTTTGCCAGCTCCGCGTCTCCTGTGGCCTCCGCCTTGGCAATGGCGTTCCGGTACTCCGTGTCAAGCTGGCTCCGCTGGAGGTCGATGGCCGCCGTCTTTTCTGCCTGCTCCCGGTCGATCTGGGAAAGGTTCTGCTGGAGCACAACGTCCTGTGCCAGCGCCGCCTGCCCGGTGGTGCCGGTATTCAGGCCGTTTGCCACCGCCATCTCCTGAAACGCGCCCCGGCTCAGGGCGTTCTGGTTGGCCGCGCTGTTCCGGGCAATGTCATATACCGGCGCGATCTGCGCGCGGCTGGCGTCCAGTGTGGCGGTATTCTTCTCGTAGGCGGATTTCAGCGCCGCCAGCTCCGCCGCCACCTTCTTGGCGTACAGCTCCTTCAAGTAGTCGCTGCCGTCCCCGATGTCAAAGCTCGTGCCGGTCTGCGCCGTGAAATTGCTCGCCGGAGTGCTGCCTGCGTTAATATCCGTGACCCGCTGCTGCTGGCTGTATGCCGGGGTCCCGTAACCGGGTGTCCCGGCCTGTACGCCGCCGTTCGCCGCCAGATAGTCCCCGAAGGACTGCACCTTGCCGTTGGCCTGTGCGGAGGGGGAGGTATCCGTGCCCATGAGATAGCGGTAGTAGGCCAGCTCCGCGCTTTCCGGGCTGTTGTCAAGCCCCAGCCGCCGCCGCAGATCGTTCACGGAAGAAAGGGCACCGCTGTCCGTCACATAGCCGTTCTTGTCGATGGTGTAGCCGTATCCGGCACGGATGGCGTTTGCCGCCTGGTTGGCCTGATCGCCGGTAATCTCACCCCGCTGCAGGCGGTTGCGGATGTCCTGAATCTTGGAGCGGTCCAGTGCAGACAGCATCTCGTTGTCCGTCCACGCGCCGCTTTTGCCGTAACTGCCGTTCCCGGCGTTGATGTCCTGATGGGGGGTGTAGTCCGCCACACCCTTCACGGCCTTGTAGGCGTAGCCGTCATCGTCATAGAACACGGTGTAACCGTTGGACACCTGCGCCCTGCCCGCCAGATCCTGACGCCGGCTCATGTCCGCACCTACGCTGTAGGTCACGCCGTTCTGCTTGTAATTCTTTACCTCGGAATTGCTGGTGGGCATCCCGTAGATGCCGCCGCCATTGTCCTTGCGGTCGTAGGTATACCCTCCAAAGGTGCCCTGCGAGTTGCCGCCGGAACTGTCGCTGTTCCCCCGGCTGCTGGACCCGCCGTAGGTCTGAGAATACGTCTTGTCGGAGCCGATCATGTTCGGCTCTCTGCCGCCGTAGCGGTCATTGATCTTGTTCTGTCGCTCCTGGGTCAGCCTGTCCCGTTCGGAGGTGGAGAGGTCCGTCCGTTGAAGCTCCTTGGAGTAGTCCTTGTTTTTATCGTAGTACCCTGCCATACTTGGCCCTCCTTATCCTTTCCAGTCAGCCTTGGCCTCTCTCACGTCGATATGACAAAAGCTGTCATAAACCCCCACGCCGCCCCAGTCGGGCATGAGCTGCCGCGCATAAGCCGCCACCTGCGCCGGGGTCTTGCCCCGCACCACAATGTCAGCCGCCGTGCCGTAGCAGTGCTGGCTGTCCGTCACGCCGCCCACCTTGGCGTTGTACTGGGGTGTGCGGTAGCCGCTGTTAATGGTCACAGCCGCGCAAAAGTGACTGCGGAGGCTCTGGAGCACCATCACCAGCCGGGGAGCCACCAGTACGGCGTCGGAGCCGTCCTTGCTGGCAAATTCTTTCACTTTAAAGTTTGTAGACAGCTTCTTATCGCCGTCCTTCGCCTTGGAATAGGCGTTGATCTCTACCATGGGTTTCTCTCCTTCCGGCTCGTATGCGTCTCCGCTTTTCTTTTTCCACACCAGGAAGAACGGGATGATCCGCCCGTCTCCGGTAAAGCCCTTGCCTGTCGAATCCATGAAACAGGTAGAACCGCCGCCGTCCATCATAATGGCGTTGTCCCAGCCGGACGTAGCCAGCAGGTCACGGAGCTGTTCCGGTGTCCGCCGGTCCTTGCTCACATAGTAGGCGAACCGCCCGTTCTTGGTGCCGATGGCTGTCCGTGGGGCGCGGTAGCGCATATCCGCTCCGCAGTGGATGGGGTTGATCTTCTTCCCGCCGATGATAAGGTGAACGCACTCCATGTAATTCCGGTCCCCGTTGGGCACGGTTTTCACCCCGAAATCCTCCGGGGTATTCCAGCTGATGGCCCACGCCCGGTAATTTGGGGCCTTGTAGACCTTACCATCGGCTTTCAGGTGACAGGCGGGCTGCTGGTTCCGCAGGAAAATGGAGCCATTGCAGATAGCGTCCCCGCCCGCCTCCGCCAGCATCTTTTTCAGGTTGGCCGTGGTGGAGCGGAGACGCTTCCAGTTGAAATAGATCTTGATGAATTGGAGATCGGAGAGCGGGACGGTGCCCGCTCTCGTGCTCATGTGTGAGCCTCCGTATTCTGTTTCCCCTGATCGCTGGCCTGACGAATGGCGTCCAGCATATTTTTAATAAAGGCGGGGTAGGGGATCCCCATTACTGCCGTATTCTCCAAAATTGACAGTCCCTCGTTGGCGATGAAAAACATACAAACAGCGTCACAGGCAAAGTCGCTGGATGTGGCCTGATCCAATAATGCCCCCATCCATACCAGCGCCAGCATGACGCACTTCTTCGCCAGCCCCTTGAACCCGGCGTCGGAACTCAGCGCCCCGGTTTTGCTTTTGCCGGACTTGTGCCAGATCGCTGCCAACAGCCAGCCCGTGGCGTAATCCAACGCCATAAAGCAAATCAGAACTTTGAGAGCCACGTCCCAACCTCCAAGTGCCTGGGCGATGGCGGAGCCAGCCACAGCCAGCACCGCCAACACCGCATTTTTGATGTGTAAAGCGTTCATAGTGTACCTCCTTTCGGTGGTCACATGCGAGAAGCCTTGATGAAGTAACCGTCCTCATCATAGGTCACCTCATAGGTGGCTCCGACGATCCGCTGGATCTGGACGGTGCCCGCCAGATCCTCCCGGCGACGGGTATCCAGCGTCTGAGGGAGCGTCTCCGGCTCGGTCTCGGCGGGGATAAAGCCCTCCCGCATTTCGTCCTCCGTCCAATTGGACACGCCGCCGTCAGGATTCAGGTGGAAGTTGGCACCCGCCGCTTTCAATTCGGCGTTGATGGCCTCGATGGTTTTGCCACTCTTGCAGCCCTCGTTGATGATCTCGGCAAACTTCTTCTCCATAGTGTTTCTCCTTTCAATTTTGCGGTTGTCTGTGCAACCATTTCAAATCCGACTTGGTTTCGTGCAAGTCAAAAGTCCGACTTAGTTTCGTGCAGGTTAAAATTCAGGCCATTGCCTTTCACAGATCGGGCAAACCCACCGTCCCTCCGGCACAATGGCTCCGCATATCACGCAATAGTCCATGGTCAGTCAGTGGTCTTGGTGTATTTGAGCAAGGCGATAGCATGCTCCGAGGTTGTCCAGTACCCATATGTTGAGATATGAATATTTGTTGGGTCTGTCGCTATAGTTACGCTATCCCCACCTAAACCCTCTGAACCCTTGAAAATGCCATTGGCGATATAAACGCCTGACTGCGCTGTCGCTGAAATAAAATTCTTAACCCCAGATATTCCGTGGGGCGTTGCCCATGTCGTATTTGTTTGAGGGGTGCCACAATCCACCGTCTTGACATAAACCGGCTTGCCCAGATACCGCTCAGTTGTGCGGTACTCTACGCCCAGTTCCATGGGAGGATTACTCCATTCGACTGGCCGCCACACCCCATTATCCTTTAACATTCGCCACAACCCATTGGTAGTGCCTCTCGGTTCGGGCGAAATGCCAATCAGTGATGCGCTTGTACCTAATAGTTTTGATAGAACGGCAACGATATTCCCGGCCCCAGAATATTGGCCCGTTGAAGCTGGACCACGTGTATAAATAAGTTGTGATGTTCCGTCTGGCATATCGGCAAGTAACGCATCAAGCTTGCCACAGTATGTTTCATAGGTATCTTCGGTGTCGGATGCGAGTACGTTTCTCAAAGAGTCTCCCCACCCAAACCCACCGGGGGCGGCGTTGATATTCCCCCTCGCTTGTGCCTTCTGCGCATCGGTGAGGCTCTGGGCCGCATTGTAGCGGACGGAACCGGCTACCGCAGACCGAATGTCGGCGTGGGCTTTAGCGCTCTGATTATGCGTATTAACATACCCCTGTGCATCAGTTTTGGTGGCAAAGTCGCCGCCTACCGCTGTCTGCGCCTGCTGCGCCCAGTATTTGGCGTTGTCCGTGTCCTCGCCGCCTTCGTCCAGTTCCAGTTCCACAACCTTCACAGCCGGCTTCTCTTCCATCTCCATGAGGACTTTTCCCCAGGGATCCACGGCAATGGAATGGCCCCAGGAATGGTATCCGGCATTCAGGTCTCTGGCAGGTGCGGCCCCGA
>ERZ779875.567-NODE-567-length-33273-cov-3.717021_pt1 | contig 33273 bp, 32 predicted proteins | sample MGYA00511246_ERZ779875 | MGnify/ENA primary metagenome ERZ779875 (study PRJEB29588, sample SAMEA2155093) | human gut metagenome | biome: human gut; feature: human-associated habitat; material: faeces | place: Denmark | collected 2008/2010 ... | reverse complement strand
GATGGCTGGAAGTAAAGTCAAAGGAATGGGAAGCTGAAGGAATAAGAAAAGGAATAGAACAAGGAATCGAACAGGGTGTAGAGCTAGGACAAGTTCTTTTGTACAAGACTATGTTAAAGAATGGAATGAGTGAAAATGAGATTTCTAAGGCTTGTTCAATATCTGTTGAAAATCTAAAACGAGTCTTAACTAATTGACAGGAGGAGATGAAAAATCTCTTCTTTTATTTCACGCTTGTGATATAATAAGGTGACTTTGAAAGGATTGAAAAAATGGTATTTCTTTTATTAGTATTAGGTATGGTCCTTTTAATGAAGGGAGCAGACTTGTTTGTGGATGGTAGTGCAAGTGTGGCTCGTAAATTAAAAGTACCTTCAGTTATTATTGGTTTGACAATTGTAGCACTTGGAACGAGTTTACCAGAAGCAAGTGTGAGTATTACAGCTGGTTTAATGGGAAGTAATGAAATTGCGATTTCAAATATTGTGGGTTCTAATATTTTCAACACTTTGGTTGTAGTTGGAACTAGTGCAGTAATCACGCCGTTTTTAATGGATAAGGATATTTTGAATCGTGATTTAAAAATCAATATCTTAGTGAGTATTTTACTTTCGATTTTTGTATTAAATGGAATGTTGAATCGCTTTGAAGGAATGATCTTCTTAGTTGGTTTAGTTTTGTTCATTTTAAACTTGATTCGTAGTGCTAAAAAGAATCGTGTTGAGGATGAGAAAGTTGAAACTTTATCGGGGATCAAATGTTTGATTTATATCGTGATCGGTGTTGCGTGTATTATTTGGGGTGGAGACATCACTGTAGATAGTGCAAAACAGATTGCAGCCATGCTTGGTATGAGTGATACATTGATTGGTTTAACTGTCGTATCTATTGGAACTTCATTGCCTGAGCTAGTAACAAGTGTTGTTGCGGCAAGAAAAGGTGAGAGTGGTTTATCTTTGGGGAATGCGATTGGAAGTAATATAATGAATATTTTATTTATTTTGGGTGCTTCAAGTACAATTCATCCAATTGCGGCTACTTCACAGAATATTATTGATACTTTTGTCTTGATTGGTGTTTCTCTATTAATTTATGGTATTGCCAAAAAGGGAGATACGATGACAAGAAAAAAGGGGATCTTTATGATCCTCGTATACGTCATTTATATGATTTATATTATTGTACGCTAGGCTTGTCCTAGCTTTTTTTCTTTCCTTGGGAAAGAATAGCGCGTATAGAATTAAATAAAATTGGCTTATATTCTTCAATAGGAAGTGGTTGATTATGAAGAATACTGTTGTAGCAAGTACTTCCGGTTAATTCTACAATAAGGTATAGAATGACTTCAGAATTTTCAAATTCATATCCATTTGCGGTTGCGATTTCATTAAATTCTTTAATTAAGTTGAAACTATCTTGGTCAATGGCAGAATTCAACTGGTCGTGAAAAACCCCCCAAGAAAGGTTTCTTTCTACGAATTTCAAAATCAATGGATTGGATTCTAAACGAATTAAAACTTGATTGATCAAGAAGATAACAGAGTCTTCAAAATTACGAATATCGTTTTTTTCAAGTTGCTTATGGGCTTCTTCAAAAAGGCGATGTGCTTCTTTGTGAATTAAAATATCGCGTATTTGGTATTTATCCTTGAAATAAAGATAAAAAGTACCTTTTGCGACTCCAGCATCTTTTACAATATCATTAACAGAGACATTGGTAATGTCGTGTTTTGTGAATAAATTAAAGGCAGCCTGTAAGAGGTTGTTTTCTTTTATTTTCTTGTTTTCGATTATCTTACTTTTCATGCTTATCACCATCCATATTATAAACAATAATTTACAAATTTCAATTAAAAATGACCGATTGAACATATTAAAACAATTGTATATTAGGAATTAAAAAAAATAAAGCAAAAATATTGACTAGTGGTCAGTTTGGTACTATACTCTTCACGTAGTAAAGGAAAGGATAGAAAAAAGGTGATTCGATATGGATAAGATGTCAAAATGGATAGTTAAATATCGTAATATGATTTTGGCTATAGCCATTGTTCTTTTGATTCCAAGTGCAATTGGTTATTTCAATACAAATATTAATTACGATTTATTATCTTATTTACCTTCAACTTCAGAATCTATGAAAACACAAAAGATTCTTGGAGATGATTTTAACTTATCGAGTGTAGACTTCTTGGTTGTCAACAACAAGACGGATCAAGAGGCCGCAAAAATTAAGGAAGAGATCAATAAAATTGATGGAGTTGAAAAATGTATTTGGAGAGATGATGTATTAGATATCTCTGTTCCGAAACAGGCAATTCCAGAAAGCATTCAGGATATGTTATATTCTGGTGACAGTACAATGATGATTGTTACATTTAAAGAGCCAACATCGTCAATGCGTACAATGAATGCGATTAGTAAAATTAAGAAATATACAAAAGATGACTGTTACTTAGGTGGTATGTCAGCTATCAGTGAAGATACTAAAGATCAAACAGAACATGATACACCAATCTATGCAGGTATTGCGGTTGTATTATGTATGGTCGTATTGTTCTTAGGATTAGAGAGTACGATTGCTCCAGTTGTATTTATGTTAGGAATGATTTTCCCAATCGTTTATAACTTTGGTACAAACGTATTCTTGGGTGAAATTAGTTATATCACAAAGGCTTTGGCCGTTGTATTACAGTTAGCTGTTACATTGGACTACTCAATTTTCTTGTTACATAGATATCAAGAAGAAAAACAAAAACTTCCGAATGAAGAGGCTATGGCTAAGGCTATCAAAGCTACATTTACTTCAATTACTTCAAGTTCAATCACAACGATTGCTGGTTTCGTTGCCTTGTGTGTAATGCAGTTAACACTAGGTAGAGATATTGGTGTTGTCATGGCAAAAGGTGTTGTTCTTGGTGTATTATCAACTATCTTCATTTTGCCAAGCTTGTTGATGTTCTTTGATAAGACGATTGAAAAGTACAAACATAAAACAATTTTGAATGAGTTACATAGAGTACCTCGTTTTGTGATTCATCACTATAAAAAGATTCTTGTTGCCTTCGTGTTGATCTTCATTCCATTTGGATATGGACAGTCACATACAAATATCTATTATGATTTGATTTCTGGTATGCCAGGTGATTTTGCGAGTATCATTGGTACAAATCAGTTAAAAGATAAATTTGATATGACAACAACACATTTCGTTTTAGTGGATGACAAATTAACAACGAGTGAAATTCAGGATATGTGTTCTGAAATCAAAGATTTAAAAGGTATTCATAACGTATTAGCGTATGAAGAATTTGTGGGTCCAGGACTTGCATCCAACTTTACACCTAGTGTTGTAAAAGAAATTTTCCAGAATGGCGGAAAGAAATTGATTGTTGTAAATAGTGACTATAAAGCTGCTACAACAGAGTTAAATACACAGTTAGATAAGATGGATACCATCATTCATAAATATGATAAGAAGGGTATGATTGGTGGAGAAGGAAGTATGACACGTGATTTGATCACAACAACAGATACAGACTTTGCGATGGTCAATGTATTATCAGTTATCATGATCTTTATTATTGTTGCCTTAACATTTAAGTCCTTTGCACTTCCAGTTATTTTAGTATTAACCATTGAATTTGCGATCACAATCAATATGGGTATTCCATTCTTTACAGGAAGTACACTTCCATTTATCGCAAGTATGGTTATTGGAACTATTCAATTGGGTGCCACAGTAGACTATGCCATCTTAATGACAACGCGTTTTAAAGAAGAATTATCGCATGGTAAGAAGGTTAAGGAAGCTGCTTTAATTGCGATGGAAAAATCGAGTGTTTCCATTATGACAAGTGGATTCTCGTTCTTTGCCGCATGTATCGGTGTAAGCTTTGTAGCTAAGATGGATTTAATTCGATCATTAGTTATCTTATTAGCACGTGGTGCATTAATTTCAGTCGTAAGTATCTTATTAGTATTACCTTCATTGTTGATTTTCTGCCATAAGTTCATTGAAAAAACGACAAAGAATTGGCCAGAATCAAACATGGAAGCGAAAGGAGAATAAATATGAATTTAAATCATACAGTAAAAGTAGTTGGTAGTGTATTGTTGAGTGCAGTTATGGCAGGAAGTATGATGCCTGTGACTGTATTTGCACAAAGTAATGATGAAAATCCTACAGAAAAAACAGAAACCGTTTATTCTGTATTAAACTCAGATGGTTCAATCAGTGATACAATCGTATCTAGTTGGTTACACGATGAGGATGGAATTAATAATATTAAAGAAACATTAAATCTAAAAGATGTTAAGAACATTAAATCAAATGAAAAACCATCAAAGGATGGAAATACATATACATGGAATGCGAAAGGTAATGATGTGTATTATGAAGGAACAGCCACAAAACAACTTCCTGTGTCTGTTAAGATTCGTTATGAATTAGATGGCCAAGAAATTTCTGCGAATGATATTCAAGGAAAATCAGGACATTTAAAATTAACTATTTCTTTCACAAATAATTATTCAGAAGTAAAAAATATCAATGGTAAATCCATTGTGATTCACCCTAGTTATTTAGCTGGTGGTATGTTGAATATGAGTACTGGTAAGTTCTCAAATGTTAAGTGTGAATCAGGTAAAATCGTCAATGATGGAACAAATGAAATGTTGGCATTTGCGAATATTCCAGGTTTAAATGAAACATTAAGCTCAGCTGGTCTAGATAAAGTAAATAATCAATTAGGAATCAGTGATGATGTAACAGTTGAAGCGGATGTTAATGATTTTGATCTTGGCTCTATCATGGTTGGTATGACAAATGAAATTGATTTGGCAAGTGAATTAGGTGAAATTGGTTCTGTATCTGAATTAACAGATGGAATTGATCAATTAATTGAAGCTGACAATCAATTGATCGATGGATCTAAACAATTGTATGATGGAACAACTCAATTAAAAGAACAAGCTGCTCCTTTAGTAGGTTCTTCTGATCAAGTAAGACAATTATCTGCAGGTGCTATCCAATTAAATGATGGTGTTAAAGCTTTACAAACAGGTATTAGTCAATATACGGCTGGGGCTAGTGCAATCAATGAGGGTATCAACCAATTGTATGCAATCCCACAAGGTGCTGCTCAAATTAGTGAAGGAATTACAACTTATAAAACTCAATCATTAGTTTCTGGAATTGATGATTTATCAGCTGGATTAGATACATTTAGACAACAAGTAAATGCAGGGTTAAGTTCAGCAGATACAAAAGCTATGATGGAGCAATTGGAACAAGCTGAAGGCGTATTAAATAAAATGAGTGGTACTTTGGATAAAGATGAGAAAATTGTATCTGGTTTGAATCAAGGAATGAAAGATGCAAAAGTACCAGAAACATTAGAAACATTAAAAACTGTCAAAGAAACACAGTTACCTGCATTACAAAAAGCAATTAATACGCAAATAGATGCAAATAATAATGCTTATACTAACAACAAGAAAGTTGTGGAAGGTTTCAATGAGGATTTTAATTCTACAAAGAAGTCTATGTTAGATAGTATTGATGCTACTATTACAGCTTTAGAAGCTGCTAAGGGTACTACTAGTACAAGCACAACTTCAGTAACTGATGAAGAAGGAAATACAACAAGTTCAGAAACATCTACGACAACAGTGAATAATGATGCAATTGATGCTCAAATCGCAAAATTACAAGAACAACGTAAACAAGTTGAAGCTTTAACTACAACTAGTCACGGAGAGTTACAAGAATTTGTTGATATGTCACAAACATTAGACCAATTAGGTACATTATTAGATGGAGTATTAGTTGGCGCAAATTCTTTAACAGGAACATTAGAATCAGCTGCAGAAAATATTGGAATATTACAAAGTGATGTTAGTGATTCATTAGATAAGATTTCTGTATTAAAATCTACTTTAAAAAAGACTGATCTTTCTTCATTAAAGACTATGGGTAAAACTATTAATGGTGCGATCGATGATTTGCAAAAAGGAACTTCTAGTTTAAGAGCTGGTGCAAAATTGGTAGCAAGCAGTGTAGATTCATTACAAGTTCAATCTAAAGCTGGAATTGACAAAATTAAAGCTGGTACTACTCAATTAACATCAAACAATGCTACATTAAATGGTGGTGCTAGTGCATTATCACAAGCAACAGGAACACTTGCTGGACAAAGTGGAACATTCAATGAAATGGCTGATGGATTAGATACATTGGGTGAAGCATTTGAAACATTGAACGATGGTGCTAAACAATTGTATGAGGGTAATGAACAATTCAAATCTGAAGGATTGGATCAATTAAAAGAAAAGGTTGATTTAGGTGTTGGAGAACTTGAAACATTACAGGATGTAATGAACGAAATCAAAGCTATGAACAAAGAATATGCTTCATACTCTGGTGCTCCAGAAGGTGCTACAGTAACTAGTCGTTATGTATTCCGTACTAAGGAAGAAAGTTCTAAATAGATTATAAAGGTATTCTTCGGAATGCCTTTTTAATTTGATATTATTTGGTTGACGTGCTAGAATAAAAGGGAATCTATATGGGGGTATATAATCATGAAACATATTAATACAGTAGATACTCGTAACTTGTGTGAAAGCGCAAAAAATGGTGGATGTGGAGAATGCCAAACTTCTTGCCAATCAGCTTGTAAAACTAGCTGCGGAATCGCTAACCAAGCTTGCGAAAATAATAAAGAAAGTAAGTAATTAAGAAATGCCGAAGTGATTCGGCATTTTTAATGCCGCCTTTAAGGCAGCATTTTTAAATTATGAGGAGGAAATATAGATGATTCATCAGTATAAGATGTTTAATCAGAATATTGTATTGGATATTTGTTCAGGAAGTATTCATGTTGTAGATGAAATCGCATATGACATGATTGCTGGATTTTTAGATAAGGATAAAAATGCTTTAGTTCAAGAAATGAAAGAAAAATATCCAGAAATAGAAACATCTGAATTAGAAGAATGTTACGACCAAATTTTAGAATTAAAAGAACAAGGTCGTTTATTTAGTGAAGATACATATGAGCCAATGGCAGGCCAGTTAAAGGCTAAGACAAGTGGCGTTATTAAAGCTTTATGTCTACATATTGCCCATACTTGTAACTTGAATTGTTCTTATTGTTTTGCCAGCCAAGGAAAGTATCATGGAAATCGTGCCTTGATGAGCTTTGAAACTGGTAAGCGTGCCCTTGATTTTTTGGTGGAAAATTCAGGTACTCGTAGAAACTTAGAAGTGGATTTCTTCGGTGGAGAACCACTTATGAATTTTGATGTTGTAAAACAATTGGTTGCTTATGCTCGTAGTATTGAAAAAGAAGCAGGAAAGAATTTCCGTTTTACATTAACGACAAATGGTATGTTGATTGATGATGATGTGATTGAGTTTGCGAACAAAGAAATGAGCAATGTTGTTCTAAGTTTAGATGGACGTAAAGAAGTGCATGACCGTTATCGTGTGGATTATTCAGGAAAGGGAAGCTTTGATACAATCGTTCCTAAATTCCAAAAGTTAGTAAAGGCTCGTGAAGGTAAAAATTACTATATGCGTGGTACTTTTACTCATGCCAATCCAGACTTCTTAAAAGATGTGCAACAAATGCTAGACTTAGGATTTAGAGAACTAAGTATGGAACCTGTTGTTGCCAAATCGGATGATCCAGCTGCACTAACAGAAGCAGATCGTGAAATTGTTATGAAACAATATGAGGATCTAGCTAAATTAATGTTGGAATATGATGATAAGAAGGATCCGTTTACTTTCTATCACTACATGATTGATTTAAAAGGTGGACCATGTATTTATAAACGTATTTCAGGATGTGGTTCAGGAACTGAATATATGGCAGTTACACCATGGGGAGATTTATATCCTTGTCATCAATTTGTTGGAGAAGAAGCCTTTAAATTAGGAGATATTTATACAGGTGTTACAAACAAGAAGATTCAGGATGAATTCGCATCATGCAACGTATATGCACGTAAAGAATGTGCAGACTGCTGGGCAAGATTATATTGTTCAGGAGGATGTGCAGCTAATGCATACCATGCGACAGGATCTGTCAAAGGTGTATATAAAGAGGGCTGTGAATTATTCTGTAAACGACTAGAGTGTGCCCTTGCCGTAGCTATTATTCGAGATATGAAAGAAAATAGTCATGAAGACGCCGATTGTTAGTTTTCTAAAATCGTATCAAGAAAAATCACCCGTAAGAATGCATATGCCAGGCCATAAAGGTGCTGGCATTCTTGGTTTTGAAGAAATGGATCTTACAGAAATTCATGGAGCGGATGAATTGTTTGCGGCAGAAGGAATAATTAAGGAAAGTGAACAAAATGCATCTTCTTTATTTGGATGTCCAACCTATTATTCAACGCAAGGCTCAACATTATGTATTCAAACAATGTGCACAATATTATGTCAGGATGCCAAAAGTAAAGGTAAAAATCCTAAGATTCTTGCAGGAAGAAATGCCCATCGAAGCTTTATTCATGCAGCTGCACTATTGGATTTTGACATTGAATGGCTATATGGGAACAGTGATTATTTATCTTGCAAGGTGAGTGCCAAAGATTTAGAAAAAGAAATAATTGAAAATCATCCAACGGCTGTATATCTGACAAATCCGGACTATTTAGGAAATCTTTTGGACATTAAGTCTTTAGCTTCTGTATGTAAAAAACACAATGTATTACTAGCCATCGACAATGCTCATGGTGCGTATCTTCGCTTTCTTGAAAGTTCTTTGCATCCGATTGATTTGGGAGCGGATTTATGTTGTGACTCGGCTCATAAAACACTACCGGTACTAACGGGTGGAGCTTATTTGCACTTAAGTGATTCTCTTAATAAAGAATGGAAAAGTCAGGTTAAACATTTTATGGAATACTTTTCTTCCACAAGCCCATCTTATTTGATTATGGCCTCTTTAGATGCAGCTAATGAAGTATTGGATGACACATTTAGAAAGTCTTTGTTTGAATGTATTAGATATGTGGATTCTTTGAAAAATACATTAGTTCAACATGGATATACTATTTTATCTGGTGAACCCATGAAGATTACAATTTCAACGAAAGATTATGGTTATACGGGAAACGAAATCGCAGATCTTTTAATGGATTGTGACATCTACCCCGAATTCTATGACTCTGATTATATTGTATTGATGCCATCTCCATATAATACGAAAGAAGATTTTATTCGATTAGAAATCTGTTTATGTGAAATTGAAAGAAAAAAAGCGATACTAACCTCTTTTCCTAAGTTAGAATGTGCTCAGAAAGTTATGAATGTACGACAAGCCTTATTTGCGCCTAGTATGAAAGTAGATATTTCTAAATCATTAGGACAAATATGTTCTAGTGTTATTGTATCGTGTCCTCCTGCCATTCTTCCGGTGATTCCAGGTGAAATTATTAGTGAGAGTGCAATAGAAGTCATGAAATATTATGGAATTGAATCTGTACGAGTTGTCAAATAATGACAGCTCTTTTTCTTTTGTATATGTGAAACCGCTAACATTTGAAGTATAATAAAATAAGAAGAAAACATAATATAAGGAGGACAATCATATGTTTGACAAATTATTTGATCCCATACAAATACGTGGTATGGAAATACGAAATCGCATTGTGATGTCTGCGATGGGTACACATGAAAGCGCAGAAAGCGAAGATGGGAAGAGTGTTACGGATAAGTTGATTGCGTATCATGTGGCTCGTGCAAAAGGTGGTAACGGATTAAATACTGTCGAAGTTACAAGTGTAGATGCGGCAAGTGCACCTTTTGGATTCTTGTCGATTGCCGAAGACAAGTACATTCCAGGATTTAAAAAGTTAAACGATGTCGTGCATAAAGCTGGAGGAAAAACGTGTGTACAATTATGGCAAGGAGGTTTAGCTGTAGCTTCAGATCAAACGGCTCAAATTTTAGTGCCAAATGATTTACCTTTAAGCCCACAATATACAGTGCCAGCTATCACAAACGAAAGATTGCTCGATATAATAGATAAGTTTGGACAAGCCGCAAAACGTGCAGTAGAAGCTGGTTTTGACTGTTTAGAATTCCATTGTGCACATAACTATTTACCACATTCAATGCTTTCAGGTGGAATTAACCATAGAAGTGATAAGTGGGGTGGATCTTTTGAAAACCGTAAGAAATTCCCATTGGAATGTATTAAATCGATTCGTGCTAATATGCCAGAGAATATGCCATTATTCATGCGTGTGGATTGTCATGATGACATGTTAGATGGTGGACTAACGGTTGAAGAAGTGATTGAATTTTGTAAAGATGCCAAAGAATTAGGTGTAGATGTATTAAATATTAGTCGTGGAAATATCTTAACGGCAGCTACACTATATGAAGTGGCACCGGTTGATATTGAAAATGGTTTTAACGTAGAAGATGCAGCACATATTCGAAAAGAAACGGGTATGTTGACAATGCCTTGTGGACGTATCAATACACCTGAATTTGCTGAAAAGATATTAGAAGATGACAAGGCGGATCTTGTTGTCATGGCACGTGCTCAGCTAGCCGATGCCAACTTCTGTAATAAAGCTAAAGCAGGTAAAGTCAATCAAATTCGATATTGTATTGGATGTAACCAAGGCTGCTACGATTCATTCTGTGCGTCCTTATATAATCCAGCTATTAAACACATTACTTGTATGCGAAATCCTGGCGTATTAGAAGAAGAAACATTAGGATTGAAACAATCTTCTTCACCTAAAAAAGTAGTAATTCTAGGTGGTGGAATTGCTGGTATGGAAGCGGCTCTAGATTTAAAAGAAACAGGCAATACACCAATCTTATTTGAAAAGAGTGATAGTCTTGGTGGACAGTTCTTATTAGCTGGAGCTATTTCTGCTAAAAAAGATTTTAAGAATGCCGTAGATAAAATGATTTTAGATGTTCAGGAATCTGGAATTGAAGTGCACTTAAATACTGTTGTTACTAAGGAAATGCTTGAAGAAATCAAGCCGGATGCATTGATTGTTGCGATTGGATCTAGTCCAATTGTACTTCCAATCGAGGGTAATGAAAGGACAATTATTGCACATGATGTATTAAGTGAAAAGGTAGAAGTACCAGGTGAGAACGTAGTTGTTATTGGTGGTGGACTTGTTGGTTTTGAGACAGCTGAGTTCTTAGCTGCAAGACAAAAGAAAGTCACTGTTTTAGAAATGAAAGAGAAAGCTCTACAGGATTTAGGTCCATTACGTCAAATTACAGCGCAGTTTGCGATGGCACAAATGCCTATCACAATCGAAACAAGTGCAGTTGTAGAAAGAATTGACGATAAGGTTGTAGTTGCGAGTGGCAAAGAATATCCATATGACAGTGTGATTATGGCCGTTGGATCAAAAGCCAATGATACAAGTATGTATGCTAATCTAGGTATTCCTACATACATCGTTGGTGACTGCAAGAAAGCAGGCATTGCCTTAGATGCATTTAAAGATGCTTATCATGCGGTATTAGAAATTAATAAGTAGGTAACGATATGACAACATTATTTGATGAGTTAAAAATTGGTTCGATGAAATTAAAAAACTGTACCTTTATGGCTCCTATGTCTTTAGGGTATGGAGATCAAACGGGAATTCCTACGCTACAAGAACAGGCATATTGGCTTGAAAGAGCTAAAGGAGAAGTAGGGTGTATTATTACGGATGCGACAAGCGTTGATCCTAATACGCCGTATTTAGGGAATACGTTATGTTTTAGAAGTGAAGAAAGCATTGTGGAATATAAGAAGTTCACGGATAAAATTCATGAATACGGAACAAAAATTATTCCTCAAATTACCCATCCAGGCCCAGAAAGTATTTCGTCTTTCTTTGGCGTAACGCCTATCTCAAGTAGTGGCTATTTGAATTCTATGTATCAACAGACACTAGAATTAAAGGTGGAAGAGATTCCAAATATTATTTCGATGTATGCGAATACTTCATATCAGGCAAAACAAGCTGGATTTGATGGAATTGAATTGCATTGTGCTCATGGCTATATGCTTCTTGGATCTTTCTTAAGTCCATTAAAAAATAAACGTACGGACGAATATGGCGGGGATTTAATGCATCGTGCTCGCTTGTTGTTTGAAGTAATTGAAGCGATTAAATCAAAATGTGGTGCTGAATTTCCAATTATTTTAAGAATGTCTGGTTCTGAAAAAATTGCAGGAGGAAATACAGTTGAAGACATGCTTCAATTGATTCCTGAACTTGAAAAACGTGGTGTAGATGCCTTTGAAATTTCAGGTGGATCTCAATATGAATTGCCGAATAAGATTATGCCAAGTCACGGTGAGATGTGTGCAACCAATTTAGAAGAAGCTTTAAAAATCAAAGAAGTGAGCCATGTTCCTGTGATTTTAGTTGGAAAAATTAATGATGCGAAGTTAGCTCGTTCTTTAGTGGAAGAAGAAAAAGTCGATGGAATTGTACTTGGGCGTGCATTGCTAGCGGATGCGGATTTTGTGAAGAAGGTAAAAGAAGGAAAAGATTGTCAGATTGCCCCATGTACAGGATGTCTTGTAGGATGTGTTGGTCAACAAACAAAACGTTTATGTGGTACTTGTGTTATCAATCCATTCTGTGGTCATGAAATCGAAATGAAGATAGAACCATCAACATCCAATAAAAAGATTATGGTTATTGGTGGTGGAATTGGTGGTTTAAGTGCGGCAAGAATGTGTGCTTTAAGAGGGTTGAATGTAGAAGTCTTTGAAAAAAATAATGTGATTGGTGGACAAATTAATCTTGCCAGCAAGATCGCACCAAAAAAGGAAATGCACAAATGGATTGATTATTTAGAAAGTGAATGTCAAAGATTACATATTCCTGTTCATTTGAATCATGCAGTAAAAGTGGGTGATGTGAAGGATTTTGATGTTGTTCTAGTATGTAATGGTTCTATTCCTAAGAAGCCAAATGAAAATGCCTATACAGCACATGATATTTTAGGCGATAAAGTCGATGTGCACGGAAATATCCTTGTCGTAGGTGGAGGCATGGTTGGTGTTGAAGCCAGTGAATATATTTGCGAAAAGCATCCGGATGCGCATGTTACAATTCTAGAAATGAAAAAGAATATTGATGATGGAGAATCTCCGGCAAATTTAGTTTCAACAATGACACGTATTCAAACTTTACCAATTACGGCTTTAACGGAAACAAAACTTGTATCTGTAGAAGATGGGGTTGTAGTTGAAAAAGCGGGTGAAACACAAAACTTAGGAAAATTTGACTTTATCATATATGCGACAGGTTCAAAACCAGATCCAAGTCTATATGAAGCTATTAGAGAAACCGGAAAGGAAACATACTTGTTTGGTGATGCGTCTAGTGTAGCACAAGCTTTGGAAGCTGTTCGTGATGGTGTAAATATCGCTTTAAAGTTATAAATGAATAAGCGAAGTCTTAATTGGCTTCGCTTTTAAATTGGTCAATATATTTTTGTACTGAATCTGTCATTTCTTTTGAAAAATCCGAATTGTATTTTCTGTTACAGAAAGCAGTTGTCCATTCATGTAATGTTTTATTTCCAGCTTTGTGTTCAAACATATTTTCTAATTCTTGTTGATTTTTTCTTTGATATTGATCGACACAAACAATATCTTCTAATTTGCAACGCTCTGGTTTTTGCCTTTTAAAATGATCACTTGCAGGATGTCCAAGTACTAACATGCATACAGGCACTACATATTCACTTAGATTTAATAATTCTTTATGTAGATCATGCTGCTCTAGAATATCACCAATGTAACATGAGCCAATACCTAAACTTTCGGCTGCCACAACTGCATTTTGTGCGGCAATGGTCGCATCTGTTGTAGCTAATAATAAGTCACCAACACCTGGCTTTCTTGGATTACAGTTTTCATAATTAAATAAATCAAACCATTTCTGAAAATCAGCACAGAAAATTAAAACCATTTTAGCTTGATTAATAAAAGGTTGATTGTCACACGTTTTAGATAGTGTTTCTTGAAGCTTTTGATCTTGTACATCAATAATAGTATACATCTGTTGGTTTCCTGCACTCGGTGCCTGCATACAAGCTTCTAATATTAATTGTCTTTCTTTTTGTGAAATTTCTTTATCTTCAAAAATACGACAAGACTTACGGTCATATAAACTTTGAATAATTGGATTCATCATAAATCCCCTTTCTTTTTGGAAATATTTTACTACAGATATGCTATTATTTAAGTATGAAACTTAAGGAAATTAAGAAAAATGCACATAAAAATATAAAAACACATTATGCGACTTATTTAGTATTATGTCTTGCGGCAGTACTTATGGGAAGTGAATTTAGTTCGACTTTATCACTTTTAAAACAAGATAATGCCAAAAGTGTTTCAGGCTTATTAATGCACTCTTCTTTTGTGAAGTCGATGACATCTTTATTTCCTAAAGATGTCTTTGGTACGACAAATGGTGTGTTTGCCACGGTTGTGAATGGTGTTACATCAGGTTCTTTTGTGAAGACACTATTTTTAGGTTTATCAACCATTGTTCATTCAAAAGATATAGCGAGTATTTGTTTTGTCGTGATGGGTTTATGCATATCTGTGTTCTATAGAGTATATATTGTGAATGTATTACCAGTGATTAATCGCAGACTATTTTTGGAAGGAAGAGTTTATGCCAAACTGCCATTCGATCGATTGGTTTATTTAATGCGTATTCGCAAACAGATGCATGTTGCATTTGTGAAGTTAGTGAAATCAATTATTATGACAGTTATGAATTTTACAATTGTTGGAGGAATATATTTTTACTACGCATATTATTTAGTGGAATATATTTTAGCTGAAAATCCGACGATATCTTTAAAAGATGCACTTTCTTTATCTCGAAATATGATGAAGGGACATAAGTTTGAATGTTTTAAATGGCAACTATCTATGGCGGGATGGTACATTCTAGATGTTTGTACATTTGGGATTAGTGCTGTATTCTATTCAAATATGTATCGTATGGCTGTGATGAGTGAATTTTATACACTAAGAAGGAAAGAATTTCAGAGTGCTATTTTAAATGATACGTATTTATTTGAAAAACCAAGCAGTGCATTAATGAAAAATACATATTCAGATGTGATTGCGGCATTGAACGCAAAGAATCCAATAGAAAATGCGTATACGGGTGTTAAAAAGTTCTTGTGTGATAATTTTGGAATTATCTTTCATTTGAGTTCTAAAGAAAAACAATATGAAAGATATACCTATAATAAAATGGAAGCTGAAACTATGATTACTGAAGTGTATTTATTATGTTATCCAGTAAGGCTATCTCCAATTGAAGAGGCGTATAAGAAGTCAAATCTTCGTGTTTTACATCCAAATCGAAATTATACAGTAACATCTATTTTAGTCTGTTTCTTCTTTATGTGTTTTTTTGGATGGATTTGGGAAGTGAGTCTTTCAATGATTAGCTATGGAAAATTTGTGAATCGCGGTGTTTTACATGGTCCATGGATTCCTATTTATGGTTTTGGCTGTGTTTTAATTTTACTTTTATTAAAACGATTTAGAATGCGACCAAAAGTTGAATTTAGTATGGCTGTACTTTTGTGTGGATGCATTGAATATTTTACGGGTTTCTTCTTAGAGCTTACGCACAATGGCCAAAAATGGTGGGATTATACAGGCTACTTTTTAAATCTTGATGGAAGAATTTGTGCAGAAGGATTATTAGTATTTGGTGTTGGTGGTATGGCCTTTGTCTATGTGATTGCACCATTGATTGATAATTGGGTAAAGGAACACTTAAACAAAAAATTATCGACTGCATGTTTAGTTTTACTTCTTTTATTTGGTGCAGATGTTGTATATTCGCACTTTGAACCAAATGTAGGAGAGGGTGTGACAAGATGATGAAAAAGTTAAATGGAAATCAAATCAAGATGATTGCGATCATTGCCATGTTTATGGATCATTTCGCAACTACATTTTATCCAAATTATGAAAAGTATGGGTGGCTTTTATTGATTCATTTAATTGGAAGAGTAGCGGCTCCTATTATGTGGTTTATGGTTGTGGAAGGTTATATGCATACGCATAGTTTAAAGAAATATTTAGAAAGATTATTGATTTTTTCAATTATTGCTCACTTTGCGTATAACTTCTGTTTTGGCATATCTTTTATTCCATTTAAAGAATCATTCTTAAATCAGACAAGTATTATATGGCCATTATTCTTGTCTGTGATTGGCTTATGGGTGGAAGATCAAGAATGGAAAGACGCAAAGAAGATTATTTGTATTCTAATTCTTTGTTTGTTGGCATTTCCAAGTGATTGGTCATGTTTTCCCGTTCTTTGTACAAACTACATTTATAAAAACCAAGGTAATTTAAAAAAACAAGTATTAGGCATGTCTTTATTTATTTCTATGTATGTTCTTGTCTATTGTTTATGCATAGATGTAGTTTATGGTTTATTGCAGTTTGGAATTGTTCTAGTATATCCAATTATGTCTTTATATGATGGAACTAGAGGAAAGAGTACATTTATGAAATGGTTCTTTTATTGGTTCTATGTGGGGCATTTAATTTTGTGTGGATTGATTCGTGTAATGATATAGAGGTGTAAAATGAAAATATTAATTTTTGGGATGGGTAACATTGGAAAGACAACGGTTGGTGAGTTGTTGGCGTAAAGATAGGTTACGATTTTATCGATATGGATGCGAAAATCAAAGAAAAGTATGGTACCATGCTTGGCTTTCAAGATGAATATAATGATTAATATGAACGTGATGAATTGCGTGCAGAAATGATTTCATCTTGGATTCAAGAAAAGGAAAATGTAGTGATTGCGTTAAGTCCTATTGCGTATTTGGATGCGTATGAAGATTTCTTTGAAGATTCAGACATCATTTGTTTCGACTTAACAGATCGAGTAGAAAATATTTTTAAACGCTTGGAATTTACCGATGATAATGATAATCTTTTGCACATTCCTCAATCGTATTTAAATAAGCATAAGGCGTATTATATACGTGAAACACAGGCGGATTTTGATTATTTCCATACTTTGTATGCGTCAAAAATGGATTCGATTTCAATGGATGGTAAAAGCTTAGATAAAATTATTGAGGATATATGCAAGAAATATAAATTAGTCTAAGATTGTGATATAATCAATGGGCAAGTAAAAACATACATGACAGGGGTGCAATTGCTGAGAAAAACCCTTATTACCTGATCTGGTTAATACTAGCGTAGGGAGTCATATCGATTGATAGTGGCACTCTAGGGTGCCTTTTTTATTTTGGAAAGGAGGCAATAATGAAGAAAAATCGTAGAATTGTCATGCCGTTGCTTGTGTTTATTCTAGTGATTGGTGGCTGGGAATTATATGTTCGTGCATTTGATATATCACTTTATATATTGCCAAGTCCATCAAAAATCATCAGTGCACTGATTGAAAATTTTGATATTCTGATGCAACATTCACTTGTTACATTAGAAGAATCTGTATTAGGTTTGTTGATTAGTACTTTCTTTGCGATTGTGATTTCCATTGGCATGGATTTATCGAAAACATTTAAGACAAGTATTTATCCATACTTAATTGTGACACAAACTGTACCTATCATGGTTTTAGGACCTTTATTTTCGATTTGGTTTGGATTTGACTTATTGCCCAAAGTTTTGATTGTCATATTTATGTGCTTTTTTCCGATAGCGATATCTTTTACAGATGCCTTATCGCAAGTGAGTGAAAAGGAAATCAATTTATTAAAAAGCTTTGGAGCTAATCTGTTTCAAATATATAAAATTGTTAAGATTCCATCTGGCGCTATTGGCTTATTTTCCGGATTAAAGGTAGCGGCTACCTATTGTGTGGGTGGAGCTATTGTAGGAGAGTGGCTTTCAAGTAGAGCGGGGCTAGGCTACTACATGCTTCGAGTTAAGAATGGATATATGTTAGATAAAGTCTTTGCGTGTGTATTGATGATTATATTTTGGAGCATCCTTTTAAATTTAGGGGTGACTCTATTGGAAAAATTATTATTTCCACATTTACGAAAAGGAGAAAGAAAATGAAAATTTTAAAAGTTATGTGTGCAGCTGCTGTTGCGTTAAGTTTAGTGGGTTGTGCTCAAACATCGAGTTCAGATGAAGATTTGACTAAGGTTACATTAATGTTGGATTATACGCCAAACACAAACCACACAGGTTTCTATGTAGCTAAAAATAAAGGATATTATAAAGAGGCTGGTTTAGATGTGGATATCATTGAACCAGGTGATAATGCGACGACTTCAATGGTTGCAGCAGGAAAAGCTGATTTTGGTGTTTCATACCAGGAAGATGTTACATATGCTCTAACAAGTGAAGATCCACTTCCAATTAAAACAATTGCGACAATTATCCAACATAATACGTCAGGCTTTGTTTCTTTGAAGAGTGCAAATATTAATTCTGTAAAAGATTTTGAAGGAAAAACATATGCAGGATGGGGAGCACCAAGTGAAGAAGCTGTAATTAAAGCTGTTATGAATGAAGCGGGTGCCGATTTTAATAAGTTAACGATTGTAGGATCTGACGGATCTGGTATTGCTGGTTTATCCGATGAAGTTGGAAAAAATAAAGTGAACCTTGGATGGGAGTTCTACGGATGGGCTATTATTAAAGCCATGCAGGATGGATATGATGTAAATTATATGCCATTAGCTGATTTAGACAGTCGTTTGGATTACTATACTCCAGTTATCATTACAAACAATAAGATGATTAAAAAGAATTCAGATACAGTTAAGAAATTTATGGAAGCAACTAAAAAAGGTTATGAATATGCCATTGATCATCCAAATAAAGCCGCTGAAATCTTACATGAGGATGCTTTGCAAGATACAGATATGAAATTCCTTAAAGAAAGTCAAAAATATTTAAGTAGTCAATATGCGAAGGATGCAGATTCTTGGGGTGTTATGAAAGATTCTGTATGGAACAATTATACAGATTTCATGTATGAAACAGGATTGATCAATAAAAAAATTGATGCGAAAGATCAATACACAAATGAGTTCGTAAAATAATGAAGCTAAAGGTTGAAAAGCTAAATCTTGAATTTTCTGGAAAAGAAATATTGCATGATATTTCTTTTTCAATTCAAGAAAGAGAATTTGTTTCGATTTTAGGACCGAGTGGTTGTGGTAAATCCACTATTTTAAATGTGTTAGCTGGACTGCTTGAAGATTATTCTGGTCATGTTTTTGTGGATGAAGACCCTGTTAATGGCGTTAGCTCTCATTTTGCGTATATGCCACAAAATGATTTATTACTTGAATGGAGAACTATTTTAGACAATGTTTGTTTATATGGAGAAATCAATCATGATAAATCTATCAAACAAAGAGCGTTAAAGGAATTTAAAACCTTTGGCCTTTCTGGCTATGAAAATGCGTATCCTTCAAGTCTTTCAGGAGGTATGCGACAAAGAGCAGCGTTCTTAAGAACTTCTTTGTGCAAGGCAGATATTCTTTTGTTAGATGAACCATTTGGAGCTTTGGATGTCATTACACGTAATGATATGCAGGATTGGCTTCTTGAATTAAGAAAGAATTATAATCGCACGACTTTATTGGTTACGCATGATATAGATGAGGCTTTATATTTATCGGATCGCATTTTAATTTTATCCAATAAGCCAAGTCATATATTGCGGGAAATTGATTTATCTAAAGAAAAGAAATCAAGAGATTGGTTGTTTTCACAAAGTGATTTAAAGAAACAAATCTATGAACTATTGAAGGGTGAAAATCATGCATGATGCACATTATCATTATTCAAAAGAAATAAATCAGTTACAGAACGAATATGGAATTTATGGTATCTGTAATGTCGCAAACAAAGAAGAATATGAAATAGTAAATCGACATAACTTATTTTATTCTTGTGGCGTACATCCTTGGAAAGCAAGCTTAGATACATTAGAATCGATGCTTCCACTATTAAAACAAGCATCGATTATTGGTGAAATTGGCATGGATAGTGTCTGGTGTGATGTGAATTTAGAAATTCAAAAAGAAGTGTTTGAAAAACAGCTTCAGCTTGCGAAAGAGTGGGATAAGCCTGTCATTTTACATACAAAAGGACAGGAAAAAACAATACTGGATTTGATTCGTAAATATCCAAATACATATGTTGTACATTGGTATGGATGTATGGATTATGTCAAAGAATATGATGAAGTGGTATCTTATTTTACGATTGGTCCTTCGATTGGAAAAGAAGAGGAAGTAACTCATTTGGTAAAACAAGTCTCTATTGATAAATTATTAATGGAATCCGATGGTATTGAAGCTGTAAAGTGGGCTATTGATAGTGATAATTATATAGCGGCTTTAAAAAATGAAATTACTCAGGTTGCTCAGTTAAAGAATAAAACACATTCAGAAGTAGAGAGTATTTTAGATCAAAACTTTTCAAAGTTAATAAAAAAATAGGAGAATTTCTTCTCCTAAGCAAGACAGTCATTGAACTGTCTTTTTATTTGTTCTTCATCCATATTCTTTCCAATAAAGACTAATTGATTGATTCGATCTCCATACTCTTCATCCCAGTTTTGAGCTAATTGTGGATTGGCTTTTAATAAATCAATTTGATCTTGTTTTGGAGCTGATGCGATCCATAATGAGTCTTCTGAAAGTGAATTTAATTTACCAGCTTGTTCAAATAAATAAGCAGAATCAGGCTGGTTATCAAACCATACATAGCCTTTGGTACGAATAACATTTGGATAGTTGTTTAATAGATTTGTGAATTTCTTTAAATCCAATGGTTTTCTTGTTTGCCATACAAAAGTAGAAATGCCGTATTCTAAGGCCTCTCCTTCATGCTCATGATCATGGTGGTGTTCATGTTCTTCAATTTCGTGAATCCATCCAATGTTGTTTTGGGCTTTTTCATAATCAAAGTTATGTGTGTTTAAAAGCTCTTCTAGATTGACCTGGCCAAAGCTAGCTTCAATAATTCCAGCTTCTTTACATAGCTTGTGAATGACGGCTTTAATCTCGTTTTTTTCTTCTTCATTGACTGTTTCAGACTTATTTAAAATCACGGTATTACAGAATTCCAATTGTTGCATCAATAAAGAATCTAAAGAATCTTCATCTTCAACTGGTTCTAATAAATGTTTTCCGCAATTGAATTCATTGGATAATCTGGCTGCATCGGCTACACAGATGATGTTATCTAAGTGAAATAATTCAGGTAATCCTCTTGAATAAAGTGTTTCATTGGCAGCTGTAATGGTTTGGGCAATGGGGATGGGTTCGCAAATGCCACTAGCTTCGATAATGATATAATCAAATTTGTTGGATGAAGCTAAAGCAGATAGCTGCTGCAAAAGATCTAGTTTGAGTGTGCAACAAATACATCCGTTTGTAAGTCCAACTACATCTGTATCTTCTTTTTGGATTTGTGCATTTTTGTCAATTAGTTTTTGATCTACATTGATTTCTCCAATATCATTGACAATAATTGCGACTTTGTACCCTTCTTGATTTTTAAGAATGTGATTCAATAAAGTGGTTTTACCAGCTCCTAAATAGCCAGTTAATAATAAAATAGGTATCGATTTTCTTTTCATTTTCAAAACCTCCTTTACTTATTGTATAATATTTGCGAATAAAAAGGAGCAAATTTTTATGACAATTTTATATACATCCTTCCATATTTTGGATTTAGATAATGATACGGTGCAAAGAAAAGAGATGCCAGAAGAATTTCAGGTCTTTGTGAAAGAATATATTGAGTATGCGAACGCAAATGAAAAAAATAAAATATATACGATTCATGATGAGCAGACACAGGTGGTTTCGTGTATTCGTCAGATGGCATTAAATCAAGATAAATGTGAAGTACTTACGGATAGTATTGCGGATAAGTTATTAACAAGTGAGAAACTAGCGCAGGCAAAAATTTATCGTATGGGCTCTAATGTAAAAAAGGGAAGCTTGATTCAGGTTTTAGTCCAAAATAGCAGTGATGAGCTTTTATATGTGGTTGCTAAAGTAGAGCATTCTAAATGGTATGATGGAAATGATCTGTCGAAAAAGTATGGCTTTTCAGGTGATAAGAAATCATTGTGGAAATCAGCTGTATTTTCTATGTATGAAATTAACTCACATATAGTATTCAAAGATATTAAGGTATATTCGGATACGATGGCTAAATATTGGACGGTTTCTTTTTTGGAATTGGAAGAAGCTAGGGATGATGCAAAGAATACATACTCTGCATTTAAGGCAATTGATAATGAATTGAAAAGTGCAGTAGAACCTGTGTCTAAAAAGGATTATGTGAAGCTATCGAGTGAACTACAGAATGTCATGAATACGCCTCAACAATTGAACTATAGTCAGTGTATTGATAATTTGATTGATTCGTATTCCTTTAGTGAAGAAGAAATCGAGAAGGATGTGATCAAAGATTGCTTGATGGCTCTTCCTGAACGTAAAAATTTTGATACAGAGTTTAAGGTGATTCCCGAAAGCTTGAATAATAAACGAACAAAGAAATTCCAACTTTCGCAAGGGATTGAATTGACGATTCGTTCGGATGCGTTAGAATATCCAAATAAAATTGTGTCAACAGTAGTAGATGGAAAGCGTGTAATTCAAATTGTTTGTGAAGATGATGATACGTATGAGGCATTTGCTTAAAATAGTCTGAAAGAATTCAATTTGTATAAATCTTAAAATAGTGGTTTAATTATGTCATTATTTAAAGGGGGTATTTCAAATGAAGAATAAAAATGCATTAACAATTCTATTATATGTCTTTGCCGTTTTATCATTGGCTTATACATGTTATGCGGCTTTGCAGGCATATAATACATTTGTTTCATATTACAGTACAAATTTAAATGTATTGAACTTGATTATGTATATGATCACAACTTGTTATCAATCAATATGTTTTAGTGTGCTTTTTTATGCGCTTGGCGTATTTAGTGAAATGTTTAAGAAGAAGAAAGAAGAGAAATAGTTTATACTGTTTCTTTTTTCTTTAGGTAAAGGTTATGAAGAAAGATTTTGTAGAAGGAGCCAAGGCAGCAACCCCGATTATTTTAGGATATATTCCAGTTGGCATAGCGTATGGAATGATGGCAAAAGCGACGGGATTGACATTTTTTAAGGCATTAAGCTTTTCTTTGTTTGTGTATACTGGCGCTGGACAAATGGCTGCAGTGACGATGTTAGCTCAAAATACGGCTTATATTACGATTGTATTAACCGTTTTTATTTTAAATTTACGTCATATTATTATGAGTACATGTATTATGGAAAAAATGGAGAAGACAAGCTTACCAATACGTTTACTTTTATCTTTTGGCATTACAGATGAAGTATTTGCGATGGGGATGACAGATAAAAAGATCAATAAACTGACGCCTGCTTTTTTTGCAGGACTCGCACTGTTTTCATACTTATCATGGAATGTGGGTTCTGCATTAGGTATCTTATTTTCAAGTATATTACCAAGTATTGTATCTAAAAGTTTAGGTGTTTCTTTATATGCAATGTTTATTGGCTTGTTAGTGCCAAATATGAAGAAATCCATTCGCTTGTTTTATGTAGTTGTTCTGACTATGGTTGTGAATTGGGTTTTGAATTTGTTTTTATCAAGTTCTCTATCTATATTGATATCCACACTTGGTTGTGCATTAATTGGAATATTCATCATTTCAAAGGAGGACTTACAATGAAGTTTGTAATGCTGATTCTATTTTTATGTTTATCAACATATATACCTAGAATGTTACCGGCATTATTTATGGATAAAATTCAGGTGTCAGGAAGATTTGCCACTTTCTTACAGCTGATTCCTTATACGGCGATGGCATCCTTGATTTTTCCGGCCATATTATATGTAGATGACAATATGTGTATTGGCATTATTGCTGGTATTGTTGCGAGTGTGACAGCCTTAAAAAAGGTTCCCGTAATTGGTGTGGTTTTATCGAGTGTAGTGGCCTGTTTATTGGTATATTCATTTAAACTTTCATGAAAATGTAAAATATTTACAATTATATTGAAAGCACTTGTAAATGATGATATAATTTGATTGGCTTCGAAAGGAAGTTTTAAGAAATTTTGCGTCAATAGAAATCCAATTTTGCTCCTTCCTCAAGTTCACTGATGATTTCGAAGTTGACGTAATAGATTAGGCCTGAGTGAATCCGGGCCTTTTTGTATGTTACAATGTTTTGGGTGATATTATGGAACGAATTGAACAACAGATGCAATTTATTTTGGAAATTGATAAAGAGAAACAGATTAAAAGAAAAACACTTCAAAGCAATGGAAAAGATTTTGAGGATGACGCACAACATGCCTGGCATATGGCTATTATGACTTTATTGTTGAGTGAATATGCGAATGAAAAAATTGATGTGTTAAAAACCATTTCGATGCTGTTGATTCATGATCTTGTGGAAATTGATGCAGGAGATACGTACGCATATGATGATCAAGGGTTAAAAACACAAAGTGAAAGAGAGAATTTAGCGGCGAATCGTATTTTTAATTTATTGCCAGAAGATCAGGCTAAGAAAGTGTTTGACTTGTGGAATGAATTTGAAGAAAGAAAAACACCTGAAGCTAAATTTGCCAGGGTGATGGATAATTTTCAACCGGTTATGTTGAATGCGGCAACCGATGGAAGAATGTGGGTTGAAAATGATGTGCATCTAGATAAGATATTGAAGCGTAATGAAAGGACACATGAGGGTAGTGAAGTGTTATGGAAGTATATGTATGAACATTTTATTTTGCCAAATGTTGAGAAGAGAAGAATCAAAAAGTGATTCTTCTTATTTTTTGAGCATACTACTATACAAAACACAGTAGTGGTGATAAACTAGTAGTGAAAGAGGTGATCTGATGAAAAAGGGATTCATTTTATTGTTTATTTTTATTCTTGTTTGTATTGTAGGAGGTAGTTTTCTAGCAATTCATTTAATTACTAATGTGAATATTGAAGAAACGTCAATTGTGAAAGAACCTTTAAATTCTGAGAAAATAGACAATTTTACTTCAATAAATCTAGATTTGACAAGTATGGATGTTAAAATTGAAAAAGCTAGTGAGAATGCGATTTCTTATCGTTTGCAGGATTCGAAGAAACAAAAGCTGGATTATTCTGTTGAGGATGGTGTTTTAACTGTAAAAGAAATAATATCGGATAAACATTTTGTTGGTCATGATGATAATGAAGTGATTATTTATACAACAAATGATTCTTTGGTTGTGAATGGTAATCTTGTTGCGGGTGATGTTGAAATTCAAAATGTGACATTAAAGGATTCTAGAGTGACTAGTGTATCTGGTGATATTTCAATTGAAAATTCAAGTTTAAATAACTGCAACTTCATCAGCACCAGTGGAGATGTAGAATTTGATGGTCAATTGACAGGGGATAATATCTTGGAAACGACTTCAGGAGATTTGAGTGTAGAACATATTAATAATGTATCAATTAGTGCTTCTACTACATCTGGAGATATTGAAATTGGTGAAGAAGAATTTACAGGTTCTGTTAATAGAGTGTTAGGAACAAGCAATGCAACGTTGAAATTGAATACGACAAGTGGTGATATCGAGGTAAATTAAAAAAACAGGCAAGCGAATTAATCGTTTGCCTTTAATAATTCTTCAAGAATTTGAACTGCATTTGTAGCGGCACCCTTACGAATTTGGTCTCCACAACAGAATAAGGATAATGTGTGGTTGGTTTCATCTGTGATATCCTTACGGATTCTTCCAACATAGACTAAATCTTGATTTGTCGTATCCTTTGGCATTGGATAGATTTGGTTTTTTGGATCATCCTTTAATAATACGCCATCAGCATGACTTAATAATTCTCTTGCTTCATTCACATTAACTTCATTCTCGCATTCGATTGTGATGCTTTCTGAATGGGAACGCCAAATAGGTACACGTACGCATGTACAATTTACTTTCAATTCCTCGTCATGCCACATTTTTCTAGCTTCATTTTGCATCTTCCATTCTTCTTTTGAAATACCTAAATCATCAAAATCTCCAATTTGAGGAATTAAATTAAATGCGATTTGATAAGGAAATGCTTTAGATGGGATTTTTTCGTCTTCGATTTGATTTTTAAGATCTTCAATACCTTGAACACCAGCTCCGGAAACAGCTTGGAAAGTAGTAACAATCATGCGTTTGATGTGGTATTTTTTGTGTAAAGCATTTAATGCGACTAGGGCAATGATTGTTGCACAGTTTGGGTTGGCAATTAGGCCTTGATGATTATTGATATCTTCTTTATTGACTTCAGGAATTACAAGTGGAACATCCTTGTCTAAACGGAATGCACTTGAATTATCGACAACGACACATCCAGCTTCTTTGGCCCATGGCATCCACATTTTTGTGATGTCATTTCCTGTGGCACCTAAAACATAATCAACATCTTGAAAACTTTCTTTCGTTAGTTCTTCAACAATGTGTCCATCTATTTCTTTTCCTTTAGAGCGTGCACTTGCCAATAATTTTAGATTGGCCTGAATGTTTCTTTCTTTTAAGCATTCTAACATTTGTTGTCCTACAGCACCTGTAGCACCTGCAATTGCGATTGTTGTCATTATTCGTTTCCTCCTACAAAAGTATCATAAATTACTTGAACGGTTTTAGTGAAATCCTTTTTCTTTACACCTACAGTAATGTTGATTTCATCACTACCTTGGGCAATCATAACAATGTTGATATTGTTTTTACCTAAGGCACCAAATAATTTTCCACTTGTACCTGGTTTATCTGTCATGTTTTTACCAACGGTAGAAATTAAAGCTAAGTCATCTTGAACACTAAGTTTGTCTGGTTTAAGTTCATCTTTGAAATGAGCTAAGATTTCATATAGACTTTCTTCAATTTCTTTTTTCTCTACAACAATGTTAAAGGAATCGATACCACTAGGAATGTGTTCGATACTGATATGGTATTTTTCTAAAATGGATAGGGCTTTACGTATGTAACCTACTTCATTGGACATGTGCTTTTTATAGATGTAAATTGACATGAAATCTTTTTTACCGGCAATACCTGTAATTGGGTATCCACTCTTGATTTTTGAATGTTCTTGAATGATGGTTCCGGCATCTTGAGGACGATTTGTATTTAAAATGTGGATTGGAATATTGGCTTCTTTAACTGGGAAGATTGCCTCTTCATGAAGAACACTGGCACCCATATAAGAAAGCTCTCTTAGCTCTGAATACGTGATGTGTGTGATTCCTTTTGGATTTTTTACGATTGTTGGATCGGCCATTAAGAATCCAGAGACATCGGTCCAGTTTTCATAGACATCCGCATGAAGACATTTCGCAAGAATGGCTCCTGTGATATCGCCTCCACCACGTGGGAAGACTTGAATATGTCCGTTAGCACTTGTTCCATAGAATCCTGGGAAAACAAAGTGTTCATATTGTGCATGTTTTGCTTGAAGCTTTGCCGTAGTTGCTTCCCAGTCAATGGTTTTGTCTAGCTTAAAGCGAATGATATCTTTGGCATCTACGAAAGCGTAGCCTAGATATTCGGCCATCAATTTTGCACAGAAGTATTCACCACGACTAACGATTACAGCTTGCGACATTTGGTTTAGATTGGTGTAAAATGCATCAAGCTCTTTTTCGATTGGTTGTTTTAAGCCAAGTTCATTTTTGATTTCGACAAATCGATTTTTAATGAGTTTGAATACGCCGGATGCGTCTACATGGTATTTTCTGTGCGCATCTAATAAATAAAGTAGATCAGTGATTTTGTTGTCGGCCGCAAAACGTTTTCCAGGAGCTGATACTACAATATATCTACGTGTAGGGTCTTGTTCGATGATATTTTTGATTTTTTTAAATTGTTCTGCGTTGGCAACGCTAGAACCACCAAACTTTGTGATTTTTAACATGTGATTTACCTCCATAATGCGATAAAGCTATGTTGATCCAATTCTTTTACTTTTTTAATGATTGACATATCTTGGTTTTCAATCCAGTAATAATTTGCTTCTTTTTTTAGGATTGGATAGTAGTCTTCCAAAGAAACATCGGTTCGTACGATCCAGGTTTCTTTTAATAAACTTGTATCGAATTCTTTTGGCGTTGAATATATAATTTTTCTTTCTTTATTCTCAAGTGTATCCAATGCATTTTGCATCATGGCTTGTGCCGTAGGTAATTGACCAGCGCCCTGACCATAATAGCCTAATGTATCAAAGCTGTTTGAAAGAATCTTTTGCGCATTGTAGTTGCTTGGAACATTCGCAAGAAAATCGCTTTCATTCATACAGCAAGGGGCAATGATAGAAATGATTTTGTCGCCAATTTGTCTTGAAATGGATAGGTGGCGTATTACTTTATTGTTCATTTTGATGAATTTTATATCTAGCATTTTGATTGTTCGAATTCCTGCATAATATGGGATTTCAACAATTGGTGTGTTGAAGGCTAAACTGTTTGAAATTTTTGTTTTATAGTAAACATCCACACCATCAATATCGTTTGATGGATCTTTTTCGGCATAGCCCTTTGCCTGCGCATCCTTTAAAACATCTTCAAAATCAAGATTGTTTTTTTGCATAGAATCTAGAATATAGTTGCTTGTGCCATTAAAGATACCTTCAAAGCCCTGTAAAGGTTCAAGTCTTTTTAGTTTTAATAAAGCATCAATAAATGGAATACCACCCGCAACACAAGCTTCTACTTGAATGGATCCGCCATATTCTTTTTCTAATTCTAAATAAGTGTCTAGGTAAGTGGCGATGACAGCTTTATTTGAACTGATGACATGTTTGCCTTTCTTTAAAGCTTTTTGGATGAGTGTATTGGCTGGTTCTAGACCGTTTAAGCATTCAAATACAATATCTACATCGTCTTGAACGACAATGTTTTCATTGTTTGTAAAATAAGGTAAATCCTCTTTTTCCTTACGTACATATACATACTTAATGTTGATTGTATCTAGTGATTTTGAAAGGATTTCGATTCCTTTTCCTACGACTCCGTAACCTAAGATAACTGCATTCATAAAGTTCCTCCTGTTTCTTTTTAGAAAACACTTGTTTTTAAAGTGTGAACATTGTATCATATGGAATATAGATTTTCAAGGAGGATTATACATGAACGATTATATTTCTACTCGAGATGCTCACCAAAGCGTTTCAAGCAAACAAGCTATATTAAATGGAATCAGTCCAGATGGTGGTTTATACGTATTACCTGGTCTTGATCAAATTCATTTAGATCTATCTTTGATATGTTCAAAGTCGTATAAAGAAAATGCTGTATATATTCTTTCTCATTTATTGACAGATTATAGTATAGACGAATTGAGAATGTGTGTTGAAAATGCATATTCAAATTCTTTTTCTAAAGAAGAAATTACACCCGTTAAAAAAGTAGATGATGTGTATGTTCTTGAACTTTTCCATGGTCCTACATGTGCATTTAAAGATGTTGCATTAACTTTATTACCACAGTTGATGTCATGTGCATTAAAGAGTACAAATCAAAAAGCTTTAATTTTAACGGCAACAAGTGGAGACACTGGAAAAGCAGCCCTATCTGGATTTTGTGATGTAGATAATATTGGTATAAACGTTTTTTATCCATATAAGAAGGTAAGTGCCATTCAATATCGTCAGATGGTAACACAAAAAGGTAAGAACGTGAAGGTGTTTGGTATTCAGGGGAATTTTGATGATGCTCAAAGCCAAGTAAAACGTTTGTTCTTGGATGAAGAATTAAATGCATATTGCGCAAAACAAAACGTAATGCTGACAAGTGCCAATTCAATTAACGTGGGTCGTTTAGTTCCTCAAATCGTTTATTATTTTGATAGCTATAAACAATTGGTTCAACAAGGTGTTATTCAGGTTGGGGATAAGGTTTCATTTACTGTTCCAACTGGAAACTTTGGTGATGTTCTAGCTGGATATTATGCATATTTAATGGGTCTTCCTGTAGAGAAATTCTATGTTGCGAGCAATGCCAATCGTGTGTTGACAGACTTCTTAACATCTGGAATTTATGATCGTAATCGTGATTTTATCCAGACAATTTCGCCTAGTATGGATATTTTAATTAGTTCAAATCTTGAAAGATTATTATACTATGCATCAAATAAGGACACTCAAAAGGTAGCGGGATGGATGCAGGAATTAAATGAAAAGGGTCGTTATCAAGTGGATGAACAGACGTTTGAAACAATCAAGAATTTATTTGCGTGTGCAAGTGTAGATGATAATGGTACACGACAAGAAATTCATGATGTATATGAAAAGACTAAGTATTTATTGGATCCTCACTCAGCCATTGCCTATAAGGTCGCAAAAGATAATGCAGGTCGTCCGGTTGTTTCTTTGGCTACAGCTTCTCCTTATAAATTTAGTCAGGATGTTTTAAAAGCACTAAATATAAATGAAGAGAATGAATGGGTTGCGATGGATGAGCTATCAAAATATTGTCAGGATGTGATTCCAGCTCAATTAAAAGAATTGAGAGATCTTGCGATTCTACATAATCAAGTTATTGATGTAGATTCAATGAAGGATGTTGTTTGCCAAAGTACACAGGAGGTATTCCATGATTGAGGTCTATGTCCCGGCGACAAGTGCAAATTGTTGTGTGGGATTTGATTGTCTTGGAATGGCAGTAGATTGGTGGGCACATTTTACATTTGAAGAAAGCGATACGTTAGAGGTTGATGGTTGTCCAGATGAATTTAAAGGAAAGGATAATTTAGTAGTCCAGGCCTTTTATACGGCATGTGATTATTTAAAGGTTGAATATCCTACATTTAAATTAACTATCGATACAGATATTCCGTTTGCGCGAGGCTTAGGCTCAAGTTCAACCTGTGTTGTGGCAGGAATTATGGCTTGTGATGCTTGGTTTAAAAAGGATTTGAGCAAATCAGAATTATTAAAAATAGCTACAAGTATGGAGGGACATCCCGATAATGTGGCTCCAGCTATTTTTGGTCAGGCGACAGCTTGTTTTATGGAAGCAGAAGATGTGAGAATGAGTCATGTGCCATGTGCTGATTATCATTGTTTGGTAATGGTGCCGCATTATGAAGTGAAAACGCAGCAGGCCCGCAAAGTTCTTCCTAAAACGATGGATTTTAAAGATTGTGTGTCACAGGTATCTCATGCATTAGTGTTTTTACAGGCTTTACAGCAGGGGGATGAAGCTTTATTGGCCCAATCATGTAAGGATTTACTTCATGAGCCGTATCGTAAGCAATTTATTAAAGAATATGATACGATAAAGAAGTATTGTAAAAATGAAAAAATTCCTATGTGGATTTCGGGAAGTGGTTCAACGATGATGGTTGTCTCGCTTGAACAGAGTCGTTTGATTACGTTGTCAAAATATGTTGAAGAAAATTTTAAGGAATTGGATTTTAGATTTTTGACGATAGCCAAAAAGGGAGCGTTTATAAAATATGAGTAAGTTTTATGTTGTTAGTGGCGACATTTTACCGGATGTACTAGAACAAGTGATGCAGGCGCGTATTCTGTTGCAGTCTGGTAAAGCAAAAAGAATTAGTGAAGCTGTTAAAATGGTAGGTATTTCTAGGGGTACTTATTATAAATATAAGGATGCGGTTTTTGCGTTTAATGCAGAACAATCGAATCGTAAAGCTATTATTTCAATGATTTTAAGAAATGAGAAGGGTACTCTTTCCAAAGTGTTATCTTTAGTTTCGGTTAAACAGGTTAATGTTTTGGCAATCAACCAGACAATACCTATCAATGGGATTGCTAACGTTGCATTAACTTTAGATATTAGTGATTTGGAAATTAGCATTCAATCTTTGGTCAGTTTGATTGAATCCATGCCAATGGTAGAAAAAGCTGATTTGGTGGCTGTTGAATAATGAGGCGTATCTTAAGTTTTTTGTTTGGCTGGTGTTTCATTATTGCTTGTGTTGTTTTCAGTATTAAAAGTACGGCGTTAAATCCTAATTTTTATATACCAAAATATGAAGAAATGCATTTAGCACAGGATATTGGTGTATCTAAAAAGGATTTGAATCAAAGTATTCGCTTATTGCTAGATTATCTAGATGATAAAAGAGATGATATCAAGGGTACAATTACATGGTATGGAAATCATCAGGAAACATTTAATGAGCGAGAAACAATTCATATGGGAGATGTAAAAGCGTTATATCAAAATGCAGTAAAGGTCGCAAAGATATCTCTTGTGATTTTGGCTTTGATTCTTTTATATTTTTATTGGAATGAAAAAGAAAAGATGTTCGCATATTTAAGTAAAGGCTTTTTAGGTGCCTTATTGACTTTGATTATTATGCTTGTATTTTTTGGATTCTGGATCTTGACCGATTTTACAAGTTTTTGGACATGGTTTCACACAATCTTTTTTTCGAATCAATTATGGCTTTTGGATCCCAATACCGATTTTATGATTTGTATGCTTCCTGAAACGATATTTTATCAGCTTGTTTTGTCTTGTGTGATCAAAGTGATTTGTTTGATGGTTCCAGTCAGTTTATTATCAATATATTATATGGTGAAAAAGGCACCGATTGGGTTTGAAAGATGATTGTATTAGCTTCAAAATCTCCTAGAAGAAAAGAAATATTAAAATCGTTGGGTTATGAGTTTATAATTTGTCCAGCTAAAAAGGATGAAGTGTTTGATTTGTGTCTTACATTAGATGAAGCACTAGAGAAGGTAGCTTTGTCGAAGGGAAAAGAGGTGCAGGAACAATATCCGGATGCGATTATTTTATCTGCAGATACAATTGTATGTGTAGATCATACGATTTTGGGAAAGCCAAAATCAAAAGATGAGGCTTTTCAGACGCTATTTTCATTATCGAATCGCAAGCATCAGGTGAAAACGGGTGTGTGTTTAATTTATAAAAATCAAGTGTATTCACATGTAGAAACTACGGATGTATATTTTAGAGAGCTGTCCGAAAAAGATATTCAAACATATGTAGATAGTGGGAAATGCATGGATAAAGCAGGCTCCTATGGCATTCAGGAATGTGATTTTGTTGACCATATTGAGGGTGATTATACGAATGTGGTAGGTTTACCAAAGCATGTTGTTGAATCGATGATGAAATGCGTTGCACTATAGAAAGAGAAATGATAAAATAACCGGGTAATTATTAGAGGAGGAACATATAAATGTCTAATATTAT
>ERZ779875.550-NODE-550-length-34205-cov-3.435520_pt1 | contig 34205 bp, 28 predicted proteins | sample MGYA00511246_ERZ779875 | MGnify/ENA primary metagenome ERZ779875 (study PRJEB29588, sample SAMEA2155093) | human gut metagenome | biome: human gut; feature: human-associated habitat; material: faeces | place: Denmark | collected 2008/2010 ... | reverse complement strand
GCCCCGGATTCGGCGGTCCCGGCGCTCATCCCCCCGGCACCTCCGCCCCGTCCGGTTCCGCCGCCGCATCACCGCCACCGTTCCTGGCACAACAATGACTATGCCTAGCTCTGGGCTCCTATCGCCGCCGGTACTCTCGTTTACGGCGTGACGCAGTCCGTCCGCACCCCGACTTACACCGTGGAGCAACCCACCTACGCGCTCCCTGCTGCGCCTTCAGTTTTAGATTCCGTCACTACGACGACAACGACCACCACAACGAAAACGACTTCCGCCCAAAAGACCGTTTATTGGTGCGAAGCCGAACAAGGCTGATGTCCAACGGTGCGCGCCTGTCCCACCGGGTGGAAAGCCATGCCGGCACCGTAAGGGCCATTCCGAGTTCCAGACTTCGGGAAAAATAAAAAACGCCGCACCCCCATAACTGCAAGTGAGTGCGGCGTGTTTCTCCTTTTTTTTGTTATGTGGTCACAAACCCGACGTGACTCCGTTGCAAGCATCCGCTTTCTTAATGAGCCGCTGCACCTCAGTGCTTACCCGAAATGGCGTCCGATCCAGTCTTCGATCACGGCGCTCACTTCCTGCGGGCATTCCGTCATCGGCCAGTGTGCACACTCCACCGTAGCAATTTCTCCGTCCGCCAACTGCTTCGTCCATGCCGCCATCGCCGTCGGATCCGTGAAGGTACCGCTCGAAGCCGCGATGACGAGCGCCGGACACCGGATCATTTCCGGCGCCGGCGTCCGGCGCCCCACTTCCAAAAGATCCCGAAGGTAGGGCGCCAAATGAATGTACTGCAGATCCGCCTTCGCTGACGAGTACTGTTCAATGAAGGCCTTCAATTCATCGCCGCCCCTGGCAATCATTTCCCGCGCCTTCGCGTCCATCGCCCGCAAGTCCTGCGGTACGATCGTCCGGTTAAAACCCAGTTTATTCATCGCTCGGGTCACGGCTTCTGCCACCGCGAGCATCGGCGTCTTACGGCGCATCGCCTTGGCTTTCGACGTCAGGGCTTCAGAAATCAAAGGATCCAAATACACGGCCCCTGCCGTCGCCGCCGGATAGTGTGCCGTAAAGTAAAGCGCAATCATGGCACCCAGACTGTGACCGACAATAACGGCTTTTTCTACCCCGGCCTCATCCATCACGGCTTTGACGTCCGCCGCCCAATTCTCAAGACGTGCCTTGCCGCGGCAAATACTCGCCGCGTGCCCCCGCAGATCCATGCGGATAAAGTTCCAACGATTGCGCAGCGCCGTCGTATCCAAAAACTCTTCCCAACGACTGCCGTTACTGGCAACGCCGTGCAGAAGCACGATCGTTCCCAACGGCTTTTCCTTGGCCGGGAGATTCGACCAATGAACAAGTGCTCCGGGCACCGTCAGACGGTGCCGTGTTTCTCCGTCCAACAGGCGGTAGACAAGGGTTTCTGCTTCTTTTTTAGTCTGACGGGGGGCCATAGAAAATCTCTGAGAAAAACCATCGGCAGCACCGATACACGGGCTGAGCCCGATATTTTCCTACAGGCCGACGGAAAAACCCAACTCCCATCGTCATAAAGTTTTTCTAATACCGTCATAGAGATAGCCCCTCAGGCCATTGCCCGACGGTTCTTCGCACGGCTTTCTCCATTAAGATGCCTGCATCGGTCGGCCTCTTAAAAGCCGAACCGTCCAAGGAAAACCACAATGAAGAAGCCCACCTCCCGCCACCCATCGCTCCTTGTTGCCGAGATCGCCGTGATTCTCGTCTGCAAGCTCTGCGCGATCTTCGGGTTGTGGTATTGCTTCTTCGGTCCGGATAAGCGCACGGAACAGACGCCTGAAGCCGTCGCCGCCGTCTTTTTTTCCCACGAAAATGCTGTCCGGGCCCCGTCCACCGAAGGAGATCCGCGATGATTTCATCCGAACTCGTTGACCTGTCGAGACTGCAGTTCGCCTTCACCTCGATGTACCACTTCATCTTCGTACCGCTCACGCTGGGCTTAAGTTTCATGCTCGTCGTGATGGAAGCCTGCTACGTCGTTTCCGGCCGCACCGTCTACAAAGACATGACGCGCTTCTGGGGCAAACTCTTCGGCATCAACTTTGCCCTGGGGGTTGCCACCGGCATCACGATGGAATTCCAGTTCGGCACCAACTGGGCCTATTACTCACATTACGTAGGCGACATCTTCGGTGCCCCACTCGCGATTGAAGGCCTGATGGCGTTCTTCCTCGAATCCACCATGGTGGGGTTGTTCTTCTTCGGCTGGAACCGTCTTTCCAAGGGAGCGCACCTCGCAGTCACGTTCCTCATGGCGCTCGGCACCAATCTTTCCGCCCTGTGGATTCTTGTTGCAAACGCCTGGATGCAGTACCCCGCCGGCAGTGAATTCAATTTTGTCACTATGCGCATGGAAATGACGAACTTCTGGGAAGTCGTCACGAGCCCCTGGGCACAGGCGAAATTCATGCATACCGTCAACGGCGGCTACATGACGGGCGCCATGTTCGTCCTCGCCGTTTCCGCGTGGTACCTCCTAAAGGGGCGCGACACCGACTTCGCGAAGAAGTCCCTCCGGATCGCCGCGGTTTTCGGCCTCATCGCTTCAGTTTTCACCCTGCACATGGGGGACGAATCAGGCTACCTCGTGACGAAGAATCAGCCCACCAAGATCGCCGCCATGGAAGCCGTGTGGGAAACGCACGAAGCCCCGGCTCCTATGTCGCTTTTTGCCATACCGGATGAAAAGAACCGCACCAACACCCGGGAAATTTCCATCCCCTGGGTTTTCGGGATTATCGGCACGCGCAGCCTTTCCACTGAAATCGAAGGCATCAACCCCCTGGTGGAAAAAGCCGAAGCCCGCATCATCAACGGTCAGACGGCGGTGACGCTTCTTGAAGAACTCCGCAAGACCCCGGAAAACGCCAATCTGCGCAAGCAGTTTGATGCCGTTAAGGACGACCTCGGCTATGGGCTCCTCTTAAAGAAATACACGGCCGACGTCACGAAGGCGACGCCCGAACAAATTTCTGCCGCGGCCTTGTCGACCGTCCCTGCGGTGACACCGATGTACTGGTCCTTCCGAGCCATGGTGGGCTGCGGCTTGGTGTGTCTCCTTGTTTTCCTCATCGGAGCCGTCACGAGTCTCAAGGGAACGGTTGCAGGGAAACCTTGGTTCCTGCGCATTGCGACCCTTGCGCTCCCCTTACCCTGGATTGCGTCGGAAGCCGGTTGGTTCGTTGCGGAATACGGTCGCCAGCCCTGGACGATTTACGAAATTCTCCCTGTGGATCTTTCCGTTTCGTCCCTGTCGGCGGGTGAAGTTCTCGCGTCGCTTGCGGGCTTCGTCATTCTCTACGCCGTCCTCTTTGCCGTGGAGATGTGGCTCATGATCCGTACGGCCAAAACCGGCCCCAGTACGCTCGCGACCGGCCGCTACTTCTTTGAACGCCGCGCCTAAGGAGAACTCAAAATGATTGACTATGCCATCCTTAAAGTCATCTGGTGGTTATTCATCGGCGTGCTTCTCGTGGGCTTTGCCGTCATGGACGGTCAGGACATGGGCGTGGGAACGCTTCTGCCCTTTATCGGGAAAACCGACACCGAACGCCGCTGCATGATTAATTCCGTCGCCCCGCATTGGGACGGTAATCAGGTGTGGTTCATCACGGGGGGCGGAGCGATGTTTGCCGCCTGGCCCATGGTCTACGCCACGGCGTTCTCCGGGTTTTACTGGGCGATGCTCGTCATTCTCATTGCGCTCATCCTGCGGCCCCTCGCCTTTGACTACCGCAGCAAGGTGCCGGCGCAGAAATGGCGTTCTTCCTGGGACTGGGCGCTTTTTGCGGGCTCGGTCATTCCGCCCGTGATCTGCGGCGTTGCGTTCGGCAACCTCCTTCAGGGCGTTCCCTTCCATTTGGATGAGACGCTCCGTCCCATCTACACTGGGAATTTTTTCGGGCTCCTGAATCCCTTCGGTCTTTTGTGCGGCGTCACGGGCCTCTTGATGATGGTCTGCCACGGTGCCAACTACCTGGTGCTGCGCACGGACGGGGATCTGCAGCGGCGTGCCGCTTCCGTGTCGACGCTGTCGGCTCTGGCAACACTCGTCTTCTTCGTGGCGGGCGGCGTCTGGACTTACTTCGGCATTGACGGCCTCGTCGTGAGTGCGGGGCTTGATCCCGCCGGCCCTGCCAACCCGCTGGCTAAGACCGTCGACATCTACGCCGGCGCCTGGTTTACGAACTTCAAGTCCTACCCCCTGTTGTGGATCGTTCCCGCCTTAGGCGTCATCGGTTTAATAGCTTCGGTGCTCTTCACGCGCCTTCTGAAACCGCTTCTTGCGATCGTCATGTCGGCAGCGGCCATGCTGTCGATCATTCTCACGCCGCTCGTCGCGATGTTCCCCTTCATCCTGCCGAGTTCCACGGAAGTGCGTTCGAGCCTCACCGTCTGGGACTGCACGAGTTCGCAGCTGACGCTTGAGATCATGCTCTATGTAACGCTCATCTTCCTTCCCATCGTGCTCGCCTACACCACCTGGGCCTACCGCACGATGTCGGGAAAGATCACGGCGGACTTCATTAAGAAGAACGATCACCAGCTCTATTGACGAAAAAGGGGAGACTCCCGTCTCCCCCTCCCCTCAAGAGGACATCATCATGATTTATTTTTACTGGATTACCGGATTGGGACTGGCGCTCACGCTCTCCGTACTCATTGCCGTGACGGCAGATCACCGCGAAGACGCCGACCGCGCCTCCGTCTGACATGCTGAAAACGCTCTCGCGCTTCATTTCCCTCACGGCGGCTGCAGCAGTCGTCGCCGTGACGGTGTTTTATCCGCGGGCAATTGCCGTGGACGGCGCCCACGTTCCCTTCGGGGGATTCGTGCTCCTCATGATCGGCATGAGTCTCGCGTGGGTGCACGGCGTCGGATTCATTCCGGAAAACTCGTGGCTCAGACGCCTCTTTTCACCGCTCGCGGCGTGGCCGCTTCTCGTTATCGGCGCCGCGCTCGTTTTCGTCTGACTCAGAACACCGGTTCGCCCCGGCGCATCAGGCACCCGATGTGCAGTTCCAAGTTCTGCTCATCGTCCGCCATCCACACCGTGCCGTCCTGAATCGTGGCGGCCAGGTGCATGTTGCGGTTACACATCCCCGCCAACGCTTCGCGTTCTTCGTCCGTGATACGGAGGATCGTGAGCTTGTTGATCTTCCCGAAATCCCCCTTGTTGGACGCCCACCACGGCTCCACCTTCGCATCGTCGTACGCGAGCACCACGACGTCGTCGCTTTTCCCGGCCGCACGCCGCAGGCTTTTGTTGTCGGGCGTTCCCACATCAATCCAACGCCCGATGTCTCCGGCCTCATTCGTTTCCCACAAATCCGCATCATCGTCCGCGGAAATCCCGCGACCGAACTCGAGTTTGTCGCTCGCATAAAGAGCAAACGCCAACACCCGCACCATCATGCGGGATTCGGTTTCCGACGGATGGCACGCGATCGTGAGATGCCGCGTACCGTACCAACCGCGATCCAAATCGGAAATTTCCAGCGTTGCCTTATAAATTGTTGCGCCGAGCGCCATAACTGCCTCAGAAAAAACTAAATGCCGGCGCCCAAAAGCGCCAACGTAAGCGGTACCGTCACCGCCGAAATCAACGTCGAAACGAAGATGGCGTTACTCGCCGCCGCCTCTTCGCTCTCAAATTCGTTGGACATGATGTAAAGATTGATCGCCACCGGCAGGCACGATAACAACGTCGTGGCGTTTGTCTGCAGTTCCCCCAAACCGATCACACGGCAGAGGGCATAAACGATCAAGGGCTGCACCACAAGTTTCAACGCGGAAATCAAGCAGCCCTTCGGAAGCGCCGCCTTAAAGGAATGCTGAGCCAAAGCCATCCCCACGGCAATCAAAGCCGCCGGCGTCGTCGCCGCTGAGACCCACCCAAGCGTTTTATCAATCACCCCCGGCAGGTGCCACCCGGTCAATCCCCAACAGGAACCTAATACGATACCCAAAACAATGGGATTTTTAAAGATATTGAGGAGCGCCCGCACAAATTTCTTCGTATCCACGTGTCCGCCCGTGCGCCCGAATTCCACGCAGGCCGTCGCCGCCGTCCACAGCAAGAGGACGTTGAAGATGATGAGAAGCGAAATCGTCGGTATCGCCGAGTTTCCCAGACTCACCTGAACGATCGGTACCCCCAACTGCACGTTGTTGCCGAAAATGCCGCCCATCCCGGTAATAACCTGTCCCGAGGAGTCCTGGTGAAAGACACGTTTTCCCAACTGCCGCCCCAGCGTAAAGACCACGATGCAGGAACCGAAAAATGCGATCAGCACGCGCCAATCCACGGGCGGCATCTCAGACAAGTGACTCATCATCTGAAAAAGCATCACGGGCATCAGAAGCTTAAAGACAAACTTTGAGAGCCCCGAGGAAACCGCTTTGTCGAACATCCCTACCTTTACCGTCCCCCAACCCAAAAAGACGAGGAGGAAAAGCGGTGCGCAGAGTTCGAGATGATGAAAAAAGAGCTGCATAGTTCGTGTCCGAGAAACGCCGGTCGTAGGCTTTCCGACGTGAATGGCTGATTATCGGACGGAAACCCCAGGCAATCAAACAAAAACGCCGTTCCAGGTCGCCCTGAAACAGCGTTTTTGTTGCGTTATACGCGGTGTCGCTTAGTCAAACTTGTAGACGAACTGAGCGCCCCAAAGAATGGCATCGAGCTTGTCGAATTCACCGACCTTCTGCCCCGTACTTTCGTTATAGAGATCCTTGTTGCCGATCCCCTTCAGGTAAGCAATACCGAAGTCGCCCTGCAGATTCTTGCTGGCATGCCACGTAGCACCCATCGAAAGCCACAAGCGATCGGTATCCGGAATCGTAGCAGAACGATACTTGTCATCGTCCACCGGCGAGATTTCATAGCCTACGCCACCACGAACAGTAACCTGCTCGTTGACGTCGTAGTCAGCACCAACGGTGAAAAGCCAGGAGTCTTTCCAGTGATATTCGGGGGATGTTTTATTGCTAGCCCGACTCGTTGCGTACGCAACAGCTTGCGCTTCTGAGTACCCCTGAGCCAATGCACCTTGATAATTCGCAGCAAACGTTGCTTCTTTCAAAGAAGTTCCACTAATCGGCAACTTACCAAAACTCGACCAATTAGCCCAACGCACCAAACCTGACAAACGCAATGCTTCCGTCGCTTTCCAGGTACCCGTCAACGTAATCGTATGAGGGCCTGACATTTCAGCATGACCATCATTAGACATGTAGTACGCAGACCCCTGCGTAGATTTCAAAGACGTCTTCAGATAACCGTCTGCCTTATGGTTCACCTGGGAACGATAAGCCAAACCCACACGCACCGTTTCCGTCGGCTGCCACATGAAACCGAGGTTTCCACCCCATGCCCAACCATCCGCATTCAGACGAACCCGCATCTGACCGGCACGCGTCGTCTTCGTCGACTCAAACTGGGCCGTCACATACTGCAACGACACACCGGCACCGAAAGACAGCGTATCCGTCAACTTCACTGCAATGTTCGGGTTGAAGTCAAACGTCTTCACTTCGGCGTTCATACCCTTATCGGAAAGCTTCCAATCGGGGTTGTATTCGGTCGCCATACCGTACGGCACCGTAATACCGAAGCCGAACCACATATCGTCCTTAATCTGATGGACGATGTACATATTCGGAACAGGTACACCGTGCTTACGGCCGTTTTCCTTCTCACCGCTTTCCGTCGTCACTGGAAGATCCAAATCCGCCACCACGGCGCCCATCTGCACCGCCGTCCCGGACAAAAGGCTCATACCGGCAGGGTTGTACCACACAGCCGACAGATCGTCGCCCACAATACCGGCACCGGCATACGCGCGGCCGAGACCCGCTACGGACTGTTCGGTCAACATGAAGCCGCCCGCAACGGCCGCAGACGACAAAGCGGCGGAAAGCGTCGCAGCTGCCGCCAATTTCAGCGTGAAGTGTTTCACAGTGTTCTCCATCGGATGAGCCTCTCGTCTCATCTCAAAATCTTGCAGCGACTGACATCGTCACATCGCTTCAGCCCGCGCGGCCCGTTCTTTTATCTGAGGCTCAAAAAGAAAGCCGCCCGGTTCTTGTTATTCATACGGGCGGCATTGTGTACTTTACGGTTAAAAACAACGGTCGGGAGTTTCCCCTTATATCCCGGGAAACGTTAATCCGTGCGGATGAATCTCCTCATCCGTCGGGGAGATGGGATTTTTTCGGCGAAAAACTACGCTAACGGCATCGGCTGCCGTGACGAAAGCCGCATCCAACCGCGAATAATGCGGTATCCCACCCAAATACCCATCACCACGAAACCAATCGTCCAGATGAAGAATCCGACAAAGACAAACGAGAGGAAGAACCCCACGATGGCAACGAGCACGGCCCAGCCCATGGCATACCAGAACGTGCGGATCTGCCAAGAAAAATGACTGTCCACAAAGGTGCCCCGTGCTTCGGAACGCATGACGTAATTTAAAACCACCGCTGCAATCGAAGGCCACCCGAAGAGAAATGCCCCGATGATGGACGCACCCGTGGCAATCCCCAGAATGATGGAAACGGAATGCAGAATGTAGACCACCCGCGCTACGGTCACGATGGACGACGGCGGCTGATGATCGATCGTTCCCGCCGTCGTCTGAGAAGTCGAAACAGGCACGTTGTCCATGGCAAAGTCCTCAAAAAACACCGGTCACGGAACACCCGCACCGTCATCGCGGACTATAGCGCACGGACACCTTCGGTTGAGTTTCGTTTGTGAACGACGACCAACCACCGACGTTTCTCAATGTCCCGCTGCTTTCTTGGCGGTTCCCCGCGCCATCAGCCTCAGGTGCCGCCCGATCTCGTCCTGCGACGAATACGCGGCTTCCCCTACGTTGGGACTGAGTTTGCGATAACTGCCGTCGGACGCCTGCACCCACGCGTGAATGTTGTCCTTTAACTGCGGCTCGATGATCTGCGTGAGGATGTTCGCGCGGATATCGGCGTCCAACACCGGCGTCAACACCTCGATGCGCCCGTTCAGATTACGCGTCATCAGGTCGGCGCTCCCGATGTACATCCGTTCGTCTCCGCCGTGGCGGAACCAATACACGCGGGCATGCTCCAACAGTTCTCCGACAACGGAACGTACCGTAATCGTTTCAGATATGCCCTTCAACCCCGGTCTCAGGCAACAGATGCCGCGCACAATGCATTCAATCTTTACCCCGGCGCGACTCGCTTTATAAAGCAGAGCGATGATGTCGGGATCGACGAGCTGATTGCACTTCAAAATGATGTGCCCGCCGCCCTTTGTTTCGTGGAGATGAATTTCTTCTTCAATGAGCGCCGAAACGTTGTGACGCAGCAATTTCGGCGACACAAAAAGCGCCCGATAGCGTTCCACGATTCCGTACCCCGTCATGACGTTGAAGAGATCCTGCACGTCACTGCAGATCGCCTGATTCGTCGTAAAGAGACCGAGATCGGTATAAATCTTCGCGGACGACGCGTTGTAGTTCCCGGTGCCGATGTGTACGTAACGCCGCATCCCGGCGCCTTCACGCCGCACCACGAGACAGAGCTTCGCGTGAATCTTGAGCCCGGCAAAGCCGTAAACAACGTTGACGCCCGCGCGTTCCAACTCTTCCGCCCAGTTGATGTTCTGCTCTTCGTCAAAACGCGCCTTCAGTTCTACGACGGCCGTCACCTGCTTGCCACGACGGCGGGCTTCCAAAAGGCTCTTTACAACCGGGGAACGGCTCCCGCAGCGATAAAGCGTCTGTTTGATGGCGACGACATTCGGATCCAAGGCCGCCTGCTGCAGAAAATGCAGGACGCACCCGAAGGAATCGTAGGGGTGGTACACCATTTGATCGCGTTCGGCGATCGCCGCAAACACGTCCGAATCCGCTTCAAAGGCAGCCGGAATACGGGGCTTTCGGAGCGAGTACTTCAGCGCCGGTTTGTCCGCGGACAAAATCGCCATGAATTCCGAGAACCCCAGCGGCATCCGGGATTTGAAGACCTGGTACGGGCGAATGTCGAAATGTTCAAACAGGAATTCCTGCAGGCGCCGCGGGCACCCGCGCGCCAACTCAAGCCGCACGATGGAACCGAAACGGCGCTGTTCCACGTAGTCGCGCACGGCGGAAAGAAGGTCGTCGGCTTCGTCTTCTTCGATTTCACCGTCCGTGTTGCGGGTCACGCGAAAGAGTCCGTAATTCTTCACGCAGTATCCCGGGAAAAGCGTTTCAAGCCGCTCCCCGATCAGATCTTCCACGAGAAGAATCTTATCCGTGTCTTCGCCGTACTTAAACGTGAGTCCCGTGTCGCTTTCAATCGTATTTGGCACGAAAAGCAGCCGCGGCAAATTGTTCGGACACTTCAACCGGGCAAAACGCACGCTCGACTCATCGTCCGCCGCCGCGGGTGCAAGTTCAATCACGAAATTCAGGCTCGTGTTGGAAATCATCGGGAAGGGGCGCCCCGCATCCACCGCCTGCGGCGTCAGAATCGGCAGAATCTGTTCGTCGAAATAACGATTGAGCGCCTTTTTCTGCTTCACCGTGAGTTCATCGTACTTCACGAATCGCAGATCTTTTTTTGCCAACGCCGGCCGCAGTTCATCAAACCACAGACTTTCAGCGACGTCGAGCATCCCCGTGACGCGCTTACGGATTTCGGAGAGTTGCTTCGCGGGCGGCATCTGATCCGCCCCGGTCGGTGCGACGCCGCTTCTTGCCTGCCGCTGCAGGTTCATGACGCGCACCATATAAAACTCGTCAAGGTTATTAAAGAAGATCGCGAGAAACTTCACCCGATCAATGAGGGGGACTTTCTTATCCTGCGCCGTCTCCAAAACCTTACGGTCAAATTCAATCCAGCTGATTTCACGATTGAGATACAACGCCGGATCCCGTAAATCAACCGCCGGCAACTTAACCTTCTTCACATCCTGAGAAAACGTTTTCTTCTCCGAAACGTCTGTCATTTTCTCCACTCCGGGCGTCTGTCGCCTCTTTAGGTCGTCAACCTGTTTAATTTACCGAAAGATTGCGACGCTTTCATGACAAACCACCGCAGTTAAGCAAAATTTCCGACGGCTTTCGCTAAACTTCGTTCAAATTCCGCATGCGGGTCGTAGCGGCCCGACGTGCCCAACGACTTAAGGCAAAACACATCATGCGAATCCTTCTCGTTGAAGACGATGAAATGATCGGTGAAGGCGTCGTCGACGGTCTCAAGGCCGAAGGCTATGCCGTCGACTGGGTTCAGGACGGCAACTCCGCGCTGATCGCTCTTAGAACCACCCCGTTTTCTCTCGTGATTCTGGATCTGGGGCTCCCCGGCAAAGACGGGCTCACGGTACTTAAAGAAGCCCGTGCCCAGAAGATTCACCTTCCGGTTTTGGTAACGACCGCGCGCGACACGGTGGCCGATCGTGTCAAGGGGCTCGATGCCGGGGCAGACGACTACCTTGTGAAACCCTTTGACCTGGACGAACTCTCCGCACGCATCCGTGCGCTCCTGCGCCGTTCTTCAGGACGCAGCGAACCCACGATCGAACGCGGGGCACTCCTCATCAAACCTGAAACCCGCGAAGTTTTTTACAACGGCGAACCCATTCTCCTTTCCTCCAAGGAGTACGCGCTTCTCGTCGCGCTCGCCGACCGTCCGGGCGTCGTATTGTCCCGCGGCCAACTGGAAGAAAAGCTTTACACCTGGGATTCCACCGTGGGCTCCAACGCCATCGAAGTGCACGTGCATCATCTGCGCAAAAAGCTCTCGGACGGCGCCATTAAGACCGTACGCGGCGTGGGGTACCTTCTTGAGACCTAGTCGGCCCCGTCATGCTCAGCATCCGCGCCAAATTGGTGTTCTTTCTCGTGACGGCGCTTGTCTTGGCAGGCGTCGTCGCTTCCGTTGCGACGTACTACTCCACCCGCATGGAGTTTGCTGCGCTCTTTGACGCGCAGCTGAAGCATTCGGCGCTGGAACTCGCGGAAAGCGGCCGCTTGGACGTGAATTCCGTCGCGCTCGTCGGCCAGGCCCCCGAGCAGCAGATCACCCTGCAGATTTACGACGCTTCGGTAAACCGCCTCTATATCGACCGGCATTCCAACGTCCCTCTCACCATCGCCGAAACACCGGGCTTTTCGGAATTTACCGATGACACCGGACACGTCTGGCGCCAGTTTGCCGCCGCCGTCGGCACCCGCATCGTACAGGCGGCGCAACCCCTGGAAGTCCGTCAGCGCCTCGCGGCTTTCGCCGCCCTGCGGATTCTGCAGCCCGTGCTGATTCTCATCGCGTTTCTCGCAATTGCCGTCTGGTTCGTCGTCGTGCAGGTGCTGCATCCCTTGAGCAAAACGGCCCGTGCCGTTGCTCAGCGCTCGCCTTCGACATTAACCCCTTTGGAAACGAAGGGGCTTCCCTATGAGGTGAAGAGCTTGGCGGATGCCGTAAACCGCCTGATGCAGCGTCTGGGCGACAGTCTGTCGGCACAGCAACGCTTTGCAAGCGACGCCGCACACGAACTGAGAACGCCGTTGGCCGGTATCAAACTGCAGGCACAGCTTCTGGCTCGCGCCAAAACCGACGAAGACCGCGCCAAATACGCCGGGCGCCTGCAACAAGGCGTGAGCCGCGCCACACGTCTTGTGGAACAGCTTCTCACCATCGCGCGTCTCGATCCGGATGCCTCCAAAAAACCGATGGCAGAAGCCCGATTGACCGACATTGTAAAAAGCGTCGCCGAAGACCTGGCTCCGATTGCGGAAACCAAGTCCATTACGCTCACTGCCAATGCGCCAACGGACGTAACCGCCATGGGGCTTCCCGATGCCCTGCGGCTCATGATCGCCAACCTCACGGACAACGCCATCCGCTACACTCCCGAAGGCGGCCGCATCGAGATCGGTCTCTCGGAAGAAAAGGGAGACGCCCTCATCACCGTCGCCGACAACGGCCCGGGGATTGCCCCCGAAGAACGTGAGCGCGTCTTCGAGCGTTTCTACCGCGCTTTGGGCACCAAGGTTCAGGGTACCGGTCTGGGGCTTGCCATCGTGCAGCGCATCGTCGCCATTCACGGCGCCGAAATCCGTATTGAGGACGGCTTCAGACACGAGAACGACGATGGATGCGGCGCCCGATTCGTCATTCGTCTGCCGCTTACTCGTACGACATTACACTGATTACCGAGTTTCGATGACGGTTCCGAATCCGTTGAACTTTTTCTGAGATACCTCCGAACAACTCCTTTTTGTAAGGGCTGAACTGCCGGCGTCGATCAGCGCAATAACTTCTATTGTTACGCTGAATTTCAGTGGACAAGATCCTTTGACTATCCCATAATGGCGAGTAAGGCATTCCCCTTGGAAAATCCCTTTTTGACGACGATTTTCCCTGCCGTCCGAACTAGGATTTTTTGAAGAGAAACGCATAAAAGTACGGTGGATTCCCTTATCCGCCTATTAAACGACCAACCTTAGGAGTCAATTTATGTCTGAAACTCAGAGTCCTCAGACCGAACAGGAAAAAGTCGGCATCGGTGCCTACATTTCCTTGATTTTCGCCTGCATTTTCTTTTCCGGCGTCTTGGCGGGCAGCAATTGGTGGAGCGTTTTTGACTTCACCACGCTCAACGGCTCCCTGGGTAAAGTCGTTACGGCGGTAAGCCAGACCGCCGACGGCGTCACGACCGCCCTGGGCAATTTCCGCGGCAAGGGGGGCTCCGGCGCTATGGACGGCTTCGTCTTTGCCGTGACCCTCATTCCTACCGTGATGTTCGCGCTCGCCATGGTGACAGTGCTTGAACACTACGGCGCCCTCAAGGCCGCCCGCAAGATGCTCACCCCGGTGCTTCGTCCCCTCCTGGGCCTTCCCGGCTCCTGCGGTTTGGCACTCATTACGTCCCTGCAATCCACGGACGGCGGCGCTGCGCTTACCCGTCAGTTAAAGGATTCTGGCGAATTGAATGAAGCCGAAACCAACATCTTCTGCCAGTTCCAGTATTCCGCCGACGCCACCATCACCAACTTCCTTTCTTCGGGCGCCGTGATCTTCACACTCACCCTCGCAGACGGCACGCCTGCCGTTCCCACGTCGATCGGCGTGTGCCTGGGGCTCATTCTCGTGATGAAGGTCGTCATCGCCAACGTAATGCGTCTTCTCATGATCCGCTCCCACAAAAAGGCCGCTTGATCAGTCTGTGATTGCCAACGATTTTGAAAGGAATACAAAATGAGTGAAGTGAAAACTGCGGCTGCCGATCCCCACGCTTCGGCAAAAGAAATGGTGACCGACGTCTTCGTGCGCGGCGCCCGTCAGGGTTGGGGCATTGCCATCGGCAGTATGCTCCCCAACGTGTTGATGGCCTTCGTCATCATTAAGGCTCTGCAGATTACGGGGCTTCTGAAATTGATCGGCATTGCCTGCGGTCCCGTGATGGCAGTGTTCGGACTCCCGGGGGAAGCGGCTCCGGTGCTGCTGGCAGCCTGGATGAGTATGGGGGGCGGCGTGGGTGTTGCCGTCGCTTTGTTCGGTCAGGGTGCGATCGACGGCACGCATTTGGCGATTTTGACCCCTGCGATTTACCTCATGGGCTCTCAGCTGCAGTACATGGGGCGTCTCTTGGGCGTCGTCGGCATCCCCGGCAAGATGATTCCCCTCATGATGGCCTTATCCATTGTGGCAGCCTGCGTTGCCATGATTATCATGCGCGTTCTCGTTCTCTAATTTCGAGGCTTAACAAAAATGCTCGAAAGCTACTTGAAGGATCTCGCCGAACTCGTCAACCGCGACTGCGGTACGGCTAACTGTGCGGGTGTTACGTCCGCCGCGGAAGTCATGAAGCGGCATTTTGACTCGATCGGATTTCATACCGAACTCGTCAATCTCGGAGAAGGCGCCGGTCGCGGACTCTTCGCGACCAACAAACCCGGCGCCGAAAAGTACGACGTTCTTTTGAACGCGCACCTTGACACCGTGTTTCCCGACGGCACGGCGGCCGCCCGTCCCATGTCGCACGAAGGCGACCATGTGAAGGGCCCGGGGTGCTCGGACTGCAAGAGCGGCGTGCTCGCGATCTTCTACGCCATCAAGAATGCGCGCAAGGAAGACCTTGACCGTCTCGCGATTGCCGTGTGCCTCAATCCGGACGAAGAAACGGGATCGCACTTCTCGCACGATTGGCTCGTCGCCGAAGCGAAAAAGGCCAAGCGCGCTTTGGTGTTTGAAGCGGCGCGCGCGGGCGGCGAACTCGTCCGTGCCCGTAAGGGCCGCTACGGCTACAAAGTAACCGTAAAAGGCGTCTCCGCCCACGCCGGCAACAATCCGCAGGACGGCCGTTCTGCGGTGCTCGCCGCCTGCCGCTTTGCGCTTGAAGCCGACAAACTCCAGGATATGGAAAAGGCCGGCACGAGCGTAAACGTCATCGTGAGCGAAGGCGGTACCGTCGCCAACGTCGTTCCCGACAAGTGCGTGCTCCTTTTCGACACCCGGTTCTGGACGCCTGAAGAAGCCGAACGTCTGGACAAGGGCTTTACGGCCTTGGCGGCCGCCGACTGGGGCGACGGCATCACCGTCACCTTGGAAAAAACGGACTACACGCCTCCCATGCCCTACACGGACGCCACGAAGGAACTCGTGGGCCAGATCGAAGAAGCCGCCAAAGCCGAAGGCTTCTCGGTCGCGTGGGTCGACGCAGGCGGCGGCTCCGACGGTAACCACATGGCAATGACGGGGATCCCCGTCATTGACGGCGTGGGCCCGGCAGGCGGCGGCTTCCACACGGACCGCGAATTCCTGCGCGTGGATACGATTGAAGAACGTATCCGCATGGTGAGTCGCTTCTTCTCGCTCATCTGAGTCCCGTGCGCTAAAGTCTCGGGTCGGTTGCTTATTCGAGCAACCGACCCTTTTTCTTTTTCCCGCACCATGACGGACTTTTCTCACGACACCCCGCACTACGCCCGCTTCATCGCCGCAGAACTCTTGGCGGCGCGCCGTGAGCGCGGCCTCACGCAAGCCGACGTCGCCCGACTGGCGGGCGTTCGTCCCGCTACCGTCTGCCGAGCTGAAAGCGAACCTCACCGCATGGTGACGGATGTCCTCATGAAGGTCGCGGCAGCTTTAAATCTCACGCTCACCCTGACCCCCGCCGATCCCGAAACCCCGCGCCCGATGAAACCCCGCATCCGATCGCTCTGATGCCGTCTGTTTGCGGCTTTGTTACAAATTCAAGGGTTCTGAAACAAGCTCTCCGCCGTTTTTAAGGTTACTGCCCCATCTTTTGCAGTATCTTTGCAACATTCATGGACGGGCGGTATTTTTTCGAAGACCGCTTCTTTTTCGGATCAAATAAAAATGATGAAAAATGTGTTGAAGCCCGCAGCCGCTGCCATGGCAGTCGCTGCTCTGATTGCCGGCACGACGCTCGTGTCCGCGCCGGTTTTGGCGGCCGATGCGACGCCTTCCGTGCGCGCTGAGCTCCCCAACTTCGTGGATCTCGTGGAAAAATACGGCAAGGGCGTCGTCAACATTTCCACCGTACGCGAAGCCCGTCAGATCGCCGGTGCCGATCCCTTCGGCGGCATGGATGAACAGAGCGCGGAAATCTTCCGCCGTTTCGGTTTTCCGATGCCCTTTACGTTCGGCGGCCCCCGCGAAGTGCCTGAACAGCGCGGCACGGGATCCGGCTTCATCATCAGCGCCGATGGTCTCATCCTCACGAACCATCACGTCGTGGACGGTGCGGACACCATTACGGTTCGTCTCACGGACAACCGGGAATTTAAGGGCAAGGTCTTGGGAAGCGATGCCAAAACCGACATTGCCGTCGTAAAGATCGACGCCAAAGATCTGCCGGTTCTGAAGATGGGCAACAGCGACAATCTTAAGGTCGGAGAATGGGTCGCCGCCATCGGCAGTCCCTTCGGTCTCGACAACACGGTGACCGCGGGCATCGTGTCCGCAAAGAGCCGCAAGCTGCCGAACGATCAGTACGTCCCCTTTATTCAGACGGACGTTGCGGTGAATCCCGGTAACTCCGGCGGCCCGCTCTTTAACATGGACGGCGAAGTCGTGGGCATCAATTCCCAGATCTTCTCCACATCGGGCGGCTTCATGGGCCTCTCCTTCGCGATCCCGATCGATCTTGCGCTGCAGATCAAGGATCAGCTCGTGAAAACTGGCAAAGTCACCCGCGGCCGCATCGGCGTCATGATTCAGAACATCACGCCGGAACTCGCGGAATCCTTTGGCCTTAAGAGCGTAAAGGGCGCCATCGTCGCGCAGATCGATAAAGACGGCCCTGCCGCAAAAAGCGAACTGCAGGAAGGCGACATCATCACGACCGTCAACGGCAAGACCGTGGAATCGAGCGGTGACATGCCCGTCATCATCAGCGCCATGAAACCGGGTGATACCGCCACGCTCACGGTACTGCGCGACGGTAAGTCGCAGACCGTGAAAGTGCAGATTGCCGAAGCCGGCAACGACGACTGGCAGTCCGGCAAACAGGGCGGTCACGCCAAAGCGGCGGCCTTGGGCGTCACGGTACGGGGCTTAAATGACGAAGAAAAACAGCAGGCGGAGACCGAAGGCCTCTTGGTTGTAAAGAGCGAAGGCGCTGCGAAGAAAGCGGGGATCGTTGAAGGCGACATCATCGTGAACGTGAACGGCGTCAAGATGCGTAAGAGCACGGACTTGGGAGCGATTCTCGCCAAGAGCAAGAACCTCCGGATCCTCGTGCAGCGTAAGAACGGCCGCATCTTCATCCCGGTGCGCCTGAAGTAATCGTCAGCGACAACGCTTAATGCAGATCGCCCCGCCGTTCTCAATGAAAGGCGGGGCGATTTTTTGGAGGGAAAGGCTGTATCAGACGTCGGCCTTCGCGTCCGGCTTATGGTCGTACTTCGCCTTCGCGCCCGCGATCTGCTCCAATTCCTGAGCGCTCGCGGCGGCTTCCGCAAGATGCCGGTTCTTCGGATGCATCACTTCGTTCAACTGATCTTCGTTCACATCCTTCATCCAGTGTCCCACGACGATGCAGGCGATGCCGTTGCCGATCATGTTGGTAAGCGCTCGGGCTTCACTCATGAAGCGGTCCACCCCGAGAATCAGTGCCAAACCGGCCACCGGCACGTGCCCCACGGCCGACAATGTCGCCGCGAGCACAATAAAGCCCGACCCCGTCACGCCCGCCGCACCCTTACTCGTCAGAAGCAACACGGCCAAAAGCGTCACCTGCTGCATGATCGTCATCTGTACGTCGCAGGCCTGAGCAATGAAGACGGCGGCCATCGTGAGATAAATCGCCGTGCCGTCCAAGTTAAAGGAATATCCCGTCGGGATCACGAGCCCCACGACGGGCTTACTGACGCCTGCGTGTTCCATCTTTGCCATCATGCGCGGGAGCACGGATTCCGAAGACGACGTCCCAAGGACAATCAGAAGCTCTTCCTTGATGTAGCCGATGTAGCGGAAGATCGAGAACCCGTGCCAACGGCAGATGCCGCCCAGCACCCCGAGCACAAAGAGAAGACACGTGAGATAGAACGTCCCCATCAGTTCCGCCAAGGGAAGCAACGACCCGATACCGTACTTACCGATCGTAAAAGCCATTGCGCCGAACGCACCCACAGGCGCCACGCGCATGATCATGCCCACGATCTGGAAAAGGACATGCGAACTCTTTTCAATCACGTCGAAAATCAACGTACCGCGGCCGCCGAACTTATGAAGCGCAAACCCAAAAAGAAGCGAGAAGAACAAAACCTGCAGAATTTCACCGTCCGCAAACGCCCCCACGACGGTATGCGGAATGATGTTCATCAAGAACTGCGTCGTAGTCTGCATCTTGCCCGGCCCCGTGTAAGCCGCCACCGCACCGCTGTCCAAAGTCGACGGATCCACGTGCATGCCGACACCGGGCTGGCAGACGTTCACCACGATAAGACCGATGATGAGCGCGATCGTCGACACGACTTCAAAATAAAGCAGCGCAAGCCCCCCGGTTTTCCCCACCTTCTTCATGTCCTCCATACCAGCAATACCGGTGACGACCGTGCAGAAGATGACGGGGGCGATGATCATTTTGATGAGGCGAATGAAGCCGTCGCCGAACGGTTTCATCTGGGCACCGACGTCGGGGAAGAAGTACCCCAGGAGGACGCCGAAAATGATGGCGCAGATCACCTGGAAATAAAGAACCTTGTAAATCGGGGTACGCTTTTTGCTCATGATGCCCATTACCTCAGCGGGCCGCTCACGCGGCCCGACAATTGTTCGGTTCCGTTGATGTTCCAATCGGGGGTTTATTGAAAAGAGATCTCTTTTCTTTGCCTCGACGCAAAGGTTCAACGGGTTCTTTACAAACGCGGGCTATTTTTGCAGTTTCCTTTCGAGCGCGCAAGATAATCGGCTGAGGAATTTGCACTACATCTTTCGATGATATCGCAAGGATTGAAAATCTTCTCATTTTCTCTCAGGGTCTCCCCTAGGAGAATCCGCCTAAACGTCTTAAAGTCCCACAGGGTCAACGGCTAAGAAAAAACCGCCGATTCTGAAGAACCGACGGTTTCCTTTGTTTTAAGCGACAGCACTCCCGTTCATGGAGCGCCAAATTCGATCAGCGACCTTCTTCGCCAACCGCTCCTTATCGAGCGACTCCTGACCGAGCACCCGAAAGTAGAGCCCGTCAACGAGTGACAAATCCGCATCGAGCCTGGCTTCTGCTTCCTCCCGCGTGAGACGCCCGTTTTTCATGTAACAAGGCAACAGAATTTCATGCCACGCGGCATCGTACGTCTTCACCGCCCGCTGAATCCGCGGATTCACCACCGATTCCGACAGAATCTCAAACGTAAGACGCGCCGCCGTTTTATCGAGCTTCGTGAGCGCCAATTCGTACACTGACTGCCGGCAGATTTCCTCTTCCGAGAGATTGCTCTCCCGGTAAAACCGATTTTTCTCACGGAGTTTGTCGAGTTCGCGCTGCGCAAAGACTTCCACAATGGCATCCCGACTTTCAAAGAAGTTGTAGAGATGTCCGACGCTCACCCCGGCTTCCCGGGCGATGTCGCTCATTGAGGTACTGTGAAAGCCTTTCTTCGTGAAGCAGACGTACGCCGCATGAAGAATCTGCGCAAACCGCTGTTCGCGGTTAATTTCACGCGGCGAAGGTTCACCGGGTCGCCGCCGGCGGGATCGCCCGAGCGAAACCGCCGTTTCGGTTGCGGTCCCCATTTACTTCTCAGGCGTCGCGATAACCGAGCCGCCGCCCATCGCCTTGTAAAGCGTCACGAGGCTTGCCGAGCGCGCGAGCTGCGCAGAAATCAGTCCCTGCTGTGCTGAGAAGTTCGTCCGCTGACTGTCCAAAACGGACAAGTAGCTGTCTGCTCCGCTTTTGTAGCGTTCCTGCGCAAGACGGTAGGGTTCCGCCGCCGCGTCCGCCAAATCCTTGCGGGCCTTCAACTCTTCGTCCACGGTGCCTTCGGTCGCAAGCGCATCCGCCACGTCCTTAAAAGCCTTCTGGATCGCTCCTTCATAAGTCGCCAACGCTGCCTTCTGCTGCGCCTTGGCGGCATTCAAGTTCGCCACGTTTGCGCCGCCCGCAAAGATCGGGAGCGACACGGACGGCACAAACTGCCACACTTTGGTGCCAGCATCAAAAAGGTTGGAAAGTTCCGAAGACGACGTCCCGTAGAACCCGGTCAACGTAATGCGTGGGAAGAAGGCCGCACGGGCGACGCCGATATTGGCATTGGCGCTCTTTAACTGCGCTTCCGCCGATGCAATGTCCGGGCGCTGCAGCAGTACTTCAGACGGCACGTTCGAAATGGCGGACACGCGGTTTACGCTCGCCGTTTCAAGACCTTCGGGTTCCAAAGCCGTGTCGTAGGCCGCCCCCACGAGCAATGCCAGGGCATTGCGGTACTGTGCAACCGAGCGCACCGCCTGCACGCGGGCGGCGGTAGCGGTCGCAACGCTCTGACGCACCTGCTGCACGTCAATGAGGCTCGAAGCGCCGAGCTCGTAACTCTTTTCGATGAGTTTTGCGCTTTCCGTCTGACTCTTGAAGGTCTCTTCCGCAAGCTTCAACTGGCTCTTGGCAGCTCCCAACGCGAGCCACGTCTGTGCCGTGTCGGTAATCACCGTCATCTGCGCCGAGCGCTGCGCAGCTTCCGTTTGGAAGTACGCCTGCAGTGCCTGTTCGTTCGCGTTTCTTACACGACCGAAGAAGTCGAGTTCATACGATGAGAGCGCCGCCTGAGCCGAATAGGTGTGCTGCGCACCGCCTGAAGGTTGCGGCGTATTCACGCCGGAACTGCGCGCCGTTTCGCTGCCCGCCGCCGCAATGGAGGGCAACAAATTCGCACGGTTCACGTTGTACTGCGCACGGGCCTTTTCGACGTTGTAAACCGCCGCCCGAAGATCACGGTTGTTTTCTAGCGCCGCGTTGATGAGCTTCACAAGGCGCTCGTCGGTGAAGAAATCACTCCAGGCCGCGAGCCCCTCGGGCCCCACTTTGGCGTTGGCCGTTGCCGCATCCGCGGGCCACGCCTGCGCCACCGGTGCTTCCGGACGTTCGTAGTCCGGCGCAAGCGACACGCACCCCGTCAGCATCAGCGCCGACACCAGGGGAAGAAGACACAAGCTCTTACGCATGATTCGTTTCCTTATCGGCCGAGGCAGATGCCGCCGGCAGGTTGTTCGTTTTCTTCTTGCTGAAGATTTGAATAATAAGCGCGTAGAACACCGGCACGAAGAAGATGCAGAGGAAGGGACCCGTCAGCATCCCGCCCAACACGGCCACACCGATCGCGGACTGCGCGCCGGCACCCGCGCCGTGCGCCAACGCCAACGGCACCACACCGAGACCGAACGCCAAGGACGTCATCACGATCGGACGCAGACGCAGACGCACCGCTTCCACGACGGCCGCCAACGCGTCCATACCGCTTTCATAGAGTTCGCGCGCAAATTCCACGATCAAAATGGCGTTCTTTGCGACGAGCCCCACTGTGGTCAACAAACCCACCTGGAAGTACACGTCGTTTTCTTTGCCGCAGATCCAGGTAAGCGCAAGGGCACCCAACACCCCCAACGGCACCACGAGAATCACGGCGACCGGAATCGACCAGGACTCATAAAGGGCGGCCAAGGCGAGGAACACCACCAGAAGCGAAACCGCATAGAGGGGACCGGCGTTGCTGCCTGCCACACGTTCCTGGTAAGACACCCCGTTCCATTCGATGGAGTAGCCGGGCGGCAGCGTCTTCATGATTTCTTCCACGGCGTCCATCGCCTGGCCGGAAGAAACGCCGGCGGCGGGGCTGCCCTGAATGTTGACGGCATCCAACGCGTTGAAGCGTTCCAAACGCGGCGACCCGTAGGTCCATTCCACCGTCATGAAGGACGAGAACGGTACCATTTCGCCCGCGCTGTTGCGCACATGCCACTTGCCAATGTCTTCGATTTCACCGCGGCTGTCTTCTTTACCCTGAATGTAGACCTTCTTCAAGCGCCCCTGATCCATGAAGTCGTTCACGTAGCTCGAACCCAAGGCGGAATTCAACGTCGAATTGATCGTCGTATCCGATACGCCCATGGCACGCGCCTTACCATAATCCACATTCACCTGCAGCATGGGGGTATCGGCCATACCGTTATGACGCACCTGCGTTAAGCGCGGATCAGCGTTTGCGGCCGCAAGGAACTGATTCATCACCTGCATCAGGTTGTCGTGGCCCTTGCCGCCGCGATCCTGCAAGTAGAAGTCAAAACCTTCGGCCACACCCAATTCCGGCACGGCAGGCAACGGGAACGCAAAGCCCATCACGTCCTTAAACATCGGTGAGAAGAGCAGGCCCTGCACGCGACCCATGATGGCGCCTATGCTCGTATCCGGCGTCTTTCGCTCGCTCCAGTCTTTCAACTTCAAAAAGCCCATGGCGTTGTTCTGACCCGTACCGGCAAACGAGAATCCGCGCACATAGAAGACGGATTCCACATCTTTAGCTTCGGACTTCGAAATCGTCTGCTGGAAGCGAGCCAACGCCGCATCCGTACGTTCCGCCGTAGAACCCGCAGGCGACTGCATCATCATGAGGAGCACGCCCTGGTCTTCCGCCGGCATGAAGGAACTCGGCAGGTGCATATAGCCCCAAACCACGGCGCCCACGAGCACGAGGTAGATCACCATGAGACGGGCGATGTGCTTCACGAGGCTGGCGACCGACGCGCGCACGCCGCTCGTCATCTTGCGGAACCCATTGTTGAACCAACCGAAGAACCCGGTCTTTTCCAGATGATGTCCCGCCTTCACCTGCTTCAGATACTGCGCGCAGAGGGCCGGCGTCAACGTCAGAGCGACGATGACGGACAAAACCATCGCCGACACGATCGTCACCGAGAACTGACGATAAATTACGCCGGTAGAACCGCCGAAGAAGGCCATCGGAATGAACACGGCGGAAAGCACCATGGCAATACCGATCAGAGCGCCCTGAATCTGGCCCATCGACTTGATGGTCGCGGTCTTCGCGTCCGTCCCCTCTTCGCTCATCACGCGTTCGACGTTTTCAACGACCACGATGGCGTCATCCACCAAGAGCCCGATCGCGAGCACCAAAGCAAACATCGTGAGCATATTGATGGAGTACCCCAGCGCCCCCAGGACGCCGAACGTCCCCAGAAGCACCACCGGCACGGCGATCGTCGGAATGATCGTTGCACGCCAGTTCTGCAGGAAGAGGTACATCACGCACACCACAAGGATGATGGCTTCGATCAAAGTCTTCACCACTTCTTCAAGAGCGGCCTTCACGAAAGGCGTCGTATCGAAGGGGTAAATCACTTCCACGCCTTCGGGGAAGTAGGGTGACAGTTCCGCCACCTTTGCACGCACGCGGTCGGCTGTTCCGAGGGCGTTCGCCCCCGAACTCAGCTTAATGGCGATACCCGAAGACGGCACGCCGTCAAACTTACCTTCAAATGTGTAGGTTTCCTGACCCAAGCCCACCTCGCCGATGTCCTTGATGCGCACGACGGAACCGTCGGCCAAGGTCTTAAGCGTGATGTTTTCGAATTCTTCCGGCGTCGTCATCAAAGAACTTGCGCGCAGCGTCGCCGTAATCATGCGCTTGCCGTTCGTAGGCTGACCGGCAATATCGCCCGCCGCCACCTGAACGTTCTGTGCGGAAATCGCGGCAGACACATCGGAAGGCTGCAGGCCATACTTCATGAGTAAGCCCGGATCCATCCAAATTCGCATGGCATAGGACGCACCGAACACCGTCGCTTCACCCACACCCTTCACACGCGACAAAGTTTCTTCCACGTTGTTCGTGAGAAAGTCCCCCAAGTCGCCGGAATTCATGCGGCCCGTACGATCTACGAACCCCACCACCATCAGGAAGGAAGCAGAACTCTTATCAACCGACACGCCGAGGCGCGTCACGGTCTCAGGCAAAGACGATTCCGCCTTCTTCAGTTTGTTCTGTACCTGAACCTGAGCAATATCAGGATTCGTACCGGCCTCGAACGTGAGCGTAATCGTCATACGGCCCGTCGAATCCGCGCTGGAATTCATGTAGATCAGACCGTCCAACCCCGTCATGTCCTTTTCAATAACCTGCGTCACCGTGCGGGACATGGTTTCAGCCGAAGCACCGGGGTAGGTGGCGTTGATCGTCACCTGCGGCGGCGCAATATTGGGGTACTGCGACACGGGAAGATTAAAGATCGCCAAGGCCCCGACGAGCATGATGACGATCGCGACCACCCAAGCAAAAATCGGGCGTTCGACAAAAAATCGACTCAACATAGTTTTTTAGGCTCCACAGTGCCGGATTACTTCGCGAGCGTATTGGTCTTCTGAGGCTGAGGACCGGCAGCCACCGGTGCCACAGTCTGCCCCGGACGGATCTTGAGAATACCTTCGACGATCACACGGTCACCGGCCTTTAAGCCGCTGTCCACGAGCCAATAGGCACCCTCGGTGCCTGACGTGACGATATCGCGCGTTTGCACCTTGTTGTCGTCCGTCAGCACGTACACATAGGGCTTCCCGTTCGTGTGACGCATCGTTGCGCGCTGATCGAGCTTAATCACGTTCTTGCGCACACCTTCGTTGATGACGGCACGCACGTACTGCCCCGGCATCAGGCGACGTTCGGGATTGGGAAATTCCGCGCGGATGCGCACCGTCCCCGTCGTTTCGTTCACGAGCGCGTCCTTAAAGGTGAGTTTGCCCTTATGAGCGTACTTCGCGCCGTCGTCCAGCACCAATTCCACTTCGGCTTCCGTACCGCCGTTGGTGAGTTCACCGTCGGCAAAACGCCGACGGATTTTGTCCATGACGCCGTAGGACTGCGTCACGTCCACGTAAATGGGATCCAACTGCTGCACCACCGTCAGTCGCGCCGCCTGGTTCGCCGTCACGAGAGCACCCGGCGTCACTTCCGACAAAGACACCTGACCGGAAATCGGGCTCTTCACCTGTGTGTAGCGAAGATTGATGCGGGCGGTGTCAAGCGCGGCCCTTGCGGCGGCAACGTTCGCTTCCGCCACCTTCAACTGCGCCTGCGCCTGATCGTCCGACGAACGGCTCACGGCGTTCGTCACCACGAGTTTGGCGGAACGTTTCGCGTCGGCCTTCGCAACCGTGAGGCTCGCCTGCGCCTGCTTCAAGGCGGCTTCCGCCGAATTCACCTGCGCCTGATAAAGGCTCGGATCAATCCGGTACAGGGACTGACCTGCCTTCACTTCCGCGCCTTCTTCAAAAAGACGTTTTTCGATGATGCCCGAAACCTGAGGACGCACTTCGGCGACCTGATAGGCCGTCGTACGCCCGGAGAGTTCATCGCGGATCACTGCGTCTTCCAACTTCATTTCCGTCACTTCCACCTGGGTGAGCGGCGCCGTCTGCGCATTCACCATACCGGCGGACAGAAGAATGGTCGCCGCAACGGCGGTCGCAGCGGCAGCCATACGCGGCTGATATTTCAACAACATTTTTCAGAAAGCTCCGTAAAGCCGATTACCCGTTAGGGATGATCCAGTCTCTGGACATGAAATCGGTACAAAAGAAAGAAAAACCGCTCTGACCAGGGAGCGGTACACCAAAGACTGAATGAGGATTCAGTATTTTAACCACTTTGGTCCGTTTTCTGCTCGTTCGTTGTTACAATTTTTAATAAAGTCAACCCGCTGCACTCTTTTTCTCCTTCGAAAGGATTAGGAAAAACGCGAAGACGGCATCGAACATTCCCTGAGACTAGATAAATGCGCTTAGTTTCGCCTAGAATGCCGCCGTTCTTTTTGGTCCCCGCCCCTTTACGCCTTACTTTTTATAGGCTGCGTTATGTTGGAAGCACTCCACCTGCAGTACTTTTTCGGCGCCCTGGTGTCGCTTATCGTCATCACCAATCCGCCCACCAAAATACCGCTCTTTGTGAGCCTAACGGTCGGCATGACGCGCGAACAGCGCCATCAGCAAGCCAACTGGGCCGCGATCTATTCGTTCCTCGTGATGCTCGTGAGCCTCATCGCCGGAAACCTGCTTCTCACCTTCTTCGGCATCAGCTACAGTGCCATGCGTATTGCGGGCGGCCTCGTCGTCGCCATGATCGGCTACCAGATGCTGTTCGGCGGCCAGAGTCCCAACAACGCCCCAATGGTACGCCGCAATAAAGAAGACTATTCCTTCTTTCCCATTGCCATGCCCGGCATCGCCGGCCCCGGTACCATTGCCGTCGTGATCGGTTTTTCCACCGAAATTGCTGAAATCAGCACCAAGACCGAAATGGTCTCCGCATTTGTGATGACGGCGCTTGCGATTGCCGTGACAAGTTTCATCGCCTGGCTCACGTTGCGCTCGAGCGAATACTGCTCCGAACACTTAGGTCCCTCCGGCATGGCCGTGTTGGGGAAACTCATGGGCTTCATCCTCATCTGCATCGGTGTGCAGTTCGTGGGCTCCGGCATCAAGAGTTTCATCACGTCCGCGATGTGACCCGTTTCACGGGCAACAAAAAAAGCCGCCGGCGGATTGCGTCGTGCGGCTTCTTTGTTGCCTCCCCGCCCGTAAGCGGGGAGAAGTCACTATCAGCAGATCTGATCGATCCAGCCTTCAGGGGCTTCGATTTCACCATCCTGAATACCGGTCAAGGTATTGCGGAGCTTCGCGCTCACTTCACCGATTTTCTCCATGCCGGACGGGAAGGCGATGACACCGTCGTGCGTATGGATTTCGCCCACGGGCGCAAGCACTGCGGCCGTACCACAAAGAGCGCATTCTTTGAAGTTCTTCACTTCGTCAAAAGCGACCGGACGTTCATCCACCTTCATGCCGAGGTAGTGCTGTGCCACGTAAACCAAGGAGCGACGGGTGATGGAGGGGAGAATCGAGCTGCTCTTCGGCACGACGAGCGTATTGTCATCCGTCACGAAGAGAAGGTTTGCACCGCCCGTTTCTTCCACGTACGTGCGGGTACGGGGATCGAGGTAGACGTTTTCCGCAAAACCTTCCTTATGAGCTTCCATTGTGGGATAAAGGCTCATGGCGTAGTTAAGCCCGGCTTTGATGTGACCGGTGCCGTTCGGGGCCGCGCGGTCATAGTCGGAAACACGCAACTTAATGGGTTTCACACCACCCTTGAAGTAAGAACCCACCGGCATCACAAAGACACGGAAGAGGAATTCAGGGGCCGGCGCCACCCCAATCTGGGGGCCGGAACCGATCATCACGGGACGGATGTAAAGGGAAGCCCCGGTACCATAGGGCGGCACCCAGGCGGCATTGGCGCGCACCGTCTCTTCCACGGCCTTCACAAACTTAGCCGCCGGCATCACGGGCATCGCCAGACGTTTAGCCGTCTTTTCCATACGCAGCGCGTTCTGGTCCGGACGGAAGGTAACAATGTGCCCGTCCTTCGTCGTGTAGGCCTTCATCCCTTCAAAGCAACTCTGGGAATAATGGAACACACAGGCCGATTCCAAAAGCTTGATGTATTCGTCCGTAATAAGGCCGCCCTCATCCCAGGCGCCGTTTTTCCATTCGCTCTGCCAGCGATAGTCCGTCTTTGTGTAGCCAAACCCGAGATTGGCCCAGTCCAGATTCTTCTTTTCCATGTTCGAATACCTCTATATGCTGCTCAACGAGGCAGGTCACGTCTTTTTTTGAAAACCGCCCGTCCAAAACAGCCGACTGCAAAAAAAATCGATCTCAGCCGCCCCAGAGACAAAAACGCCGTCCGAAGCCGCAAGCACGATTTTTAGATCATACTCCCGGCCGACGGGCGGCGAGACGGGACCGAAGCCCCGATTTCTGAGCGATTTTGCCTACTCGAACAATTATTCCGTCGTCACGGACTTCGCGAGATTACGCGGTTTATCAACATCCGTTCCCCGTGCCAAAGCCGTGTGGTACGCCAACAACTGCAGCGGCACCACGTGAAGCACAGGCGAAAGATCCCCGTAATTTTCCGGCAGCCGGATGACGTGCACATGTTCCTCGGACGCAATCGCCGAATCCCCATCCGCAAAGACGTAGAGTTCTCCGCCGCGGGCGCGAACTTCCTGCATGTTGCTCTTTAACTTCTCAATGAGCTCATCATTGGGCGCAATCGTCACCACGGGCATATTTTCGTCGACCAATGCCAGGGGGCCGTGCTTTAACTCGCCCGCGGGATAAGCTTCAGCATGGATGTAGCTGATTTCTTTAAGTTTCAAAGCGCCCTCAAGGGCGATCGGATAATGCATGCCGCGCCCCAAAAACAACGCATGTTCCTTTCGGGCAAAGCGTTCGGCCCAGGCGATGATTTGCGGCTCCAACGCGAGCACCGCCGTCAAAGCCGTCGGCACGTGCCGCAACCGCGTAAGTGCTTCGGCTTCTGCCTTTTCGTCGAGCCTGCCGCGCAGCTTCGCAAACACCAGCGTCAGAAGGTAGAGCGCCGCCAACTGCGTCGTAAACGCCTTAGTGCTCGCCACACCGATTTCCACGCCGGCGCGCGTAATGTAGTGAAGCAGACTTTCGCGTACCAAAGCGCTCTGGGCGACGTTACAAACCGCAAGCGTCTTAGTCATTCCGCGGGACTTCGCAAATTTGAGTGCCGCGATGGTATCGGCCGTTTCCCCGGACTGCGACACGGTGACGACGAGCGTCTTCGGATCCGTCACGGGTTCTCGGTACCGATATTCGCTCGCGACCTCTACGTCGCACGGCATCCCGGCCACGGCTTCCAACCAATACTTCGCCGTCAACCCGGCGTAAAAACTCGTACCGCAGGCAATGATGAGCACGCGGTTGACGTCTTTAAAAACCTCTTCAGCCTCTTTGCCGAAGAGCGTCGGCGTAATTCCCTCCACGCCTTCCAACGTATCCCCGAACGCGCGCGGCTGCTCGAAGATTTCCTTCTGCATGTAGTGGCGATAAGGACCCAACTCCGCGGCGCCCGTGTAGGCCTGCACCTTCATCACCCTGCGTTCGACGGAGCGATAGTCTTTCCCTTCGTGCGCATAGATCGCCACCTTTTCCGTCGTCACGTCCGCCACGTCGCCGTCTTCAACAAAAATGATGCGGTCGGTGACACCCGCCAAGGCCATCGCGTCGCTCGCAATAAAGTTGCCTTCATCAGCCAACCCCACCACCATCGGAGAGCCCAGTCGCGCCGCAACGATCCGTCCCGGTTCATCCAGGGCCATCACGGCAATCCCGTAGGCACCGCGCACGCGGTTTAACGCCCTCTCCACCGCCGCCAGAAGGTCTCCCTCGTAGTAATGGTTCACAAGATGCGCCAGCACTTCCGTATCCGTCTGACTTTCAAACGTCACACCGGCAGACAGCAATTCCTCACGGATTTCAGCGTAGTTTTCAATAATGCCGTTATGCACCAAAGCAATCCGACCGCCCGCAATATGCGGGTGCGCATTGCAGACCACGGGGCCGCCGTGCGTCGCCCAGCGCGTGTGGGCGATCCCCACCGTGCTGTCCAACTTTTCGGCTTCAACCTGCTCCGCCAATTCCTGTACGCGCTTCACGGAACGCGCACGGCGGATCGCTCCGCCCTCAATGACTGCCACGCCGCAGCTGTCGTAGCCGCGGTATTCCAAACGCCGCAAGCCTTCAAGAAGGATCGGCATGACTTTCTTCCGGCTGACGCCGGCCACAATTCCGCACATAGTTGTGTCCTTTTGGGGACAAGACAACCCGCAGTCGTCTTGTCCCGAAAATCAAAACGAGACGAAGCCGCCCTTTAGACGCGATCCTTCGGACGCACCCAGCCTTCCACGGTCTTCATCGGAGCGCGCGACAACGTGAGTTTTCCGGCGGGCGCATCTTTTGCGAGCGTCGTACCGGCCCCGAGTGTCGCACCGTCGCCGACCGTCACCGGGGCAATCAGCTGCGTGTCCGAACCGATGAAAACGTCGTTGCCGATCACGGTCTTGAACTTATTCACGCCGTCGTAATTGCAGGTGATGGTACCGGCGCCGACATTGACGCCGCTCCCCATTTCCGTGTCGCCGATGTAGGAGAGGTGATTCACTTTGCTCCCCTCGCCGATCGTGCTCTTTTTGACTTCCACAAAGTTGCCGAGATGCACTTTGTCCGCGGATTCCATCCCCGGACGCAGTCGCGCATACGGCCCCACCTTATTGTCGTTGCCCACTTTGGCGCCGTCCATATGCGTAAAGGCTTCCACCACGGTTCCCGCACCGATTTCCGAATTGCGGATGACGCAGTAAGGGCCGACCTTCACGCGGTCGCCCAACACCACGTTGCCTTCAAACACGCAACCCACGTCGATCACGACATCTTCGCCGCAGGTAAGTTTTCCGCGGATATCCAGACGCGACGGATCGATCACGGTAACACCCGCGTCCGTCAGCTGTTCCGCCTGATGATCCTGCCAAATACCTTCCAAACGAGCCAACTGCGTCTTCGAATTCACGCCTTCGACTTCAAAGCTGCGTCGCGGCCGTGCGGAATTAATGCGCACGCCGTCACGCACCGCAAGACCGATCACGTCCGTGAGGTAGTACTCGGCCTGGGCGTTCGCGGGTTTCAATTCAGAAAGCCACCCCGAAAGACGCGCCGTCGGGAAAAGCATGATGCCCGTATTAACTTCACGAATCTGCTTTTGCCCTTCCGTGGCATCCTTCTGCTCCACGATGGCAACGATGCGGCCCCGTTGACGCAGAATCCGGCCGTACCCCGTAGGATTGCGGAGCACCGTCGTCAAAAGCGCCATGCCGTCGCCCGCGGCATCCCGCAGGCGTTCAATGGTTTCGGGCTGAATCAACGGCACGTCGCCCAACAGCACGAGCGTCGTTTCCGCCGCAGGATCCAGGAGGGGCAAGGCCTGCTGCAGCGCGTGCCCGGTTCCCAACTGAGGTTCCTGCAGCGCGTATTCGACGTTGTCAAACCCGGCCAAAGCGGCCTTAACTTCTTCGGCCTTGTGCCCCACGACCACCACGGTCTTAGCGACGTCCTTCACGGTCTGCACCGCGGAAAGCACATGGGAAATCATGGGACGCCCCGCCAAGGGCTGCAGCACCTTCGGTAAAGAAGAGTGCATGCGCTTGCCGAGACCGGCTGCCAAAATAACGACGTTGATCACAATAAAAGTCCTTCAATGTTTAACGCCCTTTCGCTGACATAGAGATTCGGGCGGATTTCGAGAAAACATTCGGATTTTATCGGACGCAACGATCTTGAACCGAAAAAAGCGTCATAAAAAACGGACGGCGAAGCTTTCTTCAGACCGTCCGTTTTTCGGGATGAGTTCAGAGCGCGTCAGACCGCCGCGGTAACCGCCTGCCAACGACGGTAACGGGCATTGCTGCGAGTGGGCATCAGGCTCCCTGCCACCATGCCGACGCCCGCCGCCATAAAACCGCCCAACACCGACGGGAACACGCTTCCCGCAGGCGTTGCCGTCAGAATCACCCATACAACCGCTCCGGACACGATGGAAAGCCACGCACCCTGCGTCGTTGCACGCTTCCAATAAATGCCGCAGACCAAGGGCCAGAAAGCACCTACGACCGGGAACTGATACGCCATTGCCACCATGTCATAAATCGCCGTTCCTTCAAACCAAAGGCTGTAGGTGAGAACCGCCACGGCAAACACGAAGAGCGTCGCACGCATGTAAAAAAGCTGACGATCCGGCGTGATGCGGATGAAGTCCGCCAACACGTTCTTCACAAACGTCGTCGAAGGGGCCAACATCGTCGCAGATGCCGTCGACATCACCGCAGACAGCACGGCTCCGAAAAAGATCACGCGCAGCCATCCCGGCATGTAATCACGCACGAGCGTGGGCAACAAACGCTGAGGATCGGTGTTCAAAAGCATCTCTCCCACCCCCGGCATCGCGAGCACCGCCGCGCAGACGATAAACATCGGCACAAAGGCAAAGAAGATGTAGAAAATACCGCCCAACGCCGCACCGCGCGCCGCCGTACCGGCACTCTTGGCGCTCATTACGCGCTGAAACACGTCCTGCTGCGGAATGGAGCCGATCATCATCGTGATTGCCGCCGAAATCCAGAAGAGCCAATTCGTCACACCGGCTTCCGGCAACGGATTAAAGAGATGACGGGAATCCGCAAATTCAATGACTTTAGAGAAACCGCCCGCCATATCACCGGCACAGACGGCCACGGCTACAAGCCCCGCGACGATGATGATCATCTGGAAGAAATCCGTCACTGCCACGGACCACATACCGCCGTACACGGTGTAAAAGAGTACGACGAACGTACCGATCGTCATACCGGCGGAAACACTCACGAAACCTTCGGTGACGAGGTTCAACACCAACCCCAGGGCCGCAATCTGCGCTCCCACCCAACCGAGGTAGGAAATGATGATGAAAATCGAGCAGGCAAGTTCAATCTTCCGACCGTAACGGCGACGGTAAAAGTCGCTGATGGTCAGAAGATTCATCTTGTAGAGCTTACGGGCAAAAAACATCCCGACCAAGACCAGCGCCATGCCGGAACCGAAGGGTTCTTCAATGACACCGGCAATACCGCCTTCAATAAAGCGCCCGGGCAACCCCAACACGGTTTCGCTGCCGAACCACGTCGCAAACGTCGCCGTAATCACCATCATCAACGGAAGCGAACGTCCCGCCAACGCGTAGTCAGCCGTATTGCGCACGCGGCGAGCCGCCCACAATCCGATACCGACCGAAACCAACATGTACAAGCAGACCAAAACGATCAGCTGCGTCATCACACCTCTCCTTACCTAAAAAGCGAGGGACAGAGAAAAAACAATTCCTTGTAAAAAAGACCGTCGATGACTACACGTTTTGGCCGCTGCCTGATTCGATCTTTTTTCGGGGTGCGCAGTTTGCACACTTTTGCCCCAAATGAAAAGATCAGACGGCCAATTTTTTCCGCTAATGCCCCAAAGTTTCACCGAGATCAAACTTTCGTCAATTTCTCCCTCGCAAACCGAGAGGGATTTCCCTTAAGTCCGATGATGTATCCGTACCAAATACGCCACAGGGCAGACCCTTAGCCAAGCCGCGCCGACATTGGAGCGGAACGGCTTTCCCTATTTCTTCTGAATTTATAAATACGGATACAAAAAACCGCCTGAGACCCCTCAAAAGTCTCAGACGGTTTTTTCAGCGGAATGAATCGTCTTTTAGGCGTGCCCCGCTACCGGATCCTGTACCTGTTCGATACCGGCCAAAAGCCACCCTTCCTTTTCATTCGTGGGCCGCGTGAGCACCCAACGTTCATGCACCGTTTCAAATTCGCCGGAATACTTCATCGCTCCCGTAAATTCCACAACGGCCACGTATTCATCACCTTCCGTCGTGAGTCCCAAAAACTTGGCGGAAAGATCCACGACTTCGGACGTCTGCTTCACATTGCCGCGATCGCGGAGCTGATGCGTGACGGCAATGAAGAGATCGTTCGTCGTAAAGTCGCTGATTTCGACGACGTTACCGGTATCCCAAGCCTTCTGCAGTTTGATGAAGTTTTCTTTTGCCACGCGTTCGAACCCGGCTTTGTCAAAACCTTCGGGAATGGAGAGTTCGCCGTTTGCAACCGCGGCCGTCGTCGCAAACGTATCCATCGCGCTCCCGGAAGCAGCCGGCATATCCGCAACAGCCGAAGCCGCCGACGGCATCGGCTG